>Ga0207714_1000200_pt1 | contig 40369 bp, 36 predicted proteins | sample PonA232FremontCA_2_FD_187270 | JGI IMG/M metagenome (GOLD analysis project Ga0207714, IMG submission 187270) | Marine sediment microbial community from Fremont, CA, USA - Pond A23 Sediment 2 (SPAdes) | ecosystem: Environmental > Aquatic > Marine > Unclassified | place: USA: Fremont, California...
GTGTTAGGAGTGTTAAATTCCTCTTTTTCCTTATATGTACAATATGATTCTGGACATATTAGAGTTGTAGATGAAACTTATGATCAAAAAGAACAACTACTATCCTTAATCCATCCCGTAGATGGATTTGATGGAAATGGCGTTATGTCAATGGTTAATAGATTTGAAAAGGAAGAAGGAATTGAATTAGCAATTCCTCGGTTAAAATTTGGAGCGATGGCCAGTCCTGATGATGAAATTGTAAGAATGCTGGGTTGGGGAGTGAAACCAGAAAAAGAGAAAGAATTTACTGAGATCGAATCAAAGATTGTTAAAGGTAGAATGGTGGAAGAGGGAAAAAGAGAAGTAACTTTAGGTAGTGGTTTATTAGCTTCTCTTAATAAAGAAGTAGGAGATAAAATTACAATATTATATAAAAATTCATTTGATGCTTTCAAAGGTTCTACTTTTAATATTGTAGGAGAAGTGGACCATTATCTTCCTTTGATCAACGATCGTCTATTTTATATCCCTCTTAGTCAAGCCCAAAGGATATTGATAATGGATAATAGTGCCACAGAGATTTTATTAAAAACACAATCAATGGGAGCAGCAGAAAACATTAAACCAGAAGTTCAACAAATAATTAATTCAAACGATAATAGAAACAAATATTTAGTACAAACTTGGAAAGAAGCCAATCCAACTTTACAACTCTTTGATGTGGCTCAATATATCTATAATGTAATCTATATCTTGTTAATTGTATTAGCTGCAATTGTTGTTATAAATACAATGGTAATGATTGTTAAAGAAAGAACCCAAGAAATAGGTATGATGTCAGCTTTAGGTCTTAAAAGCAAAGAAATTCTGAGATTGTTTATAATGGAAGGTGCATTTATGGGAATTGTAGGTAGTTTTCTCGGTGCTGTCAGTGGTGGAGCATTAACAAAATATCTTTCAATAATAGGAATTGATTATACACAAGCAGTTCAGGGAATGACTGAAGAATTCTTTATGAATCCTATGATTTATCCTGTATATAATTTTGAAAATGTGGTTTTTGGTTTTGTTTTAGGAGCAATTATTACTACTCTTACTTGTATAATACCAGCAAGAAGAGCTGCTAAACTAGAACCTAATGATGCATTGAGAGATATCTAATGGAGGTGTATTAAATTGAAAAAAATTATCACTTTATTAATATTATCTATTTTTATTTTAAGTGCTTCAGCTTTTGCGATTACTGCTGAAGAAGTCATTCAAAAAAGAGATGATAATGAATATTTACAGTCAGCCCGAGTTGAAGCAACAATGGTAATTAATAATAGTGGAAGAGAATTAGAAAAGAAAATGATCTCTTTAAGTGAAGGAGATAAAGCGTTAGTCGAATTCACTAATCCTATGGACAGAGGAACTAAATATTTGAAGCGTGAAGATAATTTGTGGATGTTTTTTCCTGATGCAGAAGATGTAGTTAAATTATCAGGACATATGTTAGAGCGTGGTATGATGGGAAGTGATTTTTCCTATAAAGATATGATGGAGTCTCAAAAGTTTACAGAACTATATAAATTTGAGATTATTGCCGAAGAAGAATATAAAGGAAGACCTTGCTATAAAATTGAAGCTATAAAAGAAGAAGGTGCAGAAGTTTCATATTATAGAAGAGTAACTTGGATTGATAAGGAAAGATTTATAGGTTTAAAAGAAGAATTGTATGCAGAAAGTGGTAAATTATTAAAAGAAGTTATTGTTGAGGAAACTGAAGAGATACAGGGAAGATGGTATCCTATAGTAACAGTTATGGAAAACAAACTAAGGGAAGATACAAGTACTACATTTATTGTTGATTCTATTCAATTTAACCCTGAAATTCCAGAAGATACTTTCACATTAGAATCATTACAATAATAAATGAGGAGGTAAAAAAATGTACTCTAAAAAAATAATTTTGTTATCAATAACCATAATCTTAATTGCTTTTCCAATCACAACATTTGCCTCTTCAAATTTCCAAATGGGTGGTACTGCAAAGATAGGTTTGAATTCTTTATTTTTTGATGATATAAACCAGGTTAAAATATATGATAGTATAAATTTGGAATTATCATCTGATAATATCGCCTTTGAGGTGAATGGTAGGCATAACTTTACTGATAATGAATTAGATTTCACCTTGAAAAAAGCTTATTATAGAAATGACATAATGGGAAGCAGTATAACTATTGGCAAACAACCTATCTCTTGGTCCTTTGGTTCTTTGGTTAATACAGTAGATTATAGTCTTGGAGCTGAAGCTTTAGATGAAGAGACAAGTGCAAAATATATTAATGGAATAAAAATAGAATATCCCTTTAATTGGTATAGTAGTCTATCTTTGGTTAGAGAATTTAATTCGGAATACGATTATAAATATGGATTTCGAGGTAGAACATTAATAAATGATTTTGATGTGAGTTTAAATTGGGTTGACCAGAAAACTTCCAGTAGCAATCTCAGTAGATGGGGTGTAACATTAAAGGGAGATATAAGTGATGCTGGTGTATATGGATCTTATACTCATATTGATTATAAAACAAAAGGTTTACAAATAAATACAAAAGGATATATGGTAGGAGTAGATTATAGTTATTTTTTAAACCAAGGTTATGGAAACAGATTATATTTACAGGGAGAGTACCATTTGTTAGAGAAAAATGAGGGGCTTAATGTACTATTAAATTCCTTAGCAGGTGCCGGAGTTGTTATACCTCCCTCTAGAATTTCAAATAATGAAAAATACTTTAAATTATTTCTGAGTAATATTAACTACAATATTAATGATTTTAGTTCAATTGGATTTTTTACAATTACATCTTTGGAAGATGGAAGTACTGCTTTAATTCCTAATTATAGAAATCAACTTACCAGCAATACTACTTTAAAAGTAAATCTATCTTATTTAAGTGGTTCAAATGATGAGATTTTGTCAGGGGGTAGTAATTTTCCAGGGGTAGTTTGCAATGTTGAATTAAGTTATGCTTTTTAATTTTTTCTCCAATTCGTCTTCAGAAATTTGATCTAGATTATCTAAGAGGGAAAGTATTTCATGAAATTTTTCATCAGATATTTTTCCCTCTTTTTTTAAATTTTCATATTTATTCATAAACTCATATATAATCTTTAAATCAATATCTTTATTCATTTGGTATCATACCTTCTCTAGCAACATTTTCGGGATCAACAAAAGAGATATAGTCTTCTTCAAATAACAATTTAATCGAACCGGTTTGTCCAGTACGTTGTTTAGCAATTATGATTTCTGTATCCTGTTCTGTACCTTCAGCTTCAGCTTTTTCTCTTGCAGCTGCACTAGTATGAGCATGTCTATATAAAAATATAACTCCATCAGCTACCTCTTCAATATTACCAGAATCTCTAAGATCAGAGAGGACGGGTCTTTTATCTTGCCTTGAAGTAAAACTTCTACTTATTTGAGATATTAATACAATGGGTACTTCTAATTCCGAAGCGAGATTTCTTAGTTGTAGTACGATTTCACCTACGGCGCGTGCAGTGTTTTGGGCATGTTCTTCAGGAAGTTGAATCATCTGTAAGTAATCGATAATTACTAGACTTAAATCATCCATTTGAGCCTTGAATTTTCTCAAACGAGCTCTTATCTGAGCCACATTTAATCCTCTTTCATCAGATATTGAAAGAGGAAACTCATGGAGATCATCTAGTGCTTTAGATATTCTCTTATCCTCTTCATCGTTTGTTTCCCCTTGCGTATATTTCCAGCCATTTACTTGGGCTTCTTGGATAAGCATTCTATCTACAATTTCTTGTGCTTCCATTTCAAGACTAATGATTGCAGTGGGTTCATTTCTTTTGAGGACATTTTTTGCAACATTTATTGCAAAAGCTGTTTTACCCATACTTGTCGAAGCAGCTATTACATTAAGATGCCCTTTTTTAAAACCACCAATTAAATTATCCAGAGACATAAAGCCAGTTTGAAGACCCACATCTATTTTCTTTTCTTTTCTATTTAAATATGCTTCAAAAGATTCTAAAAGGGCTTCTTCCATAGTATAGATATGTTTATCTAAATCTGATGATTCATTAGTAGCTGTAAAAATAATCTCTTGTGCCCTGGATTGATATTCAGAGATATCTAATTCAGGTTGTTGGGCCAATTTATCAATTTTTTTAGAGGCACGTTGTAATAGATCCTTTTGATGATTCTTTTTTATGATATCTATTGTTGGTTTTAACTCTTCGGGAGTATTAAAGCCAGAGGTTAAATTATCTAACATTTTTTCGGGATCATTAACTATATTGTCGTTTTTTAATTTTAAAAAGAGTTTTGTTTTAGAGATCTGATTATCTCTTTCAAATTGTTTTAATAAGATATCATATATCAATTGGGCTTTTGAATTTAGGAAATGTCTAGTTTCTAAAACATCTGCGACTTCATCAATTTTTTCAGGATACTGCAATAGAATTGAAAGTAACTGAAATTCTTGTTCAACATTTTCTTCTTTTTTTTCGGAATAGTCTTGTTCTAAAGCCATCTTTGTTCCTCCTGTATGATATTAATTGAGATCCTCAATATCCCATTCAAATGTCTCCCAATTATTATTACCTTCATATTTTTTATTCTTCGGTTCTTTTTTCTTTTGGGCTGAATTATTATTTAGAAACTTTCTTGCCTGATCAATGCTTTTAACATTATTTTCTTTCAAAGGAATAATAAAATTATCTTCTATGTATTTTAAAGAAGGTTGACCATCACTTTTACGACGGAATGCTTCTTTAATTGCATATTTAGCTATTGATACACTTAATCCATTATCTTTATTTAACCATTCGGAAAATATTTCCATGTGAGTTTCGCTGACATTAAACCAATTTTTAAAGCCGTAACAATTAGCTAATTCATTAGTTTCTCGATACATTTTATCGAAGTATTTCAATCTGTCATAATCAAAAATTTTCTTGTTATACCAATCATCTACTATACCATGAAGATAGTAGAATCCTTCCTTTTTACTTTTATTATTTTTATTAACCCACTTATTGGCTCTTCTGATTAATTCTTTGATCATTTTCTCGTCAAAATCTTTGATCCAATGTTCAATTTCTTCTTTGATAAGGGTATAATCGATGCCTTCAGGTAAAAAACTGATTAAAGCTTTGGTATAATCTTTTTCTGATAGGTCATTTTCATTTAAAACTTTCGTTCTAAAGTTGTCGAAATTTTCTTCAGTATTATCTTTACTATTATTAAAGCAAGATCCGACTATTTTATTCAAGTTGACTTTTATTTCATAAGTATAGTTACCCTTTTTTTCTTTATCCAGTTTAATATATTCGTGTTGTTTTAATATTTTTAAACCCTTTTTAATATTTTCACGGTCAAGAGCTAAAAATCCTGCCATTATTGCAGGATTGGTTCTTATTGATTGATTAGTATCAATATGAGTTAAAAGGTATATAAAAACTGGTAGAGAAGGGCCAGGCAAGGTTTTTAAAAAACCATGTTTAATACTTTCGCGGCCTAACTCGATGCTTTGTTTTTCATTATCACAGCAGATTCTAATTTTTTTATGTTCAATAAGTTTTATATTTTCCATTTGAAATTCACCCTCGTAAAAAATTATACATCTTTTAAGGGGAAAATACAATATCAAATTTGAAAATGAGCAATTCAATTTTTTATATATTCCTGACTTGACACCCCAAATCATATTTGCTACTATTAACTCGGAAAAGAGAAATAAGGAAAGGAAGATAATTTTGATTAATAGATATAGTAGAGTTGAGATGGAAAAGATATTTAGTGAAAAAAACAAATATCAAAAATGGCTTGATGTTGAATTAGCAGTAGTTAAGGCACGTATGAAATTAGGAGAAGTACCTAAAAAAACATATAAGAAAATAAAAGTAAACGCAAAATTTGATGTTGATAGAATTAAGGAAATAGAAAAACAGACTAGACATGATATGCTTGCCTTTATAGAAAATGTTAATGAAAATTTAGGTATAGAATCAAAATATATTCATCAAGGTATTACTTCTAATGATATTAAAGATACCGGTCTAGCTTTACAATTAGGTGAGGCTTTAAATCTGGTAAAAAAAGGACTCAGAAATTTAAAAGCTGTCATAAAAGAGAAAGCTTTGTTACATAAAGATACAGTTATGATCGGTAGAACTCATGGTATTCATGCTGAACCTATAACTTTTGGATTGAAACTAGCTGTTTGGTATAAAGAAATTGAACGACATCAAAAAAGGTTAAATCAAGTTGAAGATATAATTAAAGTTGGTCAAATATCGGGTGCTGTTGGAACCTTTGCTACTATCAATCCGGAAGTTGAAGAAATTGTAATGGATGAACTTGGATTGAATACTGCTTTAGTTACAAATCAGATACTCCAAAGAGACCGACATGCAGATTTAATAAGTAAGATAAATCTTATTGCTTCTTCTTTGGAAAAATTTAGTACTGAGATAAGAAATCTTCAAAGGACTGATATTTTAGAAGTTGAAGAAAATTTTGCCAAAGGACAGAAAGGGTCCTCAGCCATGCCACATAAGAAAAATCCGATTGTAAGTGAAAGGATAAGTGGTCTAGCAAGGGTGATTAGAGGTAATTTAATCCCTGCTTTTGAAAATGTTAATCTTTGGCATGAAAGGGATTTAACACATTCTTCGGTTGAAAGAATAATTTTGCCTGATAGTTTAATTTTGATTGATTATATGATTGATAAATTTACTGATGTGTTAACAAATTTAAAAATCAATAAAAATACTATGAAGTTAAACATTAATAAAACAAATGGACTTATTTATTCTCAAAAAGTAATGTTAGCCTTGATTGAAAAAGGTTTAAAAAGAGAAAAAGCTTATGAATTAGTTCAGAGAAATGCAATGAAATCTTGGGAAAAAGATAAAAATTTTCAAAAAATGATTGAAAATGATGGTGAAGTTATGACATACTTAAACAAAGAAGAAATAGGAAAAGTATTTAATTATGATAATTTTCTAAATGAAATAGATTATATTTTTGAAAGGGGGAAGCTTAAGTAATGCTACTTAAGCAATCATAGAAATGTCAGTAAAAATCGTAGTAGGTGCTCAATGGGGAGATGAGGGTAAAGGAAAGGTAACAGATAAACTAGCAGAAACTGCAGACTATGTGATAAGGTTTAGTGGAGGTAATAATGCCGGGCATACAGTAATAGTTGAAGATGATAAGTATGAGTTACATCTAATTCCTTCTTCAATATTATATCCTAATAAAAAAAGTGTAATTGGAAATGGTGTGGTGATAGATCCAGTAGCATTAATTTCTGAAATGGAAGGTTTAAAAAAGAGAGGTCTATCTTTTGATAAATTTTATATTAGTGAGCAGGCACATGTTGTGATGCCTTATCATAAAGAGTTTGATGGTTTAGAAGAAAAACGCAAAGGTGATAATAAAATTGGTACTACAAAAAAAGGCATAGGTCCTGCTTATACAGATAAGGTAGCAAGACGTGGAATTAGAATATGTGATTTAATCAATGTAGATAGATTTAAGAGAAAATTAGATAACATTTTAGAATATAAAAATTTAATCCTAGAAAAAGTTTATAACGAAAATAAATTATCCTATGATGATATATTAGAACAATATTTAGAAGCGGCTGAAAAGTTAAAACCATATGTTACTGATACTTCAAAACTTTTAGATGAAGCTTATAAAAAAGATAAAAATATATTTTTTGAAGGGGCTCAAGGAACTTTATTAGATATTGACTATGGGTCTTATCCTTATGTAACTTCCTCAAATCCGACTGCAGGAGGAGTTTGTACTGGTTCTGGTTTTGGTCCAACCAAAATTGATGATATAATAGGAGTAGCAAAAGCCTATATAACTAGAGTTGGAGCGGGACCTTTTCCTACAGAACTTTTTAATGAAATGGGGACATTTCTTCAGGAAAAGGGTCATGAGTATGGTGTAACAACTGGTCGAGCCAGAAGATGCGGTTGGTTAGACCTTCCGTTATTAAAATATGCAGTAAGGGTAAATGGATTAACTGAACTTGTATTAACTAAAGTAGATATTTTAAGTGGTTTAAAAGAAATAAAAGTTTGTACTTCTTATAAAAAAGAAACTTGTAATATTTCTCAAGCTGGTTTGCAAAATGATAATGAACCTGTTTATGAAGCTTTTCCGGGCTGGGATAAGGATATTAAAGGAATACAAAATTTTGATGAATTACCAAAGGAAGCACAAAATTTTATTAATATGATAGAAGATGAAATTGGAATCCCAATTACAGTTATTGGTACTGGTCCTGAAAGAGAAGATGCAATTATTAGAAAATAATAATAATAACTATTTATTATAGAGGAGAGAAAATCTCCAATCACATTATACGAGGAGTGTAAATCATGAAAGTATTAGTTGTTGGAAATGGTGGGCGTGAGCATGCTTTGGTCTGGAAAATATATCAAAGTGATAAAGTTGATAAAATTTATGTTGCTCCAGGTAATGATGGGATGACTGACTTGGCAGAAAGAGTTGATATATCAGCTAGTGATATAAATACTCTTGCCGATTGGGCTTATGAGCATAAAATAGATTTGACTGTAGTAGGCCCAGAAAAACCTCTAGTCAAAGGTATTGTTAATGAATTTGAAAAAAGAGGTTTAAGAATATTTGGTCCAAATAAACTTGCTGCTAGGGTAGAAGGTAGTAAAGTTTTTGCCAAAAATATATTGGAAAAACATGATATTCCAACAGCTGAGTTTGAGGTTTTTACAGAACCTGAAAATGCTTTGGAATTTTTAAAAGAAGCAGATTATCCTCTGGTTATAAAGGCCGAAGGTCTAGCTTTTGGTAAGGGTGTAGTTATTGCTACAAACCAAGCAAAAGCCGAAGATGCGATTACCAGGATTATGGAAGACAAGGTATTTGGTGATGCCGGAAGCCGAATCGTAATTGAGAACTTTCTTGAAGGTGAAGAAATTTCAGTAATGGTCTTTACTGATGGAGAGAATTTTATTCCTTTAGAATTTGCTCAAGACCATAAAGCAGTCTTTGATGGTGACGAAGGTCCTAATACTGGTGGAATGGGTTCTTACTCACCCTTGCCTTTTGTGAATGAAGAATTACAGAATAGAATTCATGAAAACATACTGAAACCAGCTTTAGATGCTTTTAACCAAGAAGGTTTAAATTACAAAGGATTATTATATATCAATATGATATTGACAGATATGGGACCAGAAGTATTAGATTTCAATGCTCGTTTTGGTGATCCTGAAACACAAGTAATCTTACCTCGGATGAGTACAGATATCATTGATGTGTTTGAAAAGACTATAGATCAAGATCTAGATAATATGCAAATCGAATGGGATCAAAGAGCAGCAGTTTGTGTTATATTAACCTCTGCTGGATATCCACTTACCTTTGATACAGGTAAAGAAATAAAAGGATTAGATGATCTAAACAGATACGATAACCTTTTGGTTTTCCATGCTGGCACAACCAAAATCGGTGATAAGTTTTATACCGCAGGTGGGAGAGTTCTAGGATTAACTGTTTTAGGTGACACTATTCAGGACGCTATCAGTCAAGCATATGGATATATTGAAGAAATTAATTTTGAAGATATGCATTATCGGACAGATATTGGTATACCAACAAGAGATTTTATAGATTAGTGAACTACTCGGCATTGAAATACCGATCTTCATAGTCGCTTGATCTTATGGGACACAAGATGAATTTAACCAACAATATCGATCAAGTTACCTAGTCGGGTAGTCCTTACCCACTACTCCTATCTTGTTACAGACTCGGAGATACTTTTAATTAAAAAGTTTAAGCTACAAATTGGTTTCTGTTCCATGAATATTTGATTAGATTATTTAAACCTTCAACTTTGAGGTCAATATCAGGACCTTTGCGTCTTTGGTATAGATATTTTCTTAAAATATTGAAAGCACCTCCTGAGTTCTATTATACACCTTAACTCAGTGTCCGACAAAAGGGGGCACTTATAAAAGCCCCTAATATATTTTATAGTTAGGGGAAAATTGTGATTGTATTTCAATTAAATGCCGGCAGTTTATTTGGAGTTTATGGAAATGATGTTAAAAAAACGGCTTTAAAGTTAGTAGATAATTATTTAGTTCAGGTAATTGATTTTGATTGTAATGGAGAATCTATGGCAGGATTAGAATGGTTGGCTAGAACAAAAAGAAAACCGGAAGATATATTTGGAAGCTATACCGTCCAGTTTTTACAAATGCAGAATATATAATTAATGATGAGTAAATCTTAATTGAAGAGCCAACGCACTTTGAATCTAAATCATTTTGGAATATTTTTGAACGGGTTAACTTTTTAAAGGGAAATAGTTTAAAATAGATTAATAACCTTCAATATGGATAACTTCAACATTTTCTACTGCTTTTTCTATTATATCATTAATATCCAAATTTTCTTCTCCTTTAAGTACCTGTTCGATGGTTGGTCGAGTTTCTGGGCTATCGGGAACAAAAACCGTACAACAGTCATCATAGGGTTGGATTGAGATATTATAAGTACCAATTTGTTTGGCAAGGTCAATTATTTGAACTTTATTTAAGCCCAATAATGGTCTTAAAATTGGTAATTGGGGTACCTCATTAGTAACTTTTAACGCTTCTAATGTTTGACTTGCGACTTGACCAATACTTTCTCCTGTGATAATTGCCTTACCATTCTTTTTTTCAACAATCATTTCAGTTATTTTTAACATTAATCTTCTCATAATTATGGTAATCAAATCATTTGGGCATTTTTCATTCATTTCGGTCAGTATATTTGTAAAATCAACAATGTGAAGATCTATATTATTTTGATATTTTGCTAAAACCTGAGTTAATTCTTTGACTTTTTCTTTAGTTCGATCACTGGTGAAAGGGAAACTATGAAAATATACTGGTAGAAGCTTAGCACCTCTTTTTAAACCCATATAGCCTGCTACAGGGCTATCAATACCACCCGAAAGCATTAACCCTGCATTTCCAGTTACACCTACAGGTAAGCCTCCAATCCCTTTATAAACTTCAGAATATATAAAAGCACCATTTTTCCTAATCTCCACATTTATATCTAAATCTGGGGTGTGTAAATCGACTTCCCTTTTATTTTCTTCTATATTTTCAATAATATATTCGCCGAGATTATATTGTAATTCCATTGAATCATATTTAAAATCCTTGTTGCTTCTTCGGGCAGTAATTCTGAAATTAATATATTCACTATCTTCAAGGGCTTTTTGTGCTGACTTAAGAACTACTTTTTTAATTTTATCATAGTCTAAAGGCACTTCCACTACCGGTGAAAAAGATACTAGGCCTGGTATCTTTTGAAGCCGATTTATAACAATGTTTTGATCAACTTCAGTTTTTAAAAATATTCTTCCGGGAGTTTTATATATTGTGATATTCCCCCGTTCATTTTTTATACTTTTTTTAATATTTGATTTTAAAATATCTTCGAACATAGATCTATTTTCACCCTTTAGTGCGATCTCTCCATAACGTATCAAGTATAAATTACTCATCTATTTCCCCCCCATTATCTTTCTTAATCTTTCTACATATTTTTTTAATTTTTTGATAGTTATTTCAATCTCTTTTTTAGAGTTGAATTGACTCAAACTAAATCTTACAGTACCTTCCTTATAATTGTCGGGCAGTCCTAGGGCCTTAATAATATGACTAGTTTTATCGTTACGCGAAGTACAAGCAGCCCCTGTTGAGATATAAATATTTTCACTTTCTAGACTATGTACTAAAACCTCACCTTTGAGGTTTGCAAATGAAACATTTAAAATATGAGGAGCGCTTTTACCTTCATTTGGTGTATTAAAAATAACGTCAGGTATTTCATTTTCTATTCCATTCCTTAATAAGTTTTTTAATCTGTTCATTTTCTTAATAGTTTTATCGTTGGGCAAGTGTTTTATAGCTTCGCCAAATCCTACAATACCAGGCATATTCTCTGTACCTGGATAATAACCCCTTTCTTGATTACTTCCGTATAATATTTTATCAATCAGAATTTCCTCATTGATGTATAAAGCCCCCACTCCTTTAGGTCCGTGAACTTTATGAGAGCTAATTGTATAAAGATCTATACCGATCTCTTTAATGTCTAAATTAAACTTACCTAGGGCCTGGACCCCATCGACATGGAAGTATAGATTTTCATGTTTATCAATAATTTTAGATATTTTTTTAAGGGGTTGAACACTTCCGATTTCATTATTCACTGCCATAGTACTAACTAAAATTGTATTTTTATTAATTTTTTCTTTTAAAATGTCTAAATTAATTATTCCATTTTTATTTACTGGTATATAATTTACTTTAAATCCTTTTTTTTCAAGGTGTTTAAAAATGTTAAGAACTGATTTATGTTCTATCTCGGTTGTTATGATATTGTTTCCAAACTTCTTAAGGCGGTAAGCAGCACCTTGGATACCAATGTTATTGGCAAGTGTTCCACTACCTGTAAAGATAATTTCTTCTTTTTTGGTTTGAAGTTCATTAGAAATGTGTAGACGTGCCTCTTTTACTAATTTCTCTGCATTAATACCGAGTTTATGTAATGAAGAAGGATTAGCATAATGGACTTTTAAAACTTCTTTGATTTTTTTTACTACTTCAGATATAGGTTTGGTGGTAGAAGCATTATCTAAATATATTTCATCCATGAGTATCCCAACCTTTTAATATTATTATTGACTATCTTAATTGTAAGTTAATAGGCTTTTGTTGTCAATTTAAATATTAATCGTGGGCTTATTTGGATTATATGTAGGTGGGAGAAAAGGAAGGAAAAAGGAGAAGAGTTTTTAGAAGGAAAGTTAAGCTTATTATGAAGTTAACCGACTTTTTTTTCTAACTTTTTTTCTATATTTTCTATATTATTATAGTCTAATTTAGAACTGCACTTTTCACAGTATTCAGTACCAGACCAATTTCTTTTTCCACATACTTTACATTTAACTTTTTTACCAAAATTCATTATATTGCCTCCTTTCAATTATTCCGCTTTTACTATTATAAAGATTTAAAAACAAAAGTCAAGGGTTAAAGGGTAATTAATTGAAAATCATTATCATTAACTAAAGACTTGAACTAGATAAGATACAGTGTTATACTTAATAATGAACATATGTTAAAAACATAAAGGAGGCTAAAGCATGGAAACTGATGTGTTAATTGTAGGAGGTAGTGCGGCCGGATTGATGGCTGGGATAACAGCGAAAAAGCATTATCCTGAAAAAAATATAACAATAGTTAGAAAAGAGGAGAAAGTGCTTATTCCTTGTGGTATTCCTTATACCTTACATACAGTAGAGGGTCCTGAAAACAATATAATTCCTGATGAAGCTGCCACTGGAAAAGATATTGATTTAATTATTAATGAGGTTGTTGAAATTAATAGAGAAAACAAAAATGTGAAACTAAAGAATGGTGAATTAATAGGATATGAAAAACTGGTATTAGGAATTGGATCTAGTCCCTTCCTCCCACCAATTAAAGGAGCAAATTTAGAAAATGTTTATACTGTAAAAAAAGATTTTGATTTATTAAAAGAGATGAGAAACAAAGTTAAAGAAAATAAGGAAATTGTAATTATTGGAGGAGGTTTTATTGGAGTTGAGTTTGCTGATGAAATAAGAAAAAATGATGATACTAATGTAACTATAATAGAAATTCTCGATAATGTCCTCTCATTAGTTTGTGATGATATTTTATGTGAGAAAGCTGAAAATAAATTAAGGGAAAATGGAGTTAATGTTTTAACAGAATCTAAGGTTATAGAAATTGTTGGTGATCAAAAGGCTAAAAAAGTAAAACTGGAAAGTGGAAAAGAGATTCCTGCCGATCTTGTTATAATAGCGACTGGAGTGGAGCCAAACACTGAATTAGCTTCTAAAGCCGGTTTAGATAGTGGTCCTAAAAAAGGTATATTAGTAGATGAGTATATGAGGACTAGTGATCCTGATATTTTTGCCTGTGGAGATTGTGTTGAAAAACCTTCATATTTCGGAGAAAATTTCCAAGCGGCTTGGTTAGCTTCTATTGCTACTAATGAAGGAAGAGTTGTAGGTGCCAACCTATATAACTTAAGAAGAAAAAAACAAAAATCAATTGGAATATTTTCTACAATCGTTGATGATTTAGCTTTAGGAGTTGCTGGTTTAACCAAAAAACAAGCTGAAAATGCGGGCATTGAAGTAGTAGAAGGTCATGCGGAAGCTGTTAATAGACATCCTGGTTCAATGCCAGGTGCACAGCTTTTGGGAGTAAGCCTTATATTTCAAAAATATGATGGTATAATAATAGGTGCCCAGGTTTATGGTGCAGCTAGTGCTGGTGAGTTTTTAAATATTTTAGGATTAGCTATTGAAAAGCAAATGACTGCTGAAGATTTAGCAACTTTACAAGTTGGTACACATCCTGCCTTAACTGCATCTCCAGTTCCATATCAATTGATTAATGCTGCTGAAGATGCTGTTATTAAATTAAATTTATAAATATAAAATCAAAAAAACTCTCCACTTAAATTAGAAGTTAAAGTGGGGAGTTTTCTAATGTTTAATTTAAAATAGATATTCAATTCCAATACTTAAATTGTATTCTTCTGTTAAGGTATTGACTTGAATATCTTGATTGGTACCTTGGTTAGATCCGTCATAATAATATCTTTCACCTGAACCTTTTGTATTTAATCTTTTATACTGAACTCCACCAGTAAAATAGATATTTTCTCTAAAATGATATCGGGTTTTATTCTTTAAAGAAAAATAGTTTCCATTTTCTGTACTTTCAATGGTATAATCTTCATAATAATTGTTCGCTGATGTTTCTGTAAAAGCATATGGAGAAAATTTAAAAATCAATCTGTTTTTAAATGTTTTATTAATATTTCTATTTAATATCATTCCCAAATAAGGAATATGATATCTTGTTTTATGATGACCTATCTTGCCATTTGTGCTATTTTGTGTATCGTTTGAATAATCATAATATGTTCCATTATTTATACTATGAATATAATTATCATATTCATATCCAATTAAGATTAAATAACTTTGTTTAGGGGTAGAATATTCTAGTAGATAATTAGCCAATAAAAAATCAAGATATAAACTTTCAAGGTTTGTTTCACCGATAAGCTTACCTTGTTTATTATTCATATTGTTTGTATAGTTTATAATTTTACCCTCTTTTGTATCTTTGTTGAAAAGATTACTTCCAATGGATGCTGAATAATAATCAGCCCAATCCTTAAAAATATATTGGTTAAAATTAACTTGTAAAAGTGAAGTGTTCAAAGGAAGAGTCGATTTAATATTTGAGTTTGATCCATTAATAGAAGAGGTGTATTCAATTTCACCGAAATTATTTCCCACTTCAATATCTATTTCATAAGCTTGAGTATTTAGGGAAGGAAATAATACGATAAAAATGAAAAGGAGTATTAATATTTTTTTCATAGTTAAAATTCTCCTTTCTTTGGATATATTATTTATAAATTGCACAAAGGTATTGAAATTCCTTCTTTAGTAATTTAAAAACAATTTTCCCAATTTAAAATTACATGATAATAATAAAGTTTGCTATATATACATTTAAATTAGTGTGGAAGTTTTGTATAATACATATTAGAAGAAATTAATTTATAATATTAGTTATGTAATAACAATTATAAGCAGGAAACTTGTAGTAATTAATGAATTTATTTTAAGAGTCGATTAATAAAATAATATTATAAACAAATCAATAGGAGTGAAAACAATGAAAACCATTTTAATCATGGCAGGTGGAGCTGGTACTAGATTTTGGCCTGTAAGTCGAAAAGAGAATCCAAAGCAATTTTTGAAATTAACCGACCAAAACATGTCGATGCTTCAATGTACAGTTAATAGAGTAAAAGAGATGGTAGAAATTGATCAAGTTTTTATTGCTACAAATAATTTGTATGTTGATAAGATTCTAGAACAACTACCAGAATTACCAGAAGAAAATATAATAGTGGAGCCTTGCAAAAGGAATACAGCGCCCTGCATTGGTTTGGCTTCTTTATATATAGAGAGAAAATATCCTGAATCTACAATGATTGTATTGCCTTCTGATCATGTGGTTGAAAATACTGAAACATTCAAAGAGATTATAAATAGTGCTGCTTCTTATGCTTATAAAGGAGAAAACATAGTTACATTGGGTATAAAACCTAACAAACCTGAAACTGGTTATGGGTATATTCATTTTGGCAAAAAAGTTCAAAAGGTTGAAAATAATAATATCTTTAGAGTGAAAAAATTTACTGAAAAACCGAGTCTTGAAAAAGCAACTAGGTTTTTTGAAGATGGCAATTATTATTGGAACAGCGGCATGTTTGTTTGGAAGACTGAAACAATTTTAAATAAATTAAAAGAACATTTACCAGAGATTTATAAAAATTTAAAAGAAATATCAAAATCGATTGGGCAACCGGAGGAAAATGAAGTAATAGATGAAAATTTTTCATGTATGAATAATATTTCGATAGATTATGGTGTATTAGAAAAAGAAAATGATATATATGTAATCCCAGCCGACTTCGGATGGAATGATGTTGGGAGTTGGACCGCTTTAAGTGAAATTAATGAAAAAGATGAAAATGATAATATAATAAATGCAGCCCATGTGGGCATCGATACAAATGATTCTATTATTTATAGTGAAGATAAACTGGTTACTTCGATTGGAATAGATAATTTGATTATTGTAAATACAGAAGATGCAATTCTAGTCTGTAATAAAGATAATGCTCAGGACGTAAAGAAGTTGAGAAAATTATTAAAAGAAAAAGGTTTTAAAAAACAACTTTAAAAAGTAGAATATTAAAAGGAGGACCAAAAAATGGCTGAATATCAATATGAATTCAGAGAAGAGCAAAAAGGTTTATTGGCAAAGTTACTTATCACAATGGTAGCTCTTTTAATAACGGCTTATATATTACCTGGGATGAGTATTGACGGACTTTTCGCCGGATTAGTGGCTGCGTTAATACTAGGAATAGTAAATATTTTTGTAAAACCAATATTTATAATTTTCACTTTACCTTTGACAATATTAACAATGGGGCTTTTTCTATTGGTGGTAAATGGATTAATGCTTTGGTTAGCAGCTGGTATTGTACCTGGATTTATGATAACTGGGTTTTGGACTGCTGTTTTTGGTTCAATTCTATTAAGTATTGTAACCTGGTTTTTAAACCAAATTCTTGATTAAAGATTAGTTATAATTAGAGGAATCTGTTGTAAAAATTCAACAAAAATCTTCACATATTTTTAAAATCCTCAAATTTGACATAAGCCTTAATAGTTGTTACCATTGCAACAATAGAATTTTTAGACTAATATAATTGAGGAGGAGATTATAAGTTGAGTAGAAGAAGTTTATTAGTATTAGGATTAGTTCTAGCATTAACAGTAGGTTTATTTGGCAACGCATTAGCACAGGAGCCACAAAAAGGTGGTACCCTGGTATTTGGTAGAGGTTCTGACGCAGTTCGTCTTGATCCTGCCGATGTAACAGATGGTGAATCAGTTAAAGTTATTACAAATGTTTTTGAAGGATTAGTAAAGTATAAAGAAGGAAGCACAGAAGTTAAACCCGCTCTTGCTACACAATGGCGTGTGAGCGACGATGGGAAAGTATGGGAATTCAAACTTCGTGAAGGAGTTAAATTCCATGACGGTTCAGATTTTACAGCGGATGATGTAGTATTTACATTTAGAAGACAGATGAATGAAGACCACCCTTACCATAAAGGTGACTTCGCTTATTGGGGTTACATGTATAGCATGGTTGAGTCGGTGGAAAAAATTAATGAGTATCAGGTTAAGATCACACTTTCAAAACCTTATGCTCCATTTATCTATAACTTAGCTACCTTCCCATCTTATATAGTTTCAGAAGAAGCTATGAAAGAAAAGGGAGTAGAAGGATTTAGGACAGATCCGGTTGGAACTGGACCATTTGAATTTACTAACTGGGAACATGGTTCAACTATAACATTAGAAAGGTTCGAAAATTACTGGGGTGATAATGCATACTTAGATAAAGTAGTCTTCAGTGTAGTTCCTGAAAATACTACTAGAGTAATGGGTCTTAAAGGGGATGACCTTGATTTAATTGATGGTCTTGGTCCTCAAAATATAGACTCCGTTAGATCTGATGACAACTTGAAATTATTAACTCAGCCCGGTATGAATGTTGGTTATTTAGCAATGAATAACTTAAAAGAACCTTTTGATAATAAATTGGTGAGACGTGCAATAAATCTCGCAGTAGATAAAGAAGCAATTATCGAAGGTGCTTATAAAGGTACTGCTGAACCTGCTAAGAACCCATTACCGCCTACTCTTTGGGGATATAATGATGAAGTGGAAGATTATGGTCATAATCCTGAAAAGGCTAAAGAGTTATTAGAAAAAGCAGGTTATCCTGATGGATTCTCTGCTGAGCTATGGTATATGAGTAATCCAAGACCATATATGCCTAATGGTAAGAAAGTAGCTCAGGCAGTTCAAAGTAATCTAAAAGAAGTTGGAGTAGATATTGAACTAGTCACATATGATTGGGGTACTTATTTAGAAAAGACTGAAAATGCTGAACATGATATGGCATTATTAGGTTGGATCGGAGACAACGGAGACCCTGATAACTTCATTTATGTACTACTTGATAAAGATAATACCAAAAAAGGCAGTGCAGGTAATATAGCTTTCTATAGAAGTGACGAACTCCACAATATTTTAGTTCAGGCCCAACAAACAATGGGTAACCGTGATCAAAGAGCTGGACTTTACAAGGCGGCCCAACATGTAATCCATGAAGATGCTCCTTGGGTACCATTAAGTCACGTAACTAAAGCAATGGGGTCAGCTCAAGATGTGAATGGTTTTGTCATTCATCCAACAGGTGGAGTTTACTTACAAAACACATGGATTGAACAATAATCAAAATTAAAGTTTCATTTTTCATGTAAAAAATACCTGCTGGTTGTATATCCTTTTCAATCAGCAGGTTTATTATATTATTATAATTAATATATCATATTCTAGAATTAGGAGAGTTTTTAAATGTTTAGGTATATAATAAAAAGATTACTTTATATAATACCAGTATTATTAATCATGTCATTTTTAATATTTGGTATGGTTAATTTAATACCTGGTGATCCAGCTCAGATAATGCTGGGCCAACATGTAACTGAAGAAGCCTTAGAAGCGGCCCGGGAAAGAATGGGATTAAATGATCCCTTTATGATTAGATATGGTCGGTTTTTAACTGATATTGTACAGCTAGACTTTGGTGAATCACTTATTTCTAAAAGACCAGTTACCACTGTTTTGAGTGAAAAATTACCGGCAACGATTGAACTTACAACTTTCGCTATGATTTATGCCTTAATAGTAGGAGGCTTGGCTGGAGTTATTTCAGCTTGGAAGCAAAATACAATCTTTGACTATATATCCATTACCATTGCTTTATTTGGAATTTCAATGCCTATTTATTGGTTAGGTTTTATGCTTATTTTATTTTTTGCAGTATTTCTTAATATATTACCAACCGCTGGTAGATTGGCGGCTGAAATAGATCCTTCAGTTTTAAAAACTAACTTTTTTCTTATAGAAAGTTTAATTACTGGCAAATGGGAGATTTTTAGGTCTGCTGTAAAACATATTATATTACCTGGTATAGCATTGGGAACAATTCCAATGGCTATTATCGCCCGGATGACTAGGTCCTCTCTTTTAGATGTTTTAAGACAGGATTATATGAGAACTGCAAGAGCAAAGGGTCTAAAATTTAGAGATGTTTTCATTCATGCTATAAAAAACGCAGCAATTCCCATAACTACTGTATTTGGTATGCAGTTTGGTAGATTAATGGCTGGTGCGGTATTGACAGAAACTGTATTTGCCTGGCCAGGAATGGGTAAATGGTTATTAGACGGTATTTTGCAGCGTGACTTTCCAGTGGTAATCGGGGCAACTTTGACAGTTGCTTTCTTATTTGTGATAGTGAATTTATTGACGGATTTAACATATTCTTTATTAGATCCGCGTATTAAATATTGATAATTGAGGAGTTATTGTAAATTATGAAAAGTAAAGGAAATGAAAAAAAGGTTGTTAACAAAGCTAAAAAATCTAGTTTAATAAAAGATGCCTGGAAACGTTTAATGAGAAATCGCCTGGCAGTCCTAGGTATGATTATATTGGCTATATTAGTGTTAGTGGCGATTTTTGCTCCCTTAATTGCACCTTATAATCCTACCAAAATTAATTTTGGTGATGAAGGTGTACCACCTACTTGGTGGGGTGCAGAGGAAACGGGACAGAAGCAAGTTGATTCAAAAGATGAGCAAAGCAACACTCAACTCGATCAAGAGGCTGCAAGTGAAGGTAGTTGGACTTCTGGTGAAACCGAACAAGGTTCATCAGAGAATCAATCAGATTCTAATTCAGGTTGGAGTTCTGGAAGTGAATCTGCAGTAGAAGAAAGTGAAAGTGGTGAAAGTTCTTCTGGAGGCTGGACTTCATCTTCTGAAAGTAGTATTGAGGAAGAGTCTTTCCAACAGGATTCATCTCAAGGGGATTCTGGAAATAATGCCCAAGTTAGGCAACGTACTGACAATTTTTATATTTTAGGTACTGACCAGATGGGTAGAGATCTATTTTCTAGAATTGTCTATGGAGCAAGATTATCTTTACTAGTAGGTTTTGTATCAGTAGGCATCTCATTATTTGTTGGTACTAGTTTAGGATTAATATCTGGTTTTTATGGCGGTAAAATTGATACCTTAATTATGAGATTTATGGATATATTATTATCCTTTCCATATATATTATTAGCTATTTTCATAGTAGCAATTTTAGGACGTGGTTTACCTAATGCCATGATTGCGATTGGTATTGTTGGTATACCGAGGTTTGCGAGAGTAGTCAGAGGTCAAGTTCTTTCAGTTAAAGAGGAAGAATATGTGATGGCTGCAAAGACAATGGGAGCAAATAATTTCTGGTTGATTTCAAGACATATTTTTGTTAATTCATTATCTCCTTTAATTGTTCAGACTACAATGAGTTTTGCTACTGCGATCTTAAATGCAGCAGCTTTAGGATTTTTAGGTTTAGGAGCTCAAGCTCCAACACCAGAATGGGGAGTTATGCTTTCAGATGCTCGTTCAGCTATGCTTACAGCACCTTGGATAATAACTTTCCCAGGTATAGCAATTATATTAAGTGTTCTAGGCTTTAATTTATTAGGAGATGGATTAAGAGATAGTCTTGATCCTAGACAAAAAAGATAAGTGATATTTATGATATATGAAAAAATTGAGGTGGATTTATGAGTAGACAGAGAAATAAAAAAGAGAAGTTATTAGAATTAAAAAATGTAACCACCAGTTTTGATACTGATGATGGTAAGGTTACTGCTATAGAAGATATAAGTTTTGAATTACGTCAGGGAGAAACATTAGGAATATTGGGAGAATCCGGTTGTGGAAAGAGTGTGACTTCTCTATCAATTATGCGTCTTCTACCTGATGGAGTAGGTTATGTTGAGAATGGAGATATATTCTTTCAAGGCGAGAATCTACTGGATTTAAAAGAGGATAAAATGAGAAGTTATAGAGGAAACAAAATGTCAATGATTTTCCAAGAACCCATGACTTCTTTAAATCCTGTATTTAAAGTCAAAAAACAATTGGTAGAAGTTTATACTACACACCAGGATGTTAATAATAAAGAAGCATATAATAAAGCACTAGAAATTCTGGATATAGTTGGTATCCCTGATTCAAAAAGTGTTATAGAAAAATATCCGTATGAATTAAGCGGTGGTATGAGACAGAGAGTAATGATTGCTATGGCTTTAGCTTGTCAACCTGCCTTGCTTATTGCAGATGAACCCACTACAGCTTTAGATGTGACAATTCAGGCTCAAATACTTAAGCTAATGAATGAATTAAAACAAAAAATTAATTCTTCTATTATGTTGATAACACATGATTTAGGTGTAATAGCTCAAATGGTAGAACGTGTGCTAGTATTTTATGCAGGACAGATTGTAGAAAGAGCCCAAATAGATGACCTTTATGAAAATCCCAAACACCCTTATACAAAAGGATTGATAAATTCAATTCCGCGTATTGGAAACAAAAATAGAAGATTAGATACTATTCAGGGTATGGTGCCTTCTCCCTTTGAGTTTCCTCAAGGTTGTAGATTTCATCCCAGGTGTGAACATGTAATGGATATTTGTAAAGAAAAAGAGCCGCCTGAAGTCGATGTTGGAGACAGGCATTCTGCAAAATGCTGGCTACATGTTGATGAGGGGGGGAGAAAATAATGAGTAAGAATGAAACAATTTTGAAAGTGCAAAATTTAAAAAAATATTTCCCCCAGCGTTCAGGCTTTTTTAAACAAAAAGTAGAGCATCTTAAAGCAGTTGATGGCATTAGTTTTGAGCTTGAAGAAAATGAAACCTTAGGGTTAGTGGGAGAATCCGGATGTGGTAAATCCACTACGGGAAGAACCATCCTTAGAGTTCATGAACCTACAGATGGAAATGTCATTTTTAGAGGCCAGGATATTGCTAATGTTGAAGAAAGTGAGCTACAAGTAATAAGAAAAGATATGCAGATGATATTTCAGGATCCTTTTGCTTCTCTAAATCCTCGTATGACAGTAAAAAATATTATTTCTGAAGGTATGAGAATTCACGGAGTTGGTAATAAGGAAAGTCGCATGGAAAGAGTAGAGGAATTAATGTCCATAGTGGGATTAAGACCTGAATATATGTTTAGATATCCTCATGAATTCTCGGGAGGCCAAAGACAACGGATAGGAGTTGCAAGGGCCTTAGCTTTAGATCCCAAATTAATTATTTGTGATGAACCAGTTTCAGCTTTAGATGTATCAATTCAAGCTCAGGTCCTAAATTTACTAATGGATTTACAGGATGAATTTGATTTAACCTTTATTTTTATAGCACATGATCTTTCGGTAGTCGAACATATTAGTGATCGTGTAGCTGTAATGTATTTAGGTAAAATTGTGGAGCTTACAACTAGTGATAAGCTTTACTCTGAACCACTACATCCTTATACAAAAGGTTTATTACATTCAGTTCCTGAAGCTAATCCTAAAGTTCCGATGGGAGAGGTATCTCTTAAAGGTGATATACCGAGTCCTGTTAATCCTCCTTCTGGTTGTAGTTTTAGGACTAGATGTCCACACGCTCATGATAGATGTAAAAAGGAAGAACCTGAGTTTAGAGAATATGAAGATAGTCATTATGCTGCTTGTCATTTGTTAGATTAGATAGAAACAAAATATAGTTTATTATAATAACCCCCCTTATGTTTTTCATAAGGGGGGTTATTGTTGTTTGACAAGCATGCACTTAATCTATAGGGTGAAAGCCCTGAATACCGAACACAATTTAGGAATTAGCTGAAGACAAGGGGGTCGTGAGCGACCAAGAATCTCAAGGAAGTCTAAAGCACAATTTCAGTCCTAAGTACACGAATCACATTATAACTGGATGAGTTTGCAACACAAAACAAAGCCCTTATCTTGCGAAAGTTATTACTGTAAATGTGGCGGATATATAAAATGCAAGATTGAGTACTTAACCTGTGAGAATTGATGGACATATTATATATGTGGTTGAAATCTGATTTATCATGAGAAGTCAGTTTTTGTCATAGTACTGATACGTCATTATAAATATTGACTTTGGAAGGACAGGACGAAATTATATATTTAGTGGTTAACTTTATAGAGCATGAAGAACACAGCCAACCTTTAATTAGGCTTCTTAATTGAAAAGAGAATTGAAATTTCCAATAAATATTAAGAGCGTGGAGTGTAATATGGAAGTTAATACAATCCAAAATTTTATAGATAATTATTGAACTGCTGTATACGAGAACCCTATATACAGAGGTGTGGAGGACGGTAGATGAAATAATCATCTACCTCCTATCCGATTGTGATTTTAAACCAACAATATTTTTTGATATATATATTAATTTTTTACAGGAGTTTTTCGACTTATAGTTAATATAAACGTATACCGAGTTAATTTTTGTATATAATTACACAAAAATTATTAGTTTAAATTGGAACTGGTAATATTGACTTTTGATTTTTTTTAAATTATAATTAGGTTATATTTATAATTTATGTTATATAAATATAATTAAGGGGGGTGTAATAGTAGCGAGCAGGGAAGAAATCTTAAACTTTATTTATATTATAAAAAATGAGGAGGAAGTAGAGTAGATGAATAATTTTAAAAAAGTAAGTATTTTATTAGTGTTGACTTTGATTGTTGCTTTATTTAGTTTTACTGCTTTAGCTCAAGACGAAGGTGAGTATGGTGGTACTTTCATTTTTGGGCGAGGCGGGGATTCTGTAGGATTAGACCCGATACAAGTAACCGATGGTGAATCTTTTAAGGTTACGCAACAAATTTATGATACTATCGTAATGTATAAGCCCGGAACTACAGAAGTAATTCCAGGTCTTGCTGAAGAATGGGACGTATCTGAAGATGGTAAAACATGGACTTTCTATTTAAGAGAAGGTGTAAATTTCCACGATGGAAACCCTGTAGATGCAGAAGCTATTAAATGGAATTTCGAACGTTGGGGTAACCTTGATCATCCTTATCATATAGGTGGAGACTTCACTTATTATGGTTATATGTTCCAGGATTATCCAGGTGTTATCAAAGAAATTAAAGCATTAGATGAATATACAGTAAGATTTATTTTAAATGAACCTCAGGCGCCATTTTTGGCTAACTTAGCAATGGTTTCATTCGGCATTGCTAGTCCAGAAGCTGTAAAAGAACATGGTGAAAATTATTTTAAAAATCCTGTAGGTAGTGGACCATTCAAGTTTGTAGAATGGAGACAAGGTGATAGAGTAGTTCTAGAAGCAAATGAAGATTATTGGGACGGACGTCCTTATTTGGATGAAGTTGTCTTTAGATCAATTCCTGATAACGGTGCACGTTATATGGAATTAAGATCAGGATCTATTGATATGATGGATTATATAAATCCAGAAGATGTAAAGAGTGTTAGAGAGGATGACAGTCTAGATTTAGTTTTAAGACCTAGTTTCAATGTTGGATATTTTGCTATGAATATGGAATTTGAACCATTTGATAATCTAAAAGTTAGAAAAGCTTTTGCACATGCAATTAATAAAGAAGCTTTAATCGGTGCTTTCTATGCTGGCTTAGCAGAACCTGCTAAGAACCCATTACCACCTGCAATTTGGGGTTATAATGATGAAATAGAAGATTATCCTTATGATTTAGAAAGAGCAAAAGAACTTCTAACAGAAGCTGGATATCCTGATGGTTTTGAATTTGACTTTTATTATATGCCTGTTCCAAGACCATATTTCCCACAACCTAAATTGATTGCTCAGGCAATTCAATATTATTTAAGTGAAATTGGCGTAACTGCTAATTTACTATCATATGATTGGGGTACTTATTTAGATAAGTATTACAATGACGAATTCCAATCTTATATTTTAGGATGGACTGGAGATAATGGTGACCCAGATAACTTCCTATATGTACTGTTAGATAAAACTCAAAATCATGGCGGATATAGAAGTGATGAGTTACATGAGGTATTAATAGAAGCTCAAAGAACTGTAGATAGAGAAAAAAGAACCGAATTATATATGGAAGCACAGGAAATTATTCATGATGACGTACCTTGGGTACCAATTGCACACTCAACACCACCATTAGTTAAGAAAACAATGGTAAAAAATTATGTGCCTAATCCAACTAGCACAGAAAAATTACACAGAGTATGGCTAGATGAATAAATAAAGGCATAACAAGTTAAATTAATTGGTATGCGGCCATTGTTCAATGGCCGCATATTTTTGATATTAGAAGGGAGAGATCAATAAAGGATGATTAGTTATATAATAAAAAGACTTCTTGCACTTATCCCTGTAATTATTGGTGTTGCACTTGTGGTTTTTCTAATTATTCATTTAATTCCTGGTGATCCTGCCCAAACAATGTTGGGAGAAAGAGCTACTGTTGAATCTATTGAACGTCTAAGAGAGTCTATGGGGTTAAATCAGCCTTTATATATACAGTTTATAAATTTTTTCCGAGATCTATTACGTGGTGATCTAGGACGATCAGTTATGAGTAATAATCCGGTGATAGCGGAAATATCAGTTAGATTTCCAGCAACATTAGAATTATCATTTTTTGCTATGATTTTCGCTGTTGTTGTCGGTATTCCTGCTGGGATATTCGCTGCGACTCATCAGAATTCATTATTTGATAATTTTAGTATGTTAGTTGCTTTAATAGGTGTCTCAATGCCGATTTTTTGGTTAGGCTTGATGTTAATATGGTTGTTTGCTGTAATATTGGGTTGGCTTCCACCTTCATCAAGATTAAGTGTTGGAATAGAAATGGAATATATAACAAATATATTAATAATAGATAGCATATTACAATTGAACTGGGCTGCTTTCAAAAATGTATTGAGTCATTTAATCTTGCCCGCTATAGCTTTAGGTACAATACCAATGGCTATAGTTGCAAGAATGACAAGGTCCAGTATGTTAGAAGTATTGAAAAAAGATTATATTCGAACAGCTTATGCTAAAGGATTACAGGATCGAATAGTGGTTTATAAACACGCTTTAAAAAATGCTTTTATCCCGATAATAACTGTAGTAGGTTTGCAGTTTGGAGTATTATTGGGGGGCGCTGTTTTAACCGAAACAATTTTTTCATGGCCCGGATTAGGTAAATACTTAGTTGATGCTATATATGCTAGAGATTTTCCAGTGGTCCAGGGAGGAATATTGTTTTTTGCAATCACATTCGTATTTGTGAATTTAATAGTTGATATTTCTTATGCTGCAATTGATCCAAGAATCGAATATAATTAAGTTGGGAGTGAATTAGATGTCAAAACTTGAAAATAAAAATCGGCCTAGCAATCCTTGGCATGAGGCTGGTAGGCGGTTATTAAAAAGTCGAATTGGCGTTTTGGGTATTGTTTTTATAGGCGTTTTGCTATTAGTAGCAATTTTTGCTCCCTTATTAGCTCCACATGATCCATTTGAGCAAAATATTATGATGAGATATCAAGCTCCCTCATCTGAACATTTATTAGGAACGGATGAAATGGGTAGGGATATTTTAAGCAGAATTATATATGGTTCAAGAATTTCTTTGCAGGTGGGTTTGTTTTCTATAGGTATAGCATTAGTAACAGGAGTATTTTTAGGACTTCTAGCCGGTTATTACGGTGGAGTTTTGGATATGTTAATTATGAGAGTAATGGATGTAATGTTAGCCTTCCCAGCAATATTATTAGCCATTGCTATAGTTGCAATTCTAGGCCCTCAGTTAAGGAATGCAATGTTGGCAATCGGTATAATTAATATACCACGTTTTGCTAGAATTGTACGTTCCTCTGCAATTTCAATAAAAGAAAGTGAATATATTGCAGCGGCAAGAATGATGGGTGCGAGTGATGTAAGGATTATATTTTATCATTTATTACCCAACGCGATGGCGCCTCTTATTGTACAAACCACATTGAGTATCGCAACTGCTATTTTAGAAGCGGCGGCACTTAGTTTTCTTGGTTTGGGAGCACAACCTCCAACACCTGAATGGGGAGCAATGTTAAGTGATGCTAGAAGTTCACTCCAAAGAGCACCGTGGGTTGCAACTTTCCCAGGACTAGCTATTATATTTGGAGTGCTAGGATTCAACTTATTAGGTGATGGTTTAAGAGATGCTCTTGACCCCAAAATGAAAAATGCATAATAATCAATAAAGTCCATCATTTTTTGGTGGGCTTTATTTTATAATTTTAAATAAAATCTAATGATTGATATAGTATGATAAAAGGAGGCTAAAGAATGAAAACTTTAGTATTTTTTGGTTCAGCCCGAAAAAAAGGTCATACTAAAGATTTATTAAATATGGTTTTGAAAGATTTAAATGGAGAAGTAGAGATAGTCGATGCCTATCGGACTGAAATTTCTCCATGTATAGATTGTAGATATTGTTGGGAAAACAGAGGTTGCTCAATTAATGATTACATGCAAAAAGTCTATCCAAAAATAGATGAAGCAGATAATATTATATTTGCATCTCCTCTATATTTCAATAATGTACCGGGCCCTTTAAAAAGTATAATTGATCGTTGCCAAGTCTATTGGGCTTCTAGGAAACGAAAACAAGAAAAAAATATTAAAGACAAAAATGCATTATTATTAATTTGCGGCGGGGCCCCTTCCTATAATAACCAATTCTTAGCTATAGAATTAGTTCTAAAAGGAATTTTAAAGGATTTGAATGCTGAGCTTGTTGGCAATATTTACGTACCTAATACCGATAAAGTTTCAGTATTAGAAAATAAAAATGTATTAAAAAAAGCTTCTGAATTAGGTTTAAAATTAAAAAATCTATATAATGATTAATTGAGATATATAATGGCTCCTTACGGGAGTCTTTTTTTGTGAAAAAATTTAGAAATCATTTGAAGAAGTTCATTAATTTCAATCATGCAAAATCGAACTGTTTGTAATAAATTTCAAGGAAAATAGTTAGTTCTGTTGAAGTAATATAGTAATAAGAAGTATGTTCTATGATAAATAATGGAGGTTAACTTTAAATGGAAAAGCAATTAAATTTAGGTATCTTAATTCCAAATTTAGATAGTGGTTTCTCTTTTTCTAAAAAATTATTAATAAGTGAATTGGCTAAAAAGTATAAATCAAAAATATTTGTACTTTCGGGCAATCAAAATGAAGCAGGTTTTTTTGACGAAGAGAAACTTATATATTTAAATCTGGATATAACTAGTTCTTTATTAAAAATTCCAATCAATTATTATAATAATATAAATGAGCTAAAGGACCTAAAGAGAAAATATAGAATTAATAAAACTATTAGTTTTGGTAAAAAAGCAAACCTTTTAAATGCATTAAGTAAGTCTAGTGATGAAATCATTTTAAATATTGAAAAAACATATGATGATAGTTTTGTTTTGGAGAAATTTTTAAAAGGCTTATACAAAAAAGCAGATAAAATAGTTACAGGTACAAAAAGAAATAGGGACTATATTCTCGATCAGTATAAATTTAAAAAAGAGAATGTATATCTTATGGAAAGCATTCTACCTATAGATCAAATTAGTGAAGAAGCAGCGGTAGAAATTGAAGATGATCTAACGGAATTTTTTGAGAATAAAGTTCTTATAAATTACGGAAGATTAAGTAAAGACAAAGGACAGTGGCATCTAATAAAAGCTTTTTTTAGAATCAAAGAAAAGGTTAATAATGTAAAGCTACTTATCTTAGGTGAAGGTCCTTTATATAAAAAATTAAATGACCTTATCAAAAGTATGAATATGGAAGAGGATATTATAATCATAGATAAATTTGATAACCCTTATAAATATCTGATTAGATCTGATATTTTTGTCTTAAGTTCACATAATGAAGAGGATAAAGATAGAGTTTTAGATGCTATGGCATGTGCTCGCCCAATAATTTCTACAACTTCTTCTGATGAGATTATAAAGCTTTTAAGCCCCTCAAATTATGTTAAAAATATCAATGAACCTTTTTTAGGTGAATATGGTATTCTTGTTCCTGTTGCTGAAAATTCATTAAATACTAGTAGTAAAGTATTGAACAAAAAAGAAGTAATATTGTCTGATGCCATATTTAAACTTTTAAATGATTATAAAATATATGATGAATATATGGAGCAAGCTGCCAAAAGGGCAGTTGATTATTCAGCTGAAAATATAGTTGCTCAATGGGTTGAGGCTTTAGAAAAATAGTTTTTTATTTAAGGAGTTAAAATATTGTTTGTTAAAAAATGACTTATAAAAAGATTGAAAAGTACAAAAATGAGTGTATTTTAATCATTATATTGGTTCTCCGGCTAAGGATGAGTAAAAAGATGGTAGAAGTCCGAGAAAAAAATTGCTTGGGGTTTATTTGAAAGGGCACTTAGGGGTTAAGAAATCAAAAAAAGATCTCTATTATGGAAGTTAAGATTTCTTAGACATTTCTCTTAATTAATGAATCACTAAATAGAGGTGAAATAAGTTGGATATTCGTGAAATGGAAATTGAAGATTATGAACAAGTATATAGATTATGGAAATCCACTGATATAATAATTAAGAGTTCAGATCAAAAAGAAGAAATACAAAGGATGTTAAAAAAAAATCCGGATACATGTTTAGTAGGAATTGAGAACAGTAAAATTATTAGTGTTGTCCTTGGGGGATTTGATGGTCGCCGGGGTTATGTCCATCATCTGGCTGTAAAACCCGAAAAACAAGGTCAAGGTCTTGGTAAGGCTATGATGGATGAATTAATGAATAGATTTGAAGATCTAAAAGTAATAAAGGTACATTTGTTTGTAGAAGAAAATAATAAAGAAGTCAAAGATTTTTATAGAAATATTGGTTTTAAAGAAAGAACTGATCTAACAGATTTTAGTAAAGCTTTAATAGAGTAATATATAATATATACTAGGAGGATTTTTTTGGATTCTGAATTTCATTTCGACATTACATATTTGATTGCATTGAAAGCTAAATTTTCTAAAAGTGAAGCTAAAATTATCGCAACTTCTTCCCAATTAGTTGATGATAATACTGAAAAGAATTATATAAAAAACGATAAAGGAGAAATATATAAAACATATATAAGCCAAACCTCTAATATTTTAAAACCATCTGATGAATTATTTCGTATTTATCCTTCCTTCCATTTTGTACCAGGCAATCCTATGTCATCAACCGCAAGAAGAAAAGATGGAACTTTCCATTTGTTAAATACAACCCCTAATAATAAAAATGTTAAAAAGTTAATGAACTATGCTCTTGAAACAAATAATTTATATAGTTTAGGAATAGCCTCTCATGCATATAGTGATAGTTGGTCACATCAAAACTTTGTAGGTTATTATACGGATTTTAATAGTCTAAATGGAGTTTTAGAGAAGTCAGCACCTAATATTGGACATGCAGATGCCAGGCACAAACCAGATCAAGTTTCATTGATCTGGAGAGATGAGAGATTAATTTCCGGTAATACATTGGTTGATAATAATAAAAGATTCATTAGCGCTGCTAAAGAATTATTAAAATACTTTGGGAAATATAATAATATATCAATAAAGAATAGAAAACCATTTTTAAAACAAATAGATAAGATCTTTTCTATAAAAGGAAATTCTTATTTTAAAAAAAGAAAAAGAAAAAAGGAATATAATAAATTAAGTATAGATTTATCAAAAGAAAATATTCCTGAGTATAATAAGTATGAATGGTTTAATGATGCAGTACAAAATGAAACAAAGAACAGTGTTTTCTTACCTAATATAAATTTTAATAATATTGAATATATTTGGAGAAGCGTAGATTATCAAAAATCTTCTTATTATAAATTTTGTGAAGCAATAAAACAACATCAAAAGCAAACAGATACCCTGTTTCAGAAAGACATTTATGGGGGTGTACAGTTAAATAAATGGTAAGCAAAATATAAAAATATTCAGAAAACACTTGAATTTTCATACAATTATACTTATAATATACATGTAAACGCTTTCCTCTAATAATTGTGATGAAGCAGTAAAAATATTTTCAGTGCTTTTTTTCGCACTTCCCTCCAAAACTATATAATTATCGAACTCAAATCATATTATATTTCTAAAAATAATAAAAAATACACCTAAAAGAAATTAATTTACAAAATGTAAACCTTTACCTTTGATTATGAAAGGAGAATCATAATGGACCGGGATTTAACCATGAAAGATATAGCAGAAAAGGCCGATGTATCTGTAGCAACTGTGTCCCGGGTGTTAAACAATACGAAACCGGTTAGCAGTGAACTCAGAAAAAAGGTATTAGATATTGTTAAAAAAACAGGATATAAGCCAAACGCTCTTGCACGCAGTTTAATAAAACAAAGAACAGGAACTATTGGTGTAATAATACCTGATATGGATAATGAAACCTTCGCAGATTTAATTAAAGGAATTGAGTTAATTACTGATAAAAATGATTATGTAATTTTGGTGACCAATACAATGGGGGAAGTTAAAAAGGAATTAAAAATGTTTAACCTATTTGAAGAAAAAAGATTAGACGGTATAATTTTTTCAGGTGTTTCTCTTACTGAGAAGCATATAGATTTTTTTGAGAGATATAAAATTCCAACTGTAGTAGTTGGGCAAACCTTTAATAAATTAGATTTTCCTTCTGTAACAATAGATAATTTTCAAGCTTCCTTTGATATTACAGAATATTTAATTGATCTTGGTCATAAAGATATTGCAATGATTAGGGGACCAATATATGATATTCAGGCCGGGAAAGAAAGGCTATTAGGATTCAAAACTGCTCTTAGAGAAAATAATTATCCTGTGAATAAAGATTTTATAGTGGAAGGAGACTTCACTATAAATAGTGGATACAAAGCAATGGAAAAAATTTGGCGAAATGAATTAAAACCTACGGCAATATTTTCAGCCTCTGATAAAATGGCCATTGGTGCTTTGAATTATTGTTTAGATCATGGTTTAAAAGTTCCAGAAGACATTTCTATAGTAGGGTTTGATGATATGGAATTAGCAACAGCAGTACGTCCAACTTTAACAACTATTCATCAGGATCAAGTAGAAAAAGGAATTAAAACTGCTGAGATATTATTGGATTTAATTGAGAAGGAAGAAAATGAATCTTACAATATACAACTTCCTTATACATTAATAGAACGTGATAGTACATGCAAAAGAAAAAAGTAATTACATCTGTATTCTAAGAGTTTCTCTTTTAGGGAGGTGGTTGTTTCAAGAGAACAGCCCATTAATAAGTGAGTAAGGAATCAATTGGCTACAATAATGAAAGGGGGGAAGGGTACATTTTTTGTACCTAAAAAATGAAAAAACTTTTAACAATCAGTATCGTATTGTTGTTAACTTTCGTTATGGCTGGTTCGGTTGTGGCTCAAACTGAAATTGAGGTGTGGTTCCACTCTGGTAGAGGTTCTGAAAGAGAAGTAATAAGAGATCAAGCTCAAAGATTCAGTGAGATGGATAATGGTATAACTGTAAATTTGGTAAAACTTCCAGAAGGTAGTTATACTCAGCAGGTACAATCTGCAGCAGCAGCTGGAGACTTACCTGATGTACTTGACTTAGATGGTCCTACTATTGCTAACTATGCTTGGTCAGGCTTTCTAAAGCCACTTGGTGAATTTGTACCAGAGGAAATGGAAGAAGACTTTTTACCTTCCATTTTAGAACAAGGTTATTACAAGGGTAATTTATATGCACTTGGTACATTTGACTCTGGTCTTGCTTTTTGGGGAAATAAAGAATATTTAGAAGAAGTAAATGCTAGAATACCAGAAGGTGTAGAAGATGCTTGGACCTTCCAAGAATTCATGGATATCACTAAGAGATTACAAGAACTTTCAGAAGTTGAATATGCTTTAGATATGAAACTTAATTATGGTGTAAATGAACATTACACTTATGAATTTTCACCATTTCTACAAGCATTTGGTGGAGATCTAATTAATCGTGAAACGATGGTTGCTGAAGGTACTATTAACGGTCCTGAAGCAAATGCTTTTGCTTCCTGGTTCCAAAGTCTCTTTGAAAGAGGATATGCTGATCCAAACCCTCCTGGAGACACCCAATTTATTGAAGGAAAGACTGCTCTTGCTTGGGTAGGACACTGGACATTTAATCAGCATAAGAATGCACTTGGCGACGATGCGATTTTAATTCCAGCACCTAAGTTCATGGGTGGCAAACAAGCAACTGGTATGGGATCATGGGCATGGAGTATGCCTTCCAGTACTGAACATCCTGAAGCGGCCTGGGAATTTATGAAGTTTATTCTACAACCTGAAGAAATTATTAAGATGACTAATGCAAATGGAGCTGTACCAGCAAGAGAATCTGCTATTGAAATGAGTGAACTCTACAAAGAAGGTGGCGAACTCAACCTATTTGTAGAACAATTACAAAAGATTGCAGTCCCAAGACCTGTTACACCTGCTTATCCCACAATCACAAGTGCTTTCCAAACAGCTATGGACAACATTATTAATGGAGCCGATGTAAGTCAAGAATTAAATGATGCTGCTGAAACAATTGACGAAGAAATAGAATATATGGGAATTGAACAAGGCGAATAACTCAAATAAGTGATTATTAAAAAGGGGAGAGGGATAGCCCCTCTCCCACCCTATTAAAGTGGCAGTTTAACTATAAGGAGGGGGGAGAATGAATAGGAGCAATAAAACAGTCATAGGTACTTTTTTAACCCCTGCAGTTGTATTACTAATGGCCTTTATGATTTTACCTTTTGTAATGGCCTTTGTTTTATCTTTTACTAATTCAAGATTGATTCCAGGCCCGAGAGGCACCCAATATATTGGGTTAACTAATTATCAAAAATTGGTCGAAGATAATATGTTTTGGCGGGGATTAAAGCATAATTTTTATTTTGTTATAATAGTTGTTCCCATTCAAACATCTTTAGCTTTACTGTTAGCAATACTTGTAAATCAAAAATTGAAATTTTCTAAGTTTTTTAGGACTTTTTATTTTATACCAACAGTTACTGCTATGGTAGCAGTTGCCGTTGTCTGGTCCTTCCTTTATCATCCTAATGGATTGATAAATTCATTTTTAACGTTTATCACAGGTGGAGTTTGGGGAGGAGTCGATTTTTTAAATACTACTAGATGGGCATTTCCTGCTATAATGGCAATGTCAATTTGGCAGGGTGTCGGTTTTCAGATGTTAATCTTTTTAGCTGGATTACAGGATATACCTAGTTCTTATTATGAAGCTGCTGATATTGATGGAGCTAACAGCTGGGAAAAGTTTAAATATATTACATTGCCACAGCTTAAAAATACGACTACTTTTGTAGTAATTTCGACTACCATCTTGGCGTTCAGACTATTCACCCAAATCTTAGTAATGACAAATGGCGGACCACAAGGTTCGACCTACACAGTTATGCTTCATATCTATAAAATGGCTTATCAAAGGTTGAATATTGGTTATGGTTCTGCCTTAACTGTTGTATTCTTTATTATTATTCTAATAATTTCTCTCTTACAGCGTTATCTATTGGGTGAACAAAGGGAGGTTGCATAAGATATGTTTGATTTTAGAACTAGAAGAAAGTTTATCTTATATACCATTATGACCATATTATTTATAATATTTTTCTTTCCACTTCTTTACATGATATCAACTTCCCTAACTCCCAATGAAGATTTAATATTACAAAACATGTCAACAATAAGAGCCTTTTTCCCATCAGAAATTGGCTTGAAAAACTTTAGTGACGTTTTTCAAAGAATGCCTTTTGGGAGATTTCTTTTTAATTCTTTATTCATAGTGAGTACTACTATTTTGTTAGGTTTAGTAGTAAACAGTATGATGGCTTTTGGACTTGCAAGGTTTAATTTCAAAGGAAGAAATTTAATTATAAGTACAGTCTTGGCTTTAATGATTATACCTTTTGAAGCTATCGCAGTACCACTCCTTTTAATTACAAATAGATTAGGCTGGCTTGATAGTTATCAGGTGCAAATTATCCCTTTTATCGCAAATCCGTTCTATATTTTTCTTTTATATCAATTTTTCATTAATTTCCCTAAAGAGCTTGAGGAAGCTGCTATTATAGATGGTGCAAATTGGTATCAGATTTATTATAAAGTGGCTATGCCGTTATCCAAACCTGTCTTAGCTAGTGTAGCAATTTTACACTTTTTAATGCAGTGGAGGAGATTTCTCTGGCCTTTAATGGTAACTAGAGGCCCTTCTTATCGGCCTCTAACTGTCGCAATGCAGGTCTTTTTCGGAGAATATCCGCGGTTATGGGGAGATATAATGGCCTATGTTGCTATGATGACACTACCGGTAGTAATTTTATTTGTCATCTTACAGGACCGTTATGTAAGTACTGTTGCACGGAGTGGTATAAAATAAAATATGAAACAATTTTCATCCTTTAAATCCCATCTTTAATCAGATGGGATTTATTTTTTGCTTGACATTGAGAATCATTTTCATTATAATTTAATTAAGCTGATTAAAATACTAAGTTTAATTATATATAGGAGGCAATACTATGACATTAGCAGAAATAGATAGAGGTAGTGATTTTAAAGTTAAAAGGATACCTGATGATATAATAAGAATTCAGACCTTAAGAATGGGGATATCAGAGGGCTCAAAGCTAAATTGTAATGAAAAAATTCCTGGTGGTCCAATAATTGTAAAACATAATTATCAGGAAATAGCAATTGGAAGAAATTTAGCAAAAGATATAGAAATTGAATTATTTACTGAGGGAAGTGATTAATTTGGAATGCTGTAGAAATTTAGAACAGATAGACATAGATCCAAATAAGAACAAAATAGTATTAGTGGGGAATCCCAATGTTGGAAAGTCAATATTTTTTAATTATTTAACTGATACATATGTTTCGGTTTCCAATTACCCAGGAACGACATTAGATATAAGTTCTGGGAATTATAAAGATAAGATAGTTTTAGATACCCCGGGTGTTTATGGAGTTTCTTCTTTCAATGATGAAGAAAAGGTAGCCCGGGATATAATTTTGTCTGCAGATATTGTTATTAATGTTGTGGATGCAGTGCATTTAGAGCGCGATCTCTTTTTAACTCAACAATTAATAGATATGGGGAAAAAAGTAGTTGTAGCTTTAAATATGATGGATGAAGCAAAGAACCGAGGATTAAATATTGATATAGATGAATTAGAAAAAGAACTTGGTATAAGGGTTGTTCCAACAGTTGCAGTTAAGAAAAAGGGTTTTTCTGATTTAGAAAATAATATTGATAAAGCACAAAAGGGTAAAATCAGTTTGAAGCAAGATATGGAAAAGGAACTTGATAATATAAATGAAAATGTAGAAAATAGAGCTGATAGTTTACTGATTTTAGAAGGGGATGAGAATGTAGCGTCCTTTCATAACAAAAAACCTCGTGAATATAGAGAAAAAGTTTATATGCAGAGGCGTAATAGAGTCAACAAAATAGTAGAAAAGGTAATTACGAAAGAGATGACGAATAAAAATATTGGGGATAAAATTGGTTCATTATTATTAAGACCTTTGACAGGAATTCCTATATTACTATTATTATTATACGCTTTATATCAGTTTGTAGGAGTGTTTGTAGCCCAGACTTTAGTTGGAATAACAGAAGAAATGATAATGATTGAAATATATCAACCATTTATTATAGATTTAGTATCGTCATTTATTGCTCCACAAAGTTTAATCGGCAAAATATTAATTGGGGAATTTGGTGTACTAACAATGACGGTGACCTATATATTTGGTTTGCTTTTACCATTAGTTGCCGGATTTTATTTATTTTTATCACTTTTAGAAGACTCTGGTTATATGCCCCGAATAGCTGCATTAGTAGATAGAGGATTAACCTATTTAGGTCTAAATGGTAGAGCTATAATTCCTATGTTACTAGGCTTTGGATGTGTAACGATGGCAACAGTAACTACTAGACTACTGGGTTCTAAACGCGAGAAAATTATTGCAATATTTTTATTAGGTTTAGCTATTCCCTGTTCTGCCCAATTAGGTGTAATAGCAGGTTTAATAGCTCCGTTAGGTTTTAAATATTTTGTTATATACGTAGTAACCATATTTTTAGTTTATGCAATTGCAGGGACATTTTTAAACAAAGTATTACCCGGAGAATCTACTGATCTATTGATTGATTTACCACCAGTTAGGGTTCCTGAATTCAGAAATATTATAAAGAAAACATATTTAAAATCTAAATATTTCATTGTAGAAGCCGGACCTATTTTTGCAGGTGGGGCAGTAGGTATTACCTTATTAAAAGAGGGGGGAGTCTTACAATGGATTCAAAATGCTGTTGCTCCTTTTATTGTAGGATGGCTAAAACTTCCTAAAGAAACTACAGAAGCTTTTATAATGGGTATTATAAGAAGAGACTTTGGTGCAGCCGGATTGAATTCTTTAGCTTTAACTAGTGACCAAACATTGGTTGCATTAATAGTGATTACATTATTTGTCCCCTGTATTGCTGCAATGTTAGTTATGATCAAAGAACAGGGTATTAAACAAGCAGCAATGGTTTGGTTAGGAAGCTGGATTGCTGCATTTACTGTTGGAGGAATTGTGGCATTATTTATTTAAGGAGGATTTTCATGGAATGTACTACTGATGGAAAAAGAATCTGTCCAACTTGCAATAATGAAATAAAAGACCCCGATCTTATGAAGTGTCCCCGTTGTAACAGTCTTTTAATACTTAAATGTTCCGAATGTAAAAAATGCAGTTTCTTTAAAAAAATGTAATTAAAAGATAAATAAACAGTATAATCTTTTACTTGATTATATCAAATAAATATAATATAATAACCTCGGATGACATCTTTAAAAGAGTCATACTATCGAGGTTAATTATTTAATTAGGTGTCAAATATATTACTACCTGGATCCTAAAACAAGGACCGGGATAGGGGGATTTTGAAAATGAATTTATCTACACGTAAGATAGTAATATCAGGTATGTTGGGTGCGATTTCAATTATATTAGGGGCGACTGGATTAGGATTAATTCCAGTGCCAACTCCAGCAGGTCATGCTACTATTATGCATGTCCCGGTAATTATTGGTGCTGTTTTAGAAGGCCCGGTTGTTGGTTTTTTTATAGGATTAATATTTGGTATATTCAGTTTTATTAGAGCTACAAATCCGATTTTTGCTGATCCTTTAATTGCTGTTGTTCCCAGATTATTTATTGGTTTAGGTTCTTATTATATTTATATATTATTAAAAAGATATAATGTTAGCTTTGCTCTTATATCTGCTGGTGTAATAGGGACTGTGATTAATACTGTGTTTGTATTAGGATTAGCAGTAATAAGGGGTTATTTGCCTTATAAAGCTGCTTTATCTGTTGCATTTTTACATGGGATTCCTGAAGTTATACTAGCAGCTGTAATTGTAGTAATTGTGGGTAAAGCTATCTTAAGCATGCAGACTAATGAAGGTAAAATATAATAAAAAAATTTTGATAATAATATATATGATATGATTAATTATATTAAAAAAAGCCCTTGTGAAAGGGCTTTTTTCTTTGTAAGGAGTTGAGTTGATAATGAGTATAATGGTTATAGGAGACTGTGTAATAGATTATTACCCTGATTTTGATAAAAAATTAATAGGTGGAAGTGGTTTAAATACTGCTGTATATTTAAAACGAAAAGGAATTAGTACAGATATTATGGGAATAGTAGGTAATGATAAAAATGGAAAAAAGATATTAAACTACTTAAAAAAGAATAACTTTAACCTTGCAAATATGAAAGAAAAAGATGGTAAGACAGGAATAGCTTTTATTGAAAAAGCAAAAAAAGATTACCAGATAAAAAAGGTAGATGAAGGTGTAAAAAAAAGTTATAAATTTGATAAAAATGAGATTAAGAGTATTAAAAATTATGAATTCATACATACTAATATTTATACCCATACTTTAGAATATCTTCCCTTATTAAAGAAAGACAATCATATAGTTAGTTTTGATTATTCTTTTAAAATAGATTTAGAGAAATTAAAATTATATGAAGAGCATATAGATATTTTGTTCGTGAATAAAATAAATGTGACCCAAGCCTTTGTTTCAACATTAAAAACATTTGATATTGATTATATAGTTATAACTTCAGGGGAAAAAGGTTTTACTGTAATAAGGGATGACCAAGATTTCTATAAAAAAGCATTCGGTGATGATATTATAGATAGTACAGGAGCAGGAGATACTTTAATAGGAGAATTTTTAGCAGGATTACATAATAATAGTGATTTAGAAACTATAATGAAGAGTGCAGTAGAACATTCTTATCAGGCTTGTTTGAAACTGGGAGCGGGACATTTTGATTAATAAATTTAAGTAGTGTGATATACCTCATAGAACTATATATAAGAGCTCTATATAATAATTAATGTAGTAAAACATAAAGTGCAAATAAATTAAAGGGGGGTTATTTATATGTCAATGTTCTGTTATCAATGTCAAGAAGCAGCCGGAAATGAAGGCTGTACGGTAAAAGGTGTTTGTGGAAAGCCTGAAGATGTAGCAAATTTACAGGATCTTTTAGTC
>Ga0207714_1000201_pt1 | contig 40156 bp, 34 predicted proteins | sample PonA232FremontCA_2_FD_187270 | JGI IMG/M metagenome (GOLD analysis project Ga0207714, IMG submission 187270) | Marine sediment microbial community from Fremont, CA, USA - Pond A23 Sediment 2 (SPAdes) | ecosystem: Environmental > Aquatic > Marine > Unclassified | place: USA: Fremont, California...
TTGTCATTGGCTAAAGGTTTAAACTCTAATCTAGTAGTATTATTTAAAATATGCTCCCTATCATCAGATAAAAGCTCTTTAGGCACTTTTATCCATAAAAATTTACTCCTTTAATATTTTTAATGTAAACCTAAAACTCATTATTAAATATTCAACTATCTTCTAGTAAAATTTCTTCATCTTTTTAATTACTTGTTTTTTCATTTAATCACTTGATTATCTACTTAATATCACATAGCTCCAGTTTCCCTAAATTGAGAAGGAGAATTGCCTGTCTTTGTCTTAAAAATTACACTGAAGTGACTTCGATTATTAAAGCCACATTCATAACAAACTTCTGAAATTGTCTTATTAGAGTTATATAACTTTTCTTTAGCTTTATTTATTTTAACATCTAAGAGATATTGAAAAGGAGTTTGTCCGGTCTCTTTTTTAAAAATTCTTAAAAAATGGTAGGGACTATAATTAACACTGGCTGCTATTTCTTCTAAGGAAAAATCTTTATTATAATTACTATAAATATAATTAATAGCGTTTTTAATTGACTTTTTATCAGTTCTATATTTGCTGATTTTACTATCATTAAAATTATTATCTAAATTCCTTAATAATTCAATCACAATATGATTATTTAAGCTTTCAAACATTAATTGATTGCCTTTCTTTTCAAACTTGATTTCCTCTATAAGTTTATTTATAATATTTCTGAAATATATTGAAAGAGAGTAATTTATATTTTCAAAAACAACATCTTTTTTTCCATATAATTTTTTACTTGTTTTCTGCATAAACTTTTTTCCAATAAAAATTGCAAAAAATGGTTCTATTTCAATTATTGATTCCCCAAAAGTTTCAGAGCAATGCAATTGACCGGGATTAATTGGAAACAGATTGTTCTTTTTTATCTGATAGTAGTCTTTTTCTACTATTTCAAGAGGATAATCGGTAGTTAATGGTAAAATAAATTTATACATATCAAAAGAATTACTTTTAGCAAAGGCATTTTTTACCTTTATAATAGAAATTTCATTATTTGAATATTCTTCTATATCAATAACCTTAAGTATTTCAGGAGGAATAAATTGTGTAACTCTCTCTAATAAAGTCCCCATATAATTCTTCCTTTCTTACACATTATTGAACATTTATAATAAAATTATATAGCAATTATAGCAAATTATCAAGCAATCAAAACAACATATTATATTAATTAGTGTGATATAATATTAATAAATAATGTAATTTTATAGAAAGAAAGGGAGGTCGAATTGAGAATGTACAGAAAATTAAAAGTTTACTTCATTTTGCTTTGTTTGATATTTATACCTTTTAATCTAGATGCTCAAGATTATTCAGAAGTAATGAAACCCAATTTAAGTATCTGGCCTGCTCAGGAATATATTTTAGAAATAGATAATGCAATGGTGGCAGAAGGGGGCAGTCATATACAATATTACGGCAAACATAAGCTCAAACTTGAAACCTCAATAGGAGAAATTTCAAATTGTGTCATATATCACTTCAATGAAGAAAACTTAAAAGTATATATAATACTAAATGATCAAAAGATGTATATGGAAAATATATTAAGTTATGATGAATTCTTTGAAACTAATGATGCTGTTAGTAGCCTCTTGTATAATAATCTACCTGGGGAAGATATGGCTATGTATGGAGCAGAAAAAATTGGAGAAGAAAACTTTTTAAATCGGAAAGTTGAAAGATGGTCCTTTATCGATAGTTCAAAAGGAGATACCGTTATAATAGATATGCTTTTGGATAGAGAGTTACGACAAATTATGAAAATGTGGGTGGACGAGAAAATAATCTTTGAAGTAACAAAAATTACAATCGGAAATATTCCAGATGAAATGTTTAATCCGCCTAATAATTTTGAAGCAATGAGTTATTAATAATAACTTCTTAAAGAAAGAAGTGAAAAAATAATGAAGAAAATCAAGTCATCCATATTATTGAGTGTTTTAATATTAATACTTATTTCTCCCTCGATTCACGCAGAAAAAGTTATCGACCCTCACAATTATAACTTGATTTTAGGGAAAATACTAGAATTTAAAGGTGAAGCATTTATTATAAATGAAAATGGTACAACCTCTAAAATAAAAAATAATGATTCAATAAGTTCTAGTAAAATTAAAAGATTCATTTTAGAATACAATGACAATGCCCAAACTCTAATAGGAGGTCGCAAAGAGATAAAAGAGAAATTAACGATAAAAACTTTGGCTGGAAGCAGGCTAAAAATTTCATTAATTGACAATGATCAAAATGATAATTATATAATATTAGGTCCAAACTCAGAGGCTTCATTTTCTGTACAAGGCGGATGTTTATATTCCTCTGAACATGACGGAGAAGGGTATGATAAAAACACATTAAAATGGAGAGAAATTAAAAAGGATATAACCTGGAAACTCTTATCTGGAAATGCAAAAGTATTATACCGAAAAAATGATAAATATATTCTAAGGGCTCCTACTACTGAAAACGCAAACATTTATATAGATAATAGTATAGATAACATAGAATATGAAGTTATAATATTAAAAGGTAATGAGGCAACCAAACAAGAAGTTGAAGTTGAAAGCCTAAATCTTGAAATGAATGCTCAGATTGAAGCAATAAAAAATAACTATCTATTAGTTTATAAGATAGAAAGTATTGACCAATTACCAAAAGACATTAAAATTCAATTAGAGAACCAAATAGATATGTTTAAAGAATCTTATCAAAAGGCTGAAGCTACTATGAATGAAATGATGAATCAAACCATACAGATAGTAACAATTTTAAAAGTATATAAAGGAGAAGCAAAGATAGAAAATACAAAATTAAAAAATGGACAAAGGGCTATGGTCAAAGGTGATATACAAAGGGCAAGCAGTCCAGAGAATATATAATTAACTTAATAAATAATATTAATTCAAAAATTTTAATGTAAAATTTCAATTAAATAAATATCTTTATATTAGATACTTCGCAAACTGTTAGAACTTAGGAATTTAATTTATCAGATAAAAACAATGTTATTTTAGCTTTTACAGGCCATGAATGATTAGTTGACCAATTAGAAATTGCAGATTCCAATAGTAAAGAAATTACATAAAATATTAATTGGAACTTGCGGAAATGTTCATAAATGGATAAAAGAAAATAATGATAGTAAAAGGGTAATTATGTTTTCTATTGTATTATAATAATTAAATTATGGCCAGGTTTTACTTTCCTGGCATATAAAACTATTGATCGTTTTCCTACCAGCACTTTATTGATGAAAACAAAATAATTTTACAAAATAATATTTCGCACCTACAGTAACAGATTTTTACTATTTCGACTTTCTAATATAAATGTAAGGTATACTATATACACAATAATGTAAACCCTTTTTTTAAATTATTGTATAGCTATATAACTACACCTTCTGGTTTTAATGATACTCAATACTCATTGTCTTTCATTTCTTATGCACACTACTTTATCATAACTGTTTTTCCATTTCATTAAATAATCTTCTTGAACTCCTCTATTGAATAACTTCATAATCCTATTGATTCAAAAGTCCTTTTTTCTTCTTTCGTAAAATCTATTTGCATTATTGTAGCAACAAAGCAAATCATAGAATCCATTACTGGAGTTTCAACTCCTAATTTATCTCCTAAATCTGATAAGAAAACCAACCCATAATCTACATCTTCATTAAAATATCTATAATCTAATTGTTGTTAGGCTTTTAGACCTTTAAAAACGTATGCTTTATTATACCTTATCATAGGTAGGTACTTTCATATAACCTTGTTTAAAAACTAGTTTTAGGCTATCACCAATCGCACCCTCTGATTTATTATTACTGAGGTAGTAGTATTTCTAGTCTAATATGTTCTAGGTTATTTATTCCCTTTCCCACTATCAACTAGAAACCTAGATTTAAACTACTCTTAATCTAGTTTACCACTTTTGTTTCGATGATGTAGGTATCCTTCACTCAGTTGCTTTTGTCCTCCTACAGGTCACCCTGTAATCTCTGGGTCCACTTTCTTTATTACTACGATACCATCTAATTTCTATTTAAGCTTTATCTTGATTTTCCCGCTAAAGTTATATCTCGAATTATTTCTAACAGTTTTGATAGAAAACTTAAATAGACCTCTCACGTTTAATTGCATTACTGTACTGTCATTTCAAACCTAATCACACTTAATTATCTAACATGTATTCATGGCTTACAGGCTAACTTTGAACTTCCCCATTTTTATATTGAAACTTCATAATTAAATGACACCTCTTGTTCATATTGTTTCGAGCTAAAAACACTTCTCAGGCTCATCACCACTCCCTGTTGACTACAATATACCATATCTAGCTTAAACTGAAGTTTGTTTTCTCCGTTTGCTCATCCTTTTCGTCTGTGAGTGCCATAATATCTCAACCATATCCCTATGTTCTAAAACAGATAGGACTCCCCCCCAATATTAATGTAACTTACGAGACACAATATAGAAAAACCTTATCAAGGTTAATATGATAAGGTTAATAGATGTCGTGCCCTAGAAGACTTGAACCGCTAGAGTACTGCTCCGTAGAACTGATTAACAAAATTACCTTTTTCAATATCTGTATTTATAACTATTTTGAAATAATTATAACGTTCTTTACACAAATCGGTAAGCTTTATTTGTTATTTTTAATAGTTTTCTAACACCTTTCGACTTACATATTAAACTAAAGATAAATCATTCATTAATTCTATTTATGAATTAATTTAATGGGGGGATTCCATACTCATTAACTCTCTAAAGATCATCTTTCAACTCAAAAAATTAAACTCTTAATTATTTCTATTAGAAAACTTCTGTTTATCTTTTATAACCGCCATTTATACGTAAACCATAACCACAAAAAACTTGATTATTTTAAGAAATATTAATTGAAACTAAAGCAATATTTAATTATAAAACAATTGATAATTATTCTTTTAAATTATTGATTAATGTATTTCAGATCCCCCGGTCGAATTAATTGCTTGACCAGTTAAATAATCAGAATATTTTGATGCTAAAAATATTACCACATCAGCAACATCTTCAGGTACTTCTAATCTACCTAACGGAGTATCATCAATATAATTTTGCTTTATCTCTTCTACAGTCTTACCTTTTAAATCTGCTTCCCATTTAAGTTCCCTTTCTTGCATTTTAGTTTTTACATAACCCGGACATACAGCATTTACATTTATATTATAAGGTGCAAATTCTAATGCAAGACTGTGTGTAAAACCTCTCACCGCCCATTTTGAAGCTGCATAATGAGCTAATAGCGGTACCCCTCTTTTAGCTGCCATTGAAGCAATATTAATTATTTTTGTATTACCACCTTTATCAATCATGTGCTTTCCAATAATTTTACAACAAAGGAAAACTCCTTTTGCGTTAATATCCATATTTTGATCCCATTCTTCTTCAGTTAAATCAACAACTTTATTCATACTAGATATCCCGGCATTATTTACTAAAATATCAATTTTATTGAATTCTCTAATAGATTTTTGTAAAACCTCTTTTATTTGTTCTTCGTCTGTTACATTCATTTCATAACTTTTTGCTTTTCTACCTGTTTTGGTTATCATTTTTTGGGTCTCTTCAGCAGCCTCTAAATCAATATCAGTAGCTATTATATTTGCCCCTTCTATTGCTAATTTTTTTGCTATTATTCTACCTATTCCAGAACCCGCTCCTGTAATTAATACATTTTTGTTTTCCAATAACATAAATTTTACCTCCAATTTTAATATATATATGTAAATAATATATGTTTTACTAATTTTATAAAATCAATATTATTTACCCTTAATATTATCTGATTCAATAAAACTTTCCTCTAAATTATTATATATATCCCTAAATAATTTATAATATTTATTATATAAATTATGGTTTTTTTCATTTGGCTCAGTAACCGAATCTATCTCAATAAATTTATCAATATCATCCCAATTATCAAATAGATTAATTCCTTTACCTGCAACAAAAGCAGCTCCTATAGAAGAACCTGTATGTTCTTTTATATGATAAATACTTTCTCCTAATACATCAGCAGTAATTTGTCTCCATACCGGACTTTTAGCTCCACCATCAGTAGCTATTACTTTTTTAATATCTAAATTCAAATCTTTTAAAATCTCAATATGATGTTTGAAGCCATAAGCCACTGATTCCATAATAGCCCTATAAATATTCTCTTTTTTATGATGTAAACCCAGCCCATATATAACACCTTTAGCTTGTGGATTATGCAAGGGAGTTTTTGCTCCTAAAAAGTACGGTAAAATTATGACTCCATTAGAACCTGGGGGTATGTCTTGTGCCTTATCACTCATAAAATCATAAATCGACTTGTTTTCGTCTTTTACAATTTCATTTTCATATTGACAAAACTCATTTGTAAACCACTTTAATAAAGAACCACTTGAGGCCATACAACCATTTATCATATATCTCGATGGATCTGCATGTAAATCTATAAATAATCTTTTATCTGTAATTAATTTATCAAGAGAATATAATATATCCCCAGCACCACCAAATTTAACATTAAGATCTCCTTCTTCCTTTAAACCTGCAGCAAATGCTGAAGAAACATGATCTGCAATACCCCCAACCACAGGTGTGCCTTCTTTTAACCCAGTTAATTCTTCAACTTTCTTGTTGACTGAGCCAATAATTTCATCAGATTTTACTATTTGCCCTAACCATTTTTCATTTATATCACAAATGTCTAAAATCTTTTTTTCCCATGTATTTTTTTTAATATTAAGTAGTCCACTTTCTAAAGCCCAATTATTCTCAATCACATGATTTCCCGTCAATTTGAAATTTATATAATCATAGGATCCCATGATTTTATCAATGCTTTTGTAAACTTCAGGTTCATTTTCCTTTAACCATAATATTTTAGGTCCTACTAATTGTTGATTTATTGAACCTCCGGTAATATCAAAATGATTGTTTAAATCAATTTTTGATCTCAAATAATTTAATTCTTTGATAGTTCTGGCATCATTTTGTTGTATTGATCTTCTTAAAATATTGTCATTTTTATCTAATAAAACTAAAGCTGGTACCATTCCAGTCACACCTATCGCCTTAATATCATCAGCTAAAATTTCACTTTCCTTAAAAATTGTTTTTATAGTCTTTTGTGTATTTTCCCACCATTCCTCTGGATTTTCTTCTGCCCATGCTGGAAAATCAGAATACAAATTTTGTTCTTCTGAGGTGGAAAATATTATTTTACCATTTGTATTACAAACTATAGTTTTAGTACTAGTTGTACCTATATCAATCCCTAGTAAATACTCCATTAATGATTCACCTCACAACCTTAATCTTGACTTAAAGTAGCTCTTATAAAGAAAATACTTACGAATCCAACAAATAATAATAAAATATATGATAAAGCTGATGCAAAACCAATATCCATAAATGCAAATGCTCTTTTATAAATATAATAACTCAAAATATCTGTTCTAACTCCTGGCCCTCCTTTAGTCATTATATATACAAGATCATATGTTCTAAAAGCAATTATAGTTCTTATCAATACAGCTACTATTATTGTTGGTTTCATTAAAGGCAAAGTAATATATCTGAACATTTGTAATCTTGATGCCCCGTCAATTTTAGCAGCTTCATAAGGTCTTTTAGGTAATGAAACCAAACCCGCTAACATTAATAGCATCATAAAAGGTACCTGATGCCAAATATCCACTAACATTACCGTTGGAAGTGCTAAATATTTGTTTCCTAACCAAGCAAAAGCAGGTATTCCAACTAACCCCAAAAGATAATTTAAAATACCTTGCTGAGGATGTAAAATCATTCTCCATATTAGTCCAACAGCCACTGGTGTCATTAACATTGGAATAATTAAAATTGAAAAAAATACATTTTTATACTTAACATCTTTATTTAAATAATATGCTAATATAAAACCAATAATAAACTCAAGCAATACTACTCCAATAGTGAAAATTAAAGTGACAAAAACAGAATTCCAAAAATAGGTATCCTGAAAAGCTTTTAAATAATTTTCCAAAAACAAAAAATCCTCAAAGGTCGGATGGACTAGTGTATAATCAAAAAAACTAATAAATAAAGAATAAGCTAAAGGAAATAGAATAACGGCAAATAAAAGTATCAATGCAGGTATAATTAATTTATACTTTAGTTTGATTATATTATTATTCATTTTTCCTCCTTTCTGACCAACATTGAGGGAGTCAGCTATGACTGACTCCCTCTTATGATAATTTATTTTAAGTCTTTCATATGCTCTGCTACAGTGTTTAATGCTTCTTGAGGTGTTTTATCTTTATTTGCAGCTAATGATAACTCTCTTCCTAATACCTCTATTAATTCTGTGGAATCTTCCATAATTGGTATTGGTCTTGCTCCTTGAAGTATTGTTTTGACTTCTGTATAATGTGGATAATTTTCTAAGACTTCTTCATCATTAAATACATCATTTCTAGTCGGAGAACCACCCATTAAAGCGCGCTCTTTAGCAACATCAAAAGATTCAACCCATTCAATAAATTCCCATGCAGCTTCTTTATCAGGTGAACTTTTTGGTATTGCCCAACCCCAACCACCATTAAGTGAGTGACCTCCAGGCATTTGTGCTATATCTACTTTTCCTGCCACTTCTGATTCTTCTTCATTATTCAATTTAGGTAACATCCAATTATATGTTATATAAGAAAAAGCTTTACCATTTGCAATAACTGAAAATGCTTGATCAAAGCCGAATCCAGTTGCACCGTCAGGAGCGTTATTATTAATGTTTTCTACATATAATTCTAATGCTTTCACTGCTTTATCATTATTAATTATTATATTTCCATCCTCATCATAGAAATCTCCGCCCATACTATATAAATAGTTTAACCATTCCATAGCAATTGGATCAGGCCTCAATCCCTGCATTACTACTCCATAATATTCTGTCTGTTCAGTTACAGAATTACATAATTCTACATAATCAGTTAATTTTGTTGGAATTTGTAAATTCATTTCATCTAGGATATCTGTTCTATAAACTAATGCCATAGCATAATTGTAAAATGGAAGCATATATGTGGTGCCGTTTACTTGTCCTACCATATTAAACATTGAGTCAATATAAACATCAGTATTTATTTTATCAGACTTATCTATATATGGTTCTAAATCGATAATCCAATCTGCAGTTGTAAATTCTCCTACCCAATAATTATCAACTACAATGACATCATATGCACCTTCTTGAGAAATCAATTGTGGTATAAGTTTTTCATGCATTTCTGCATAATTAATGACCTCTACATTAACTTCTATACCAGTTTTCTCTTCAAAATCAGGTATTAATTCTTGTACATATGTTGTATCAGGAACAGCTTCCATTAAAATGTTAATCTCTTGAGCCCCAACAGTTAACGCTGAAAAAACTAACAACAGAATCATAGCCAAAATTAACAATAACTTTTTCATTAAACTTCCCCCTTTTTTATTTTACAGCTCCAAAAGTTAAACCATAAACAAGATACCTTTGAATGAAAAAAGATAATGCTATAATCGGTAATATAGTTAGTACTATAGCAGCAGATAATTCAGCAATTTTTACACCTTGATGAGTAGATAATGTAGATAATGCAACTGATAGAGTTCTCGAAGTTTTACCAGTTATAATCAATGCTATTATAAATTCATTCCATGCTAAAATAAAGCTCATTACAAAAGATGCTATAACTCCGGGAGCTGTTACCGGTAAGATGACTTTAGTAAATGCTTGGAATCTTGTACAACCATCAACCATAGCAGATTCATCTAAAGCCTCAGGAATTCCTTGGAAAAATCCGATCATCATCCATATCAATAATGGTAAATGTATACCCGCATAAGCAATAATTACCGCTAATCTTGTATCCAATAGTCCTAAAGATTTAACTAATATAAATAATGGGATTATTAATATTATAGGTGGCAACATATATGTGCTCAAAATAAATACATTTAAACTAGTTCCTCCTGTTTTAAATCTAGCAATAGAATATGCAGCAACAGCTGCTAACATAACAGCAATTAATGAAGAGAGTAGAGATATTATTAAACTATTCATGAAAAAGTGTAAGAAGTTTAAATCCTTAAAAATAGCTACATAATTTTCAATAGTTGGATCAAAAACCCATTGAGGAGGTATTTTATAAGCAATTCTTCTGTTTGCCATAGAAGTTCTAATAATCCATAATATTGGTAAAAGTATTGTTAAACTAGCAAAAGTTAAAACTATATAAGTTATTATTTTGTCAAATAAGCCATTTTTATTTTCCATTTTAACTCACCTTTATAATTTATTCACTTTGTCCATAAACCTCTTTACTCTCTCTGGATCTACAGGATTCCATGTATCACCATCAACTTTCAGATGACTACCTATTACCACTCCATCTGCAATAGAAAGAATATCCCCTACGTTATCAATATTCACCCCTGTATTGGCAAAAACTGGTACATCACTTCCTACTGAGTCTTTAACTCGTTCTAATTTACTTACTTGAGTTTCCATACCTGTCATCGGACCTGATATACAAATAACATCAGCAAGAGAAGAAAAACGAGCACTTTTTGCTATTAGTTCTATGGGCCTGGTATCTAAATTACTTGCAAATTCTGCATTTACATTAAATAAAGTTACTATATCATTAGCATCAAGTAATTTTTTATACCTAAGTACTTCACCTGCATTTGTCTTCCATAAGCCATTATCTCCTGCATACAAACCTGTAAAAACCTCTCTAACAAATCTCGCTCCTGTTGCCTTGCCTAAAGCAATAGCTGCTTTTGGATCCCACAATATATCAGTCCCGAATGTATCAATATTTAGTTTTTCAACTACTTTGGAAATTACTGCTGCCATTGTGGTGGGAGTCTCTAAACCAACTTCAGTCATATAAGGTCTATCTCCCTCATTACAAAACATGACAGTTTCTACTCCATTTTCTACGAGATTTTTTGCATCTTTATATACTGATTGATATATCTTTTTTACCCCTCCTTTTTCATCATATTCTGGGCTTCCTGGATTTGCAGGAAAATGAACCATTGCTATAACATTTTTGTCATCACTCTTGAAACTTTTCAATATATCTTTGTTCAATACTCTCACTCCTTTTTAAATATTATTAATATATAACTTCTAGTCCCTTTTCTTCCAACTTTTCCAATACATCTGAACTAATCTCTTTGTCAGTAATAATTTTATCTATTTTATCAAGAGAGGTTACATGAACTAAGGCAATATTATTAAATTTTGTATGATCAGCAACTAATATTACTTCCTTTGCTGATTTAATTATTTCCTGTTTGATTGAAACCTCTGCAAAAGTGGCGTTTGTTATACCACTTTTAAAATCAATAGCATCTGCTCCTAAGAATGCTTTATCTACAGAAAGTTTACTAATGAATTTCTCTGTCTCTGAACCTACCAATACTTCAAAACCATTTCTTCTAACCCCCCCTGTTAGCAATATACTACTATTTGAACTTAATTCTGTATCTATTGCAATTCTTAAGTCATATGTTATTACTGTTAAATCACTTATATCATAAAGATTTTTAGCAACTTGTAATGTGGTTGAACCCGAATCTAATAAAATAGATTCATTTTCATAAACGTATTTTGCTGCAATTTTACCAATATGTTGCTTTTTATTTGGGTTTATCATTCTTTTTTCTTGTGCTTTTTTTTCATAAGAAGTACTGACATTAGCTAAAACCGCTCCTCCATGTGTCCTTTGAACAATATCCTTTCTATCTAATTTTTTTAAATCTCTTCTTATTGTAGATTTAGAGGCACCAAATAATTTTGCTAATTCATCTACTTCGGCACTTTTATTTTCTTTTATATGTTCTAATATTTTATTTAATCTTTCTTCAGGCAGCAAATTTTTCACTCCTCACTTCATTTATATAAAAATATTATGTGTTAGGACAAATGAGATAAATGGAAATAAAATAATATATTACCAATCATTTTCAATCATAAACGGTGACTGTATATTATCTATATTAGAGACAAAAATGAATTTTCCTGCTTTTTTTTATAATTTTTTGAATTTTTTTAATTTTTTATTTCACCTTATTAATTACCAAAAAAATTAGTCTAGTACCAAATTCAAAATCCACCTTTATTAATTTTTTTATGTTTTATTAAAAATTATTTAAAAAGCAGTATAAATATATGTCCAAATACACGCTCTAATTCTTCTAATCTATTATGTGATCCTTCAAAATACTTTATCCTAAATTGATATGTTTTTTTCAATATATTTTACCTTTAATACTTCCCTATCCTAAAATAATGTGCTAAAATATTTTCACATTATTATGGTATGAGAGGTTTTTTTAAATGAAGATCATCAATGATTTTAAGATAAGTATTAAAGATTACTGTAATAATAATATAAATAATGATTGTTCAGTTTTAACTGACTGTCCGTTTTATCATGATGTTTTTCTTAAAAACGGTTTCTACAAAAGATTTGTGATTGTGTCCAACATCAGTTATATAATCTTCATCAGGAGATACCGCTGCAAACACTGCGGACTTAGTGTTTCAATTCTTCCTTCCTTTTTACTCCCTCGTTTTCAGAGATGTTTAAAGCCTTTTATTCGCTTTCTACCGGTACTGTCATGTACTTCTACAAGGGGTTGGCTTCTGGACTCGGTGAAAAACCTAAAAGAGCCGTAAGGTTGATCTTTTTTAGCAGATCCAGCAGGCTGTTACAAACTTCTATCAGGACCAGAAGGTTACACCGGTTTTCATCTTAGACGAGATCCAGTTGGCTGCCAACCGTTTTTTTAATGATCTCAGTATTTTATTCAATTTTTCTATGAATTCTCAAAATCCTTATCTCTTATAATTATGTTAGGACTTTCTTCTCACATGGATAAACTAGCTTTAAATACACTCCTCATGGGTTATCAGCTTAAAAAAGTAGATAATATCAATGAAGAAATCGTCTTTAAGGCCTGTGAAAAGAACGGTTTATGAGAAAAACAGTTTTACGTTACTATATTGATTCTGGTTGGGGGTTAATCAGGATTTCTTTATCAAATTAATCCATGAAAACATCAGGGGCTTTGATATATTGTTAGATGATGATTATCAGACCTCCAGATAATTTTTCAATAGCTATGGTAAGCTTTTTGTTATTATTGGAAGCCAGAAATTTTCTTTAAGCAAAACCACCGGCTATGATATCGAGTTCTAATCCGGGGTCGGCTCTAATTTTAGAGATGCCTCTTTGCTAATTTATTTTGATAAATATTTCATATTTGCTATTTTATCTTGAATAATTTCCACATTGAAGTTGATGACTGATTTCTCCCGATTTCGTCTGTGAGTGCTACAATATCTCAACCATATTTTCCATACTTCCAGCACAGATAGAATTTTCATCTACTATTGGTATAAACCACGAGACACACCCCACCATTAAAAAAAGTCCAGCTTCTTATTTAGAAACTGGACTAATTAATAGTTATTGAATTAAATTACTATTTGAATTTTTCTTAAATTTTTCTACTAGCATGATAACCTTCATGCACTGCTTCATAAACTTTACGTGGTTCAACTACATCTCCTACAGCTATTACCTGGTCAACAATTTTTTCTATTTCTTTTATCATTTTTTCATTTGTTTTCATTCCCAAACAAAGAACAATATCATCACAATCTATTTCTTCATTACAAATATCTTGTCCACATCTAATACTATCACAATTAATTTCTTCAATACAGTGGTCAGTCTTTATCTCCACTCCATCTTCAATTAATCTGCTTTTTATAACCATTTGTGTAAATGGATCTATACCAGGCACAATATCAGAAAGTTGGTCTATTAATACTACCTCTTTATTGTGAGTTTCTGCTAAAAACATCGCTACTTCTGAACCTGCTAGTCCTGCTCCACAAACAGCAATTTTATTTCCTTTAGGTATATCACCTGATAGAACCTTTAAAGAATTATAACAATTTGTTGTTTCAATTCCTTTAATATCAGGATATAAACTCTCCCCACCTGTAGCCACAATTACTGTATCTGGAGATTCCTCTTTAACTAATTGGGAATTAACTACAGTATTTTTTATAATTTCTACATTTTCTCTATGAAGTTCACTAATCTGCCATTCCATAAAATCTTTATAATCTTTTTTAAATTCTGGAAATGATAAATATCTTAATAAACCACCTAACTTCGCTCCTTTTTCAAATAATTTAACATTGTGACCTCTTTTTGCTGCTGTATATGCAGCAGTCATTCCAGCTGGACCACTTCCAATAATCATTACATCTTTTTGCTTATTAGTTGCCCTAATCCCTGTAAATCTCTCATGTTCCTGGCCTGCTTCAGGATTAACAGTACATTTTACTCCTCTATAACTTACCGCTCTATAAAGACATTCATTACATCTCACACAGCGTCTTATTTCTTCTGGTTTGTTTTCCTTAACTTTATTAGGATAATCGGGATCAGCTATAATTTGTCTTCCCATCGCTGCAATATCTGCTTTATCTTCTTTAATAGCTTCTTCAGCCATTTCCGGTGATAAACTACCTACTGTAATAATTGGAACATCTACTTCTTTTTTTACTGCAGCTGCTAGGTCAACCAAATTACCTCTTGGTACATAAATAGGTGGAACCCACATACCAGTACAAATACCTTCACTTAAACTTTTCCCTTCAGGTGATGCTTCGCCGGAAAGAACTTTTGTATAATTAGCTATTCTCGAATCCCAAGTACCTACTGATATATGAAATGCATCTACTCCTGCTTTTTCTGCCCATTTAGCAAATTGAATCGCATCTTCTAGGGTCACACCCTCTGGTACATCTTCTTCCACTGTTAATCTATAAATTAAAGGAAAATCTTCTCCGGTATGTTCTTTAATACTTTTAATAGTTTCTAAAGCAAAACGAGCTCTATCTTTTAGACTTCCACCATATTTATCTGTTCTTTTATTAGTATATTTTGAAAGGAACTGCAGGGGCATATAGCCGTGTGCACCATGTAGTTCAATAGCATCAAATTTTGCCATTTTACCTCTTTCAGCTGCCATACCATATGCTTCTATAAGCTCTTCTATTTCATCAACAGACATTTTTTTAGGGTTTTCATTTGGAAGTTGCACTGTTCCTACTCCAGAGGGAGTAATTGGTCTCTGACCAGTTACTGACTCACTGGCAAAACAGCCACCATGAGCCAATTGAAGGGCAATTTTAGCTCCACCCGCATGAGTAGCTGTAACTAGTCTATTCAAACCAGGTATAAAAGCGTGTTTACTTGCCTCCAATTCTCCCGGAATTACTCGACCACTAGGATCTGGACAACAAACCTCTGTAATTATTAATCCTACTCCACCTCTTGCTCTCCTAGCATAATAATCAACAATACTATCAGATACACTCCCATCACTTGCGGCCAAATTTGTTCCCATTGCCGGCTGAATCATTCTATTTTTTAATTTTAGTTCACCAAGGTTTATAGGTTTTAATAAATTTTCAAACATTTTACTCCTCCTAATAGATTAATATGATTTTTTTAATATTCATTTGCTATTTTGTTCTAAATATTATTTGCAACTTCTACAGCTGCTTTCAATGCTTCCAATATTTTTGCAGGGGTATCAGCATCACCAATAGTATGATAAGTATAATCTGTCTTTTCTAATTCTAATTGCAAATCATTAACTGATTCCATTCCACAAGCACGAATTACAGTATCAACAGCAGTAAATTTAACTTCTTCTTTTCCTTTTTGACAGATTACTTCATCATTATTAATCTCTTTTAATTTTGTCTTCATATTTAAATCAATATTGTTTTTGTCCAGTTCATTTAATAAGTGAGGACGAATTAACACACCTTCTTCACTAACAGGATTTTCAACCATTTCAATAATAATGACTTTTTTACCATATTCAGCAAGATAAATAGCTGTTTCACATCCAACCATGCCTGCACCTGCAATAACTACTTTATTTCCGGCCGTAGCTTTACCCTCTAGTATCTCAACAGCAGAACAGACATTTTCTTGCTCTATTCCTTTTATATTTGGCTTTATGGCTCGGGCACCGGTAGCATTGATCACAACATCAGGGTTATTTTCTTTAATACTTTCACTAGTAACTTCTTTGTTTAGAATTATATCAACACCTTCATTTTTAGCCTGTTCACTAAGTGTTGTAATTAAGCTAGCTATTTCATGTTTTTTAGGAGGCACAGCAGCTGATTTAATCTGACCTCCTAATCTATTTTCTTTTTCCATTAATACAACATCATGGCCTCTTCTTGCAGCAGTTACTGCAGCCTGTATTCCTGCGGGCCCTCCCCCTGCTACAAGTATTTTTTCTTTTGAAACGATCGGTTTTAACTCAAAGTCTTTTTCCCCTCCTACATATGGATTTACAGTACATTTTAAAGTTTGATCTTCACTTGAAAATAATTCATCAATACAACGGGTACAGCCAATACATCTTTTAAGGGTTTCAATATCTCCAGAACGTACTTTTTCAACCCAGTATGGTTCAGCAATTAAAGCACGATTTATGCCAACCATATCAGTTCTATCTTCAGCGATGAGTTGATTGGCTAATCTAGGTTCAATAATTCTACCGCTCATAATCACAGGAATATTTACTGATTCTCGGATTTTTTCAATATTTTTTGCATTACAGGCAGGCCCAAAATAATATGGAGGGATCTCCCATTCAAGCTCAGAAAAGGAACCTGCTGATATATCAAGGGCATCTAGACCTGTCTTTTCTAATGTATGTGCTATTACTTTAGTTTCTTCAAGAGTTCTCCCACCGTTTGCTTCATGGGAACCTAATCTGGCCAATAATGGATATTTTTCACCTACTTCTTTACGAACTTCTTTAATTAATTCTAGGGGAAGTCTTAATCTATTTTCTAAAGTCCCCCCATATTTATCAACTCTTTTGTTTGTTCTTCCCGACAAAAATGAGGCTAATAAATAACCATGTGTTAAATGTACTTCTACAGCATCAAAACCTGCTTTAACCGCTCGTTTAACACCAGCTACATATTTTTTCTTAAATTCTTCTATTTCTTCAATTGTCATCCTATGTGGCATATCCTGCATCATATGACAAGGAACTGCTGAAGGAGCAATCGGCTGCTTACCACCATTTATCGCACGAGAAGTAGAACGGCCTAAATGACCAATTTGGATAGCTATTTTACCATTATATTTATGTACTTCATCTACGACCTTTTCCCAATGTGGAATAGATTCATCGTTCCAAATCCCACCTCCTTTAGGTGACCATAAACCTCTTTCTTCGACCACTGTTTGTTCAACTATTATTAGTCCTGTACCACCTTTAGCTCTTTCTCCATAATAAGCTGCCATCTGCTCTGTAGGAAAATTTGTTTCAGGGTCTGCAAAACCAGTTCCCATTGGTCCCATAACTGTCCTATTTTCAACTTTCATTTCTCCAATATTAATTGATGCAAAAATTTCATTTAATCCTTTCACTTTTCCCCTCCTTAATTTTATGAAAATTGTTCATTTTAATTTGCTTATATAATAAGTTCGTGATATTATGAACAAAATCCTTGCACATAAAGAGCAATTTTACAGGCTGTTTTTTTACATTATGCACAATTTGCTCAAATTTATGCCTATATTTTTATTATTAATCTCTATCAAAGGGGGTCGCACGTGTTAGATTTAAATAATTTATTAAAAAATATTAATTTGCCATTCAAAAATGAAAATTATAGTTTTATTCTTTGTGAAAAAATTATTCAAGATGTCTGTATATTGTCTTCCGAAATAAATTTAATTGAATTAAAAAGTATTAATAACACTTTGATATTATTAGAAAAATATCCCACTGCCAAACAATTAGACTATTTAAAAGAACATCCACCTCTAATTTTATTTTTATCTTCTCAAATAGAAAATCTAGATGACTTTACCAAAATACCATATATACAGTTTTATAAAGAAAATTTAGACCCACTAATTAATGAAATTATTAAAATAGAAAAAAAATATGCTAAAAAAATAAGTGAATTAATATATAATGATTATCCCCAACTTGTACAACTAGTTGTTAAAGGTAGCAGTATTGAAAAAATATTGAATACAGCTGCTGAAATTTTGGGTAATCCTCTGATAATGACTGATAAAAGCTATGATCTACTGGCTTATTCAAAAAAACAGAATATTAATGACCCTATATGGCAAAAAATTGTCGAAAATAACTGTTGCCCATATAATATTATTCAAATGATGGATAAAGAAGGATTTTTGGACAAACTTGCTAATCAAAAATCACCGGTATTTTTAGAAGAAGGTAAGTTTTCAAATTTTATAAGAAGATTAGTCTGTGAAGTTAATGTAAGTGATGAAGTAAAAGGATTTATTGCTTTACTTGAATACAATAAAAAAATTACTTTACTTGATAAAGAGATCATGAAATTTATTTCCTTATTAACAGCCACAGAACTTTCCAAAAATGATGCTATTACTAAAGCAAAAGGTAAACTAAAAGATGACTTTATGAGAGATTTAATTGAAGGAAAATTCAAAAAGACAGAATTAGCGTTAAATAGAGCTAAGGCTTTGAATTGGAAACTTAAAGATTATTATCAGATCATCTGTATTAAAAAGATAAATAATAAAAGATTTACAGGACAACACTTACATTCTATTCAATCTTTAATAAACAAAATTTTTCCAAAAGCTAAAATAAGTAGTTCCCCTCACGAAATATTATTCTTGCTTTTAAAAGATAAAAATATATTAAGATCTCAAAGACTAAAGAAATTAAAAGATTATTGCATAAGATATGACATCCATATTGGAATAGGCAGACAAAAAAATAAAATAACTAATATTGTTAATAGCTATAAAGAAGCTAACAAAGCTTTATATATAAATAAAAAAACTAATAAAGAAAATATATTAAACTTTTATACTGATTTGAGTATATATGATATTGCCAATGAAATTAACCAAGAGAAATTACCTAAAAAATTACAGAAATTGATTAACCATGATCAAAATAACAATAGTAATTTAATAAAAACTTTAAAAATATATTATCAAGAAGAACAAAACATGAATAAAACTTCTAAAAAATTATTTGTACACCGAAATACTGTCAGATATCGACTAGATAAAATATCAGATTTGCTTAATTGGGATATTAATGAATATTCAAATAGATTAAAACTGGAATTGGGTTTATTAAAACTAGAAATGAATAATTAACTTTTATTAAAAAAGGTCATAACCAATATTTTTAAATTGGTTATGACCTCTATTAATGAATTTAATTTTATAGGTTACGAATTATATGAAACCCTTGATGTACAGCATCTAAAATTTTATCGGGTTCTACAGCATCTCCAATTTTACTAACATCTAACTTACCATTTAATTCATCATATAACTCATCATTTGCCTCATAACCCGTAGCAATAATATAAGTATCTGCTTTAATTGATTTCTTATCATCATCTTTTTTATAATTAATTTTTTCAGCTCCAAGTCTATTAATTTCTACACTACTTATAATATTAACACCATAATCTTTTAAAAGTTGACGAAGTGCTTGGTCATTATTCTTACAATGATCAGTTGTAACAAGTATATCTTCTAATGTTTCCATAATTGTTACTTTCTCAGCCTTTTCAACACAATGAGCAGCAACCTCACAACCAACTAATCCTCCGCCAATAACGACAACTTTTTCACCATAGCCTTCTCTATCTAATAATATCTTATTAGCTGAAACAACCTTATCACGATCAATCCCATCAATAGATGGAAAAGAAGGTTTAGATCCAGTTGCTAAAATAACTTTATCAAAATCTTTTCTTAGAATTTCTTCTGTAGTTCCTTCTTTCATCAATTTAAGATTAATATTTTCCCGGTGTACTTTTTTAGATAAATATTCAACATAATCCATAACATCATTTTTGAACTCTGGACCGCCTGCAGCTATTAAATTGCCGCCTAGTTTATTTGTCTTTTCCCATAATTCAACATCAAAACCTCTTTTTGCTGCAGTAATAGCAGCTTTCATTCCACCAGGACCAGCCCCTACTACAAGTATGCTTTTTTCCTCTTTTGCTTCTTCTAAAGAATAATCTTCAGCAAAACATTGAGGGTTGACTGAACAATGCATAATCTTGCCTGAAAAACCTGCATTTAAACATTCATTACAACCAATACAAGGCACAATATCATAAGTTTCATTTTTTTGAACTTTATTTACCCAATATGGATCTGCTAAAGATTGATGTCCTAAACCAACAAAATCCGTTTTTCCTTCCTCTAATACTTCTTCAGCTAAGCTAGGGTCATTAAGTTTACCCTGGGATAAGATAGGTATATTTACATTCTTTTTAACCTCTGACGCAATATCAATTTGAGTGCCAGGATTTTGATAAACAGTATTTATTGCTTTATACCATGCTTCATAACAGCCAACATCAACATGTAAAGCATCAACACCAGCTTCCTCAAGCATTTTAGCCATCTTTATTCCTTCATCTAATTCGCGGCCACCTTCTACTCCATGATAAGGTGTAAATTTAAATAAAACCGGGAAATCTTGACCACAGGCTTCTTTAATTGCTTCAATACATTCTAAAGAAAACTTCATTCTCCCTTTTAGTTCTCCGCCATATTCATCCTCGCGTTTATTCCATAATTTAGATTGGAATTGATCCATTAAATATCCACCATAACCATGCAGCTCTATTGCGTCAGCTCCAGCAGCTTTTGCTTTGGCTGCACCTTCTGCCATTTTCTGCACTAAGTCTTTTATTTGATCTTTTGTATAAGGTTTGCATTTTATTTCTGGAAACCAAAAAGTCCCTACTTCACTAGCTGAATAAGGTCTTACATCTCCTGTAGTAAACTGCATTCGGCCTAACCCAGGAGTGATTTGTACACATATTTTTGCATCATTATAATGTATACGACGAACTAGAGAATTTAATTTTTCAAAAGAATGTTGAGAATCTATAACATTACAAGCTTTTGCTTCATATTTCAATGTTACCTGGTTTGCACCAGTAATAATTAATCCTGTTCCACCTTTAGCTCTTTCTTCAAAATAACGAATACAACGATCAGAATATGAACCATCAGGTTCAGTAGGAGTTCCCATAGGTGCCATATAGACGCGATTTTTCACTTCTAAACTACCAATTTTACCTTTATTAAGTAATTTCATTAATAAATCCCCCTTGATATATATTTAATCAATACTAGTAGCAGCATAAAAGCCACTTCTAATTGCTTCACCAACTTTTGCAACTTCTTTACAATCTCCAATAATATTAGTCTTTAAAGGATATTTATCTTTTAAATTTTCACCTAATTCATTATCAGGTTTCATTCCAAAAGCAGTTATTATAGTATCTGCATTAATAAATTCGGTTAAACCATCGTCTTTTTCAATCTTTACACCATTTTTATTAAATTTAACCACCTTACTATTAGTTTTCATTTCAACTTCAGCTTCATTTAATTTATTTAATAAAGCAGTTTTATTAATCATCATCTCGTCTTTAGCTATTTCATCTAATATTTCAATAATAGTAACATTTTTATCCTCTTCAGTTGCTAATTCTAAAGCACTGTCACAACCAGAAAGACCACCCCCACAAATAACAACTTTATCACCATCAATTTTTTCCTTATTTTTATGAGCTTCAATAACATTAATTATATTCTTATTATCAATTCCAGGAATAGAAGGATCATCTGCTTCTGCCCCAGTAGCTACAATAATTTCATCATAATTTGATAATTTTTTATCCTCAGCAGAAATTTCAGTTGCAAGTTTTAAATCAATATCTAGCTTATTTATTTGAAGATCATACCAATCAATTAAAGACTTTAATTGACTTTTAAATTCAGGGGTAGCTGCGGCAGATAATTGTCCCCCAATTTCTTTTTCTTTTTCATAAATAGTTACATTATGACCTTTTAATGAAGCAGTCCTAGCAGCTTCTAGACCAGCAGGTCCAGCTCCAATAATTACTATATCTTTAACAGAATTTGTCTTTTTAATTTGAAAACGTTTTTCTTCACAAACTTTAGGATTAACAGAACAGCTTAATTTAGTAGTTCTTTCCATTATACGACCAATACAATCTTGATTACAGCGTATACAAGGTCGTATATCTTTTCTATTATTATTTTTTAATTTTTTTGGTAGATAAGGATCAGCAATAAGTGGTCGTCCAAACATTGCTAAATCAGCTTTACCAGATTCAAGCAAATTTAAAGCGGTTTCTGGTGTATGATTACCTGAATTTAATAAAGGTATATCAACTACTTTTCTAGCAGGTTCACACACATAATCCATACAGGCATCCCCTAAATAAGCAGGTGGAAAAATATATTCTATACTTTCATAGGCTCCCGCATCAATATCTAGAGCATCAACACCTTCTTCTTCCAAAATTTTAATCAATTTCATACTTTCTTCTAAATCCCGACCACCTTCAAAACGATGATCTAAAGCTATTCTAAAAAGAATCGGCATATCATCTCCTACTATTTCTCTAATAGACCTAACAATCTCTATAGGGAAACGCATCCGGCTTTCCACATCTCCACCATATTCATCATCTCTATGGTTCCAAACATCAGACATAAATTGATCTATCAAATAACCTGCATGACCGTGAATTTCAATTGCATCAAAACCAGCTTTTTTCACTATATCAGCAGCATTTGCAAATTGCTCCATGATATTATCTATATCTTCTTTAGTTAAAGGTTTACATTTAATATCAGGATTAAAAGTAGAGGGAATAGGAGAAGCGGAGACAGGCGGTTCATCATACATAGAAGCAAAAGCATTTTTGCCTGTACCACAACTTACCTGAGCTACAATTTTACTACCATAACGATGTACATTTTCAATTAATGAAGTCAATTTAGGAATTACATGACTATTTTCAAGAAGCCCTTCCTGCGAACCTTGAGCCATCTCTTCGGAAATAAATTGACATCCCATAATAAGCATACCAGCTCCACCTTTAGCTCTTTCAGTAAAATAATCAATCTCCTCAGCAGAAATAGTTCCATCACTATTAGCTGAATTGGTTCCCATTGGTGATAAAACAATTCTATTTTTTATTTCCATTTCACCAATTTTAAATGGTGTGAATAATTTCTCATAACTCATTTTTAAAAAACCTCCTTTAAGATTAATTTTTTTCTTCAACTATGTTAAATACATTATAACATTTGTGATAAATTTAACAAGACTAAAAATAACGAAAAAGCTAAGGCCCATTGTGCGGAATGCACAATGGGCCTTATATAAAACTATTTACTTAACTCTTTATACATTAATTACACTTGAGTCTTTTTAATTTGCTGATTTTAAAGGATAACTGTATGTATCTACATACATCATTATCATCTAAATCAATGTTGGCTATATCTTGAGCTTTATTTAATCGGTAAGTAAGAGTATTACGATGGATATTCATTGATTGAGCAGTTTCCTTTACCTTTTTATAATTTTTAAGAAAGTTATAAAGCGTTTCCGCAAATTCTGTATCATTTTGTTTGTCATAATGTATCAAATTTTTAATTCCAGGATGAATAAATGTAACATAATTATCTTTCGTAATACTATCTTCAATTAGACATTCCTCAGCGTAATTTTTAAATTGATAAATAAATGAATCTTTATCAACCTTTCTTCCTACTTCTAAAGTTTTAGTCGCTTGTTGATAATATCTAGAAGTATCTAGCAAATTATCAAATTTATTACTTAGACCAAAAGATACATCGTATTTTTCAAATATTTCTCTGAGTTTTTTTAATTTATGATCTAAATTGTTTTCATCATATATAAATAGGACAAAATTTTCCTTATGAGTTAATATCTGCATATTATTAATTTTGTATGTTAAATTTTTATGGAATTTTTCCAAAAATTTATTTTCTATATTTGCTAAGCGGCAACTTAGTATATAATAAGGAGCTTTCATTTTTAAATCAATATTTTTCATCGTTTCTTGTAGTGACCTTTTTGATGATATTCCACCATCTAATAAGTTAGCTAACAAAGATTGTTTTATTATATGTAATCTATCAGCAGGTAGATTATTATCAGTAATTAATGTTAAAAGCACATCAGCTAATATTTTCACTACTTTATAATCTTGTTTTAAAAAATCACGGTTATATTTTAGTACCCCCATGGTCGCAAATAACCTGTCATTTTTTTGCATTTTGATAGACAGTCTTGGAATTTCCCCTGCAAATCCCCAATTAAGTATTATAGGTTTATTACTTTTCAATAATTTTTCTAAAGTTTTATCAACATCAAATTTTCTCATGTGATTTTGATTAACAAATCCTTGTTCATAGAGTTTATCCCATACTGGATCTCCTAATTCTTTTTGCGGATAGCAACCTAATAATCTATATGTTGAATCAGCTACTACAATCGGATTATCTAAAAAATTATAGGCAGTTTTAAGAATTGATTGTATATCCGCATCTTCCATAGCTTTTTTATACAAGATTGTCTTTACATAATCTAAAAAATTTTTTCTATTAATAATCTTTTGTATTGATTCTAAAATAATATTTAATTTTTGGTTTTTCACAACTAATATATTATCGATTTCAGATGCTTTTATTTTATCATTTAATTTTTTTTCTTCTATTATTAGATTATAATATTTATCTAACTGATCTAATTTACTAGACTGACTACAATAATAGAGTATATTTGGTGAAATATCATTTTCATTTTTATTTATTTTTTCTAACCCTATAATTTCTTTTTCTTTGTCTTGATATTTGCTAGTTATAATATAATCTAACTTATTTACTATTTCATTGATTTTCAACTTATCACCTCCATCCTTTAAAGTATACTTAGCAACTTAAATAATCCTTTAATAATTATATCAAGTATATAAACTATGTAAAATACTTATCCAAAAATAGTAACTATTGATCATTCCAGGGCCAATCGGGCAGGAGGTAGATTATTATTTCAACTACCACTTCTCACTCCCTTTTTCATACTTATCTGGTTATACAGCAGTTAATTAATTATCTATAAATCTTTCGGTTGTATTAACTCCCATATTACACTAAACTTTCTTAATATTTATTGGGGAATTCCATTCCTTTTTCAATTAAGAAACCCTAATTAAAGATTGGCTGTGTTTTTCATATTCTATGAAGTCAACCACTAAGTAAATAATTTTCGCGCTGTCTTTCCAAAGTCAATATTTTTAGTGATGTATCAGTATTATGACAGAAACTGACTTCTAATGATAAATCTTATTTCAACCACATATATAATATGCCCATGAGTTATCACAAGTTAAGTAATTAATCTTTTATTTTATATATCCATCACATTTACTGTAACAACGTACACACAATAAGGTCTTTATTTTGTGTTAAAAACTCATCCAGTTATAGTCAGCCTCAAATGTGATTCGTGTACCTCAGTCCAAAAATTTGCTTTAGACTTCCTTCAGTTTCGTGGTCGCCCACGACCCCCTTGTCTTCAGCTAATTCCTAAATTGTGTTCGAAATTCAAGACTTTCACCCTATAAGTTAAGTACATAATTGACAAACAATGATTTGCCCACTTCAATAGAAAGTCATAATCTTTTAGTTTTTCATCTTTAGAATATAATAATGGATAATCTAAAACAGATTTTTTCAAAGTTATATGAATTAATTAAAGTACGGCTTTCATTGGAAGTATATCCGTTCTGAATTTATTCATTTAGTAGACCTAGGGATTGCCTTTTGTCAAAATATTTTTATTAATTGCTGCCATTCTTTCGATAATTCATCAAAAAGTGTGTATAACATATTGCTTTAGGTCTTTTGATAAACTCATCCAAATATATTCCCAGATCTGGGATTTAAAGTGATTACCATAAAGTATGCCCCCCTTTGTCGGACTCTGATTTAAGGTGTATAATAGAATTCAGGAGATGCTCAAATGGGTAAAAGAAGGTATCACAGTGAAGAATTGAAACGTGAATACTCTGATAAAGGTGAATTGGTTTCCCCAGGATAAGGGAAACCAAAATGGAACGTGATATATTAAAAAACAGTGGCTATCTTCTCAAAGAAACCAAAGTAATCTATGGTTTTATCGGGAATCAAAGAAACCTCAAAAATAACAAACTTAAAATAAAGATATCTGAAATATACTGCCAAAACCGCGGCAAATGTGGTAGCCCTTTTATACATGAAAAGCTTGAAAAAGAAGTTTAACATTATAATATTAAGGGTATAGAAAGAATGATGAAAGAACTTATATCAAGAGCAATACAAAAGAGGAAGTTTAAAATAACAACTGATTATAAACACAATTTCCCCATAAAAGAAAACCTTTTAAAAAGGGAATTTGATGTTTCAATTCCAAATAAAACCTGGGTTTTGATATAACGTACATATCTACCAAAGCGGGTTGCCTTTATGTAACAGTATTTATAGATCTATACTCCCCCAAAGTAGTGGGATGGTCTATGAATAAAAAAATGACCAGACAACTTGGTGTTGGTGCTGTTGTAATACCTGTAAAAATTCGAAACACAACAAAAGATTTAATGTTTCATTCGGATCGTGGTAGTCAATATGCCATTCATGATTTTCAAAATGCCTTACTAAAACATGGTATTAAAGCTTCCATAAGTCGTAAAAAAGATTGTTGAGATAATGCAATTGCAGAAAGTTTTTACTCATCATTGAAGACATAATTAATCTATCATAATAAGTATCAATATAGATCTCAAGCTAGTCGAGATATATTTGAATATATTGAAGTATTTTATAATAAAAACCGTTTACATTCTTATTTAAATTATAAAAGTCCAGAAGAATACGAAAATAAAAGAAAAACATCTAAACTATGTATCTAATTTAATAAGGGAACCTCATTAATTATTCCCTACTAATTAAGAGTCGGTTTAGACTCTATTTAGATTTGTCTACCATTTATTATATTTGTTGTTATGATAGCAATTAAGATGGTTTAAAATTTATTTTAGTTTATTACACTTATACCTATCCATGAATTTAGGATACATGTGGCTACAAATTTTAATACCATTTTGCTCTATAAATAAGTTACATTTATTTATTCCTCGTCAATTAATAAAACTTCTTTTTGAGAGTATAAATAAATTTATCCTTTTTATAGAGCTTCAACATTTGAAATTTATTTTGGATTCATTAAATCATTAACTAATTAATCCTTGTTTTTCACTACACTTTCTATGGCTTCAACAATCTGCTGATAACCAGTACATCTACAGAGGTTACCTTCAATTGCCGTTTTAATTTCTGTTCGCTCAGGATATGGGTTTTCCTTAAGTAATGCTTTCGCTGACATCAGCATACCAGGGGTGCAAAACCCACACTGTACAGCCTGATGATCTATAAAAGCTTCCTGGAGAGGATCTAATTTACCATTTGTTTCTAAGCCCTCTACAGTTAAAACCTCACTCCCATCTATCTGAAAAGAATAGACCATACAGGAGTTGACGGCTTTTCCGTCTAAAATAACCGTACAGGCTCCACATTCTCCAATACTACATCCTTCTTTCACTCCTGTGAGATGCAATCTATCTCTTAAAGTATCAAGTAGCCTTTCATCGGGCTCAACAGTTATTTTATATTCTTTACCATTAACTATTAAATTTATATTTGCTTTTTTCATTACTACTGTACCTCCTTAACTATATTCCGAAGAGCTCTCTTTAATAGATTACCCACAACAGGTTTTTTATAGGGAGTAGACCATCTTTCACCTGTGAATCCTATCATTTCCTGGCCAGTTTTTTGTGCTAATTTTTCATAATTTATTTCAGCGAGTTCAGTTCCATTTATCTTTTTTTCAATATCTCTAAATCTCATAGCGGTGGGAGTAGCTGATCCGAACACTACTCTTATATCATCAAATCTATTGTTTTTTATCTTAGTAATTACTGCTAAATTAATACGCGCTATGGCAACTGCCTGGCGTCTTTTAACCTTCTGGTAGTTCTCAAAATATTCTCCCTGAATATAGGGGACTTTAACTTCAGTCATTATTTCATCTTCATTCCTATCTGTACAATAAGGACCAGTTACAAATTCACTCAAGGAAAGTTCCCTTTTCTCGTGTTTTGATTGTAAAACTACTGAAGCTTCTAAAGCAATAAGGGCTGTAACTAGATCTGCAGCAGGTGAAGCATTATTAATATTGCCCCCGACAGTCCCTCTGTTTCTAATCTGAGTAGAACCAATTACTTGGGCTGCCTGTTGTAAGATCTGAAGCTTTTCATTAACTAACTGCGAGTCTATTATCTCATTATGTGTACACAATGCCCCTAACTTCATATACTTTCCCTTATCCTCTATACCACCTAAACCAGGAATAGAACTAATATCTAAAAGAAAATTCATCCCTTTTAGATCTTCACTCTCGTGATGAATTTGAACTAACATATCAGTCCCACCGGAAACCATCTTTACTTTATCTTTTTTCTCGACCAGTACATCTAAAGCTTCATCTAAACTATTAGCTTTTAATGCTTCAAATTCTATCATTTATGATCAACCCCTTTGTGTAAGTCTTTACCTAATATTATTTTCTCGAGGTTAAGAGGTAATGATCTAATCCTCTTTTTAGTTGCATTTGCTACAGCATTAGCAATTGCTGCTGCCCCTAGTTCTAAAGTGGGCTCTCCGATTGATTTAGCCCCAAAAGGACCGTTAGGATCCGGATTTTCAACAATAATAGGCTCAATATCCGGCATATCTTTGACAGTAGGTATCATATATTCATCAAAGTTAGTGTTTTCAATATAACCCTTATTTGTTTCTAGCTCTTCCATAATACCGTAGCCTAAACCCATAGAAACTCCACCGTATATTTGCCCTTTTACATTGGCTGGGTTAATTGCTCGCCCTACATCATGAGCAGCCGTCATGTTCAGTACATCTATTTCACCTGTAGCAGTATCAACTTCTACCTCAGCAACCTGACAGCCATAAACATAAGTAAAGAAAGGTCTACCTTGACCAGTTTTTTCATCCCAAGAAATTTCCGGGATCTCATACCAGCCATAAGTTGAAAGATTTATACCATCATTGATCGCTTTATTCGCCATTTCATTAACTGGTAGAATTTCTATATCTTTTTTACCATAAATCGAACCATCTTTAATATAGATATTTTCTTTATCCTGGTCATATTTATCTGAGACATATACTTTAATCTTCTCTATTAAATTGTCAGCAGCGTTATTTATTGCATTACCACCAAGTAAAGTACCTCTAGAAGCAACTGTTGGACCACTGTCCGGTGAAATCAAAGTATCAACCGGCATAAAATTTACTTTATTAGTATCAATTCCTAGTTTTTCAGCAGTTATTTGGGAGTAAATTGTTTTTAGTCCCTGTCCGTTTTCAGCTAAACCAGAATAAAGATTTACACTACCGTCTTTTTTTAAGGATAAAATTACACCTGCTGTATCAATATCTCCCGGACCTAAACTACACCCTCTGAAGCTAATAGAAAGTCCAATTCCTTTCTTCTTATCCCCTTCTTGTACTGCACTATACTCTTCATATTTTTCTATGAAATTACTTTTTTCTACTGCTTTGGTAAGAACTTCTTCTAGACTAACTTCGTGGTTATCAAGTTTTTGGCCACTTGCAGTAACAGAGTTGTTATGAAAAATATTTTTCTTCCTTAATTCAAACGGATCCATCTCTAATTCTTCCGCTAGCTCATCCATTAAGGATTCCTGAGCAAATATTACCTGGGGGGAACCATACCCTCTCATAGCACCGGTGTATATATTGTTGGTATAGTATCCGTAAGTATCACCTTTTACATTTTCTATTTCGTAAGGCCCTGTTCCTTGAATAATTGATCTAAGTGTTACTGAAGAAGTATGACATCCGTAAGGTCCACTTTCTGTAATAGCTTTATATTTAATTGCATTTATTTTACCTTCTTTAGTAGCACCTATTTTATATTTCATTGAATATGGATGTCTTTTATGACTTTCAATTATAGAAGTCTCCCTATTATTTACTAATCTAACAGTTCTTTCAGTATCTAACGCTAATACAGCAACCCTAGCAGCAAGAGTATACATAATTTGTTCCTTACCACCAAAAGACCCTCCTATATGGTTCTGTACTATCCTTATTTTATTCAAATCTTCTTTTAAAACCTCTGCTACGGCATGTTGCGTTTCAGATGGATTTTGAAAAGAACCAAATAAAGTTACAGTTGAGTTATCATAAAAAGGAACTGCAATTACAACTTCAGGTTCTAAATATGCTTGTTCAATAAAAGGAGTTGTATATTCTCTTTCTATAATTACATCTGAATTTTCAAATCCTTTATTGATATCACCTTTTTTTAAGGTATGATGCGACATTTCATTATTTTCTAAATCCTCATATATCAAATGTGAATCTTTTTCTTTTGCTATTAAAGGATCATAGATTCCTTCCTTTTCCTCATATTCCACTTTAATCTTTTCTAATGCTTTATTAGCTTGCTTTGGATTTTCTGCAGCAACCATAGCTATTGCATCCCCGAAATAATAAGCATTTTTTTCAGCTAAAATTTGAATTTGTTTTTGTTGTCCAAAACCATTGTTGGGTATATCTTTTGCGGTAATTATCCTTGCAACACCAGATACTTGCTCGGCTTCTCTAGTATCTATATTTTTGATTTCTGCATATGGATATTTAGTATGTAAACTTTTGGCATACAACATATTTGGAAACCTAATATCGGCTCCATATTTTGCTCTTCCTGTTACTTTTTCATAAATATCTACTCTTTTTTCAGATTTATTCACATGCGAAAACCTCATTAAAACACCTCCGGTTTCTAATTCTAATTAATTATATTTTTTAAATTACTTATAACAAATATTCTTCAAAACCAGCTCTCTTTAATAAATTATTAGCCTTTATATTTGATTTTCTCAAAATATCTTTTTCATTTACTGTTTTAATTTGACGATCTTCCATTACTATTTTCCCATTAATGATTACTGTTTCCACGTCATAACCACCACCTTGGTATACCAAATTACTTAATAGATGAGTTTTGGGATAAAAATTAGTATTAGAATTATTAATTATTATTAAATCAGCCTTTTTACCTTCTTTTAAAGAACCAATCTCTTCTTCCCATAACATTGTTTTAGCATTTTCTATTGTCACCATTTTTAAAAGTTTATTAGGAGGAAAAATTGTTTTATCTTGAGCTCTGTATTCTTGAGTAAAGGCAAGACACCTCATTTCTTTGAATAAATCCTGGGTATCTCCCATTCCTCCATCTTGCCCTAAACCAACAGTAACATTATTTTCAACCAACTCTAAAATAGGGGCTATTCCATCTCCAAACTTTTTGACCTCGCTATCTATTGAATAACTTAATTTGTATACAGGATTATGAACAACTTTCATCCCACTTTCTGCCATTATTTTAATTTCTTCAGGGCTTAACCAAACACAATGAGCACCTGTTAAGTTCGGTCCTAAAAAACCATATTTGCGGGCCTTTAATATTTCACCTTTTTCAAAAGAAGCTATATGAGTATGTATACCAACATTATATTTATCAACTATATCTTTAATAACCCGCCATAGTTCTTCAGTGGCAGAAAAAATACCCGCTGGTCCCGCCCAAACTCTAATTCTATCATTAGCTTCATGATTCCATTCTTGAATTGAAGTTTCTATGATATCAGATGCTCTAGATGAATCTACTAAAAATTCTTCTGGCTCGAACTTATCAGCAGGACCTATAGCTAATATACTTCTAATACCTGATTCTTCAACTGCTCTAGCAGCCTCTTTAATTCCATATTCCATTATTTTATCTGGGCTTTGTTGACAAATAGAGTTCATACTAGTCGTAACACCATTTTTTATTAACTGTATAGCTGTTAATATATTACTATAGTAATAATCATCTCTATCCATTGCTTTTGTAATAGGGATTTTAAATTCTTTTATCCAAGAAGATGTTCCCCCAGGAAACAAACGAGTTGTTCCTAATATAAAGGATTGTTCAAAATGATTATGACCATTAATTAAACCTGGCATAACAAGTTTTCCTTCTGCATCAATAATTTTATCTATAGAGTAATATTTTTTATTTATATTTTTAGATATTTTTTTTATCTTATTATCTTCAATTAACAAACATCCCTTAAATGGTTTCATACCTGGTTCCATTGTTAATATTTCAGCATTTTCTATTAATAAACTCATTTACAACTCCTTCCTTTTATTCTTCATCATTCCATTCAAGCCCTGCTTTTTTATAAAGCTCTTTATCAGGTGGAGTAGGGCCACCTACACTAATAAAATCTTCAGGACCTTCACTCACTACCGCATGTGGTTCTCCTGGTGTTACATAAACAAAGTCACCCTTTTTAAAAGAATATTTGTTTTTATCTCCATCTAAAATATATCCAGACCCTTGAACTACATAAAACATATCTTCTTCATCTTCATGTGAATGCAATACATTCTTCTCACCAGGAGGCATTACAAAATAATTCATAGAACCATACTTAGCACCCATTCCCGGCCAAATAATTGCTTTAGCAACCCCTTCACTACCTTCAACCAAAGGTAATTCAACATAATCAACTTCTGGATCCAAAATTTTAATAGTCATAAATTCCCTCCTTAAAATTATAAATGAATTAAAAAATAATAACCATTTAATTAATAAATTTTTACATTCCTAGATATATTTCTTTTACTTCCTGATTTTCTATTAGCTCTTCAGATTTTCCATGTAAAACAACTTCACCTTTTTCTATAACATAAGTTCTATCGGAAGTCTTCAAAGCAATATTTGCATTCTGTTCTACTAAAAGTATTGTTTTCCCTTCATCTCTGAGCAACTGAATTTTATTAAATATATCTTTAATTAATTGAGGAGCCAAACCTAATGAAGGCTCATCAAAAAGTAATAACTGAGGATTTGACATCAAAGCCCTTGCTACAGCCAAAGCTTGTTGTTCTCCGCCACTAAGACTGCCCGCAGTTTGTTTTTCTTTCCCTTTTAATATAGGAAATAAGTCAAATGTCTCTTGAATATCCTTTTGAATTGATTCACTATTCTCTCTTATAAAAGCACCCATCTCTAAGTTTTCTAATACTGTCATATCAGGCCATAATTGCCTTCCTTCGGGACAATGTGATATTCCGGCTTTTACTATTTCCTCAGGAGATAAATTATTTATTTTTTTATCTTTAAATTCTATATTACCACTCTGAAGACCTACAATGCCAGAAATTGCTTTTAGCGTTGTACTTTTTCCAGCACCATTAGAACCTATAATTGAAACAATTTCTCCTTCTTTTATCTCCAAAGATATATCTTTTAAAGCCCTCGTTTCTTCATAATTTACAGCAATATTTTCCACTTTAAGCATCTATATCATCTCCTAAATATGCCTTTATTACTTCCTCATCAGAAGTAACATACTCACAGTCACCATCACAAATTTTCTCCCCAAAATTTATCACAACAATTCTATCCGAAACATTTGTAACAACACTCATATCATGTTCTACTAATAAAATTGTTATACCTTTATTTCTAATATCATATATGAGTTCCATTACCTCTTTTGATTCTTTAGGATTTAATCCTGCAACTGGTTCATCTAATAATAATAATTTGGGGCTTGCGGCCATTCCAATAGCTATTTCTAATATTCTTTTTCTCCCATATGCTAAATTATATGCTTTTTTATCTTTTTCTTCACTCAAATTAAAGTATTCCATTATTTCATTTGTTTTTTCCTTTATCCTTTTTTCTGTTTTATTAAATTTCTTATTCCTTATTAAAATATCAAGTATGCTATATTTACTTGATTTAAAATGGGCCAATTTTATATTCTCGTACACGGTAGCATCGGGAAATATATTTGTCTTTTGAAAAGTTCTAATTAATCCTAATTCTGCAATGTTATGAGGTTCTTTGCTTGTAATATCTATATCATTAAAAATAATTTTTCCTCTATCAGGGTTTAAAAACCCAGTAATCATATTAAATGTCGTCGTCTTGCCAGCACCATTTGGACCAATCAAACTGAGTATTTCATCTTTTTCTATATTAAATGTCAAATCATCAACAGCAGTTAATCCTCCAAAAGTTTTAGTGAGATTTTTTACTTCTAATAAGCTCATTAACTACTCACTTCCTTTTTTTTCATTTTCATACTTAAAATTTCTTTAATACTAAATAAACCTCTTGGAAAAAATAATATACCTAGGATTAATATGACACCAAATACTGGCATTCTCCATTCCGATATAAATCTAAGATACTCTGGTAAAAGTGTAAATATTATTGCACCTATTACTGGTCCTAATATCGTGCCTTTTCCTCCCATAATTAACATTACTAATAAAGTTGTTGTAATAGAAAACAAAAATAAATCTGGACTTATATAGTTTATGTAATATGCATAAATACTACCAGCTAGACCTGCAATAAAAGCACCTGATACAAAAGCAAAATTAGAAAATTTAAAAACATTAATCCCAATTGATTTTGCAAGATTTTCATTATCTCTTATTGCTTTCCAAGCTCTACCAATTTCTGAGTTCACCAATCTATATATAATAAACAATGTAAACAAACAGAGAATCAAAATTAAATAATAATATGATGTTTTTGTATTAAAATTATATCCTAAAATATTTATATTAGGTATTCCAGAAATACCTTTTTGTCCCATTGTAAAATCTACTTCATTTAATACTAAAAGATGCATTATATGTAAAAATGAAACTGTCATAATAATAAAAGCACTTCCTCTTACTCTAAGAGTTATATAACCAAAGCCTATACTAATAATAGCAGTGATAATCCCAGCTAATAAAAAGTTTAATAAAAATGGTGTGGATAATCTCTTAAATAATAAACCAGTTGTATATGCTCCAATACCGAAAAAAGCAGGATGACATAAAGATAATTGCCCAATATATCCGACAATAAGGTTCAACCCTGACACCAATAATGTATATATACCTCCCATTATTAATAAATGTAATAAATACTCATTATTAATTAAAAAAGGTAATAATATCAATAAAAGAATTCCTATTATATATTTTATATTACTATTTATATTCATTTTTATGCCCCCTTCTTACCAAATATTCCTTCTGGTTTAAATAGTAAAACTAAAATTAATATTATAAAAGCAAATACATCTTTATATTGGGAAGAAATATAACCAGATCCCAAACTTTCAATAACACCCAAACCATAAGCTATAAAGATCGCTCCATAAATACTTTTTTTGCCAGCAGTTATAACAATTGCAAATGCTTTCCCCACTGCTGCAACACCCATTGTTGGTTCTATTACATAAATCATACCAAGTAATCCCCCTGCTGCACCCGCTACTGTAGCACCAATAGTATAACTTAGTGTATATATATAATTAATATTAATACCTACTAATAAAGCTGCCTGCCTATTCTGAAATGTAGCACGAAAGGCTTTACCTGTTTTTGTATATTTAATAAACCAGTGTAAAACCCCAATTATTACAATTGCAGTAAAAAATATAAATATTCTTGGTTTAGTTATAAATATATCGCCTATTATTACAGGTTTTTCGCTAAAAGGTTGTGGTATAGTTCTAGGATTAGCCCCCCATAATATTTGAACAATATTCATTAAAAATATTGAAATCCCAATAGTAATTAAAGTAGTCGTCATGATATCTTCATCTATAAGTCTATGAAATAATACTTTTTCAGAAAATATTGCTATTAGTATACATATTACCATAGCAACTAAAAAACCAATATAATAATTGTTAAATAATAATACAAATGAAAATGTGAAAAATGCGCCAATCATATATAACTCACCATGAGCAAAATTTACTATTTTCATCATTCCAAAAATAATTGTATGCCCAACTGCTATTAATGCATACCCACTCCCCACAACTAATCCATTTATTAACAATTGTAAAAACATATAGTACTCCTTCCCATGATTTAATAAGATAAAATTTTACAATATAATATAACAATTTGAGAGGATTTATATAATTAATATCTTTAGTACAGTTTTTATGTAAAAATAATAATAGATATCAAAGTAAAAATTGTATATATCTAATTTTTATATTTTCCAATAGTTTAACTTATACTGTTTTTAACCATACCTTTTGCTACAAATAATTAATATTTACTTATAAAAAATATTCAGTATAGGGTTCAAACCCTATACTGAAATCAATTTATTCTAGGTTTTCCAAACCTAATTATTTATTCTCTTCAATCTTCTAAAGGATTTTCAAGTTGTGCTCTAAGTGCTAATTTAGGTACTCCATTCTCTATTCTACTCATATACATATTAAAACCATAAGCTTGATGATTTTCATTAAATCTAACAGTACCACTTAAACCTTTATAATTAGTTTTTACTAAAGCATCTCTTATTGCTTTAGGATCATCACTACCCGCTCTGTCTATAGCCTCTGCTATAATATTGATTGTCTGATATATAGCAGCTGAATATTTACTTGGATTTTTATCAAACATTTTTTCATAACCTTGTACAAATTTCTCGTTTTCAGCTGTGTCAATAGCTCTCATATATTCTACAACACCATATATTCCTTCACTATTATCACCTGTCAACTCTAGATAAGTATCTGAAGTCCAAGCTCCTTCACCAAAAACTTCCGCCTCTATACCCAATTCTTTAATTTGATTAGTAGCTTTAGCTGCATTAGAAGTATTTGCTACAACATAGATGCCATCAGGATTAGCTGCTTTAATCTTAGTTAAGTACGAATAAAAATCAGACTCACCTCTATTAAATATCTCTTTAGCTACATTTTCGCCTCCTAGTTCAGCAAATGCTTCACTGAAACTTTCCATTGAACCTCTGCCCCAATCATCATTTACAACTAAATATGCAATACGATTTATATTTAGTTCATTTTTTAATGCTTTAGCAAAAGCTCTGGCAAATAATTTAGAAGTCCCTACAGCTCTAAAAAAGTATTCATTCCCTTGTTGGGTTAAGCTAGGTGAAGTAGATATTCCAGTAACTAAAGGAATTTCATTTTCTTCCGCAAGGGGCATTACAGCACCAGTCGAAGAACTACAAAAACAACCTGTTATAGCACTTACCTTTTCCCTAACAATAAGTTTTTCTGCAGCAGAAACAGATTCAGAAGGCTCACATCTACCATCCTCTATTACTAATTCTATCTCTCTACCACCTAATACTCCTCCACTTTCATTAATAAATTTAGCAGCAAGTCTTGCGCCTTCGACTGCAGTTTGACCATCAAACGCCACATCACCCGTCAATGGTTGAATAACACCAATTCTTACAGTTTCTTCATCAGCTGAAAACACTATTCCTGCAAAAAGTAGTTGAAATGTTAATAATACTACTAAAAATAACATTAACTTCTTTCTCATTCTCATTTTTTTCCTCCTTATATTTTTGACACCTCAATAGAAACGTTCCACTTTATTAATAAAATATACCACCTCCTAAATTTAAGCTTTTAATTAAATTTTACTCAAAAATGCTTCTTTTCTATGTAATTTCTCTAAAGTTACTTTTTTAATTCTTTGAACATGTTTAGATGCACTTGCTTTAGCTTTATCTACATCACTATTATCTATTGCTTGAATTATATCCTCGTGTTCTTCTATACTTAACCTATCTCTATTTGAAAATGGTAAGGTGTATACACTTATTAAATTCATTCTAGAACGGATATTCTTATACATCTTATAAGACAAAACATTTTTGTTACATTCAGCAATTTTCATATGAAATTCAAAATTAGAAAGTTGCATTTTTTCCATGTTTTCATTTTTATAAGCTTTTTTAAAACTTTTAGATGTACTTTTTAATTCTTCTATATCTTTATTTGTAGCTTCTTTACATGCTTTTTTACAAAGATACACCTCTAATAGTTCACACATTTCAAGTAAATCCATAGCTTCTTCTTGATTTATTTCTGATACTTTAGAACCTTTATAAGGGATAATATCTATTAAACCTTGCTCTTCTAATTTTCTCATTGCTTGTCTAACTGGTGTCCGGCTAATATTAAGCTGAGATGATATATCTTCTTCAAAAATCCTTTCCCCCGGTTTAAACTTCCCCACCAATAGTGCATTATAAATTTTTTTATATGCCTTATCTCTTAAATTATGATTGCTATTTTTCATAAAATATTTTTGCACTCCTTTCTTCTAAAAAATTTTATTACTCCTATAAAATCCTAAAAAAATTCTTAAATAATAACTTGTACTTTAATTTGTTTAATATATTGTATTTCACTTTGTATTTTACTAATTCTTTGAATTTTCTGAATTCCCTTCTTTTTATTTGATTTATTTTTTATTTCATAAGTATATATAAATAATTATACTATTTATTGTTAAGTATTCATGCTTTAGTTGTCATTAACTTTAAAATATATAATAAAAAAAATTTAGTAAAGAATTATATTGAAATCTCAATAACAATAAATGGTTAAAATTATCTTTGCATCATATATAAATTTTATCCCAATTAAAAATGCCTACTTTGTAATTTAGATTATATAATCACCGTAGGCTTTTAATCTCATATAATTAATTTTTCCTACATTTCAACTTCCCAATCAACTTCTCTCTTCAACATCCTCTTTCACTCAAAATTCTTTAATCCCAAAGTCCGAAATATTACCTTACTTAACATCATCAGGCAAAATTCAACAGCCCAATCTATCTTTTCTTTCTTTATATTCTCAGCACACCTACAGTCTGCCTATGTTATTTATCCGAATTAACACTTCCAACAAATTTACCTTCCTCATCACTTTTATATTCAGGAAAATCTTTCTGGTTGTACTCCTCATTTTCTCCTGAAACCTTCAGTTTAATATTATACTTAGTTCTTACACTATAAAATTTTCCATCAGTAGTAATCACAATATCTCCATTTCTTGCAGTAGTATATATATCTACATTGTGATTATCTAATCTTTCAATTATTACTTCATGAGGATGGCTATGTCTATTATCTTCTACAGCAGTTATTATAGCTACTTTGGGAAAAATTATTTTTATAAATTCCTTGATTGAAGAAGTATTGCTGCCGTGATGAACAACTTTAAGAAACCGGGAGTTAATATTAACACTACTATCTAATATTTCCCCTCTACTTCTCTTTCGACATCACCTGTAAATATATATTTAGTATTGTTGTATTCTCATAATACTATTGAACAATTATTAAAATCGTAATCTGTACTATTCGGATGTAGTATTTGAATACTTGTCTCTCCTAGCTTAAATTGATCTCCTTTTCTACCGAATTTATATGTAATTCCCTTTTGAACTGTTTTCTTTAGATAATTTTTGTATGTTTTTGAGGTGTGTACTTTTCCACTGGCTATTATTTTTTTTACTTCATAATTATCTAATACAATTGATATTCCACCTACATGAACAGCATATGGATGTGTGCTCACTAAGTACTTTAAATCATCTGCCCCTTGATCTTATAGATTAGAAATTACTCCATCTCCAACTACTCTTTATCCTCCGTATATTAGTCTTTCATTATTACTCGCTGCTTGTAATAATATAAAATCCCTTAGCCTACATCATATTATGAACTTGCAGTTTTGAGATACTATTATTGTTGTAAACATCAGGAGTAATATTAGGGTTAAAATATTTATTTATATCTTCTTAGTAAGTTATATATAATACTTATTACAATTATTTTAATCTGCTATATTTTATATTTGTATTAACTAATTATTACGTCTATATAAGGTTACTTATTTTTAATGGAGTGGGACCAGCCTCACGGCTGGGACCCCTCGTCAAACTGTGCGTACGGTTCTCCCGTAAACAGCTTACCATTATTGTTGCCCCTTTACAGGGAATAAGTCATCATCTCTGTATTACTACAAATGTATATTTTATTCCTGT
>Ga0207714_1000203_pt1 | contig 40070 bp, 44 predicted proteins | sample PonA232FremontCA_2_FD_187270 | JGI IMG/M metagenome (GOLD analysis project Ga0207714, IMG submission 187270) | Marine sediment microbial community from Fremont, CA, USA - Pond A23 Sediment 2 (SPAdes) | ecosystem: Environmental > Aquatic > Marine > Unclassified | place: USA: Fremont, California...
AGGGGGTCATCAGATGAAAAGAGCCGGCAAATTATCAAAAAAAAGAGCTCAAAAAGCAGGAGAGCCACCTGGATACTTATCATATTCTGATGTAAAAAAGAAAGAAAAAGTAAAGAGTAGTTATATTGATTATGATAAAGATAATTATACAGAAAAAGAAATAGAAAACATAGCGGAAAGTTTCAAATTTAAAGAAACTGATACAACCACCTGGATAAATATAGAAGGACTATCGGATATTGATATTATTACTAAACTAAGTTCTGAATATGATATTCATCCCCTTGTTCAAGAAGATATTTTTCATGCTCATCAGAGACCAAAAATTGAAGAATACGAAAACTTTTTATATATTGTTGCTAATATGTTAAAATATAATGAAGTAAAAGAAGAAATCGAATCAGAACAGATCAGTTTGGTTTTGGGGGATGGCTTTGTAATAACCTTTCAGGAAAAGCCCGGGGATGTTTTTGACCCCATCAGACAGCGTTTGAAAAATAAAAACGGTAAAATCAGAAATATGAAAGCAGACTATTTAGCTTATGCACTAATTGATGTATTAGTAGATAATTATTTCATAATTCTTGAAAAAATCAGTGATAGGATAGACGATATTGAAGAGCTTGTAAAAGATCCTTCAGAAGAGATTCTTCATTCTTTATATGATTTAAAGAATGAAATGATTTTTCTAAGAAGATCGGTTTGGCCATTAAGAGAAGTTGTGAATAAATTACAAAAAGATGATAATGAATTTATGGGACAGACTGTTAAGATATACTTAAGGGATGTATATGACCATACTATTCAGGTTATTGAGACGGTGGAAACCTTACGAGATGTGCTAGGCAGTATGCTTGATATTTATATGTCAAGTATCAGTAATAAGATGAATGAGGTAATGAAAGTATTAACTATTATAGCAACAATATTTATTCCATTAACCTTTATTGCAGGAATTTATGGTATGAATTTTGAATACATGCCAGAGCTCTCCTTAACAAATGGTTATTTTATTGTCTTAATTGTAATGTTAATAATAGCATTATATATGATATATTTTTTCAAGAAAAAGAAATGGCTGTAGAAAGCATCCCCAATCATTTATCTACGGATTGGGGTTCTTTAATGTAAGTAAATAGTTAATAAAATATTAATATTATAATAATAAATTATGAATTTTTAACCCTTATAATTAAATTATAAAGTATTCTCATAATTTCACATATTTATGTGATATTTATAAGTAATTTATAAATTAAAATCTATTTAAGAGAGTAGCGGGAGGTAAAGATAATGAAGAAAAGATTTACAATTTTACCATTAATTTTAGTAGCGGTATTAATTTTTTCGCCAACATTATTTGCAGAAAGTATTGAGTTGAATTTAGAAAAAGCTTATCAGTTGACATTAGAAGATAATACATCTTTAAAAATTGCTCAAAAAGATCTTGATAATAAGAAAATTCAATATCAAAGGGCAAAAGCAGAAAATCTAATGAACCAGTCTAATTATAGTGAACTACAGGCTGAATATAATTTAGCAGCAGCTAGAAACAGCTATATAGAGACAGCAAACAATTTACTTAAAGAGACATTACAACATTACACAGAAATATTATTAAAGGATAAAAATATTGAAACATTAAATAAACAGATTATCTTAAATGAAAATCGCTTAAATGAAGTTGAAGCCCAGTATGAAGTTGGTGAAAAAAGTCAGTTAGATATTTTAGAACAACAGATAAAGTTAAATGACCTTATTCAGGAACGTGAACAACTTAAAAATGAATATGAGCAGTTAAAAACAGAATTTAAAGTAAGTTTAGGTATTGATAAAGATATAGATTTACAGCTTGCAGAATTAGATCAACCTGAATATCTTAATTTAGAAGAAAAAGAAATTAAAGAAAAGGCTCTTAATAATAGTTGGGGTTTAAAATTAACCAAATTAAATCATGAATTAGCAAAAACAGACCAGAAGAGAAAAGAAGTAACATCTTCTTCTGAAATGACTAAAAAGGTTACAGATAATCAAGTTGAAATTGCCGAACTTGAGTTAGATAAACAAAAACAGAATATAAAAAATAGAGCTAGGGAACTAACCAATCAAATAAGTAATATAAAAAACAACATAAAACTTCATCGAGATAAAATAAAGAGTGCTCGAGAAACCTATGAGATTTTAAAAGAACAAAATAAATCTGGTTTAATTACAGATAATGAACTTTATGAAGGAGAAATTTCCTTATTGCAGTCTGAATATCAACTATATAATTCATATATGCAGTATTATCTTCAAGCCCAAAACATTAAACAGTTTATGAATCCGAAAGCCGGGGTGTTAGAAGATGAAAAATAAATATAGTGTTATATTATTTATTGCAATATTAACTCTATTGTCCTTAACCTCCGGTCTACAGGCGGCAGAATATAATTTAGAAGAATTGATTACAAAGGGTTTAAATAACAATTTAGAGATAAGACAATTAGAAAATGATATCGAAACAACAAAACGAGATATTAAATTAGGTAAATCACGTAGTGATTGGCAAGCTAATTTAAATTTAAATAAAGTTTTAATTGAAGAAGATACTGTTGAAATAAATCAGATTAATGAAAAAGTTAATGTTTCATTAAATAAAAAATTATCTGAGGATAATATAAATGTTAATCCAACAGTTTCTTATGATTTTGATGGATCAGATGTTATTTATGGTATGAATGTTAATATGAATATATATCCGAATTTACCTTCCGAAAACATAAAAAGATTAATAAGATTAAATAATCAATTGAATCAGCAAAAAAAGGAACTTAATACTTTAAAAGCAAAATTAGTCAAGGAATGGCTCAATAAATATTATCAATTGGTAAGATTAGAAGAAGAACTTAATATTTTAAAAGATAGATTAGAACTTGCTGAAAATAATTATGCTGAATTAAAAGAAAAGGCTGAAATAAATGAAGCTGGACAGCAAGAATTATTACAGGGAGAAGCAGATTTAAAAGATGCAGAATACAATTTAAAAGAAACAGAACATCAGTATTCGCAATTAAAGACTTCTTTAATGAATAGTCTCCAATTAGAAAAAAATGATGATATTATTTTAAATACGGAAAATAAAATAATAGTTGATTTGAAAGAAGAAACCAATAATATAGAGTTAGATAAATTAAATAAAAAACAATTAATAGAAAATATAATGAAATCAAGTAGTCAATTTATAACTAATATCAATCAAAAAAGTTATCTTAAAAAAGAACTTAATTGGCTCCAAAAAGAGGATTCCCCCCAAGTAAGTGTTGAGGGTAGCTATAACAGTCAAACCGATTTTTCTGCTGTTTTAAATATAAACTATAATATATTTGATAGTGGTGTAAATGAGTTAGAAGTAGAAAATAAAAAACAGTCAATAGAAGATAATGAACTCGCTTTAAAAAATCTTTATTTAGAAACGGAATCGAGTCTACAACAATTAATTGATAAAGTAGAATTAGCCAAAATGAGTGTAAAGAAAAACAAAATACTTTTTGAAAAAGCAGTTGAAGAAACAGATATAATTACTCGACAATATAAAGCTGGAGCTATAGAAGAAGAAGTTTTAACAAATAAAAAGTTGAACAAAAAGTCAGCTCAAGTAAATTTAAAACGTGCTAACGATAATTTATTTATAAATAAATTAGAATTACTAATTATGACAAAGCCAACTAGTGTTGTGCAGGAGGTTCATCATTAATGAAAAAGAAAATACTGATAGCAATCCTTGTTATTTTAGTATTTGCAGGTGGATATTTTGGATATACCAGATATTATCAAAAAAACTTAGTTGACCAAAAGCAATCAATAGATGAAAATAATACTATGGAAGTAACTACAGGAAGTATGAAAAAATCTATTCCGGTCAGTGGTAATATATATCCAATTGAAGAACAAGCTTTATCTTTTTCTACTCCAGGAACAGTTTCTTCTGTCAATATAGAAGAAGGAGAGACCATTTCCCAAGGTGATATATTAATTGAGTTGAAAAATAACAAAACAAAGCTTGAATTAATAAGAGCAAAAAATAATTATCAAAATGTACAGATAAATGGTTCAAAAAATGCTATTGAAGAAGCAAAGTTAAATTATGAAATTGCACAAGAAAATTTTCAAGAAACACAATTAAAAGCTCCCTACTCTGGTGTTGTAACTGAATTGTTAGTGCAAGAAGGAGATTATATAAATAGCGGTCAAAAAGTGGCTACTTTAATTGACAACACTAATTATGAAGTTAAAGCCAACATTGATGAAAGTGAATTAGCAAATCTTAAAGTCGGACAAGACGTAGAGATTAGCATGGAGGCTTTGCCTGGGTTACAACTAACAGGACAGTTGACTGAAATTAGTTCTAAAGCTGAAAGCACCAGTGGGGTAGTAACAGTTCCAATAACAGTTTTAATTGATTCAGTTAATAACTCCTTTAAACCCGGGTTATCAGCTGACATGGAAATTATAACAGAATTTGTGAATTACAAAATTATAATACCGGTAACTGCAATTGTTAATAGAGAAGGTAAAAAAATGGTGCAAAAAGTTGTTGATCAAGAAACTGAATTAGTAGAAGTGGAAACTGGTTTAACAAATGGATTAAAAATTGTTGTCCAGTCCGGGCTGGAGGCCGGTGAAAAAATAGTTGTAAATAGTGCAGGTAAAGGTAATACAAATAATGTTCAAAGAGGGTCAAATAATTTCTCAGGACCTCCTATGGGAGGTAACTAAAGTGATTAAAGTAAAGGATATATCAAAAATATATGAAAATGGTAAAATAGAGGTTGAAGCTGTAAAAGGTGTTTCTTTTGAGATTGATGAGGGAGAACTGGTTTCAATTATGGGGCCATCAGGCTCTGGGAAATCAACGTTGATGCATATCCTGGGATGTTTAGATAAAGCGACTTCAGGTTATTATAGTTTAAATAAACAAGATATTTCAAAAGCAACTGAAAAGGAACTTGCAGAAATCAGAAATAAAGATGTAGGTTTTGTTTTCCAACAGTTTAATTTATTGGGAAGATCTACTGTTCTTCACAATGTGGAAATGCCTTTAATATATAGTGGAATGAGTAAAAAAGAAAGAATTGAAAGATCAAAAGACCTTTTAGTAAAGGTTGGACTTGGTCATAGAATGGACCATTATCCAAATGAAATATCAGGTGGACAAAAACAACGGGTTGCTGTAGCTAGAGCTTTGGCAAATAACCCTTCTTTAATATTGGCAGATGAACCGACCGGTAATTTAGATACAAAAACAGGTGAAGAGATTATGGATCTCTTACAAAAATTAAATGATCAGGGACATACAATAATATTAGTAACACACGAAGATAATATAGCAGCATATGCAGAGCGGACGATTAAACTTGTAGATGGTCGGATTAAAGAGGATGTGCCAGCATGATTTTTGAAACAATAAAAATTGCTTTTCAAAGTCTTTATTCCAATAAATTAAGGACCCTATTATCAATGCTCGGTATCATTATAGGTGTTAGTGCTGTAATTGCGGTTGTTTCAATTGCTTCTGGTTCTCAGGCCCAGATAACTTCACAAATTTCTGATCTTGGTTCAAATTTAATAAATATTAGTCCGGGAGTAAGTAGGGGGTGGGGTGGAAGCATAAGTAGATCATCTACTGATCTATTTACATTACAGTTAGGTGAAGAAATTGAAAAGAATAGTCCACATGTAAAAAGGGTAGTACCTACTGGAAGTGCTGGTGGATTATTTATCAAAGGGAATAATAATTTTCGAGCAAATGTAGTCGGGACCGAAGAAGATTATCAAGCAATAAATAAATATTATCCTGCTCAAGGAATATTTTTTACTGATTATGATGTAAAAAACAGTACAAATGTTATAGTACTAGGCTCAGATCTAATTGCAGAATTATTCCCGGAATCTGACCCCGTAGGCCAAAATATAAAGTATAATATTAATAATCGCACCCATATTTTTAAAGTTATTGGAGTTATGGAAAACAAAGGACGTGGAATTACAGGTAATCTAAATGGACAAGCTTATATACCGATTACTACTTTCATGAATAAAATAAGTAATAGTAATTATGTAAGTAACTTCGTAGCACAGGCCAATTCAAGCGAAACTGCTAACCAGGCTTTAGATGAGATTAAATATTTACTCGATAATTATATATCGGAAAATGATGAATATAATATATTTAGTCAGGACCAGTTATTAACCACAATTAATGATGCTACTAATACTATGAAATTGATGATAATAGGTATTGCTGCAATATCATTATTAGTTGGTGGGATTGGTATTATGAATATTATGTTGGTTTCAGTAACAGAAAGAACTAGAGAAATTGGAATTAGAAAAGCACTCGGTGCTAAAAAGAAAGATATATTATTCCAATTTTTAATTGAATCCTTAACATTAAGTAGTGTTGGTGGTATTATAGGTATAATAGTAGGTGGTTTAGCTGCCTATTTCATAGCTCAAGTTGGAGGATGGCCATTTATCATGTCCATTTCAATAATCGCATTGGCTTTTTCATTTTCACTAGTTGTCGGGATGTTTTTTGGTATCTATCCTGCTTATAGAGCTTCAAAACTAGATCCGGTTGATGCATTAAGTTATGAATAGAAAATGATAGTTAGAGGGTGAGAGCATGTCCTATAAAGTATATTTAGTAGAAGATGATAAAAACTTAAATTCAATATTAACTTCCTATCTTGAAAATGAAAACTGGAGTGTAAAATCTTTTAAAGATGGGTTATCGGCTGAAAAAGCTATCGAAGAAAAACCGGACTTATGGGTTTTAGATATAATGTTACCGGATATAGATGGTTTTGAATTAATTGATAAAATCAAAGAAAATGATCCAGAAGTTCCCGTTATCTTTATTTCTGCCCGAGATGAAGATTTAGATCGGATAACTGGTTTAGAAAAAGGTAGTGATGATTATATCGCAAAACCTTTTTCACCGCGAGAACTTATTATTAGGATTAAAAATCTCTTTAAAAGGATTTATGATGATGGTGAAAAAGAGAAAGTTATAGAATATGGTGATTATATAATTAATCTAAAAGCTAGGAATGTTAAAATAAAAAATAACGGAGAAGAAATCATAGAACTAACCTCAAGAGAATTTGACTTATTACAATATTTTCTTAATAATATATCACATGCTTTAACAAGAGAACAAATTTTAAACAATGTTTGGGGAAGAGATTATTTTGGATCAGACCGTGTAGTTGATGACTTAATTAGAAGATTAAGGAAAAAATTACCGGAGTTAAAGATAGAAACTATTTATGGTCATGGTTACCGGATGGTGGAAGAATGAGTTTTAATTTAAAAGATAAACCCCTTTCAATACAAATCTGGATAATATTGGGTGTAATTTTAGGTGGCATTGCTATTATTATATCCATAATTATTCCTATAATTTTACGAAGTTCCTTTACAAGGGAAACTTATGCCCGTCTAGAAGATGCACAGGAATACTTAATAAACTATGGTAATCTTGAAGAAGAACTTTTTGACAATTATTTTTCTATTCCTAAAGAAAATAACAGACTTAATACCCCTCCTTTTCGAATAGTCAGGCATACTTTAATAACTCCAGAAGGGATGATGGTTGGAAGTAATACACCAGTTCAATATGGAGAATTATTTGTGCAAGATGCTCTTAAACAATCAAGAGAAGTTAAAAATTATGAGCATAAGCTTGATGAAAGAGAATTGTTTTATTTAATCAGGAAAGTAAATATAGAGGGGAATCCTTTCTATTTAGTTTCCTATATCTCAAGTACTTACCGGGATAATCTTGTAGAAATTATATTCAACCAACTGATAAAATTATTAATTATAATTACAGCAGTAAGTTGGTTAGCGTCGTTTTTATTAACTAGATATTTAACCAGACCTCTTAAAAAATTAGAAGGTAAAGTTAAAAATATTGCTAATAAAAAATGGGATGTTCCTGTAGACTTAAATAGAAATGATGAGATAGGTAAATTAGGTAAAACTATAGATTGGATGCGTAAACAACTTATTGAAAGAAACGAAAAACAGCAGGAATTTTTACAAGAAGCTTCCCATGAAATGAAAACTCCTATTATGGTTATTAGAAGTTATATACAGTCTCTTATGGATGGAATAATTCCAAAAGAGGAGATGGATAAAACACTTAAGAATATGGAAGATGAAACATTTAAGATGGAAAAAAGAGTTAATTCCCTTCTTAATATAACTAAGATGGATCATTTAGCTAATCAATCTCTTCAATTAGAGAAGGTAAAATTAAATGAACTAATTTTAAAGAAAGTAAATAGATTCGAGTGGCGCAATGTAGAAATGGACTGGGAACTAGATTTAACAGAGCTTTCTTTACAATGTGATAGAGAAAAAATAGAAGTAGTATTAGATAATTTATTTGATAACCAGTTAAAATATGCTGAAAATAAGGTTAAAGTTAATTTATATAAAGAAGATGGAGAGATATTAATAAAAGTTTATAATGATGGGCCGAAGATTAAAGAAGAAAACAAAGAAAAAATATTTAAAAAGTTTCAAAAAGGAAAAGACGGGGAATATGGTTTAGGTTTAGCCATTTCTAAATTCATAATAGAACTTCATGAGGGAGAGATTTGGGTAGAAAATGAAAATAAAGGTGTTAGTTTTTATATAAAAATTCCGTCTAAATAGATACAATATGTTTTGATATGGGTCGCCTTACAGGCGGCCTTTTTCTAGTTATATAGAATAAAAGAATAAATATTAAAAAAATTAAAAAAACAAGCAGGAATTTAATCAAAAATCTTGAAACCATATTATAGAAACGACAATAACAAATTATATACGACATTATCGAATAAACAATATAATAATTTTAGGAGGCGATAGCTATTAATAGTGATAAATATTTAAATAAAATTAATGAGGCAGAAATTAAATCAGTTGCTAAGGCTTTAACAATTATTAATTATATGAGTGATAAAGAAAATAATGTTACATTAAAAGAATTAACAGAAGAACTTGGCTTTCCGAAAAGTACTATTTCGGGATTGTTAAAAACATTGGAGCAATATGATTTTGTCAATAAAGTTAATAATAAGTATGAATTAGGTATACATTTATTTGAATTGGGCACCAAAGTCAGGAAAAACACCAAATTGGATGTAGTAGCTAGACCTTATTTGGAAGACTTAGCTGATAAAATTAAAGAAACAGTTAATTTAGGTATATTAGATAATGGAAAGGTTTTACTACTCGATAAATATATGCCGTCGTCAGGATTTCAAATTGGTGCCCAAATAGGTACTAGATTAGAACCTCATTGTATAGCATTAGGTAAGGTATTATTAGCTAATTTATCTGAAAGAAAAATTGATAATATTTATAAAGACCAAGAACTAACCAAAAAGACTGACCATACAATTACTGACTATGAAGAACTAAAAAAAGAATTAAAAAAGATAAAAGATCAAGAATATGCAGTAGATAATGAAGAGTTATTGGAAGATATGAGATGTATAGCTGCACCAATTTATAACGGGGGCGGAGAAAATATAGCTGCAATAAGTATTACTACTCTTGTATCTAGACTTAAAAATGAAAAATTAGAGAATAAAAAAGGTCAACTTCGATATGCAGCGCGAAAGATTTCTAAAGATTTAGGTTATAAACCTTAGCAAGTTAGGGTTTATATAATAATTAGCAAAATTAAAAGGAGGATTAAAATGGCTAAGAAAAAGACTATTTTAGATTTTATGGAAATGAAAGACAAAGATGAAAAAGTAGCTTGGATTACTGCTTATGATTTTCCGACAGCCCAATTTGCAGAAAAAGCGGGGATGGATATGATTCTTGTAGGAGACTCTTTAGGAATGGTAGTTAAAGGTTATAAGGGTACAATACCTGTAACCATGGAAGATTGTATAGCACATTGCCAAGATGTAAGGAGGGGAGCGCCTAATACTTTCTGTATAGGTGATATGCCTTTTGGTTCATATCAAGTTTCAGATGAAAAGGCAGTAGAAAGTGCAGCAAGGTTTTTAAAAGAAGCTGATATGGATGCAATAAAATTGGAGGGAGGTGAAAGAGTAGCTAGTCAGATAAAAGCAATTTCTGAGGCAGGAATAGTAGTATTTGGACATATTGGCTTAACACCACAAAGTTCCGGCCAATTAGGAGGATTTAAAGCTCAAGGATTAACAGTTGATAGCGCAAGAGGTCTTATAAAAGATGCACTAGCAGTAGAAGGTGCAGGTGCACAAGCAATACTCTTAGAAGCTGTTCCACCAGAAGTGACAGAATTTATAACTGATAAATTAGATATACCAGTCTATTCAATTGGAGCCGGTCTACCTTGTGATGGACAACTCTTAATTTGTGGAGATATGCTAGGAATGTTTCAAGCGTTCACACCTAAATTTGTGAAACAATATGCTGATGTAGCAGAAATAGAAATAAAGGCTTTTAAAGAATATATTGAGGATGTCAAAAATGAAGAATTTCCAAAAGATGAGCATGTCTATCATATAAAGGAAAGTAAAGAAAAGTTCGAAAGATTATTTAAAGAATTTTAAATAGGGATTTTGATAAGAAAAGGTTAAAATATTATTTCAAGGAGGAATAGCATGAAATTAGATAAAGTTTCAAAGTATATGGAAGAAGCCGGGATACCAGGAAGGGATAATTATGATTTACCAGACAGTGAAAAAAGATTTCCTGATGGAGCACATTATAGAATTGAAATGTCTGGTGTTGAAGGTCCTAAAGTTTTAGAGGCATTAATTGATGAAAAAAACAAAAGAAATGTACCAGTACATAGATTGATTTCTCTTGTTGGTGGAGGTTATCTCTACGATGATGAAGAAATAAAATATTTTGCACAAATGGCTGCCGAGGAAGAGATGGAAGTTATCGGAGTAGCTGGTCCTAGAAACGGTAGGGATAGTGGAAGACAATATTTCTCATCTGAAGGTATGCGAACTGGTATGCAGCATAGAGGTTCTGATGAACTCAGAAATTTCATAGCTGATATCATGAGAATGTATGATTTAGGAATAAGAGGTTTTATGTTTGTAGATAGAGGCCTTTTATGGTTAGTAAAAAAGATGCAAGAACAGGGTAATCTACCTAAGGATATAGCTATTAAAATGTCAGTATGGACTGGTGTAAGTGCAGCTCCAGGAGGTAAAGTGATGGAAGATTTGGGAGCTAGTTCCTTTAATCCTATAGCTGATCTTTCTTTGCCTATGTTATCTTCAATAAGAAAAGCAGTAGATATACCAATTGACTTCTATATTTGGACATTCAATTCTTTTGGAGGAACAAATAGATTTTATGATGGCGTAGATGTAGCAAGGCTATGTTCTCCCTGTTACTTTAAATTTGAGCCAGAGACTTCATCCACTGAAGGATATTCTCCTTGGGCAGATGTAGGTCATCAAATGGATTTAATGAGGAAAAAGATAAAATGGGCAGAATTTGTAATTAATTTAATCGAAAAAAACAATCCTGAGATAAAAGTTTCAGAACAAGGTCCTAATGATTTATTTATTCCAAAACCATAATTTAATAATGAGGAAAATTGTTTTAAATTATAACCAATAATTAAAAGGAGGTGATGAATATAGGGACCAATATAAAAAAACCAAGCCAAAGGAGGTAACCCTTTAGCTTGGCATTTGCAATGAATCTCATTATGATTATATCATAAAAATTCGTATAAAAAAAGTAGGTAAAAAATATCAAAAATAAGTATGCATAATCGAACAATTATATTTTATGAGAGGTGAAAATTATGAGTAATATTTTTAAATTAATAGAAAGCGATGAGTTTGAAGAAGTTGCTTATGGTTATGATAAACAATCTGGTTTAAAGGCAATAGTAGCAATACATGACACTACATTAGGCCCTGCATTTGGTGGTACTAGAATGATGATGTTTGAAGATGAAGAGGCAGCCTTAAAAGATTGTTTAAAGCTTGCCCGTGCAATGACTTATAAAAACTCTGCAGCAGGTATCAATTTTGGAGGGGGTAAAGCTGTAATTATTGGCGATGCTGATCAAGAAAAAGATGAAGCTCTTCTTAGAGCTTATGGTCGTTTTGTAGATGGATTAGCTGGTCGCTTTATAGCAGGTGTGGATGTCGGTACTGATGAAAATGATATGGTGACTGTAAAGAAAGAAACCGACCATGTTACAGCACTCCCGAGATATTATGGTGGAGCAGGTAGCACTTCAGGTGCGACAGCGTATGGGGTGTATAAAACAATTGAAAGAATGGCAGAAAGAGTGTTTGGTGAATCTGATCTAGGTAATAAAACAATAGGAATACAAGGAGCAGGTAGTATTGGTTGGAGATTAGCTGAATATTTATCTGAAGAAGGGTCTAAACTATATATTAGTGACATTAATGAAGAAAGCCTTAAAAAAGTAGAGGATAAAGGGATTGATTTTGAAAGAGTAGCTCCCGAAAAAATATACGATGTAGATATGGATATATTTGCTCCCTGTGCTTTGGGTGGAATATTAAACGACGATACTATTCCAAGACTTAAATGTGAATTAGTAGCTGGCTCTGCCAATAATGTACTAAAAGATCCTGAACTTCATAGTAAAATGTTAGAAGAAAATGGTATTGTGTATGGAGTGGACTTCATTATGAGTGCTGGTGGAGTAATTAATAATTCCCAACAATATAATGAATATGGTTATACTAAAGAGGCGGCATATAATAGTGTGGCTAAAATTGCTGATAATATGGAAGAAGTCATGAAAATAGCAGAAGAAAAAAATATAACTAATTGGGAAGCGGCTTATGAATTTGCCAAGAAAAGACTGAATATGGCAAGTAATCTAAAAAAATGGTATCTAACTGAGGAAAAGAGTATTAAAGTTTAGATAAACATAAGAAAGTTATTTAGATGATTGAGATTGAAGAAAATTAAAACTAATAACAAGGAGTTGAGTAGTGGTGAAACTTAAAAATCATGAAGACATAAAGCCTAATGCGAAAGCATTATTACCTTTTCTTATATTCTTAGGTTTGTTCCTGCTTACAGGTATCGTTTTATTGAATAGAGGAGCAGATAATCCGTTTTATCAATTTCCGATGCCGATTGCTGTATCTATCGGAGTCGTAATTGCATTTATTATGTTTGAAGGTTCAATAAATGAAAAGATGAATACACTTCTTGCTGGTATGGGTGAAAAAAATATTTTAACTATGTGTACTATTTATTTGCTGGCAGGTGCTTTTTCTTCAGTTTCTCAGGCAATGGGAGGAGTAGACTCTGTAGTAAATCTCGGTATGTCTTTAGTACCAATACAGTTTTTAGCTGTTGGATTGTTTTTAATTACAGCATTTATTTCTATTTCTACAGGTACTTCTATGGGTACGATGGCTGCAGTAGTACCAATAGCTATAGGTATAGCTGAACAAGCTAATATGAGTATGGCTTTTGTAATGGCTATAGTAATTGGTGGTGCAATGTTTGGAGATAATCTTTCTATTATTTCTGACACCACAATAGCAGCTACCGCAACGCAAAATGTAGAAATGAAGGATAAGTTTAGAATCAACTTATTTATTGCAGTTCCAGCAGCAATAGTAACAATAGTGTTATTATTTATATTTTCGGGATCTCCAGAGGCACTACCAGGAGCTACATATGAATATAGTTTTATTAAAATTATACCATATCTATTTGTTTTAATATTTGCTGTGGGTGGAATGAATGTATTTGCTGTTTTGACCAGTGGGATATTTCTCTCAGGAGCGATAGGATTATTTACTGGAGATTTAACTTTACTATCAATAACCAAAGAAGCTTATGCTGGTTTTACTTCTATGCAAAATGTTTTTCTGGTTTCATTAATTACTGGAGGACTAGCGTATATGATTTTAAAAGAAGGTGGTATAAAGTATATTGTTAATGCAATTGAAAAAAGAGTAGGCGGTAAAAAATCAGGAGAACTTGGTATTTCAGCATTAGTTGCCTTAACAGATGCTGCAATTGCTAATAATACAGTATCTATTATAATCAATGGACCAATTGCTAAAAATATTTCCAATAAATTTAAAATTGATCCAAGAAGGGTAGCAAGTTTATTAGATATATTTGCCTGTGTAATGCAAGGGGCATTACCCTATGGAGCCCAAATACTTATGGTAATGGGATTAACTCAAGGAGCAGTAGGACCAATAGATGTTATACCTTTACTATGGTATCAAATGTCACTCGCTGTCTTTGGAATTCTATCAATCTATATTCCTTTTGCGGATAGTTATATTAACAAACATCCATGGGATTTTGAAGAAGATGAAGTAGCAGCTTAATAATTTAAAGATAAAATATAAGTAGGAGGGGCTTTCATAATTAACTTATGAGAGCCTCTCTTTTATATAAACTCTAAGGAATAAAAATTATGGGGAGTAGTTATATATGAAAAAAAGAGACAAAATATTATTATTAATGGTTATTTCAATGATCCTGGGGTATTTACCTTGGTATAATTTTTCAGCTGTTTCTAGTTATATAGTTGAAGATTTTAATTTAGGTGCAGGAGCAATTGGAATTATTCTATCCATATTTCAATTTGGTTATGTTATTACCGTAATTATTACGGGATGGATGGCTGACAAAATAGGCAAAAAAAATGTAGTAGCCTGGGCTACTCTTCTTACAGGCATATTTTCTACTTTGTTTGTATGGTTAGCAAACGGTTTTTATAGTATATTAATATTAAGACTACTGACAGGGCTATCAGCGGGGGCAATTTATGCACCTGGTATGGCGTTATTATCTGATTGGTTTCCACCAGAAGAAAGAGGAAAGGCTGTAGGTGCATATACAGGAGCTTTAACGGCAGCCTATGCAGGTGGTTATTTTGTAGCAGCTCCTTTGGCCAGTATGTACAGTTGGGAAATGGGGGTTTTAGCTACTTCTGTCCCTGTCTTTATAGCAGCTTATATAATGTTTTTCCTTGTAGAAGAAAAAGAAAATGGTTTCCAAAAAAGTAAAACTGAAAAACAAATCAATAAAAAAACAAGGCCAGCACCAGAAGGAAGTTATAAAGGGCCTACATTAGCGGTTACAGGATATATGGGTCATATGTGGGAACTTTATGCATTTTGGGGCTGGATAGGGCCATTTATGGTTGCTTGTTCTTATGCTGTTGGTTATTCAGCAAGTGAAGCTACAGTTTTAGGTGGTCAACTTGCGGCTTTCATTATATTATTGGGAGCACCGGCAGTATGGATTTTAGGAATTATTGCAGATAAATGGGGCAGAGTTAAGACTATTTTGTTATGTTCTTTTGCTAGTCTAATTGCAGAATTCTTTTTTGGTTATCTTTATGGTGAATCATTGACTTTAGTAGTTATTATAGGATTTTGGATTGGCTTCTGGGTTGTGGCTGATTCCGCAATATATAAAGCTACATTAACTGAAATGATTACTATTGATTTTACTGCTACAGCGTTAGGTATACAATCTGCTGCAGGTTATTTTATGACAATAATTTCTCCTTATGTATTTGGAAAAATTTTAGAAATCACAAATTCTGGTGTTGATAAAACAATTATGATGACTAATTGGGGATTACCTTTTGTAATGCTAGGAATCGGAGCATTGTTGGCTCCCCTTTCAGTATTTATTTTAAAAAGAATACCACAGAGTAAATTATTGTTTGATGGCAAGAATTAAATATTTCCAAAAAGGATATTACTTAAAAAGAATATTTTTATTTAATAAGGCTCCTAACAAGTTCAAAAGAGGGGGCCTTTATTTTATGTGTAACAAATAAAATGTATTAATAATAGGAAAATTATTTATATTATTCAAATTTTTTAGTATCTTCTATTATTTAATTATTTTCACTTCAGCAATATTTGTCAGGTTTTCATTAGAAAAATTACATAATTATAAAGGAAATTTAAGGGAATAGGAGAAGTATAATTATGTAAATAATAAAAGAAGGTGATATAAATGTGGCAGCGATCTAAGTTGAAAACGAAAGCAAAGGGTGTTTTGAAAGGGAACTACTGGCCAGCTTTTTTAGTGAGTTTAATAATCTTAATAACGGGTGGTAGTCATAACCGAAGTGAATTAGGAAGTGGGGCCGGTGGATCTGGTGGAGGAAGTTTTGTAAATATTGATTCACAATTTATTTTTTTAATTGGTGCAGTAATTCTATTGTTGATAATATTAAGAATATTTATAGGATATATACTTGAAGTTGGGGGGAGAAAATATTTTATAGAATTATCTCAGGGGAGTTCTGATATTGGACTTTTAGGTTATGTATTTAAAGAAAAAAGTTATATTAATGTTTTTAAAACTATGTTAATAAGAAGTATATATGTCTTTTTGTGGACTTTATTATTAATAATACCAGGTATTATTAAATCTTATTCATATCGAATGGTTCCTTATATTCTAGCAGATAACCCAAATCTAAGTCATAAGAGAGCTCTACAGTTAAGTCGGCAGATGACAGCCGGAGAAAAATGGGATATTTTCATTTTGGATTTATCATTTTTGGGTTGGTATATTTTAGGGGCAATGTTCTTTGGGATTGGAGTCTTTTTCGTACAGCCATACTATGATTCAACAAATGCAGAATTATATTTAAAATTAAGAGAAAACGCATTTGAGAATAATATTGCTAATCGAGGAGAATTAAAGATCAGCGGTTAAAAATCCAAAGGTAAGTCCATATTATAAGATAAAAAGATATAGATTAAGTTATAACTAATCTCGTGGATAAATAAGTGGTATTTTATTATAAAAAACAAACGGCTAACCCCCTTAATTATATAGGGCGTAAGCCGTTTATTTTTTGTATTATATTATTTTTCATAAAATAAAACAGTGTTAATTTTTGGTGATAAAGACTTTTAATATTGATTTTAAAAACTAAATCTTATCTTAAAATCAAACTGGATTGAACTACCAACATCTTGTTCACTATCTTTTTTATCTTCTTCTTTTTCATATTCTTCTCTCAATTCGCTATATATTTTTTCAGAATTTATTAGTCTTCCTTGCCCTTCTTTTTTAATTTCTTTACCGGTCTTAAAGTTTTTATAATAGTATTCATAGTTATTAGTTTGATTGTGTGCAGATAGTTTTTCTTCCATCTTATTGCTCTTATAATAGTATTCATATTTATTTTGTTTAACTTCTATTTTTTCTTCTATATTACGATCTTTATTTCTATAATAATATTCGTACTTTCCAGGACTCATATTAATTTTTTCTTCAACATTTTTAGTTTTGCGACTATTTTTATAATGTTTTTTATTAAACGGGACTTGCATTCTATTTCTTTGGGGTCTTCTTAACTTTACTAATTTATCTTCAAACATAATAGGAGGTAGACCGAAGTAGATACTTAATTCCCGCCAATTATATTGGTTATTTGCGAGATATTCAAATTGATTTTTTGAAATAGTCCGACCACCATTAGAGTATAGGTAAAAAATTGTGCTTAAATTATCATTAGATATATCAAATTTAGTGAAATAATCTAATTTATCATCTTCAACATTGAATATTCGTGCAAAGAAATCTATGTCTAAGTCTGAAGATGCAGATAAAGTAACTGGGATTAAAAGTATAATAACCAGTGAAAGCAGCATAACATTGATAGATTTTTTCATTAATTACACCCCATTTATTTTTCTTTCTATATATAATATTATATACTTAAAAGGAGCCCTTTTCAATTAAATGGTATATTAGAATATAGAAGGAGGAAAAGTTATGGAAGAAGAGTTTATTAATTTAGAAAACAATATTGATTTAAGTGTTAAGTATAATAACCTACGTGAACCTGTAGTACTATTTTTACACTTTGGTTCTGGTAACAAACAAATTTGGAATGGGGTTTTACCATATTTTGAAAATGCTTTTAGAGTGATTGCACCTGATCTTAGAGGTCATGGTAAATCCTCAAAACCAAAAGAGGGTTATCATATCGAAGAAATGACAGAGGATATAAAACTATTATTAGAAGAGTTAGAAGTAAATAAGTATTATATTATAGGAAGTTCACTAGGAGCTGAGATAGGGACTGTTTTAGCTGCTCAACAGCCTAATAAAGTCAAAGCAATTATCTGTGAAGGTGCATTATATAATGAATTTGGTAAATATGGATTATTAGATGGTACTGAAGAAGAAATTGAAGAGAAAATAGAAAAAAAGATAGCTGAAATAGATAAAAGAAAAGGTGAATATTATAAATCTAAAGAAGAATATTTAGAAACCCAAAAAAGATTTTACCAAAAAGCTGGGTTATGGAATAAGTATTTTGAGGATTACATAGAAAATAATATATGTAAAGATGAAGAGGGTAGATTTACTTCATGTTATCCTATTAATGTATCTAAACAGTATATGAAAAACTATTATTATTTTAAGTTTGATAAATATTATAAAAATATAAACTGTCCAGTTTTATTTCTGCCCAGTAAAACAGAATGGGATAATGAAAAAATTCAAGAGTCTGTCAATGCATTTGGTGAAATGACTGGTAGTTATGAAATAAAAGTTTTAAAAGGGTTTCCACACGCTTACGGCTGGATGAAAATGCCGAGAGAAGCCGCCAAAGTAGCAATGACATTTATTAATAAACATTAATAAAATAACAAATAATCAGTTCGAAACTACTGACCACACGGTTTTAATACTGTGTGGTTATTTTTATTTTAAATTATTTTTAAAAAGTGCTTGACACATTATTAAATACGTGTTATATTAATAGTGCATTAGATAAGTAGTGCACTAAAACAATATGGAAGGAGGCAGCAAATGAAGATAGATTTTGATGCATCTAAACCGATATATGAACAAGTAATAGATGAAATAAAAAAGAAGATTGCTCGAGGTGAAATAGAACCTGGAGACAAATTACCTTCTCAAAGAGAAATGGCAAAAGAAATTCAGGTTAATCCTAATACAATACAAAGAGCATATCGAGAAATGGAACTTTTGGATTTGGTAGAAACTAAAAGAGGACGAGGCACTTTTATAAAGGATGATGATAAAGTGATAAAACAAATAAATGAACAAATGGCTCATGCGGCGGTAAAAAGATTTATTGATGAGATGATTTCTATTGGATTTAAAAAAGAAGAAGTTATTAACTTATTGAAAGAAGAATTTGGGAGGAGGATGAAAAATGACTGAAACAGCAGTTGAAATAAAAAATTTAAGTAAAAAATATCCGGGGGCACTTGCACTAGATGAGATAAGTGTGAGTTTTCCTAAAGGAAAGATCACAGGTTTAGTTGGACCTAACGGAAGCGGTAAATCAACTCTTTTGAAAATAATAACTGGTTTGGTAGTTGAAGATTCAGGAAAAGTTAAAATAAGTGATTTAGAAGAAAAAAGGTTAATGGACCATATAGCTTTTCTGCCTGAAATAAATCATCTTTATGATTGGATGACAATAAAAGAAGCTATAAATTTCTTTGAGAATCAATACAAAGATTTTAGTACAAAAAAGGCAGAAGAACTTCTGGATTTTATGAATTTAAGTTTAGAACAAAAGATAAAGGCCTTATCTAAGGGGATGGTGGCAAGATTTAAATTAGTCTTAGTATTAGCCCGAAATGCTCCATTATTAATTTTAGATGAACCTCTCTCCGGAATTGATCCCAATTCTAGAGCTAGAATCCTTGAAAGCTTGATCAGTGAATATGAATCAGATTTTCAATCAATTGTAATTTCAACTCATGAAGTAGTTGAAGCTGAAAGATTTTTTGATCATGTAGTATTTCTAGAAGAAGGTAAGGTTTTATTAGAAGGTAATACAGATGATTTAAGAGCTGAAAGAAATAAATCGGTACAAGAATTAGTAAGGGAGGTATTCAAATGAGAGGCTGGATTTCACTATTTAAAAAAGAAATGCGGAGTATGTTATTTACCATTTTGGTATCTGGGTTATTAGTAACAGCTTGGGAGATATTTCTAATAACTAGAATGAATAGATGGCCTTTAGGTATGACATTTGGACTCGGTTTTATACCTCTTGGTATTTTACCATTGATCATGTTAGTCCAAGGTTATCAAAGTTTTAGACAAGAATGGAAAGGTAATACAATATATTTATTAAAATCATTACCTCGAAAAGGATATGAAATAGTATCATCAAAATTAGCAGCAAGTGGAATAGTCTATATAATATTAACTCTATATACAGTTGGATTACATCTCCTTTTCCATAGACAACATTTTAGCACTCTAATGAGTGAAATACCAGGACAAATGGCAGAAAGTTATTCACCTTGGATGATAGTTATAGCTGCATTAATTTATATGGCAATAGGTATTATACCATATATTATGAGTCAATTCTCATATCTAGTTAGCTGCTATTTCAATAAGTTCAAATGGTTAGTCAGTATTGTAGTATTTGGACTCAGCCATTATCTTTTAGGAAGAATTTCAGGCTTTGTTGCAAGGCTATTTAACTGGTTACCTGATATACCGGTTGGTATTATGTGGTCTGGTCCTTATGGTCAAGAAGCAGCTACAGTATATATAGGTAGTGGACCCATAATTGCAATAGTGATAGTGTTGTTAGGATTCTTTTTCACAGGATCCTGGATCTTGGAAAAACAATTAGATGTTTAGGAGTGATTTAAAATGAAAAGAAAAAGAATAGTTGCCTTAATTTTAATTGCCCTCGTGGTAATTATGGTAATAGATTTTAGGATCAATGATGAAGATCCAGTTGCAGATTTGTTCCTTCAGTTTGAAACTGATTCAATGCACGACTTAAATCAATCATCAGGAATTAATACAGAACGACAAAATCCAACTGCAGTCAATAGGTCTAATTTGACTTATAGTTCAGAAAGTTTAGAAGAACTAATTTTAGATAATGAAGTAGGATCAATTGATATTAAAGGACATCAAAGTAATAGTATTGATGTAAGTTATGAAGTGAAAATTTATTCAGCAAATAAAGAAGCAGCAGAAAAATATATGAATAATATAAATGTTGGATATAATGTTTCTGGTGGAGAGTTTGAACTATATGTAGATCGTCCTAAACCAAAACCAGATAATATTAAAGGTGTGGAGGTATTGTTTGATATCCAGGCCCCAAAAGATATCTATCTAGACTTAGCTAATAAATACGGTAGAGTGAAAGTCAAAGATTTTAATGCAGGCCTTAATCTGGTTTCTAGATACAGTGAAACTATAGTTAACTTTGTAGATGGAAAGATAGATATTAAAAATGATTATGGTAGTCTCTCCTTATCAGATTTAGATGGAGAGCTTACAATAAATACTTCCTATAATATAAATAAATTCAAAAATTTACAGGGAAAACTTAATTTAAAAACAGCTTATGCTCAAAGCACTCTTGAAAATATAAATGCTGATACAGTTTTAACAGGCAGATATGGTGGAGCTGATATAGAGCAACTTGAGGGAAAATTAGATGTAGATGTTAGATATATGGGGGTTACACTAGATGAAATAATGGGTGAGATAGATGGAGATGTTGAATATGGAGAAGTAAACATTGAAAGTTTAAGTAATAGCCTTAATATTAATACTCGTTATGCAGATTTGAAAATTTGGATGGTTGAAGATTTACAGGACTTAAACGTTGATGTAAGTACCGAATATGGTGATCTTAGGTCTGACTTGAATTTAAGTAGAACACAAGATGGAAATACAAAAAATATCAAAGGCAGACTTGGCTCTGGAAATAAGGAACTAAATATTGAAGCCCGACATGCTGATGTTAGTCTAATTTATGAAGGTCAATAATTGATATGAAGCCCATCTTTAAAAGGATGGGCTTTTTTTAACAAAAAAGGAATTCATAAGATGTTATAGAACTAATAATTAGTATGAAAAAGCAATATTGATATTGAGGTGAAATTATTTGAAAAGATGTCCATGGTGTGAAAGCAGTCAGCAATATATAGATTATCATGATAGGGAATGGGGATTACCTGTTTTTGACGATCGAACATTATTTGAGTTTTTAATCCTGGAAACAGCACAGGCTGGTTTGAGTTGGTCTACAATTTTGAAACGAAGAGAAAACTATAGAAAAGCTTATGAAAATTATGATATTGAAAAGATAGCTTCTTTCGATAAAAACAAAAGAGAAAAATTATTAAATAATGAAGATATTATAAGATATAAATTGAAAATAGATGCTTCTATTAATAATGCCAAGCAATTTTTAAAAGTACAGTCTGAACATGGTACATTTGCAAATTATCTTTGGTCTTTTACTAATTATAAACCTGTAGTAAATGAATGGAAGGATATGTCAGAGGTACCTGCTGAAGGTCAGTTATCAAAAACTATTACTGCCGACTTAAAAAAGAAAGGATTTAAATTTGTCGGTTCAGTAACAATTTATGCTTACTTACAGGCCGTTGGAGTAATTAATGATCATTTAACCGATTGTTTCCGGTATAAAGAAATATTAAATAGCTATCAAGATATATTTGATGGTCAAAATAATATATAAGTAACAAATTAAAAAAATAATTAACCGATAATTAATGAGGTTTATCTATATATCTGTTATAATAAATTTAAGAACATATTTTAGTTTTTCTGTTATATAAAAAGGAGAGTTAAGGAGGCTGAAAATGAGTGATCATATAAAATATTCTAAAGGAGAAGAAATTACAAATGCTATTACTCATGGTTTAGGAATTATTTTTGGTATTTTCGCGCTAGTATTTTTAATTATAACTCATTATCAATCAAGTCAGTTTCATGAGTTGTTGAGCTATATAATATATGGAAGTACATTAATAATTCTCTATATTTCTTCAACATTATACCATGGGATACCTATGCAAAAGACAAAGAAATACTTGCGTAAGTTTGACCATGCCTCCATATTTTTACTGATAGCAGGAACTTATACTCCGATTGCTCTAGTTGCCCTCCAAGGAAGACTGGGTTGGACAATATTTATTACAATTTGGTCGGTAGCCTTACTGGGAATAATATTTAAGGTTTTTTTCATAAATAAATTAAAGATAATAAGTGTAATAATGTACTTGCTGATGGGTTGGACAATAATATTTATAATTAAACCTATAATTGTAGCTTTAAGTACTTTAAGCTTGGTCTATTTGATTATTGGTGGTTTGTTCTATACTGTAGGAATATTGTTTTATGCTCTTCAGAGCAAGGGCTTTAAATACAGCCATTCTATTTGGCACTTGTTTGTCTTGGCTGGCAGTATTTTTCATTTTATTATGATATATTTAATAAAATAGGTGGTATAAATGGATAAAACAAAATTATTAGAAAAACTAAAAAAAGATCCAATAAGAAATATGAGTACAATTGGTTTTGTTGAAAATAACCAAATTAAAAAGTTACTAAACAAAGGTAATTCATATATTATCATCGCAGAAAGTGATCATCTCTGGGCTTATACTTCTAGTAAAGATCTGGATGAACTCAAATTTTTATTATTGAACAATGAGTTAAAAACAAAATATTTCGCAAGTGTGGAAGACTGGATGTTACAATTACTAACAGATAATAATGAAGTAGAATGGATGTTAAATACTAGAAGATATTATTTTCCTAAAGATGCTAAATTAAAAGAACCTGTAAATAAAGTAAGTAGTTTAGGAGAAAATGATATAGAAGTAATTCTAAAGCACTCTAACTATTCTGAATATCTATCTCATAACCTTTTGTTAAAAAGGATGGAAGATGGTCCCACAGCTGCGATAAGAGTTGATGGCAAATTGGTAGCCTGGGGTTTAACACATGATGATAAATCTTTAGGTTTTCTCCATGTTCTATCGGATTATAGGAATAATGGATATGCAAGAGATATTGGAAGATACTTAGTAAATAAAAAAAGAGATATGGATGAAATGATCTATTTAAATATAGAACCAGATAACAAAAAATCGATTAAACTAACTGAGGGTCTTGGTTTTATCTATGATAGAAATATTAGTTGGGTTAAATTAAAATAAGAATCAGGAAGTGAAAATATGATTGCAGTTATTGGCAGCTCAAATATAGATACAGTTTATGAAGTAGATCATTTTACTGAACCCGGGGAGACTCAAACGGCTTTAAGTTTAAACTACTACTATGGAGGTAAAGGTGCTAATCAAGCGGTAGCTGCAGCTAAGTTGTCAGAGCAGAATGTGTTTTTTTCAACCTCGATTGGTAATGACAGCGAAGGTAAAAAAATTGAAAAAAGGTTTAATGAATTTAATATTAAAGGCTATTACATACATAAAAATGCACACACCGGACATGCATTTATTGAAGTCAATCGTTTTGGCGAAAACAAAATAGTTTCTAATTCAGGAGCAAATGGCTTACATAGTAAAGCATTAGTTAAAAAGTTTTTAAAAGAACACGGTAAAGATATTGATTATTGTTTAATCCAAAATGAGATTCCAAGAGAGACAATTGCTTTTTCATTAAATATTTTAAAACAAAAAGCAATAAAGATCATATATGATCCTGCAGCCAAAGAGAAGACCAAAATTAAATGGCTGTCAGGAATAGAGTATTTAACCCCAAATGTGACAGAATTTAATTTTCTTAAAAATAAATTGAATATAAGAGAAGACAATTTAGAAAAACAGGCTTTAAGGTTTAAAAAAGAGACAGGTCTTAATAATCTGATACTAAAAAGAGGTTCTGATGATATAATAATTATAGCCAATGATAATGAACTATCTAGAATACAGACTTTTGATGTAAAAGCGGTTGATACTACTGGGGCAGGTGATATTTTCAATGCAGCTTTTGCAGTAAGTTTAAACCGAGGTAATAATTTACAAAGAGCTTGTAAATATGCAGCTTCAGCTGCAGCGGTATCGGTGACAAAAAAGGGAGCTCAGAGTTCCATTCCAGAGGAACATGAAATAAAGGAACTATTATTAAGATAAAAATGTTAAAGAAATTTTTTGAGGTGAATTTAAAATGGTTGAGTTAAGAGAACTTAGTATAAATGATGGGAAAAATATTTATAATATGCTCCAGGATATTAAAAGAGAAGAAAATGGTTTTCATAATGAAGCTAAGGGTTTAAAGTATAGTGAATTTGAAGTATATTTAAAGTCTAATAAAAGAATGGCTAAAGGAAAAGATTTACCAGAAGGTTATGTCCCACAGACTTTATACTGGTTATTTGTTGAAGAAAATCCGGTTGGGATGGCTAAATTAAGACATTATCTGAATGAGTCCCTTCGTGAAAAAGGCGGACACGCTGCTTATGCGATAAGAAAGTCAGAACGTGGACAGGGTTATGGTAAACTTATTTTGAGAGAACTAATCGAAAAAGCGAAGGAAAAAGATATTAGAGAGTTGCTCTTGACATGTGATGAAGATAATATGGCTTCCCGCCGTGTAATAGAAATTAACGGTGGTAAATTAGATAAAATTAAAGATGGTGAATGTTATTACTGGATTAAGGAACTTCATTAATAATTATGGGGGGATAGAGATTGAGTAAGGAGTACATGGAAGTCTTTGTGGAAATACCTAAAGGAAGTAATAATAAGTATGAATATGATAAAGAAAATGAAGTTTTCAGATTAGATCGTGTCCTATATTCACCAGTATATTATCCAGCTGACTATGGTTATATAGAAGAAACACTTGCTGATGATGGAGATGCTTTAGATGCTATGGTATTAACTACTTTTCCTACCTTCCCTGGTTGTGTAATAAAGGCGAGAATTATAGGTATGTTTATTATGGAAGATGAGAAGGGTAGAGATGAAAAAATATTAGGAGTACCTACTAAAGACCCCCGTTTTGATAACATAAATTCAATTGATGATCTTGAATCTCATATTCTTAAAGAGTTTAGACATTTCTTTGAAGTATATAAAGATTTAGAAGAAAAAAAGGTGAGTATTGAAGGTTGGGCCAACATTGAACAAGCAGTTGAAGTCATAAAACAAGCAAAGGAAAATTATAAAAAATAATTATAACGAGGTGGTAATTAATGAAAGTTATAGGTATTTTAGGTAGTCCAGTTAAAAGAGGAACTAATCATCTGCTAGAAAAGACGTTAAGTACTCTAACTAAAAAAGGAATAGAAACAGAATTATTGCATATAAAAGACTTTGATATTGAATTTTGTCGTGGTTGTAATAAATGTTTAAGAGAAGCTGAATGTGTGATAAATGATGATCTTGAAAAATTGGGTAATAAACTTATAGAAGCTGAAGGAATAGTAATGGCTTCACCTTCATATTTTGGTTCTCCAACTGCCCGAATTAAGAATTTTATGGATCGTAGTCGCTATCTTAAGATGCAAAATCATAAATTAAAAAATAAAGTGATGGGAGTTGTTTCTTCATCCGGACTAAATCAAGGTGGAGGCCAGACTACTATTGAAGATATCAACAGGTTCGGACTAACCCATGGGATGTTAATAATTGGTCCAGCAGGGACCCCACAGACTGAGCCCAACATGGTAGTAGGTACTTCAGAAACTGATGATGGTTTCAGGCGAGTTAAAAATGATGAAAAGGCAGTAAATATATCTGAAAACCTCGGAGAAAGAATGGCAACAATTATAAAGAAATTAAACAAATAAAAACATATATTATTTAACCCTGCTGGGAAACGCAGGGATTTTTCTGTATTAAGTAAATTAAAATTTTGAATGAACATTTAACTTTCTAATAAGTATAAGAGAATTAATTAGCAAAGTTGAGATAGGTTAAACAATTTTAAAAGATTGATTAATTAAATAATCCAAGAATGGATTGAAGTTGATGAAGATAAAAGAGATTGAGGCTAAAGTACCCTTATACAAACATAAGAAAAAAGGACTTCCCTATGATTATGATTTAAATATATATAGGGGTTGTTCCCATGGCTGTGTTTATTGTTACGGTCGAAAAAGCCATAAATACCTGGATTCTGATAATTTTGAGGGAGATATTTTTGTAAAGATAAATATTGCAGAAAAACTGGATGAATATCTGACAAACAATCACTTGAAAAATAATATAATTAATTTAGGGGGAGTATGTGACAGTTATCAAGAAATAGAAAACAAGTATAGATTAATGCCTGAGGTTTTGAAAGTATTAATCAAACATAAACAACCAACAATAATTACTACAAAATCAGCTTTTATAAAAAAAGATCTTGCGTTGATAGAAGAACTTTCTAATTCTGCTGAATATGTAAATACTGCCCTAACAATAACCAATGTGAAAAAAAGTGTTACAAATATATTGGAAGCTGGTGCTAGTTTACCAGAGGATAGGTTTGAAGCTTTAAAAATGTTAAAAGGTAGAAGCATGTATACAGCTTTACATTTCATGCCGATTTTACCATACTTTTCTGATGATGAAGATAGTCTAGAAACAATCGTGAAATGGGCTTCAGAAGCTGAAGTTGATTATATGTTAAGTGGTATGCTGTATCTAACTAAAAATATTAAACCACGATATTATAAATTTCTATCAGAATATTATCCTGAATACTTAGATCAGTATAAAAAGTTATATAAAAATGGAGGAGCAGATAAAACTTACAAATCTACAATTCATAAAAAATTAGCAGAATTAAGAAAAAAATATAATGTAAATAATAGTTACGCAAAATTCCTCCCAAACAAATAATTAAAGGAGAAAATTATGGTTAAGTCAAAAAATAATCTTAGACATTTTTTTCTATTAACAATTGGATTTTCATGGATTTTTTGGTTAATAGTTATTTTCATTAACAAAAGTTACCCCGAAAAGATAATCTTAAAAGAAATTTTGGATAATTTTGCTGTTTTTGTTCCTTCTATTATGGGGGTATTTTATGTTTACCTTGAAACAGGAAAAGAAGGGGTTATAAAATTATTGAAAAAAGGAATAAATTATAAGTTCGATCTCAAATATTATTTGTATTTAATAATCATGCCGACAATATTAATTTTATCATTTTTACTTTCAAAATTGTTCTTTACAATCAATATTGAGATGTCTTTATTTGAAAACCCGAAATTGATACCTCTAGTATTTGTTTACATATTTTTTCTTGGAGGACCTTTAGGAGAAGAATTTGGTTGGCGTGGTTATGCCTTACCGAAATTAAATATGATATTTAAACCACTTTATTCTAGTTTCATACTCGGAATTATTTGGTCAATTTGGCATCTGCCCTTATTTTATATGCAGGATACTGTTCAAGGTGAAGTTAATTTTTTCGGTTATACTTTGTTTACAATTCTTATAACTATTCTTATAACTATAATATTTATTAAAAGTGGTGGAAGTATTTTGGCTGCTATTCTTTTTCATACGCTAACTAACCTATCCTGGGGAGTATTCCCCCTCTTTTATCAGACTAGATCAGCTATTATAGTTCTTATCTTATTAATACTGACCACAGGATTTCTTGTATACAAAAACAGAGATATCATGATTTAAAACAATATATATTTATTATAAATCAGAGGTGAATTAAATATGACATATTCAATGAGAAAAATTAAAAATGAATTTATTACTGAAGAGAAAGTAATGGTGGAAGGGATACCTTGTTTAAAATTTTTACCAAAAAGTGACAAAGAAAAATATCCAACTCTTCTTTATTATCATGGTTGGTCCTCAAATAAAAGGTTCCAAAGATTTAAAGCTAATGTGCTTGCATCATATGGTTTTCAAGTATTAGTGCCTGACGCAATTAATCATGGAGAAAGAAATCCTGTTGAGTTTGAAAAAGAAGGAGCTTTGGAAAAGTATTTGTTGGAAACAGTTTATCATTCAATTGAGGAAGCCCCAATATTAATAAAATATATAAGTAATTTAGAAGAAACTGATCAAAATAGAATAGGAGTAATGGGTACTTCTATGGGAGGTCTTATATCATCTGGGGTATTTACTCAACATCAAATATTTAAAACATTAGTTGTATTTAATGGGGCGTCTGCCTGGCATAAATTAGAATCTTTTGATCAAAGTGAAAAATTAGAAGAATATAAAGAGTATAAAGAAAAGTTGGCAATATATGATCCTGTTAAAAATTTAGATTCTTTAAATGAAAGACCCATTTTGCTTTTACATGGTGATATTGATACATCAATACCTATCGAAGTGCAGCAATATTTTTATGATAAAGCCCTAAATTATTATAATGACGAAAGAAAACTTAGGCTTATTGAGATTCCAAGGATGGACCATTATATAAGTACTGGTATGTTAGAAAATGCTGTAGCTTTTAATAAAGATTATCTTAAATAAATAGAGGAGGAAAGTTTTAATGTATATTGATGGTATTAGTATCGGGATTACAAATATGGTTTTATTTTCTCTTGTAGTTTTAGCCCGTAAACTAATTAGTAATGAAGGTTTAGAAGATTTTTTAATCGTAAAAAAGAAATTAAATTGGGATTTATTTCGTGAAGGTTCCTATATGGGATTTCTGCTAATGTTGGGATATGCATTTCTTACCGTAATTTTTGGAGTAGGAAATTTGAACTTCACTTTTAATGTAAGTGGGGAATTTTTAGTAACTTTTCTTTCATTTATATTTGGTTTTGCAGCAGTTGCTTTATTTGAAGAATCATTATTTAGAGATTATCTATTAATAAAGTTAAAAGAAAGGTTTACTACTATAAAAGCAGTTTTCTTTACTTCTCTAATATTTAGTGTTATTCATATATTCAGCTATATAAGTACAGGGCCATTAACTGTTATAGCATTATTTAATGCATATATGATAGGCATTATCCTAGCTTTAATTGTAGTTAAAACTGAGTCTATCATGTGGGCAATTGGCTTTCATTTTATTTGGAATTTGACTCAAACAGTATTTTTAACTATTGAAAGTAGTATTTTGAAGTTAGAAATCGAAAGAGGTTTTTTAGCTGGAACAAGATATATTCCAGAAGCAGGTATTTTAGTTACCATAATTTTAATTATATTGGCCTTATATATGGTAGATAGATTTACCGAGACCAATATAATTCCTAGAAGAATTGGAAACGGCTGATGTCAATAAATTAATAACCAGTTTTGGTTATCCATTTTTAGATTTAAGTAATTATTAAATATATATTCATTATTAGAAAGGTTGGCATTAAAAATGTCTGAAAAAGAAAAAATGTTAAATGGTAAATATTATGATCCGACTGACAATGAACTTAAAAAGGATAGGATGGAAGCCCGCAAATTAATTCACTCTTTAAATCAATTGAAACCTGCTGAAGAGATTAAAAAAAATGAGATTATCAAACAACTGTTGGGTAAGACAGGAAAAGATTTTTCTGTAGAGCCACCTTTCTATTGTGATTATGGTTATAACATAGAGGTCGGAGAAAACTTCTATGCGAACTTTAATTGTATAATACTTGATGTCAATAAAGTGTTAATTGGCGATGAAGTGCAGTTAGGACCGGGAGTCCATATTTATACCGTATCTCATCCGAGTAATCCAAAAGAAAGATTAAGTAAAAATGAATATGGAGAAAAAGTTGTAATCGGAAATAATGTTTGGGTTGGTGGAGGTACTATAATTTTACCGGGGATAGAAATTGGTTCTGATACAACTATAGGAGCGGGCAGTGTAGTCACTAAGGATATTCCTGATAATGTGGTTGCAGTAGGTAATCCATGTGAAGTGATTAAGAAATTTTAATTGGAGTGATAATGGATGGCAGAAAAAGATATTATTGAACGTTCTGATAAAGTATATACGCAAGGAATATTAAGGGATGAGTTTAAGAAGATAGGCATAGAAAAAGGTATGAATATTATTGTTCACTCTTCTTTAAGTAAAATAGGGTGGATCACAGGTGGTCCAGTTACAGTTATAAAGGCCTTACAGGATGTTATAGCAAAAGAAGGAACGATTATTATGCCAGCACATTCTGGAGATTATTCTAATCCTGAACATTGGTCAAATCCTCCTGTGCCTGAAGAATGGATAGAAGATATAAAGGATAATATGCCGGCGTTTAGACCTGAGATCACGCCTACTAGAGGTGTGGGGGTAATTCCAGAGATGTTTAGAAAATTTCCCGATGTATTAAGAAGTTATCATCCTTGTTTTTCATTTTCTGCCTGGGGAAAGCAAGCGGAATATATCACCAAAGAACACAGCCTTGACTATGGGTTAGGTATTAATTCTCCTCTTGGTAAATTATATAAACTAAAAGGATATGTGCTTTTAATTGGAGTAAATTATGACCGTAATACCTCTTTCCACCTTTCAGAAATATTATCTGAAAAAAGAAAAGAATTTAAAAATGAGGGACCTGTTTTAATAGATGGTAAGAGAGTATGGAAAAAATTTGATGATATTGAATTTAAGGATGAACTCTTTAATCAGATTGGAAAAGCAATGGAAAAAGAAATCACAGTAGTAAAAGATACAGTCGGAATGGCAGATATTAAGCTTTTTAATCAAGTTAAAGCTGTAGATTATGCCCAAAAATGGATAATGGAGAATGAGTAATAAATAGTTGTTGAGGGGGAGTATCTGATGACAGTTAAAAAGATTTATAAATTAGGAAGTAAAGTTCTTCGCAAAAAGTCAGAACAAGTTGAAAATTTTGATGAAGAACTTAAATCAAAGGTAAAGGACTTAAAAGATACCTTATTTAATTTTCAAAAGGAATATGGTATAGGAAGGGCAATTGCGTCTCCTCAAATTGGTTACCATCAAAAGATTGTATATTTTAATAAAGATGATAATGAATTATTAATGATAAATCCTAAAATATTGGAAAAAAGTGAAGAAAAATTTGAAGTATGGGACAGTTGTTTTAGCTTCAATGTTAGTTTTTTTATAAAAATAGAAAGGTCTAAAAAGATAAAAGTCAAGTATCAAGATATCGAAGGAATAGCTCATGTACAAGAATTTAAAGATGACCTCTCAGAATTATTCCAACACGAAATTGACCATTTACATGGAATATTGGCAACAGACCATTTGAAAAGTAATAAAGATATAATTTTAAGAGAAGTCTGGGAAAAGAAGTACCAATAAAGGAGGATAGGTAATATGAAAATAAATTTTGAACCAATTGGTTATATCAAGAGTCCTCATAAAGAAGCAGAAGGCACTCCTATTCAAACCGGAGGGGCTAAAGGAATAGAAGGTGAATTAGAATTATTATCCAAACACCAAGCCGGATTAAAGGATTTGGAAGGTTTTTCTCATATAATATTACTTTATTATTGTCATAAAGCTGGTGATAATAAATTAGTTAGAAAACCTTTTATGGATGATAAAGAGCATGGGATATTTTCTATAAGAGCTCCTAGCCGACCAAATTCAATTGGATTATCTGTAGTAAGGTTAACTGAAATTAAAGATAATATTTTAAAAATAAAAGATTTAGATATGTTAGATGGTACACCGGTTTTGGATATTAAACCATATGTTCCAGAAATGGATGTAAAAGAAGTTACTAACATAGGGTGGCTCGAAAAAAATATTCATAAAATGGAAGTTAAAAAAGATGACGGGCGATTTTTAGATGAAAAGGAAAGGGAAAAATGATAAGAGAAAAAGATTTGATTATAAGAAGTATAAAACAAGAAGACTTAAAATATTTAGAAAAATGGGAAACACCAGAAATAAGAGGAAGATATCAGGAATATCATTTTAAGTCTATGGTTGAACTAAAAGAAAAATATAATAAAAATGGTTTTCTTTCTGATGAACTAAAGATTTTAATTGCCGAATTAAAAGATTTTGGACCAGTTGGCTTAATATTTGTTAACTTTAAGCGGAAAGGTATAGTTAATTTGGGATTGGTTATAACTGTTACTGAAAAAAGAGGAACTGGATTAGGTAAAAGAATAATTCGTATATTATTAAAACATTTATTTAATAATTATCCTTTGGCTAGAATTGAAGCTGACACTGACCATAAAAATACTGGAGCACAAAAAGTTTTGAAAAACTGTGGATTTAAAGAAGAAGGTAGATTAAGAAATTATAGATATCACCATGGAAAGTGGAATGATTCAATTATTTACAGTTTAACTCGTGAGGACTATAATAATTTAAAGGAAGATATAGATGAATGATTATGAGATAAGATGTTACAAAAAAAAGGATGAACTTAATTGGCTGGATACACATGCTAGTGTTATGGTGGATTCAACTGCCTGGTGGACTGTTATACATAGTAAACCTGAATATGATAATGAGATAATAGATCTTGTAGTTGAACAAAGTGATGAAATAGTAGGTTTTATAACTACTGAGTTGAATTCGAATGTAATTGATTTTATAGAAGATGATTATGGGTTTGTTTGGGAGTTTGGTATTCATAGAGATCATAGAGGAAAAGGGCTGGGTAAGAAGTTAATTGAGAGGACACATCAATTAATGAGAGAAAGATATGATATTAATAAGAGTATTTGGTTTTCACAGGACGATAATGCTCAACAGTATTATGAAAAATTAGGAATGAATGAAATTGAAAGACACTGGCAGTTCAGTGTTAAACCGAGTAAAAAATTAAAGAATAAACTATTAGAAAAGAGTTTTGAATGCTGGAATATGCGTGGTTCTTGTGATATTGAACAGTTTAAAAAGGTAAAGGAAAATTTTGAACTTATTAAAGATGATGAGGCCCTAAAACCAAGACTATGTATTGGTTACAGTTATATCCCAGAGACAGGAGAAAAGTAAAATGAAAAATATTACTAGATATAGAGAGAAAAATCTCAATGAAATTTTAGATTTATTTATAGAAGTTTTTGAAAAAGAACCTTGGAATGATAATTGGCCTTCTAAAGAGAAAGCAAAAAATTATCTGCTTGATATTATAAACACACCTGGATTTAAAGGATACTTAAAATTCAGAGAGAATGAGCTAATAGGAGTTTTGTTCGGAAATATAGTACAGTGGTGGCAGGGAGATGAGTTTTTTATCAAGGAATTTTTCATAAAAAAGAGTGTTCAAGGGAAAGGGATTGGAAGTGAGATGTTAAATTTCTTAGAAGATTCTCTAGCCCAAAATAATGTAGAAACCATAATACTTTTAACAGAAAACAATGCACCTGCTGTAAAATTTTATGAGCACAAAGAATTTAAAATGAGTTCTCATACAATCTTTTTGTATAAAAATATTTAAAAAAAGAGGTTAAATAGATGAATGGTAAATATATAAAAATAAGGATGGGTGCTTCAAATGCTTATTTAATAAAAGGTAAAAAAGGATATCTCTTAATTGATGCAGGTGTTAAGGGAAAAATAAATAAGTTAAAAAATAAAATGGCTGAATATGATATTAGGTTTGATGATATCAAATTAATAGTAGTAACCCATGTTCATTATGACCATGTAGGCTGTCTGAAGGAAATCAAAGAAAAGTCTCAAGCACCAGTGCTTGTTCATCAAAAAGAGGCTGGTCTTCTTAAAAACGGAGAAAGCTATTTTCCGGCTGGAAATAATTTGTTAGGAAAGCTGATTGCAAATACAGCTGGTAAAGCAATGAGTGAACAAAATAGTTTTGACCCAGTCCAACCTAATATTGAGATGAATGATTACTATAATTTAAAAAGTTTTGGTTTTGAGGGAGAAATTATACATACTCCTGGCCATTCTGCGGGTTCAATAACTATTATTATTGATAATCGCCATTGTTTTGTGGGAGATACTATGTTTAGCTTTATTCCCTTTACAGTAAATCCTCCTTTTGCAGATGATTCAGTAAAATTAATTAAAAGTTGGGAGAAAATAGCCTCAACGGACTGTCAGTATTTTTATCCGGGTCATGGCTATCTTTTTAACAGAAATAAGTTTATTAATACTTTAAAAAGAAAGCGATAATAATCGATAAGGATATGTATTATTTGAAAACGTATGTATTGATCTATGAGATTTTTGTCCAATTTGAAGTAGTTTTAACAAATTATTTTATGAAAACCAAGTGAGAGATAGTAACAGTAGGAGTAGAAGACAAAGAAGTGATTTCTTGGGAAGGTTTTAAAACTGTTCCCCATCTTACACTTGAGGAAGTAGAGACTGATGATGTTGACTTATTTGTTGTTCCAGGAGGTCAACCGGATCAATTATATGGTACAGATAAGTTAACTGAACTTTTAAATAAATTATATCAGAAAAATAAAGTATTAGCTGCAATTTGTGCAGCTCCGGTTCATTTTGCGAAGACAGGGATATTGAATAAACATAATTATACTACTACCCTACCCTTAATGAATTTAACAGCTTTAATAAACAAAATTTTTTAGATCGAAATGTTGTAGTAGATGAAAATATAATTGCAGCAAAGGCAGCCGGATATGTTGATTTTGCATTAGAAGTAGGTAAAAAAATGAATATATTTAAAGATCAGGCTGATTATCAAGAAACTGTTAACTTTTTTAAATACTATAATAACCAATAGTTTTTAGGGTAGTGTAAAACGTTCTATGCGGGGGGGATTTTTTATGAAATTAGAAAATACAGGGTTTGTTTTAGAAGGTGGTGGTATGAGAGGAGCATATACAGCTGGAGTACTAGATTTTTTAATGCGTAAAAATATTAGATTTCCCTATGTGATTGGTGTTTCGGCCGGAGCTAATAATGGGGCAAATTATGTTGCTGATCAAAGAGAAAGAAATAAAAAGGTTTTTGTTGATATGGTTAATGATGAAAGATATCTTGGTTTAAAAAACTTAATAAAAGACGGTAATTACTTCGGAATGGATTTTCTTTTTAAAAAATTACCGAATGAGATTGTACCTTTTGATTATGAAACTTTTAGCAGTTCACCTATTACATTTAAAGTGGTTGTTACGAATTGTAAAACGGCTCAAACAGAATATTTCGATAAGGATAATTATGATCCCAATTTTTTTGGGGAGTACATTTTGAGAGCTTCAAGCAGCATACCAGTACTGACAAAACCTGTAAAAATTAAGGGAGAGTATTATTTTGATGGTGGAATAACTGATCCAATTCCCTTAAAAAAGGCAATTAAAGATGGTTATGAAAACAATGTTTTAATATTGACAAAACATAAAGGTTTTAGATTAAAATCCAAGAAATCTAGAATAATTTTAAAACTGCTTTTAAGGGATTATCCTCAATTAACTGATACATTAAAGAATAGATATAAAATATATAATGAGTGTATAGAATGGATAGAAAAACTCGAAGAGGAAGGCGATATATTTATATTTCGTCCCCAGAGCAAACTTGAAATTGGAGGTCTTGAAAGTAATCCTGAAAACCTGAAAAAGATTTATGAAAGAGGATATGAGGAAACTAAAAACAGTTTTACTGATTTCAAAAAATGGAATAAAAATATGGTTAAATAAGGGATTGTAATATATTGTAAAAGATACTATAAGTTACTATATGGTTTGATTTTTACTTCAAATAGTGTATAATAGCATTTGGTGTATTAAAAAAAGTATAACAAATAAGGAGTGCAACACTAGATGCAAATAGGAATAGTAGGTTTACCAAATGTAGGAAAATCAACATTGTTTAATGCTTTAACAAGTGTACAAGTCGGAGCTGAAAATTATCCGTTTTGTACAATAGATCCCAATTTGGGGATTGTAGAAGTACCTGATCAAAGGCTAGAAAAATTAAATGAAATTTATCAACCAAAAAAGAAAACTCATGCAACAATTGAGTTTGTTGATATAGCAGGGTTAGTTAAAGGAGCCAGTAAAGGTGAAGGTTTAGGAAACCAGTTTCTTTCACATATTAGGGAAGTAGATGCTATTGCACAGGTTGTAAGAACATTTACTGATGATGACATAACTCATGTAGAGGGAGAACTCAATCCGGTTAGAGATATAGAAATAATAAATACAGAATTAATATTTGCTGACCTGGAGTCTCTGGAAAGAAGGAAAGAAAAAGTAGAAAAGCAGGCTCGAAGTGGTGACAAAGAATATGTTGAGGAGTTAAAAGAACTTAATCGCTTAACAGAAAAATTAGGTGAAGGCATTAATATAAGAGAAATCGAAAAAAATAGTATAACCAAAAAGATTATTAAAGATTTAAAACTTTTATCTGCCAAGCCGATTATATATGTCTGTAATGTAAATGAAGAAGATTTAATTTATGATAGAGAAAATAAATATGTTAGCGAATTGAAAACTTATGCCCATAATCAAGGTGCAAAAGTTATAACTGTTAGTGCTAAAATAGAATCAGAGATAGCTGAACTTAATGAAAACGAGAAAAATGATTTCTTAGAAGAAATAGGAATTGACAATACTGGGCTTGATAAGTTAATTAAGGCTAGTTATGAATTATTAGATCTAATTGTATTTTTAACTGCAGGAGAAAAAGAAGTAAGAGCTTGGCCAGTGAAAAAAGGTTCTTCTGCTCCTGAGGCAGCTGGTAAGATCCATACAGACTTGCAAAGGGGTTTCATAAGGGCAGAGATTGTTGATTACAATAATCTGCTTTCAGATGGCTCTATAAGCAATTCAAGAGATAATGGAAACCTTCGTTTAGAAGGTAAAAATTATATTATTAAAGATGGAGATGTGTGTACTTTTAGATTTAATGTATAGTTTTATCAATATTGTTAAAAATTCAATTAATATAATTTAAGGTACGGTCAATAATTTATGAAGAGGAGTTGTTGAATCATGTCTAAAAGTTTTAATTATGTTATTTTTGCCATTCTTGCTTTAGTATTATTAATAAGTTTTTTTCTTACTTACAATGGTGGAGATGATTTTGTCATTAATCAAAGTGAATATAGTGATGAAAATATTCTAGTAAATATTTATCAAGATGGAGAAAATGAAGAACTAAATTTACAGATAGCAAGTATTAATCCTGAAATGAAGGTTGAGGTATCTTTTGATTCTTCTGAGAGCAGCACTTTTGCACCAGGTTATTCTACTTTTAAAACAGATAATTTAAATTTTACTATTAAAACTTATAGACAGTGGTTAAAGATTATTTGGCTACCCTATCAAACGATAGAAATTGGTATAGATAGAGAAAATTTAAAAGATCTACCTGAAGATGGATTACTTAAGTTTAAAGCACAATTTGCTGATAAATTAATGGAATACTATACTAATAACCAGTAAAGTATGTTATAATGTAATTAGAAAATATAGTATTTTTATGTAAAACAAACACATTGTTAACCCTTAATATAAGAGGGATTAGAAAAAAATAATTAAATTGTTATATAGTTTGACAACGAAGATAATATGGTTTATAATATAAAGTGCTGTAAAAAAGAAACCCTTTTCGGGGGTGTTCTGGTTTCGCCTGTATGGCGAATCCTTTAAGAGCGGTCCGAGGATATCCTTTCACTCGTAAAACACTGGATACTAAAATTATCTGCAAACAACGATAATAGTTACGCTTTAGCAGCCGCGTAGGTTGCTAACGCTTGGGCGTCTTTTGTCTGTGAAGGCGTGCAAGTGTCATAATTAGCAGGCTTACCATTTTCTAATGGTTGTAGGAAAATGGAACACTAACAATCTAGTTATATATGACCCTGTTTGTTGGGGCTTATGTAACGAAATTAAAAAACAAACTAAGATCGTAGTCGCTTAAAGGATGAGTCATATAGTACGTGGGTTCGATTCCCACCACCTCCACCAAAATTAAATTTATTTTTATAACACACGGGTATAGCTCAATTTGGTAGAGCACAAGACTCCAAATCTTGGTGTTGGGGGTTCAAGTCCTCCTGCCCGTGCCATTTTTATATCCTTGTCATAACAGTAATCAAGTCCCTTCAAAGTGAAGGGGCTTTTGTTAGTTATTATTGGTATCACCGTTAGATTACCGTTAAAAAATCATGATAATTGGTAATACTATATGTTAATATCATCACTCAGAGTGTCTGTGGCTTTTCTTTTCGTATTAAGATCAAAATGGGCATAAAAATCTACTGTTGTTGAATAAGAAGAATGACCAAGTAATGACATAAGGGTTTCCTTTCCAACATCTTTTTTAATACAAAGAGTAGCAAAGGTATGGCGTAATGTATGAATTCCATATTTTTGTGAAAAATTTGCTTTATCAAGGATTTCATTAAATTTGTCATTAAAATATCCAACTGCAAAATGTCCACCGTATTCTTTTGCAAAAACATAATCTACTGAATCATCATATTTTTCTTTTAGGATTTCCTTGATTTTGTCTTGCTCTTCTTTATGCTTTAAAAGGAGATTTACAGCTTTATCAGAAATAGTGATAAATCTTGTACTCGATTCACTTTTAGTTTTATTTTTAAGTATGGTCCCTTTACCTATTACATAACTTAAAGTTTGGTCTATAACAATATATTTTTGTTGTAAATTAACCTTTTCCCAAGTTAGAGCAGATATTTCGCTTCTGCGTAAACCAGTTAATAAGTCTAAAGCAATAAATCTATACATCCAAGGCGAAATTTCTTTAGCTGCATTCAATAAATGTTCTACTTCGTCTTCTGAAAAATGATAAGCTTCATTATGCTCAACTGTAGGAGGATGATATTTCAAAACAGGATTTTCAGCAATTAAATCATGATTTTTGGCATATTGCATAGCCATTTTTAATATGATATAAAGCTTTTTTAATGAATTACCCGATAACCCTCCTTCTTTAACATCCAACCTTCCATCATTTCTTTTGTACTCAAAATAATATTCTATGTCATCTTTATTTAGATTTGTTATTTTAATCTCACCAAGGTGAGGGATCAAATGTGATTCTACTTTAATTTTATACCCATCATATGTGTTTTCATGGATATTTTTTTTATGTTCTTCTAACCACTTTCTTAATATGTCAGCCATTTTTTTATTTTCAGAATCTATATAAACCCCTTTTTCATTTTTTGCTTTGACTTTTTTAGCCCATTTTTTTGCTTCTTTTTTACTATCAACTGTATTATATTTTCGTTTTCTTTTACCTGTATGATGATTTTTAACATAAACTGCAACTTTCCATCTGCCATTAGCCTTTTCTTTAATATAAGCCAATTTAAACACCTACCTCTTATAAAGTAATATTTATATTATAATTATTATAAATCCCTGCTTGCATAACAAGCAGGGATTATTTATTTAGATAAATATTCTTAAATTTTCACTGAGGTTTTCTGAAAT
>Ga0207714_1000205_pt1 | contig 40049 bp, 45 predicted proteins | sample PonA232FremontCA_2_FD_187270 | JGI IMG/M metagenome (GOLD analysis project Ga0207714, IMG submission 187270) | Marine sediment microbial community from Fremont, CA, USA - Pond A23 Sediment 2 (SPAdes) | ecosystem: Environmental > Aquatic > Marine > Unclassified | place: USA: Fremont, California...
CCCGCTTAGCGGGGTCGTTTTGTACCCCCGCTTAGCGGGGTCGTTTTTGTACCCCCGCTTAGCGGGGTCGTTTTGCACCCCCGCTTAGCGGGGTCGTTTTGTACCCCCGCTTAGCGGGGATCAACGTAAGCAATATTACAAATTAAACAGGAAGATGGAAAACCTTTCGGCTTTTTCCTGTGGTGATTTTTAAGTGAGGGGAAGCAGATTGACAGGATTAAACCAAAAAGCTTAACTTTGGTCGATATAACAAATGGACCAGCGCTAAGAAAGATTGATGTTGAGATATTGATGTTTAGATGTAGATGATGAAAGGATGATTGATGTTTATGAGCACAGGATGGCAGAAAGTGATCCGAATCACGGGCATGACGGTTTTTTTGTTGTTGATGATTTCAGGTGTTTTAGTTGGAAGGAGCCAGGACAGTGTCTATGAAACAAAGCGCCTGTCTGCGGTCAAGGTTCAGGGTTCCGTTTCAATCGACGGGCATTTAACGGAGGCGGCCTGGCAGGGGGTTCCCAAAGCCCGACGTTTTTTGACTTATTCGCCTTCCATCGGAGATCCTTCCAAATACCCAACCCGGGTCAGGGTGGTGTATGATGACCGCGCCATATATATCGGGGCGTTTATGAAGGATGATCCCGAACGCATACTAACCGGCTTGAGCAAGCGGGACGAAGAGGATGTCAATGCCGATAAGTTTTGGGTTACCCTGAATCCATACAATGACGGGAAGAATATTTTCAAATTCGTCGTGACCGCCTCCAATGTTCGCAGTGACATCAAAATATCGCCCCGCAATAAGGACCGTTCCTGGGATGCTGTATGGAAAAGCGAGGTCAGTGTGGTGGATTCGGGTTGGGTGGCCGAAATGGAAATTCCCTATGATGCCATTCGTTTTCCCAATAAAACCAACCAAAAATGGGGAATCAATTTTTGGCGGCTGGTGCGCCGTGAGCGCAAAACTTCCTGCTGGGACTTTGTTGATCGCACCCTCGATAATGAAGGCAATCAGTACGGAGAACTGGCCAACATCCATGACATCGACCCCCCGTTTCGTTTATCCCTTTTTCCCTATGTTTCAGGCTATGTTTTCCCCCATAGCGGGAAACTCGATTATGAGTATTCGGCCGGGATGGACCTGAAATATGGCATCGATGAGAGTTTTACCCTCGACATGATCCTGATCCCGGATTTTGGCCAAAAAAAATCCGACAAAACGGTGCTGAACCTGTCCCCCTATGAGGTCAGGTATGAGGAGAAACGGCCTTTCTTCACCGAAGGCACTGAACTGTTCAACAAGGCCGGTTTGTTCTATTCCCGGCGTATAGGGGGTGAACCTGCCCGATACGGTGAGGTTGAGGACAAGCTGAAAGAAGATGAGCATATTGTGGACAATCCCAAAGATGCCAAACTCATCAATGCCACCAAGATCTCCGGGCGAAACCGCAATGGCCTCGGGCTGGGCCTGTTCAACGCGGTGGAAGCCAACACCCATGCCACGGTGCGCGATAGCGCCGGCAATACCCGCAAAATCCTTACACAGCCCTTCACCAACTACAACATGATGGTGGTGGACAAAAATTTTGGCCAAAACTCCTATCTGAACCTGATCAATACCAATTATTTTCAGCCCAATAAGGGCAAAATGGAAAATGTTACCGGCTCGGCCTATAAAATTTCCGACCGAAACAATGAATATGCTTTATGGGGAAGTGCCGCCAACAGCTTACAACGCAGCTCGACCGACGGCGATTTTACCACCGGTCAGTATCTCGATGCCCGGGTGGGTAAAGTCAGTGGTAATTTTAAGTATAACTATCAGATCAACCTGTTCACTGATACATACACCCACAATGCCATGGGGTATCTGCGGCGTAACAACCAGTTGAACCACTCCCTGGAGTTCAATTACGGCATTTATGAGCCCCATGGCCCTTATTTGCACTGGAATTCAAGCCTGGGATTCAACTATAACAGCCTTTATCAACCCCGCGAATTTACCGCCTTCGATGTCTACGCCAATTCCAGGATGATGTTTAAAGGTTACCTCTTCGTGATGACCAACCTGCAATATCGCCCTACCTCCCGGTATGATTATTTCGAGCCCCGGGTGGAGGGGCGCTTCTTTAAGCGGCCCGAATATTTCCAGGCCGATGCCTGGATATCATCGGATTACCGCAACCCCCTGGCCGTGGATATCCATGCCGGTTACCGCTCGGAATTCGGTCAGGGCTATTTTTACTCCATTGCCCCCCGGGTGCGGATCGGGGAAAATTTTCTGATGGTTTATCGCTTTAAGTATGACCGGTTCATGAATCAGAAAGGTTTCGTTGAGGTAGGTTCCCCGGAAAACAACCGGATTGTCTTTGGTCGCCGCGACAACATCACCTATACCAATAGTTTTAATGGCTCCTATATATTCAGCAATCAATCCTGGCTCAGCCTGAATGTGCGCCACTACTGGTCGCAGGTGGATTACGACAAATATTACACCCTTCAGCAGGATGGCGATTTGATGACTTATCCGGGTTACCAGGAGAATGCCGACCTGAACTACAATGTTTTTACCGTTGACCTGGTTTATTCCTGGAGGTTTGCCCCGGGCAGCACCATGAAACTGGTCTGGAAGAACAACATTCAGGAGCGCGAGGCCATCGAGCGCAACAATTTTTATGATTTTTTTGGCAACCTGGAAAACACCCTCCAATCCAGGGCCGCTCAAAACAGCTTTTCGGTCAAGGTGACCTATTACCTGGATTACAAGTACCTGTTGAAAAAATCCGGTTCCATATAGGATATAATTTTGATTATGAGCACCTTTTAAAGAAGTCCGGCTCCATATAAAAGGCGCCTGGGGGGTTCGGTTTTATCGAATGATGATTTTTTTGGTCATTCGGTTTCGCGGGGTTTCCACGATCAGTATATAATGGCCGGGATTGAGCCGGCCCGTGTTGAGGGTGATTTGTTCACGGGTAACCCGCTTTTCCATTTCCGTTTGGCCCAGCATGTTGAGGATTTTCAGGGTGTATTGCCGGCTGAAACCGTCGATGTGCACATGAAGCACTGCCCCGGCCGGATTGGGATAAAGGAAAACCTGCTCTCTGAGGGGATCCTTCATTCGGATAAAAACATGGGTGGTATCTAACCCGCCGTATTCATCCAGCAGGGAATAAGTAAAATGGTCCAGCCCGAGGAAGTTGCGGTAGGGTTTGTAAGAGAATGAGCCGTCTGGTGAGAGTTCCAGGGTTCCATGGTTGGGCCCCTGCACCCTGTTGATCTGAAAGGTGTTGCCGTCGATGTCGAAATCGTTGTTCAGGATGCCTGTCTCAGCGGTGGTTTGCAGCAGTTCATTGGGCCCGGCCATATAATGATTGCATCGGGCCACCGGCGGATTGTTAAAATGATTGAGGCGGTTCTGAACGATGGAATAGGCCTGTTTTTTTACGTCGGTGACATCTTCCACGGTATTCCATGAGGCCCAGCTGTAACGTGAATCCGTTGTCATGCGGCGATTGTGGTAAAACACCGATACGGCGATTCCCTCGGAGGTGGTATCTTCCGTTGAAGGGGTGGTGCGCTCATCATGAACCACCCGCATTGTACTGGGGTCAACGAAATAAAGCAAGGACCAGGGCAGACGGATGTCGACCCTATTGTCTGACAACACCACTGCATCGCGGCTGGATTGGGGCACTTTGCGGTAGCTGCTCTCCATATCCCCTATGTATTGAATATCGAGTGTTCCAATGTTGTTTTTCCAGCGCAGAATGTGCCAGGGTGCCCCGGTGGTGGCAATGGAACGGTACAACTGTTCGGGGGAGGAAACACCAAACTGTTTGCCGTACAGGTCATAGGCCTGGGTGACATACAGCTCGGCATCATGGTTGGTGATCTTTATCGCAAATTCGGCCCTGTTGGTAATGGTATCGCCTGTAGGCAGAAGCCTTTCCCCCAGGTCCGGGGCATAGGTGTCCAGGGCTACCCATATGGAATCGAGTGCGCGGAAGCTTTCATTCAACATTACTCGCAGGTGAAAGAAGGAATAGTCATGGGCCGCGTAAAGGGTATCGATGGGGGTGTTTTCGGGGAAGCTGGCCCAGGGCTGGTACTGGTTGTTTTTTTTCCTGAATTTCAACAGCCCGAAATTTTGTTCCGGGGCGGTCATATTGTGCCAGAAAGGTCGGCGGTGCAGCAGGTAGTCGACCGGGGCATTGACCCAGGTGGGTTTCCACCATTCATCGATCCAGGAAAACTGGATGCCACCCCCGCACAGGCTGCTGTGGATGTTGTGCAGCAGGCGGTTGTTGATGGCTCCCTGCTCCACTTCATTGTTGCCCCCGTGGTGGGTGCCGGTGAAAGCATAATGGGCAACGCCCCAGCTTGAGGGAACACCGTATTCGGCAATGATCAGAGGAACCCGGCTGTAATGGTCCTTTAGGTCATGCAAGTACCCCAGGTAACTGTTTTGACCTATGTGATCGGCATACAATTGATATTCCGGATCGGTGCTGATGAAGTCCGGATAATAGGGGTAAGCATGGTAACTGGCAAAGTAGCCGGCCGAGGTGTCGGCAAAGTCTATGTTGGCCAGATCAATCGAGGCGGTGTCTTCATCCGGAAAAACCTCCTGGTGGTCCAAAGGATCCAGGGTGGGCCAGCTGGAAAAACTTACCGGTCTTTCGCTTTGGTAAGTGCTTCGCTCGTGGGTGGCCAACTCATCGAGGCGCCGGGTAACCCATATTTCGGTGGGGTTGCCCGAAGCCAGTGAATAGATCTTCCCCTGGTAGGAGGTATCACCGGGGTGTTTGCGGTTGGTGGTTAATACTTCCCGGGGCATGATCTCCCGGCCAAGGATGTAGCCCAGGGTCCATTCAGAAATATCGGCCTCATACGTGCCGTAGGCTTTGCCAAACCGCGCTTTGATCACCCGGTTGCCGTGCACACAATCAATGGTTTCGCGTATCTGGTAGTCAAAGGTGTCGGTTAAAAAATGCAAATCATCCTGATAGCCTTCCAAACCACCCTCCAGCCATATCCCCTGAAGTACCAAAAGCGGGTTTTGGGGATGTTCCTCATTGAATGCCTTCAGCTCTTGGTAAAACCTGGGAAAATGCAAGGTGTAGATCCGGATGGCATTGAACCCGGCCTCCCGGATCTGACCAAACCACTGGCGATACTGCTGGCGGGTGGCCGCCAGCTGCCCGGGGAAAGTGCCCGGAACAGCAACCCCCAGGTTGATACCCTTTACAAAAATCGGTACATACTGCCCCCCGTTCCAAATCCTGATGTGGGTGTTGTCCACGGAAAAAGGAACCGCCCGCTCCGGGGTGCATCCTTCCCCGGGGCTTTGAGCTTGACTCGCAGATGGCAAAAGAATAAGCAATAGAACAACCATGATCAGTAAGCGTTGGTTGTTCAGCCAAATGGCTTTCACCCGGAAAAAATCAGGAATCCTCTCTGTCATTTGCAGTAGCAAAGGAATTGAATCTTGTCGTCCATACAGTAAAAATATCATTTTTTTCTGACAAATAATAATTTGCCCACCTTCCAGCCGATTATTGGTTTGCTTGATGGCCCTTCCCGTTTGATTTCAGCCTGAAAGCCCAATGTTTGACCTTTCGGCTGATTATCTGACGGCTTTATTGAATATCCCGGCTGAGCTTGGACTGAAAGCCTGATTCTCGGGCTTCGGAATAATTATCTGACGGCCTGGTAGAAAATTCCCCGATTGATTTCAGGCCGGGACCTTAATTTCAGGCCGAGATTTTAATTCCAGACCTTCCGGCTGGTTATCTGACGGCCTGGTAGTAAATATTCCAGCTGATTTCAGTCCGGGGACTAATTTACGACTACCCTGCTACCTGACGGCCTGGTAGAACCGGTCGATTTGCTCGGGTTCACCGGTAATGTAAACCAGATCGTTTTGAGATAGTTTTTGATCTGGGGAGATGGGGTGGATCATTGTATTGTTCCGGCTAATGGCCAGAACGGTGATCCCATATTGGGTTCGGATATTGGCCTGCCTGATGGTTTTGCCCACCACCTTTCCACTATCGGCTTGCAATTCCACACAGGTAATTTTAAAATCGGGAATCCGGGTTGGTTGAATCATTCTGGGCATCTTGGGCTGGAGGTGAAACAGGTTGTAATTATCGGCCCGGATGGAACGCACCAGCTTTTCTATTTCATTGATGGGAACCATAAAGTTTTGCAGCACCCTGGAAAAAACTGCCATAGAGGTTTCAAACTCCTCGGGAATCACTTCGTCGGCGCCTAATGAAATAAGTTCATCTGTTTCGCTAATATAGCGGGTTCTTACGATTACATAAACCCCCTGGCTAAGGGTGCGGATGTTGGATACAATGTATTTGGTGGCCACCGGGTCGGAAATGGCGATCACGACCACCCGGGCTTTGTTCAAATGAACGGACTCGAGGATATGCAGCTGACTGGCGTCTCCATACAAAATATTTTCGCCTTTGGCTTTTTCTGCTCTTACGGTTTCAGCATTGAGTTCTACAATGACATAGGGTATATCGATGTACCTGGCAGCATGAGCTACATTTCGGCCATTGATGCCGAACCCGACGACGACCAGATGGTTTTCCAGTTTGTAGGTATTGGGCGCCTGGGCTTGGTGGGTTTTGGACAGGTAAAGGCCCCATTTCCTTTGCAGGAATGGGGGGATCAAATATCGGGCAAGTTCCTCGGAGAACAACATCACAAAAGGCGTCAGGATCATGGTGATGATCGAAACCGACAGGAAGTACTGATTCATTTGGTGGGTGAGCAATCCATTTTCAACTCCTACCTTGGAGAGGATAAAGGCAAATTCTCCGATTTGAAACAGGGCAAGGCCGGTGAGAAGGGCTGTTCTGGGCGGATGTCTTAAGATTGCCGCAGCCAGGGTTGCCAGGGTGCCTTTTATGACAAAGACCAAAAGGGCAATGAGCAGGACAATGCCGGCATGGTTGATAAAAAAACTCAGATTGAGCAGCATCCCAATGGAGATAAAAAAGAAGCTGGTAAAGAGTTCTTTAAAAGGCAGGATGAGGCTGGTTGCCTGATGGGAGTATTCGGATTCGGAGATGATCAGCCCGGCTAAAAAAGCGCCAAGCGCCAGGGAGAGCCCTGTTTCGGAAGTTATCCAGGTTACCGCAAAACAAATCATCAGCGTGGCCAGCAGGAACAATTCTTTGCTGTTGGTTTTGGCCACAAAGTGCATCAAACGGGGCACTATATAACGGGCCCCGACCACCGTAATCAGGATGATGCCACCCGACTTGAGGACCAGCTCAAGCACTGCTTTCCCAATGCTTTGCGAGTCGCCGGCGAGAAGGGGCGTGACCAGGATCATTGGTATGACAATGATGTCCTGGAAAATTAAAATACCTAAAGCATTGCGGCCATGGGGGGCGGAAAGTTCATTTCGGTCCTGAAGAATTTTCAACACAATGGCCGTACTCGAAAGCGACAAAAGAAAACCCAAAAAAACAGCTTTATTCCATTCCAGGCCAATATACCGGGTGATGAGCGTACCAATTAAAACAGCCAGCCCAACCTGCAAAAAACCGCCTATAACCACGGTCTTGCGCATGGAAATCAACTCCTTTAAAGAAAGTTCCATGCCGATGACAAAAAGCAGGAGTATGACACCGATCTCCGAAATGAGCTCTACTTCATGTACGGCCGAAATCAATCCTAAAACATCGGGTCCGATAAGGATACCGGTGATGAGAAAACCCAAAATGGAAGGCAGTTTTAGGTGCTGAAGCAGAAAAACCACCCCTACCGAAAAAACCAGGATGATCAGGATGTCTTGAATTAATTGAAATTGCATGGGATGATTCTTTACTTCCTCAAAGAAGCCTGTTGCAGTCTGTTAAGCTTTTTTCTCCTTTTAATGATTCCCCGGTGAAGTAAATCCCCTCCTTTAAAATTCATACCTGAGCAACCCGATGCGCATGAAAACGACTCATAAAATTTCTGACTGTCAGGATATAAGCAAGCAATCTGTTAGGAAAGAACTAATTTAACCTGCAAGGAATGAATCATTAAAGATATAAAAACTAAAATTCTTTGTAAACCCTTGCCAGAGAAAAACCTGGGGCTTCCACCTGCAAATTCAGAAAGTAACCAAAAGGGGTCTGGGAAACCGAATAATCCCTTTCTTTTAGCCATTCTTCGATGTAATTGAGAAAATCTTTGGTGTAGCTTGGCTCGGCCTTGCTGTTGGAAAGATGGGCAAAGGAATGCAGCAATAAGTGTTCAGGCTGGTTTTTGCGCTCGATCCATTTCAGGGTGTTGCGCAGGTTCTTTTTGATGCTTTTTTCATTTTCCGCATCCTCTGCCTCTACCTGAATAAAGGCCACCTGGGTGTTTTGAAAGGTCTTGCCCTCGGTGACCGTCTCGGCCGATTCCATAGATTTTTCAGTGGGTGTATAGGCAAAACGATTGCAATAAATCAATAAAACTTTCATAGGCCACGTTTTAATGTACCTTATTAAACAATCAGTAAAATAAGGCAAAGATATTCTTCCTGCCAAACAGCATAAAAACTTTCAATCGGATGGGCTTTTATGCTGGAAGGCATCCCTTTACCCTGGGCTAAATTTTTAATGTTAACGAATCTGATAATTAGCTTCTAACTCTTCAATGATTCAGGGCCCGTATCAATGAGTGAGTTTAAAGCAACTGTTCTAATCCATAGAGAAAAACGGAACCAAGAAAGAGCAGGATCAGCAAGTTGCCAATGATCCCCAGCCATATGCTGGTAAATTTTTCCTTTTTTAATTCAACCAAACCTTTGATCAACCCGCTAACACTTAATACAAGGGACACGACTACTGCTATGAAAATGAGGGTAATGTTGGTGCTCCCATAGCCCAATCCTACCCATAACAGGGAATAGATAAAGGCCAATACAACCACGCCAGCACTGGCGATTAATAATGTGTGGGAAGTAATGTTTTTCATCTTAATGGTTTGAGCTGATTTAAAATGTCCTGAAAATGAAGTTGGCCGGAGATGTTACAGCCCTTGAGGCCATATTCATTCAGGGGATTTAAAAATAGCAATTTATAACGATAGAAAATCCATTCACATGGGTACAAATTTAATAAGTTTTGTAATGTGCTTATATACAGATTTGAGCATGCAAATCCATATCACCAATTGGGGTTGCAATTTTTATCTATCTCCCCGGTTTCGATCTGTAAAGTGGTATGCTCTATGCCAAAGTGATTTTTCAGCTTTTCCTGTAAGTCATTGATAAATTGATCATCATGTCCGTTGGGCATAATAAGATGGGCTGTCAGGGAAATTTTGGTGGTGCTGATGGCCCAGATATGGAGGTCGTGCAAGTCTTCCACCCCTTTTTGATTAAGCAGGAATAGCCTGACTTTTTCGACATCAATGTTTTTGGGTACGGCATCAAGGGCAAGGTCCACCGAATCAGTAAACAACTGCCAGGTTCCCCAGAGGATCACACCAATAATAACCAGGCTCATTACCGGATCGATCCATTGCAAACCGGTGAGATTGATCAGCAAACCAGCGATCAAAACCCCGGCCGAGACTGCTGCGTCAGCTGCCATGTGCAGGAAGGCCCCTTTGATGTTCAGGTCTTCCTTCTGACCTTTCATGAATAGCAAAGCGGTGATGGTGTTAATGACAATCCCGATGCCAGCCACGGTCATCACCTGAGTGCCGGCAACCGGTTCGGGATGTTTAAATTTGCCGATCGCATCCCATCCAATCAGGACAACGGCCCCAAATAAAACCAGGGCGTTGAGAATGGAGACCAGGATGGTGGTTTTGCGTAAACCATAGGTGTATTTTCCTTTGGGCTTGAGGGTTGCCAGCCATGCGGCCGTCCAGGCAAAAACCAGACTCAGAACATCCCCTGCATTATGACCGGCATCGGCCAGCAAGGCCGATGAGTTGGCCACAAGCCCATAAAATATCTCCACCCCGACAAAAACAATATTCAGGATGATGCCGATGAGAAAGGCTTTTTTATGAGTAACCCGGTTGTCTTGTTCAGGTATATGTGTCATCTATTGTGAACGAATGTCATATTACTCGCACAAAGGTATACAATCCCTGCTGCAATAAAGTTGTAAAAGTGTATTTTGCCGTTGTCTATAATTCCAGAACGGTTTTTCTTTGACGATCAGCTACTTACGGTCTTTTGGTGAAGGGCATCCGCATCTTTGAACCGGGGCAGAAGGTAATTATTCAGGATGTTTATGTTCTGATGGATCAGCCAGATGTTGATGCTCAGATACAAGATTAATACGGCCAAAGCCTGGGCCAACAATCAGGGTTTTTTCAATTCATTTGCTTCAGGGCTTCAATAATGGCTTTTCAATTCCACTGCTTCAGGCATTAATCAGGGCTTTCTTAATTCATTTGCTTCAGGCTTGTATCAGGATTCCACTGCTTAAGGGCTTCAATAATCGGTTTATCAAGGTTATAGACGTCTTTACGGGAATGCACTCTTCCCTGGTCATCACCTACATGGTACTTGTTGTTGAATGTTTTTTCCAGGGAAACAAAATAAAGGGCATCACTGAAGGAAAGGCCTTGCAAACGGGAACGGGGACTGTTGTACTGGACCCTTGCCGAAGCGGTTAAACCGTTGTTGAAGTCGACGATTGTTGATATTCCCGATTCATAGGCCCATTTGTTCGATGGTTTGTCGGCGAGTTGGGTGTTTGCATGATGCATTTTGAAATGATTATTGAAACCCCTGAAATAAGGATTCACTGTAATCGAGCTGAACAGCTTCATGGTACCCTGCATTTGAATGCCATGGTTAATTTCGTTCTTAAATGCGACCGGGATTGTTCCACCCGTGAGCCTGCTTGCAAGTCCAGGCCTTGTTTCTGTTTGGATTTGCTGTAGCTGAATTGCCCATACCCGGCCAGGATACCCTGCATGTAATGGAAAGCTTTTTGCTTCTGATCGGTGAATAAGTGCCAGGTGTTTTTAATCCCTGTTTCCAACTGTCAGGGCCCACCCAATGGACAAGCATAATCGATCTTCAAGAACAGGGAATTTTTGCCGGGTGCAGAGGCGGATGCCGGCACCTGAGCCAAATCAAGCGTGCTGCTCTCAGGGGTATTGCGGGTAAGGCTTTAAAGCGCAATGATGCCGGCACCCGCAAAGGGATGCCGGAGAATTTAATTGGGCGGGTAAGGCTTATTGAACCAATGAGCTATCGTAAGGTTCATTGTTATCCATTATTCCGGTGGGCCATCTGACCACCTGTATTTTCAGTATGAAATAACGATTATTTTTTAATCACCACTTTCCTGCTCATTCTTTTGCCTTTTTTCTGAACAGCTATCAGGTATATACCTGGTGAAAGCCCCCGGGCACTCCATATTATCCCGGAACTGTTCATTCGTTGCTGCTTGATCAACCGCCCCCTGGTATCATATAAGCTGAGGATTCCTCCTCTCATCGCATCGGGCACATTGATATGAAGGCTATGGCTTACGGGATTGGGATAAACCTCCAGGGGGGTGTCTTTTTCCGGTGAACCTGGAGCAGAGGTTGCCTCAGTGGGGGAGAGTTCCACGATGCGGTCGTCGCCGGGACGGGGATCGCCCCGGCCGTCGCGGTTGCTCACGGCAATAAATACCCGCCCGTCAGGTGCCACCGCCACATCCCGCAAACGGCCAAACCACTCATCCAACCAGACTCGCTCTTCTTCCACTTCTTTTCCGTCATTGCTGATTTTAAGCTGCACCAGTTCCGATTCCTTTAGGGTGGTCATTAGCAAGCTGTTGGACCATTCCGGGATGGCCTGGTGGTTGTAAAAATCGGTGCCTGCCACTGCCAGGGTTGGCGTCCAGGCCGCAATGGGCTCTTTCACGTTGTGGTCTTCGCAAAAGGCCGTTTCCGAAGCCTCATCGCAATAGCCCATGACATCCGGCCATCCGTAATTTCTGCCTTTTTCGATGATGTTCATCTCATCGTCGCTGGCTGGCCCGTGCTCTGAACTATAAATGATGCCGTCGGGTGAAATAACCAACCCCTGGGGGTTGCGATGGCCATAGGTATAAACATAGCTGTTTTGAAAGGGATTGCCCTCGGGAATGCTCCCATCCAGGTTCATGCGTAAAATTTTGCCGTTGAGCGAATTTAAGTCTTGGGCAGATGCCGTGTTTCTGGCATCACCAGTGGTGAAATACAAACGCTCCAGGCTGTCGACCACCACCCGCGATCCGTTGTGGATGGAGCTTCCATCAATGCCCTCCAAAAGCACCTGGGGTGATGTCAATGCCTGGTCGCCATAGGTATACCGCACCACCCGTTCCTGGATGGCCGACCCCGACAGGTAATTGTAGACCAGGTAGACGTAAGGGTTGTTTTCAAAATCAGGGTGCAAGGCCATGCCGAGTAGACCCGATTCGCCCTGCTCATGCACCTGTTCGATGTGAACCAGGGTTTGTTGGGTGCCCGTTTCCGGGTTTAACCGGCTCACCCGGCCATAGCGCTCGGTCATCCAGATGTGATCGTCCGGACCCCACAGGATCTCCCAGGGCGTGTCCAGACCGGTGGCTACCGAATGGGTGTCGACCTGCGTAGCGCCAACGCTAACCTGGGCATGGGTGGGCCAGGGTAATCCTGCCCACAAAATCAGCAATAGAATGGGGGTAAAAGTCTTCATAGGCCATTGGTTTTTAATTTATACAACAAACTAAAAACCAAAATGTTAATTGCATGATGCTCGATGGTTCATACTTTGGCAAAAAACTTTTTGAGATGCCACCACAACAGATTCCAGTGACTGTAAAGGCTGGGTATCGTGATTGCTAACAAGGGTTACCGCTAACTCAGGTCGTTCCTGAACCAGGGCCCCATCAAAAGTCTTCCGCAGATCATAATCCTTGCCCTGCTGGCTGGCATCCGAGAAGTTGTAATACAGGGAAGCATCAAACAGCATGATCTGTTCGTTGGTGGTTTCAATGAAATGCATGAGGACCTCGAGATGATAGCTCCAGTATTCACCCACTGCAAAAAGCCCCTGGTTGCTTTGGCTGCGAAGATGGTTCAACCACTCAAGAAAGAAACCGGACTGGACGTGCTTCACCGCATCAACCGAAATCCATCCACCCCGGTAGTCTCCAGGTACCATCTTCCCCAGTGAAAGCGTTCCTCGCGTACATCGGGATTGAGAATATCCAGATCGCAGCCCATCAGGTAATCGTAGTTGCCCATTTTCTGATCTACCTGTTCCTCAAAAAACCCCATACCCTACATCGTGCTTACCACCTGCTCCTTTATAGGCAGGTGGCAGCCATAGAATGGCCTCAGTGAAAGTTCAGATATTTAATGGATTCACCATGTTCTTCTTCCGGCTCGCCCAGCATTATGGCCGACCCGTTTCCGGTCCATGCCAGATTTGAGCACTCCCATACCAATGCCAGCTTTGATTTGCTTAAGATTTGTTTTCATCATTGCCCCTTCTTTTGCCATAAATGGGGTTTCCTCATATTTTAATCAAAACAAACCGTAAACAACCCAGTAGAAACTTTCAACAAAGTCCATTACTCATGGAGGTGGCCTTGAAATAGTTTACAGGAAAATCCTTATCTTGGTAGAATAATTTTTACCTGTGAAACCCACATGCCGGAGACTGGTCGACAAGGTTATTCAACTACTTACACAACACGGCAATGAATAAAGCATGGGGGTTCTATGGCAGAGGTTATCCCGGCAACCAAATTATTTAAAAAAACCTTATGAAACCCTCATGCACCGACTAGCACAAAAGGTAATGAATAAGACATGAGGGTTCCATGGTAGAGGGAAGCAAATTATGCAATGTTGGAAGTAAAATTATATTGAAATACAGAACGTTAATTAAACTTTATACGAATGAAACCCGCATGCAAGGACTTACACAACAAGGCCATGGATATACATGCGGGTTCCATAATGATTGACCACATAATGTCGGTTTTGAGATTCAGATCATATTGATTTACAAACTGTTAATTAAGTTATATCCGTATGAATTAAAGTATATCCTTATGAAACCGATTTTTTCCTTTATCACCTCTGCGATGCTTCTGCTGGGGTTCATTGCTTCGGGAGATGCTCAGACGCCGACCGAGCGTATTTTTTGGGATCATAAAGATATTGGAAGAACCCAACGCAATGGAAGTTTTCGGTATATTACAGGTGAACAGGCCTATGAGATAGCAGGGGCCGGGGAAAACATCTGGGGCAGGCGGGATGCTTTTCATTTTTCCTGGCGCAGGATGCAGGGTGATTTTATACTCCGGGCCAGGATAAAGTTTGCTGAAAATGGGGGGCATCCCCATCGCAAAACAGGATTGATGCTCCGCTCCTCCTTAGAGGATGATGCTGGCTATGTAGACGCTGTCAAACACGGGGATGGTCTCACGGCGATACAATATCGATCAACAAAAGGAGAAGAAACCCAGGAGGTACGTTTGCCTGTGAAGCATCCCAGTGTCCTTCAGCTGGAGAGAAAAGGCAACCGATTTGTGGTTGGAGCTGCTACCGAAGGTAAACCGATGGCCTTCAGCGATACCCTGGTCCTGGAGATGGATAAGAATCCTTTTCTGGGCCTTTTTATTTGTTCTCATGCTGAAGGGATGCTGGAGAAGGCGGTTTTTAACAATGTAAGGCTCATCGTGCCAGCTCCTGATGGTTTTGTTCCCTATGAAGACTATGGAGGTAGCCGCCTGGAAGTCGTCAATGTGTTCAATAAAAACCGGCAGCTCATCCATTCATCTGATGAAGCACTGGAAGCACCCAACTGGGATCCGCTTACCCGTTCGCTCATCTGCAACAGTGCAGGAGGTTTATATGATTATCCCCTGGATGGAAGCCAACCCAGCCGGATAGAAACAGGATTTGCGGATGCCCTCAACAACGACCACGGGCTTTCACCGGATAATAAAGAGATCGCTATCAGCCATTATTATGAGGGTGAGGAAAAATCGGGGTCGCGAATCTATATTGTTCCCCGGGAAGGAGGAACTCCACGGCCTGTAACCGAGAACGTCCCCTCATACTGGCACGGCTGGTCACCAAATGGAAAGTATCTGATCTATACGGGCCAAAAAAAAGTGCCTTTAACATTTACCGGATCCCTGTCAGCGGCGGAGCAGAAAAGCAACTGACAAATCATCCCATGCTGGATGACGGATCGGAATAAAGCCCCGATGGCGAATACATCTATTTTAACTCGGCACGCACCGGCACCATGCAGATATGGAGAATGAAAGCCGATGGCTCAAATCTTGAACAGATCACTTCAGACCGTTATAACGATTGGTTCCCTCACCCTTCTCCTGATGGTAAATGGCTTGTTTTCCTGTCTTATCCATCCCATGTGGATGCTCAGGATCATCCCCACTACAAAAGGGTCATGCTGCGGATGTTGCCAGTCAACGACCTGAGTCGGGAACCGGAAGTGCTAACCTATATTTACGGTGGACAGGGTAGGACCAATGTGCCATCCTGGTCATCCGACAGCCGGAAAGTGGCCTTTGTAAGCTATTCCTTCTGAATAGATTATAAAATGAGGCCGTCAGAATTCAGCCAGCCTCATTTTATACTTTATGCCTATTGCAACAGGTCAGATCATATTCTCCCAGGTATCCCTCCTCTTCATCTAGTGCATAAACCACAGAACCATTGGTTCACCATTACGGAGGCATACATCCAGGTCACCCAAGGCCAGGGTCTTTGTTCCATTGTTAAATATATCTGTTATCTTTATTTCTTCAAGCAGGGTTCCATGATTATTCCCAATAAACCTGCCTGCTTGAGTCCCGCCCGGTAATCTTTATTTTTTGTCCGGCCATCTTATACCGTGTAACAATACTATCCTTTTGATATTGACGCCTGCCTGGTTTATGATCAATAATTCCCTTATCTGTCATGAAAACATGAAACCGGTTCCGCCATATTTTACAACTATATTTGATATCGACGGCAGGATTGGTAATTCTACCTGCTATGATATGCCTGCTTATAACCTTTCGGCTTTCATCCAGATTGATAAGGATTAATTTGTCTTCGTTGCCGTTATAACTGAAATGTTCATAAATGATGATTTGGCACATGTTATTGTTCAAATCCAAAGCCCCCCAGAAGAAATGAGCTGTTTGAAGATCAGGAGGGTGTTCTGATTCGCCCAACCAATCATTGACAAGCTCAGAACTGGACAGGTACCGGTCATAAAATTCTTTATCAAGCTTCTGATAATGGGTTTTGTTTTTAATATCATCCGGTGAAATAAAAGCGGGCACACTCTTGATGATATTGAAATCTTTATCTGGCGATCTATCCGCGAGACTTAAACATGGATCATTGTGTTTTGATGTTGAATCTTGCCGTTGAGTGGGGTCATGATGTTTTTTATTTTTAAAGTCAGAGCAAGAAAGAAGTAAAATCAACAGAAGGAAAGCGAAAGAGCTGATCCGGGGTTTTATTATTTGTGACATACATGGGAGTTTTTGGAGGAGGGCTAAGCTAATAATTTTTTATTTATTTTTGAAGGTTTAGCGGTGAATTTATAGAGCGGCTTTATGCAAGCCCTTTCTGAATTTTTGTTGGGTCAGCACCACTCCAAGCAAAACCACCATTAGTCCTGCTATATCGGTTAAAAGGAGCCTGTCGCCAAAAGCAACCCAGGCCATCAGCATGGTAACGGGAGGCCCTAAATAAAACAAGCTGGCCACCCGTGTGGCGTCCATACGTTCAATCAATAACCACATCAACGCGTAAGCCCCCAGGGATACGGCAAAAACAAGCCATATCATCGTATAGATAAAGGGCTGTGTCCATTGAGCGGTGAGGCTCTCCATCAAATAAGCAGGCAAGAACAGGGCTATCGTAGTGGCCAGGGATTGGTAAAAAAGGTTCAGGTCAACAGGAAGCTTGTGGGCTCCTTTTCCGGTTTCCATTCTTCTTTGTATCAGGCTGGCAACGGTAATGGCCACCACCGAACCCAACGGGATGAGATATCCAAAGACAGAATCAGCATAAGCAAAATCGATCCGGTATAGCACCGCAATGGCCACCCCGGCAAATCCAATGACCAGGCCCACCCATCTATAGAGGGGTGTTTTTTCACCAACCGCCATCCCGGAAAATGCACCCGTGGCCATAGGTTGGAGGGCCACCACCAGGGCCACAATTCCTGCCGGAACCCCATAATCCAGTGCGAATAATACGCAGGTCAGCCAGCCTCCATGGGCAAGTACACCCACCAGCATGTTGACCGAAACCGCTGACCAGCCTGCCCAGCGTAAACGCCCTCTAATTCCCAGATAAACCAACAGAAAAAAAGTTAAAGCCAAATACCGCCAAAACAGCAGCGTAAACGGACCGGTGTAGGGCAAACCGTATTCCGCCCCAATAAAACCGGAATTCCAGAGCAAAACGAAGCCAATGATCAGGAATAGAGTGCGTTTTAATATCATTTCTTGAATATGTCATTCACCACTGATACTTCAAAATTAATAATGGCAAACACGATAACAAGCAAAAGGGCTACCAATCCCAACAAACCCATCCGAAAAAAATCCCTTTTTGAAGTGTTCTTTTCTACCCGTTTTAAATGCTTTTTAAAGATCAGTACTTCAATGAAGGGTAAAACGATTAAAAAGCCATAACCATAGAAGGTGGTGGGGTGATAAAGTTCCTCCATGGCGCCGCGGATCAGTCCAAAAAAGATATAATCCATTGCCGTTGCCATGGCGATGAAAATCAAAGCATTATGCAGGGCCCCTTGCACGATGTTTCCGCCCGGATATCTTATCAGGCAAAAGTAGACCCCCAATCCCCATAAAAAAGGAGCCAAGCTTAACATCATAGCCATTCCCAGGTAAGGATCGATGCTCCATGGAAACCACAGCAGGAAATTGCCGGCATTCTTGGAATGGTTTCTATGAGCAACAACCGGGTCTTCTGCATCTTATCTTCCTGGATCGATGTAATCCACCCCATAACGGTCCAATAACTTCTTCAGATACAGGGTGCTGGCAATCACAGTAAGCTTCCCCTCTGCTCCCGAAGTAAGGCCCACCAGGTACCCGTTCTTGTCGATCACCGGCGATCCGCTTCTGCCATTCGGTTTGAAACCGGTTGTCAGAAGCCTGGCATAAAAATAGTTTCCCCGTTCCTGCTGGCATTGAAATGTCATTCGCACAGGATGATCCTTGTTCTGCTGCTTGTCACCCCATCCCACAGCATAAACCACCTCGCCCTTTCGCACCGGCCTATATCGTACCTTCAGGGGATACAGTGAGTCTGCATTTTCTTTGATCTGAAAAATGATCCAGTCCCGGTTTTTTAAGGTGTTGAACCCACCAATCGGCTCACGGCGATCACGGTTGATCAGCTTTTGGGTTCCTACCTGATGCTTTGGATGATCCCTGGGATACATCTTCCAGTACCTGAAATCCGCTCCGGGATCGATCGAAGACAATCCCCGGTGTTTTTGAAAAACCATGAAAATGTGTTTACAAGTTACTGCAAGGGTATCCGAGCCGGTATTCACAAGAAAAGCATTGGCCAGATCCCTGTATGTCGTATCGCTAAAGCCGATCTCATTGGTCAGGGCAAAATCGGGCCATCTTTCCACAGGATCCTTCATCCAGGGCTCCTCTTCCACGCCAGCCTTACTGTGGCATCCCATTCCCGGACCAATAACGACAATAACAAAAAAAATCGCAAGAGCTCTCATTTATTAAGGGGTTGTCATATTTTTTCAGCAACCACAAGCATTTCAAAATCTTCCGGTGTCAGGGCATCTCCCCTGGAAAAGGCCCCCAGCTTCGCCCCAAAGATTTCAATCTTGCTAAAGCCCAGGGATTTTAAAAGCCAGGTGATCTCACTGGGTACATAATACCTTTCATTGCTTTTAAACTGTTTCTTGTTCCCATCATCGTCCTCAAGTTCTGTAATGTTATAATCCCGGAAAGTCATCAGATCAAAGGTATTGCTCCGGTAAACAGCATTTCCTTCTTCCCTTTGCGAGGCCGTATATTCCTGGACCGAATGGTAGAGCGGGAACAAACCGTTTAAGGTGGTGAAGATCAATTTGCACTTGTCTTTCAGGGAACCTGAAATATTCTTGAGGATCTCGAAATTCATCTCGTCGGTTTCCATCAGTGGAAAGCCTCCTTCACAAAGCATAATAGCCACATCGAACTCGCCCTGGAAGGGTAAATCCCTGGCATCCCTTTTGATAAAATCGATCTGGAGGTTTTCTTTTTTCGCTTTCTCTCTTGCTTTTTGAAGCATCGATTCGGACAAATCAATGCCGGTTACCTGATAGCCCCGTCGGGTCAGTTCAATGGCATGCCGGCCTGTGCCACAGCCTACATCCAGAATTTTAAGGGATTTTTTAAAATTGAACTCCTGCTCTAAAAAATCACACTCGCCTGCCGTGCCCTGAACAAAGCTCTCCTCTTCATATTTATTGGCGTAATTCTCGAACAACGATTCATACCAGGGTTTTGGGCTCATGTTCAACAGGTATTAGTGGTTTATTTAGTGGTTCTGTGACAATTACAGAATCCCAACACGCAATATAATACAAAAATTCTTATTTACTCGCCTCTATTCTCCATCTCTTGTTTCTCTATTTTGAAACAATTCCCTTCAGGATTAAAAGGCCATGGTCAATTGATAGGTTCTTTAGGTTTGTTTGGCATCCCGAATCCTACAATCCAAAAGGGGTAAAGATCGATATTTAATCCATGTTATCTTTTTGAAGAAATTGAATGATTGCTTTATTAACGGTTTCCGGTTTTTCCATATTTAGTCCATGACCTGCATCGGCAACAATAATGACTTCAGCATGAGGAATAGCTTCTATAGCATTGGTTTTAAACTCTTCGGGATTATCGTACAAGATAGGTTTGCCGCCTGCCATGACTAAAACCGGCATTTTAATCATTTTCAGCTCATCTGGCTCATATATCTTATGCTGAGGCACATCGAACATTTTCACAGAACCGAATTCTATTACATCCAGCATATGCTCAAACCATACTTCCATTTTCGGGTCGGTGTATCCTCCACCAATCCAGTCGAAAAACTTTTTATACTTTTTCCTGTTCGGGAAGAACAGGAAATACTTAAATCCCTTCCAGGCCATGCTGCTATTCATGGGCATAAATGTTTCGGAAGGGTCTAAAAGTATGATGCTTGAAAGGGTATCGGGTATTTCGCGGGCTAAGGCCAGGGTAAGCCAGCTGCCATATGACAACCCTGCAACGGAAGCTTCAGGAATCTGATAGTGGTTGAGTATTTGGGTAAACCAGGTTTTATAATCATCCACGCTGGCTATAGCCTTGCCGTTTGGTTTACTTTTTCCCCCATAATTCAACATGTCGAGGGTGTAAACCTTGTAATGCTGCGAGAGGTCTCTAACATTGGGGTACCACATGGTCGCATCGGCAAACAAACCGGGCAACAGCATCAGTGCTGGCCCCTGTTCCTCGCCGGAGACGATAACATGCGATTGCCCATAATCCGTTTCAACAAATTCCTCCCTGTATTCTACATCCCACAGTTCCATTGCTTTGTCGTAACTCCTGTAGGCTGTTCCTTTACCCTCATCGGTTTTGTATAATGATAAGGGTGCTGCATTCTTTTTATTGGACGAACAGCTGGCGGTTATCATTACAACCATGATAGCACAAAAGACTTGATTATTGAGCTTTTTCATTTGATTTCGGTTCCTTTCTCAATATTTATGGTCAGCTCCTTTAAAAATCTGACCATAGGCGCACCATCAATCACATCATGATCAATTAATAGGGTCATATTCAGAATATCGCGGATCTTTATCTCATGATCTACCACGGTTGGTTTTTTCAGTACTGAGCCAATTCCAAAAGAGATAGGGTGAATGGATTTATGAATAAACCAGCCATTTATCTTTCCAATCGTACCTGGAGAAGTGATGGAGACATTTCCCATTTTATGATAGGCCAGTTTAGGGTGAGCTATGATATGCCTCCATATCATTTTCCTTAAAAAACCTGGAAGATGATAATACAGCCTCTCATAAAATTTTGATCTCTTATCCAGAACGATATCCTTCTTCGTGATCATTTGATTTTTTACCTTTTCGATCTCCCGGGTAATATTCAATGCACTTTTCATATTTACCCGATCTATGACCATGGGCAGGGGTACCCTTTGTCCCTCTACTTGTTTTTCTACCAAAAAGGAAATATTATGACCTTTAAACGTTATTCTTTTTTTCTTATTGTAAATAAAAGAAGAGGCCTCGGGATACTTTTCCAAAGCCCTGCTGATTGCTTTAATGAGCCATGCATTGAATGAGATATGCGTTCCATCTTTTCTCAGTTTGCTCAATTTTCGACGACTTTCAGTGACATCAAATTCAAGTAAGGCACTTACATGATGTTTTAATTGCCCGATCGAATAAACATCAAATGTAGCTATCCTTGATGGTGGGATCTCGGTAAAATAATAGTTGTTTTTCATGGCTTTGTTTATTATGCTCATAATAATACATGTTGGAAAAGAGAATGAGCAGCAGGTTAATGGACTCGCCGATCCTTTTGCAATAGGTCTCTTAAGGGAAGCCCTGGCTTTATTGAATAATGAATCAATCTTTCAGGATATTATACGGCTTTTTAATGGATTTTTATATTATAACCAAGATTGATTTGGACCATGAAAGGAAAGAATCCTGAGTTTCCCAAAGTGTCAAAATAATAGATGGGCCCTATATCAAATAGCAAATGAAATTTTCCATAGCTTCTTTGGATGCCCCAGACCGGTCCAATTGAAAAATCAACATCATCTGTTCGGGTGAAGTTGGAAGCGATTGCTTTGCCCCTGAATAATAATCTGGCACCCCAATAATTTCCCGAGTTGTATTTTATGGTTCTGTTTTTTTTAAGTCTCTTATCCAGGTTATAGAATTTCCTGTATTCTAAATCGAAAAAGGGGCCAATCATATAAAGAAAACCACTTGCATACTTCGTGGTATTTTTGAATGAACCACCATATCCAATTCCTGCATTGGCTGAAAGGGTGGATTTTTTAAAGATTGGTATTTCTAAGGAAACTCCTGGATTTATGCCATTGATTTTAAACACTTTTTTTGTATTTGTTTCTTGATCCTGGGAATAGCTTATACAGGCAAAAGCGAGCAAGATAAAAGATAATAGGGCTTTGCGCATTGTTTTAGGCTTTTAAGGGTTGATTGCTGGTTGTGTTTACCAACCTGTTCATTATGCTTTGGTAAAATATTTTTTTCAGGCGTATATGATGGAAGCAGGCCAGTTTTCTGGTGTTATCCTTGATAAAACGTAATATAAAGCCATCGCTACTGTAACCTTCACCATTGAATCCTTAAGCATTGACTTAACCAACAAGTATATTCATGATGATGCTGGATTCCGTGATGATCGTTCCAATAACAATAAATGATGGTGTAAAACAATGCTGATCTATAGCATTTAATAAACTTTTATGCGAATATAATAATAAAACAAAATATTTACCTATTGTAAGAGTTCAGAAGGTCTTGTACTGTTAAAATAAATAAAATAATCCATAAAATCTCCATTGTAACTAGAATAATAATTCTTATCTTTTGAGTAAGATGCACCGATTTGCAAAATACTGCTATAATCAGACCATTTGTTATTATTCTTTAATAGATTTTTGAAATTAAAGAAATAGGCAGGTTCATCTACCTGGTAACAAATTGAATTCAATGAGTTTTCTTTGGGTTTTGCGGATATCCTATGGACAATGGGATCCGTGTAATTTTCCCCTTCAATCCCCCTCGCACGGAAAGAACCGGTAGTGAAAAGAAAACCTACGTTTCCATACTCATTTCCAAAATTTTGTTTTAAATAGTATCCCATTAAACCTACCCCGTCCCAGCGATTTGCAATGTGCGCATTATGAGCCCATACGCTCGTCTTACCATTTTCGAAAAAATGATTGATCCATTTTACATTCTTCGCCATATAGTTATCCCGATCATTGCTGTCATAAAAAATTTGTTTCGAGACCTGTTCAATGACCGTAAGGGTATGATATTGAAGTTTAAAATCAGATAATGAACTTTGTTCAATGAGATGCGTCCTACTGGCATCCATTTCGTTTTTCAGACCGGACAATTCGTGGAGGTATGCTTCGAAGGTTTCTGTATTATAGGAACTGAACTTATCTTTTGTAGCTTGTTTGGCTCTATCTAATACTTCTTTAGCCGAATCAAGCTGAGGAAAATTAGTGGATGTTAAATATTCCTTTAATATTTGGGTGTTGTATACATTGGACTGGCAGTCAATGCCCAGATAATGGATTTTTTCATCATCTGCTTTACCCTTATTATATTCGCACATCCAGACCAAAAGATTTTTTATTTCTTGCGTTTTCCATATCCAAAAAAGCATCCTGTCTTTCATCAAAGACTCAATTTGTGATGCATCCCCGTTAACAACAGCCCTGTTTATCAGCAGACTCTCACCCCAATCTGCTTCAAAAGCGATCGCTTTGTAATCGTGCTCTTTCACAAGATATTTGAATATACGGTGTTTGGCATTGAAAAATTCTTTCGTTCCGTGGGTTGCTTCACCTAAACCAATAATTTGTTTGTCTGCAATTTCATCTAAAAATTCTAATTCAGAGTTGTTCCATTGAAGGGGATCGCGATTCAAAAATGTTGCCTTCTCTTCCAGAGATTCAGCAAGAACAGAAACAGTGGACTGGCTGGTATCATCCTTTTCACACGCACATACAGCCAATAATGCAATAAGGATCAGGACATTTTTCTTTTTAAACATATTGAATGCTTTTCTCGGTATATAATTAGAGTCTGTCTATAAACTATTACTTTCTAATGGAAAATCTGGATTTTTAAATCCAAATTCAATTTATCTGTTCTTGTCAACGGAAAAATTGGTTCAACATGGATCAATTTTTGCCTAAATGCCCATAATTTTAGTCCCTTGCCATTATTTTTTTGATAAGGCTAACCGAAATTAAGAATTTTCTATAAATGAAGATATGTCATTATATACAAATACTCAAAATTCCACTTTATAGCTGACAAAAGGGACCGGACTGGTAAAGAAGTCATTTTCTATCTGCTTTTTTTCCAGGTTGTACTTTTTCCCCATGTACTGTTTCCACTGGCATCCAAGATTTGCGGGAACGTTCCACCCTGGTAATCTCTGGCATTTCCCTGCAGTTGATAAATGAGGTTGGAAGCATCCACGCCTCCCTTGATGGTGAAATGCGGGTTGAACACATGTGTCAGCCTCGATGTCAGGGCTGCTTTGCTTTGGACCATCTGCGTTTTATGCAGCGGAAAGAGCTTTGACGGATCCAGTGAATCCAGCCGCGACTTTTCGTTGTATAGATATTCAGCACCATTCAAAGAAAGGGTAGAGTGGAGGTAGGTGTTGTCCGAGAGGCTCATGGAATGGCTGAGGCCTGCAGCCCCCATGTTGTAGTTAAAATTCATATTGTCCCTGTTTGCCGGGTAGGTCCAGTTATCTGGATTGTCAGAACCTTGCATCGTGGATTTGCTCAAGACCCCCAATGCCCCAAAGAGAGAAAGTTCCTGCCTTGCTTTAGTTGAATGAATCCAGTTGGTTAATTTATCTTGTGATACCGTTTTTGAGATTCTTGATTCCCTGATTTTTGGTCATTTTAAATCTGTTCGATGATATGATCAAGCACTTCCTTAATTTTTACCCTTGATGGGCTCCCTTCCAGTTGATAGATTACTTTGCCTTTATTGAAAAATAAAAGGGTGGGAATTTTTTTTACCCCATAATTTGCTCGTATTTCCGGTGATTGATCAACATTAACCAGTACAAATTTTACATCATCCTTGTATTGTTTTTCCAGTTGGTAGAGGAGTTCAGCTATGAGAAATGCTGAGCCGCTCCATTCGGTAAAAAACTCTACCAGAACAGGCTTTGCATCATAAATCACTTCAGGCTTAAATCTATTTCCAATCACTTTTTTCATGTGTTGTGCTTTCCTCTGTCTTTAAAATGTTTCGATATATTTGTGGTATTCGGCCGCCATTTCATTCCATGAAGTTCCGGTAATGCTTTCGAACTCGTCCTTAAAATGATCCTTGCTCACTGAAAAGAGGCTGTTGATTTTTTCCAGCCCATAGGTGTTGACCCAATAACGCACTAAAACACCTGCATTGGGATAATAAATCATTTCATCATCAAAGGATTTGTTAAGCAGCTGTGTGGGGCTCATAACATATTCAGGATATTCTTTTTTAAATTTACGGATATAGTCATTGATATCTTTGCGTGCATAACTACCATCCAGCCAGACTGCATAGCCCTCACTCATCATTTTGGTACCCGGATGTCCCAGCACGTTGTGGGTGATGATGTGTACCATCTCATGGGCACCCACGTAAGGGTTCTCAATGCCGTATTGATCGGTGTAAGGCTCAATGTCGGAGATGAATGTATAATAGATGGTCATGAAGCTGGGCTGGGACAGTCCACCCCCTGATGTACCAATTGACTTTCCTGCCTGATCTTTGTTATAAAGATAGAGGAGTACCGGTTCATTGAACGTTCTTTGGATACTGTCCTGAATCGCTTGATAATAGAACTTTTGGTTTTTCAGAATCTGTTGTGCTTCCTCATTTGTAGGAGATGGGGCTTCGCTGTAACCCCGCTTTTTGTAATAGAGTTTTATGGTCTCGTCTGCTGCTAATTGCCATTCTTTGTCGGCATCCAGTTCAACGATAAATTCGGTGCAGGCCGAGAAAATTAATGCGAGAGATGTGATTGCGATTATAGCAATACTATTTTTCATAGCTCAATTCAATTTAGAATTCGTATTCCAAAAAAATGTTATGATATTGATTCAACCGGTGATGAATTAATTCATCGATATAAAATAGCGGCTGGCTGTTGGCAAAGCCAACTGTTTTTTCATTGCGGTATCCTATTGTTACTCTTTTTCCGTCCTCTGTTTTGTATTTTAAAGAAGTATGAAGCCGGGTGCGATAGTAAAAAGCATGATAATTTGTTTTTTCGATTGGTTCCCCTTGGTCGTTCCATTTTTGTAAGGTGCCGGTATTCAGATAGGGTATATAGAAGAATGAATCAAACCCGGCTTGCAGGGTAATCCTTTGGCTTATTTGGTAGCTGGGTAAACTGCGAATTCCAAGGAACAAGTTGAAGTCTGATGTTTTCTCTCCGGTGCCGCTGGTATATGTGATGTTTCTGATCTGAAAATCCAGTCCTGCCAGAGGCGCATAGTCCAATTCGAAGGCCTTGTAACTATACAAGTTGCGTTGCATCTGATATTCGAGTTGAATGCCGGTTATATTGCTGTTGTGTTTTTGCAGGAGGAAATTGTTACTGAGCCCGTCATCTGAATTCAATACAGGAATGTGTAAAACTTTGAGGTTCAGGTGGTGTGTTGTTGTTTTTCCGCTTATTGATATTCCTCCCCCAATTTGCCATTGCATGCCTTCAAAAACGGGATAGCCCATTTTCATGATCATAGAATTTTTCTTTTGGCTGAAAGCTTTGTAGAAATTCACTCCTGTTATGATGCGAAAACGTATGTCCGGGTTTTTACCTTCTGCTTTCGGGACACCACAAAAGGAAGTAAAACTTAATAAAAAGATCAATAGTACATATTTGCTCACGCTCCTCATGAATGGCTTTTTTGAATAATTATTTACAATAGCTGTGCCATTGCAATCTATATTAGTGTATATCAATAATTTGACTTTGGTTGACTGTAAGTAAACCATTGGGTTAAAGCGCTGAAATTGCCCAAATATGGTCACGGTGACAATATATTGGCAGGTTTTTCCGGGTAAGGCTGTATTGGCAGATGAAAGATAAGGGGGTTTTCTCGCCAGCTATGGCTAATTGGCACAGGTTATTTTTGACGGGTTGAAAGTCTAATCTGTGGGCGGCAACATGCGGTATGTTATTGTCTGTTGGATTTCACCCATTCATTCCGGCCGCTCAATGCCCAGTTTTTTCATACGTGCTTGTAGCGTAGTTCGCTTAATCCCCAGTATCTTAGCGGCTCCTTGATCACCGCTTACCCGCCAGTTGGTTGATTTCAATGCCCTTAAAATATGCCTGCGTTCGTTCTCTTCAAGGGTCATCATGCCATCCGGCTCATTCCTTTGTTTTTCAGGGATCCAGGAACCTGTCGTGAGCTTTGTTCCCTCGCTTATTACTACTGCCCGTTCAATGATGTTTTCCAGTTCACGTATGTTCCCCGGCCAGTCGTATGCCATCAGCCGGTCCATTACTTTCTGGGAGGTTTCATGAATCTGCTTGCCGGTTTTGGCTGAATATTTTTCGATAAAATGACCCACAAGCAATGGAATGTCTTCTTTGCGTTCACGTAAAGGAGGCACTGTAATTGGAAATACATTCAACCGATAGTACAAATCTTCCCTGAATTCGCCATTCCCTATCGCCTTTTCCAGGTTACGATTTGTAGCTGCAATAATGCGCACATCAGTTTTTAGGGTACCGGGATTTCCCAGTCTTTGAAACTCACCTTCCTGCAATACCCGTAGAAGTTTGGTCTGCAGGTTTCGGGGCAATTCACCGATTTCATCAAGGAATAGGGTTCCCTGGTGAGCCAGTTCAAATCGGCCGAGTTTTTTTGTATAAGCTCCGGTGAAAGCGCCTTTTTCATGCCCAAACAATTCGCTTTCAATCATCTCAGGAGGAATTGCTGCGCAATTGACAGTTACCAGTGACCGTTTGCTTCGATTGCTGTTATTATGCAATGCCCGGGCAATAAGCTCTTTGCCGGTCCCGGTCTCGCCCTGAATGAGTACAGTGGATTCTGTGGCGGCTACTTGTTCTACTTGTTTTAAAATTTTGCGGAAGACCTCACTTTTAGAAATGATTTCTTCAAAATTGCTGTTTAGATTGATTTCTTCGCGAAGATAGATGGTTTCTTCTTCCAATTGGTTTTTTAGCTTTCGGAGTGCTTCTTCTTTTTCTACCAGATCCTGCTCGGCTTCTTTCATCTTGGTTATGTCAGTGATGAATCCTTCCAGGACGGTTATTTGACCATTTTTATTCTTGATTCCGGTTCCTCGTTCCCAAACCCATCTTAATTTGTTGTCTTTTGTATATATCCTGTATTTTATTTCAAAAGGTTGCGCTTTTCGGATTTGCTGTTCAACTTCTTTTGTGACTTTGTGCCTGTCGGCTTTATCAAGTATATCCTTATACGCGATTATTCTGTTTTCTACTAATTCTGTCGGTTTATAACCGGTTAGATCCATGCAGCCCTCACTGACGAATTCCATCGTCCAGTTTACATCATTTTTGCATCGATATGCCATCCCGGGCAAATTGCCCATGAGTGTTGACAACCTGCGTTCGCTTTCCTTGATTTGCTCACGCATGGCATATTCCCGGGTTTTATCCTCAATGAGGCTTACCGTGTAGGATTGGCCTTCAAATTCAATTAGGTTTTGAGTCACTTTGATCCTCAGGTTTTGTCCATTCTTATGGGGTTGCCATTTCTCAAAACTCTGTCTTTTAAGTTTTTTTAATTGCTCCCATTGTTCCCGCCAGCTTGCTTCATCCTCCTCCGGATGGAAATCATACGTTTTTTTTCCAATTATTTCATTATAGTCAAAACCTGAAAATTTACAGGCAGCTTCATTTAAATGTTGTATAGTGCCTTCGGAATCAATCCATATCACAGGTTCGTTGGATTGTTTAATCGTGAAGTAGGAAAGTTGCTGAAGATATCTCTCTTGTCTCATACAGATCGGTTTGTGCAAAAGTATGGATTGGCCCCATTCCTCTGTGTTTTTTCATAACAGATAACTATTGCACCAGCCACTCTACGAACTGGTTTGCAATTTGCGATTCGTGAATTGCGAATTTGAGCCCGGCCCTCTTTTAAATGGCATGCGGTATTAGCGGGCGATCCTTTTTTTCCTGATTTCATTAAGGTCAAATTTATGATTTTTGCTCTTCAATGTCTCCGGCAATTGCACAGATAAAGGATATACATGCTAAAATGACTGTGGAAAATAAAAATATAAAAACAATATTCAGGATAGCATCAGGATTGTCTTGTCCCGGGAAATAACCAAAAACTCCTAATTCCATGACAATTAGCCATGAAATCAATGTTGCCGATAAAAAATATATCCATACTGCAGATAATTTTTTTCTCAAATGGGAAGACAGCATTCGCTTCCACCAATGCAATGATTTATTGATTCGAGTGGCAAAAGCCCAGGTTGGTAAAAAAAGTATAATATGACCAATTCCACCTCCAACCAGCGTTAACAAAATTAATAAAATGAAGAAAACAGTCGGCCCATGTCTTAAATGGAGATATTTTGTTGACCAATACACAATTGTTAAACCTACAAGTATAGCGCTAATACCGGTTATCAAAAAATTGTGAATTATTGTAAAGGCTCCTTCTGTGCCATATAACCAATATCTATGATCTTCACCTATAGCCTCAATATAGAACCCGTTTGTTTGAATATTGCCCTGAAGGATTTCGAAGAAACCATGATTTAAAATGCCAGCTAAGCCAAGCAATACGCCTATTGCGGAGGCTGTCGTCTTTATTTTTTTATTGATATAAGTCATTCCCATTTTCTCCCCTATTTATTATGCACTATTTTAACATATAAATAAGGATCAACATATTCAACAGTATTGCAACACCACCCTGAGTATGTAGTTTTCTTCTGCTCCCATCCCAAAAAGCAATGAAAAGAACCGTAGATGTAATCACCGCTGCTATGATTGTTTGGTAATGCCAGTGATGACCTGTTAAAACACAAATTCCTGACATAACAAAAAATATAGCGGCTATCACACACAAAACCCCGGCAATCTTCTTTTTTATCTGTAAACTAAAAACATTATCAAGCAACTTTGAATTGTTTGGCCAGTCAAAACCTTTCTCTAATTCAAAATAATGAAATGAATGACCCATGTACAATAAGTGTACCAGACCATGCAGTATGTAAAATATTCCGGCAAAATATGCCATCACCAGCAAGCACTTTTAAATTAAATCTTTTGCCTCTTTATGTATGGACACCTTTTCACAAAAGTACTTTTGATCCATACGCTTGATCCCTCTTCAGCCGGTTTAATGTTTAAGTCATTTACAATTGCTTCTTGCTAGAGCCTGCATTAAAAATGTAAACCTAAATCGCCTGTCATCCTTGTCCTGTTTTAGTGTGTTGATCAAATTCAATCAATTCTATTGGAGCCCCATTATGTTTGATCATCGCTGCCCTTACTCCTTCAGAAGGAACTCCGGGTTCAGAAATAATTTCAAAATCATGTTCTTGCAACTCTTTGTCAATATTATCAACTTCAAACGCAATATGAGGAACTGATTTTATTAAATCTGATATTGGGCAATCATCCTCGAATCTCATCCACTCAATCCCAAATGGGCTTGTACTAAATCCAGAAACATAAAATTTTACATGAGGTAAATATCTTTCATTTGGCATTTTTCTATTTGTCGGGATACCTAAATGATGATATTTCCATCCCCATTTTTCTATTGATTCAGGTAATTCGTGATCAAGTCGTAATTTTTTCATAATTGGTTTTGTTTATGCTCACCTTCAGATGGAGATTTGCAAGAGAGTTCTCAGTAACCAAATCAATTTTTAGGTTGAAAATCTCTTTAAGTTTATTATTTAATGCAAAATAGTTATCTGTATATTTATCAATTGAAATATCTCATTTAAAATCAATAAGAACATCAATATCACTATCCTCTTTTAATCCATCAGAGGGTGCGGAGCCCAAAACATACATTGTTTTAACATCATATCTTTGACAATGGTTCCATAATGTTTGGAGCTTCTTTTCGATTATTCTTTGCATAGTACAGTCTGTTTCAACTTTCTAAAGATAATAATTATCTCAATAATATTCAAATCGATCACCCATTAAGGTTGCTTTTTGCAATTGCACCTAACGTCCGTGCATAAACTCAGTGGCCTTTCTTTTCACGCGAGGGTTTCGAAGTGATTCAATGACCTTCTGCTTCAAAGCATCATAGAGCAAAATGCTGCATATCAGCTGCCCAACTCGCATTGCGCTTATACGGGGTTATTGGGCGTTTCATTATCCTGGATTTATTGAATTTTAAGTAAAGGTTTAATGATTTTCATAAGCATAAATCTTAATGCCTTAGAGGTATAAGATTTGTCATTAAATGTGCCTATAACATAAGCCTCAGTTTGCGGGTGGAAGAACATAAAGGCCCCGGTAACCCCTACACAACCCCAGCAAAAATACTTTTTGGGCATTAACAAGGCAATGGCTTTAGGCTTCCACACAGAATAGCCATAATCAAAACCTAAGACTGGAAAACCCATGTTCACATCATCATATATCATTTGATTCAAAGTCGATTGCCTTATCAATTGGCCATTAACCAAAGCTTTCATAAAAACCAGGTATTCGCTCAAAGGTGCCACAACACCTCCTCCGGCATAGTCAATCTTTGCGATTCTTCTATTCTCGATGAAATTGATGTTGAAAAGATAGATATGCGCCGGAGGATATTGGGGTTTGTTTTTTGGTTCGGAATAACCGTTTATATAAGCATTGTCCATTTGCAATGGCTCCAGGATCATTTCATGAACCGTTTCGTGGAAAGGTTCTTTGGTGATGTTTTCTATGATCAAACCCAGCAAATAATAATTTGTATCGGTATAGAAATGTTTTTGACCCGGCTTACCAACAGGCTTAAGATTCGCTTTTCCCCATTCCAGTGCTTCCTTTACCGTCATTTCAAGGTTTGGGTCGTTCATCATCTTTTTAAGCAATGGAAAAAAGACATCATTCAACCCAGATGTTTGCTTCAGCAAATGTTTTATGGTGATGTCTCCGGAGTAATCTTTGCCCCTATAGACATGCAAACCGCGCATCAGGTCTGCGTCAAGATACTTTACAATCTTATCGTTAAAAGACAGCAGCCCTTTGTCGTGCAGCATACTTATAAGGGTAGCCGTAAACAATTTGCCTACAGAAGCGAGATGGTTGGCTTGCTTTGGGTTTGCCTGAATTTCTCTTGTTTTCCCTTCGGCAATATTGATGTCAATTCCTAATTTCTCGGAATGAACAAGCAGATAAGCATTCTCTACTTTTTTGTCATTTTGTACTTGTTGCCTGAATTTGGACTCAATTTTTTCTTGTACCGTAGATATCTTTTTCATACGTTCATATTTGATTTAAAATGGTTGAAGTGCAGGTTATTTCCTACGTGTCCTCACGCGGATAGCTGTATCCACAGTGCGGGGTTTTCGGAGACGTATATCAATCCCCCGTTAAAAATTTAGCAAAAGCCGACAACCAAAAATGCTGGAAGGCAGCCTGTTGTGAGCTGTTGTTTTATTCTCAATCCACAATTCAAACAGTTATTTGAATTATTATCAAGTTGAGTACCACAGGCTGGACAAACATTTTCATCATCTATCCAATCCGAACTCCTGTTTTCGACTTCTGTGTCTTTTATTTTATTTTGTTCTATAAATTTTATTAGTCTTTATGCCCTTGAAATTGGTACTATCCGCCAAATGCACTATATAAGATGTTGTATGCTGGGCTTTAAAATTTTCAGCAAGTTAATCTATACATTCATCAATACTAACCTTTCTAAAGTCATATTGATTTCATTTGTGGCTTAATGAGAAAAAATTCAGCCCCAAATGTTTATACAGCATGTTACAGTGTGTTTTTTATTTCCTTGTTGATTAGGTCCAACATCTCTTTTACAGGTTGGAAAAGTGGTAGGAAAGAATTCTCGTCATAATCAAAGACTACTTCATAGTCGGCTTTTTGTCGCCAATCGTAAAGTTCTGATAATAATCGCCCATATTTTTTATCAAACTTTCCGGTTTTTACAAAATGCTGAGAGAATAGACTTTTAAGGGTGGAGTGTGTTTTTGATTCTATTCCATTCAATACAAGTAAAGCGTTGGCAGCAAAAAATATTGAATAATAAAGTCTATTTACAGCGGAATTCCAAAAGCCATTATCAGATAATACTTTTGCTGCTTCATAGGTTTGGAAAGCTTTTTAGATTCGATGTTTGACGTACTCTTTTTTTCTTCAGGGGTCATAATGATATCCCTTCCTTATTTACATTCCGATAGAAAGGGGTGATTCGTTGTTTCCTTAGCCATTCTTCCTTGGAGTAGATGAATATTGACAGTGGCTCCCCAGTTTCTAATTCAAGGTCGTATAATTTATCCCTGAATTTGTTCTCAATTTCAAGGTCTACTGGATAATCGGTTAAAATAAGGATATCCCAGTCGGACTCGGAATGTTCCTCTTCCCTGGCACGGGATCCGTATAAAATCACTTCGGCCTTAGGATCGACCGAGTCGATATAGCGGCGAATCAAACGCCTAATTTTGTTTGTCTTGGCATTCATATTTCCAAAAATAAGAAAAAATCAATCAGGACTTTGGCCTTTGATAAAAATGCACTGTAACGGAAAGCTATATGCACCGTGCAGGAATTTCGAAGACGCGTCCTCATCGTGTCCGGCTTCTGACGGATCCCCCATTACAACTGGTGCTAAAGCCGACCGCCAAAAAACGATGAAAGCTTGCCCGCATGGCACATACAGCATGTTGCTAAACCGTTTTAATATGAATGGTCAAAATGATTCAATTCTCCTTTATAAAAACCATTAAGAGTATTACCATTATCACCTTCATAAGTAAAAGATATTTCGTAGGTATCTGAACTTATTTTATTAATATTTAGTTGAACCGGCCTGTATCCCCAAATATCTTCTTTTAATTCCCAATTAACTTCATGTTCAACTATGTCTGTAAAATTATAATCGGTTACAAATAAAGCCCAATTATCATTATATTCTCCTGATATATCCTCCTTTAGTTCCGATTCAAATTCAAAAGAAATCCAGTTACCAGTTCCCGTAAATTCAAAGTTTGGCCAGTTATCATCACTGTAATTTTCCCTGGCCTGATAAGAAACCGCAGATGATAATAAATCCATGGAGTACCCATATCGTATAGAGTCCCCATGTAGCCCTTGATATTCTAGAACTCCTTTTGATAGTTCGTGGGTATCATTACCTATTTCAAATTGATTCTTCTTTTTTTGCTCATTGTCTTCTTTCTCGCAGGATAAATGAGCAAATGTTAATAAACTAATTGCAACTAAAACGATTACTTTTTTCATAATATAATATATTTAAGTTAGCTCATGATGAAAAATTCTATTTCTCAGGTTTCTAATCCCGTTGGATTTAGAGCTCATTGTTTTCCGTTTTCTAATTTTCTTAGGACAATTTGGAAAAGCCAATCGTAAATTTTTCCACAAAGTCATCTCAAATCTGGAGTCAAAAAGAGATGTCCAAAATCCAAAGGACAGTTCAGCAATTACCTTTCCTGCTGTGACGACTTTCTTTTCTCTATGAATATTTTTTCGAGCTTCAGATATGCTATCAATCTGATAGGAGGATACTATTTTGATAAAATCATTATTTTCGAACCAATTTTCATCATTTAATTTTCGGGTTAATTGATAATCAATATTATTTCGCAATCCAACTTCTAAAATCGACAACATTGGATAAAATGATTCAGAAATCTCGATATTGGCTTTATAATGTTCAACTGCTTTATCAAAATCATTGTTGTGATGTCGAAGGTAAAGTTCTAACCTTTCGGAAGAGATAATCCGCTCGATTGCTTTCCTATCCATTTTTTTTGTATATTTGCAAAAGCGTCCCGGTTATTCCTCTCCCAGTTTTTTGCTGGTGATGAAGCCGGGTTTTTTGTTTCTATTTATTATTTCTCCCCTCCAGGCAATCAATCTCTAAGTTTTTGGATTTTATGTGGCAATCTCTCTTCTAACTATTGGCGGCAACGTATAGCTATATGCGCCTATGCGGGAGGGACGCGCTGGGGCGGGCCGCCCTGTGGATTCCTGGCTTGTAACTGACACTATAAACTTCCTGTATCGCCCCGCATGGCATATGACCGCATGTTGGGCTTCATGCATTATTTATCGAAATGATATCGGCAACTGTAAATATAAAGGTGTTTATCTATATATTTGTAGACTAGGCGGTGTTCTAAATCAATTCGGCGAGACCATAAACCAGCTAAATCATATTTGAGGGGTTCCGGTTTTCCTTTCCCTTCAAGTGGAGTCCGCTGAATATCTTTTATAAGTTCGTTTATCTTCTTAATAATTCGTTTATCTTCCTTTTGCCAGGATACATAATCCTCCCATGCATTTTCAGAAAAGGTGATTAACATTATTCCTCTTCGTTAATATCTTTTTGGACCGTATTACCCTCATTCATTTGCCGTATTGAATCATAAAGTCTATCGGCATTTGATTTTGAACTCAACAAATGCATAGTCTCCATTATAGAGTTGTATTCATCCAATGAAATCATTACAGTTCCCTTACCGCTTTTTCTTTTTATTATGAGGGTCTCGTTATTATCTTCTACGTCATCAAGATACTTTTTCAATCTTTCACGAAATTCTGAATAATTTGCTGCGATCATAACAAATTCCTCCAATGGTTATTCACGTACAAATATACGTACTTTTTTATGTAAACACAAATATCTATGATGATTTTTCCCTCTTTGCATGAAGCCCAACGGAAAGCGGTATGCACCGTGCGGGAGGGACGCGCTAAGGTGGGGCGCCCTTTTGGACCCCTGGCTTGTAACTAAAACTATTAATCTCCTGTATCGCCCGCATGACATATGACCGCATGTTAGCGTACGTAGCAGCACTTAGACGTTAAGAAATATGCAGATCAAAATCCCTTTTAGAAAGTCTAATTTTGCTATTAGGAATGGAATTGAGTGCATCGCGGACTTGTTTGGCTTTATCTTGTTTTATAAATGGTGGTATTAAATCTTCCAGTTTAATTCCGAAAAGACGATTAATGATAACCAGGTCTTCCTTGGAAAAGGGTCTTAAACCATTAATAAGTTCGGACATATAACTTTTCCGATGACCTAAAATTTTGGCAAGATCATTTTGGTATAATCCTGATTCTTTCAATCTTTCCCTAATAAGTTCTTTCCTTTTTTGATAAAATTCATTTTCGGAACGGACCAAAGATTCTGCCAGATCGCTTTCTTCGATCTGTTTATCTTCAATTTGCGACTCATCTGCCCAATGGTCGTTCTCATATTGAAGGATAAGCTTTCTAAGATGCTTACGGATGGGAGTATAATTACTATCTTCCTTTTCTAGTTTACGTAATTTTATATATAATGAGGTAGCACGTTCATATTCTAACTCATTCTTTAACTCATTAAGCTTTTGTATATTATTAATAGCCAGTCGTTCCATAATTAAATCAATTGTTGATTTCTTAACCACTTTTCAATTGTCTTTTTATTACCCTGAAAGGTTTTGTCATATTCATCATGCGAACCAGTCCATATTACGACAGCCTCATTTTCTTCGAAAACAACAAGGATCATGGTTCGATGAATGTGTATGTCAAAGAAATAAAAACCATCGCTGTGAACACGATCAGCATCTGGTCTTGTTTCTTTTATGTCGCTCGGCTTATTCCACTCAGCATTTTCAATGTCTGAAATAAGCTTGTCAATTTCATTCAATAACTTCGTGTTGCCTTTGTTCTTTCTCTTTAGTTTGAAAAGCCTGTCTTTTCTTAAGAGTTCCAAATCACTACATTTATTTAACGCAAATTTACAAATTTTAGTTTCACATTTTGTAGAACTTTTTTGTTTTTTCTGTAGGACCTTCAATTTAAAGTTTATTGCTATGTTCGCTAACGGAAAGCTGTATGAACCGTGCGGGATGAAAAAGTACGAACTATTGCCCTGGTAAAAAATTTTGTTAAATTTGATGAGTGACGCCGCTGGAACCCCAACCGCATGGTTTATACAGCATGGTGGCGCACGTTTTTATTTTCATAATGCGCTATTATCCAAATACTTTTTGATATTTTTCCTGAAATCCGATATCGTGGTAGTCAACATAATATTACAATTTCATGTACATTTAAGTGTACAAAAATAACGTAAAAGTGTCAATTTTTTCCTAATTTTATTTCTATTTCCTAAAATGGGCGCCAACGGAAAGCGCCTATGAAGCGTGGAAAACTTGCGGGGCATCCTGCTTATCGAGTTGCAGAAAAGCTCGGGCGGTACACTGTAGCCCGAACATCCAATCACCTTGCCATGCTTTATGAGCTGCTATTGGCGGAAGTTTTTAAATCAATTCATAGAAAATTATATACGTCATTACCAGATTAAATGCAGAATGGCTTATTATCGCTCCAAATATTGAACCTGATTTTTTTCTACACAGGAAGAAAAGTCTGCTCGTAAAAAACATTAGCGTCACCCATAAAACTGATGGGAAAATGAGAAATTCCCATTCACTATTAATAAATACAATGCCAAAATGCGCCAGATGTGTTAAGGCAAAAGCTAAACTATCAACATAAGATGCTTTTGTATCTCCAAAATTAATTTGAAAACTTCCATGTATCATTCCACGATAAAAGATTTCTTCACCTATAGGGCTAAATGTCATTGCGATAATTGCTGAAATTGTGAATAGAATAAGCTTATCTGAAGAACTTATATCGCTATACATTTCAAATGGTTTAGCTAAATAGACAAACCAATTTTGATATGTGTTTTTAAAAAGAAGAAATCCTATTAAATATACGGTTAAACTTGTTAATGCTCCGATCAAAAATGAGTAAACAATCCAATTTCTGTTTTTGGGTTTAACTAATCCAATATATTTTTTACCTTTTCTTGAAAGAAAAATGAAAGGTAAAACCCACATAATTAGAAAAATAATAGAAATGTAATTGAATTTTCCCGAAACATTAGCGTTTAGAACTAAAATAAATCTTGGAATTCCGAGAGCAAAAATCAATATAGTCCCGAATACCCAATTAAACCTAATGTGTTTTTTCCAGACCTCCTTAAACATCTATTTCGTTTTTCTCAAATTACCGCCGACGGAAAGCTGTATGCACCGTGGAAGATGTGCGAAGAAAATTCCCTTGGTGTTGGTTTGACTTATGCTATATTGATTACTTTTTATATACCCATTAAGCCCCACATGGTGTTTGCAGAGTGTTGTGTGCGGGTTAATTGTTCTCGTTAACAAATGTTTAGACTGGCTTTAAAATACAGTAATGCTCCGTTTTCATAAGGTAATGGTTCAAAACTAAAATTTTCATTCTCGAACATTTTTTTTAAATCTTCAAGTTTGTATAGACTTCCATGAATTGTGGCTTTTGATTTTTTCCTTTCGGGAATAGGTACACTGCAATATAATATTCCGTTTTGTTTAAGTATCCTTTGCGATTCTGAAATAAAGTTGTCAATATTATGAAAAAAATTCAATGATAGATTACAAATAGCAATATCAAAAGTGTTGCTTTGAAACGGTGTCTCACATGCATTAGCACTATAAAGCTCAAATTTTGAAAATCCATATTCATTAAATTTCTTTTTGGCTAAACGAAGAAGTCCTGAGCCGATGTCAACTCCTGCATAGATATTGTTAGTGTTTAAAAATTTAATAGCATCTCCACTTCCTGTTGCAAATTCTATAATTATCTTATTGGATGTATTTTGAAAAATTTTTCCTAATATTTTATAATGTTCTTCAATAGATGCATTAAATTTTTTCGGGAAAACAGATTTTTCCATAATCCTGTCATAGAAAAAGGAAAATAAATCTCCAAGCCATGGTTTATTCTTTATCAGTTTATTGTTATCATCAAGTAAATGATAAATTCCCTTTTTCTTGGTAATTCTGACAGAATCTTTAATTTTTATTTTATCCATTTTACCTTTCTCTTATTAACTTGCACACAACGGAAAGCTATATGCACCGTGCGGATTTTACAACGACGTTTTTCTGTCCGCCCGATACAACTTTTGCTAAGAACGACGACCGAAGAAGCTGGAAGCCGCCCCCGTATGGTGTATACAGCCTGTTGGACGCAGTGTTCCACTAATAATCATTGCATTAACTGCTGATCAATTCAAATTTATCGATATTTTTTTCTTGTTGGCAATATCTCTAATCACATTTTTAATTTCTTGTATTTCTATATATTCAAGTTTTGAAATTGTTAAAATAAGTTTTGTTTTATCTCTTTTTGATACAATAAACTTACTTGGTTTATAATCAATGGAATCTATTTTATCCCAGCTAATACTTTTTTCTTTATCAAAGACATCTGTTTTTAAGCGAATCACCTGATTATCAATCTCAATAAAAGCTTTGCCTATAAGTCTATCTAGTGAATATCCATAACCGGCCATAAATAGAGAGAGACCGTTTAAAAGAAAAATAAACATATAAGGCCAGTCAAATCCAGAGATTGAGACTTCTTCTATTAAATGAAGAGGAATCCATGTAATCGCTATAACTATAACAAATAATCCAAATGCCATACCAACTATTGATTTTTTCCTTTTTTTCAATAAGTCTTTTGAGTATTTCATAAATTCTTAATAGTTAGTAATTTTCAACGGATTTAGATAAAATTTTCATAATTAAAAGCTTTTTCTCGGGATGTATTCTTTCATGTTTCGTGAGTATCCATATTCCAACCATTAATATAAAAGATATAAATTGAAATATTTGTGATCCCAGCTCACTGGAGTCAATGAAGAATGACAATATAAAGAGTGATATTGATAGGAGGATTATACTAATTTTTATAGCATTTTTTGTTTTTTGAATTTTTTTTAAATTTTTTGAGTAAGTCTTATACCATTCATGAAAATTCTTTTCTGGAATACTTTGAGACATTCCTAATTCTTTATACAAATCCGTTTTATTTATTTGTAAATCATTCATAAAAAAAATTGGTTCATCCGGTTAATGCGTAGGTAATATGTATAAATAAACTGGAAGTCATAACTTTGTATAGTTAACCAAAAAAATACAAAAGACTTATGACAACCA
>Ga0207714_1000206_pt1 | contig 40008 bp, 33 predicted proteins | sample PonA232FremontCA_2_FD_187270 | JGI IMG/M metagenome (GOLD analysis project Ga0207714, IMG submission 187270) | Marine sediment microbial community from Fremont, CA, USA - Pond A23 Sediment 2 (SPAdes) | ecosystem: Environmental > Aquatic > Marine > Unclassified | place: USA: Fremont, California...
GAATATGTCTTTGCCGTGTTCCCGGCGGCGCTCTCATGCACGCGAGGGTCTGCGGCCGATGTCGTTTAATGAGCCTGCACCTGCCCGTGGTGTCGTCAGAATCCGGCGGATTCCGACCACGGGAACGGCCCTCTCGTCAGTGTGGAACATCGGGCGTCAGGCCTGCTGAGGGTACCCGTTGTGGCTGTTTCTCTGCGTGTCTTTACACACCATTGTCAGACCCCGGCGAATGTTCAGAATCCGGCTTCAACCATAATCTGACATCAATTTCACCGTGACATCCCCGAGTCCTGAGAGAAATGTGGTGTTGTGAACGAAAAACGTCAACAGAACGCCCACAGCGGATTGAGCTGATTCACCCTATGGTGTCCGATGGCGGGCGTCCGGTGCGTATACCGGAGTCTCTCAGCCCTTCGAGCGATCAAGTGGCCTGCGCATTGATACGCCGATTCCAGGGCCGCAGTTTGGGTGCACAGCAGATGAAAGTCACTCACCCCGTACGTGCCTGCCGGTATTGCCGACCGAAAGGCAAATGTGCTCGACGGACAGGCCTGGCGTAGCGCTTTCCGAGCGATTGGGATGAACTACTCGTTGTCCGCCTGAATCTTATTTCGTACTGTCCCAGAAGCTATTCTGCGGCAACGACTGTGCGACAACATCGGCAGTCCAGAAACGATCGGTTGACCGATCCAACGATGGCGGACCGATATGATATGTCGTCTAAAATAAATCCTCTATTGAAATTTTGAATTAATTATACCGATAAAACGTGCTGCACAACGCGAATAGCGAATTAGACCGGACGATAAAAGCTCTTATCGTCGTGTCTGACGTACCTTGATGAGCCCGGGGGCTGAACACGAGCGTATGGCTGAGAGCGAACGCGTCTCGGTGCAAACCTACGTCCCATCAACACAGCGGGAACGATGGCGAGAGGAAGCCGACGAACTCGATATGAGCAACGCCGAGTACGTCCGCACGATGGTGCAGGCCGGGCGTCGGAGCTTCGATTTATATACTACGGACGACGGGCCGGACGGCGATGTTTCCGATCCAACCCCAGGGGTGAACGGACTTGAAGAACGTGTCCTCGACGTTCTTCGTGAGGACGAGTTCGCCGACTGGGACCGACTGCTCGCCGGCGTCACGGACGACATCGAGGATCGACTCGAAGCGGCTCTCGACGAACTCCAAGCAGCCGGCCGGGTCAAATACAGCGGCCGTCACGGGGGATATACGGTGATCGACGATGAGCACTGAGACGCCGGGCGCGACCGATTCGGACGACGCTGTCTCGTACTTTGTACAGGACATGACACTTCACGGCCGAAGCGAGCGGACCAGAGTAGCCTACGAGCGGGTACTTCGTTCGTTCGAGACGTTCCTCGAAACCAGGGGAACGAGCCTCGCGGATGCCGACAGACGGGGTTGTATGACGTGGGTGCACTCCCTTCGAGACAAACACGCCGACAGCACCGTTGCAACCTACGCTGCCTATGTGCACCGCTTTTATGAATACATGCGGCAGGTCGGCACCTTCGATACCAACCCGATGGCGCTCGTCACCGAGGAGATGGAGGAGTCGATAGACACTGACCCGACCCGGCGCGAAATATCGGTTCCGGAGATGCGGTCGTTCGTTTCGGAGCTGTCGCACCCGCTGGAGCGGGCTCTCGTCGGGACGCTCCTGAAGACGGGGATGCGAGTCGGTGAGTGTTGTAACTTGGACCTTCGAGATATCTACCTCGATGATTCCGATGTCTCGGCCGCGTTCGGCGTCGCCCACCGCGGCGCGCTTGAGGGGCGTCCCGACTCAGTGTACGTCTCGAGCGAACCGGCGCGCGGAGAACCCTACAACGGCGAGGAACGAACTGCCTCTAACAAGCGCAAACGCGACACCGTGGTTCCGGTCGACGATGAATTGAAACGGCTGTTGAAGTCGTGGCTTGCGATCCGACCCGACGTTGACTCGCCCGCAGAACCGCTGTTCTGTTCAACCAGTAAGTGGGGGCGGCGGGTCACCCCATCGATGGCTCGGAACGTTGTCGCCGAACGGGCCGGCCAGCGAGGGTGGCACCACGCTGGCGGAAGCGCCGAGGAAAACGTCACGCCACACTACTTCAGACACTTTTTCACCACACATCTCCGCGACGAGACCGGTGATCGGGGCATCGTAAAGTACCTCCGTGGCGATGTCGCCACGGATATCATCGACACGTACACTCACAACTGGGGGGATCGGGTCAGGACGGTGTACGAAGCAAACGTGTACCGACTTCTGGATTGATTATGGGGTTTAGTGCGCTATGTTCGGGACTTCGGGATGGGTTCGCCGAAGACGTTCGTGCCATGTCGAACGCATAAACTGTATGATGATATATCAAATCCGATTCCCCTCACGGGATCACAGTTTCGGAGGTAAGTCAGTTGTAGGTTGAATCGCTGTCAACTCGCAAGAAGTCTACCGGTCAAGCATCGAATTTGAACGTCTATCATCGGATTTATTTAGCGGGCGTAAGAAATGCCGTGGATTTTTACGCTGCTGAATAGCGTCTCTCTCGAACAGCTAACTGGGCAAAGCGCCGGAGTCTTCCTCATAGAGGACGACCGGGCAGAAGTCATCGAAATAAAAATTGATCAATATAGCATCCTGACTGGACAGATGACTCGTTGTCCTGTCCAGAACCTGCCGGATGGTATCGTTGTCAGTGCGATTGCGCCAGCGGTGAGGTTGCCGTCCAGCGTGGAAGAGACTGTCATCGAAATTAGAGGTAACGTCGTCTTCGTACTGGCGGCAGAACGCGTTGCTACAATTGGTTTTTCAGTTGGATATCTCTCGCATAGACCAGATACCAAGCAGCCGCAACAACTGCGAGAGTGGCGCCGAGTATCTGCGAGAGCAGCTGCATGAATCCGATTAGTGCAAAGCTTGCGAGGCCGCCGACGATTGGGACAGCCGGGTATCCGGGGCATGTGAAAGCGGGGTCGTACCATGCTGGATCTCGACGGCGAATCGTGATCAGTACGACGCAGATGAGCCCGTACATGATGAGATGGAGAAACGACGCCACTTCGGCGAGCACTTCTGTTCGGCCAGTGGCGACCAAGACGACTGTCACGCCGCCCACGAACGACAGTGCGAAGTGTGGCGTTCCGTACTCGCGGTTGACACGGGCGGCAGCCTCCGGAACGAGTGCATCCGAACTCAACCCGTACAGCGCACGTGAGGCACTCAGGATTGATGCGTTTGCCGAAGAAATCGTCGCAAGTAGCCCAGCAATCAGGATGACGACGACGCCGCCGAATCCGAGATACTCACGAGCGACTTCAACGATTGCGGTCTCGCCCATCGGCCCGATCACGCTCGGCTCAAAGGTGCTGCCAGCGATCAACAACGTCGAAAGACTCAGTCGCGTTGCGTCGTTCGAAATCGATCGAGTCCTCACTGACTGTCCAGCGCCGAGACGAACACCGCGAGCACCGGGACGATCTCAAGTCGACCGACCCACATCAGGAAGACCATCAGTAGCTTCGACGTGTTGGGGAAAAAGAGGTAACTCCCGAACGGGCCGAGCCGACCGAAGCCCGGTCCGATGTTCCCGATGGTTGCCAGCGAGGCGCTTGTCGATTCCAGCATCGTCAGCTGAATCCCGATCCGTGCGGCATCAATAGACAGGAATACCGCCGAGACTCCGAACAGGACAAGATACAGGATGGTGAACGCCATGATACCGCGGATGGCGTCCTCGTCGACGACGCTCCCGCTTAGGCGGACCGGCTGAACAACATCCGGGTGGGCTGAGGTGAACAGCTCTCGGCGGATCGCCTTCCCGACGATGAGCCATCGCACAATCTTGACCCCTCCACCGGTCGAACCGGCGGAGCCGCCGATGAACATCGCGAACATGAGGAGAATCTGCGCGTCGGTGTCCCACTGCACGAAGTCGGCAGTGGCGTACCCTGTGGAGTTCAACAACGACCCGATCTGGAAGGCGGCCTGCCGCAGTGAGCTCCCAGCGACACTCTGCGTCGTTCCGCCCAATTCGATTGCCGGTGCCGCGCCGCGGAACAACATCACCGCGAGGACGGCGGTCACGACCGCGATGGCGCCGGCGTATGCGCGGAACTCCGCGTTCTCCAGCATGACTTCGGCCTCACCACGTAATACATGCCAGAACAACGCGAAGTTGACGCCAGCTACGACCATGAACGGGATGACGACCCATTGCACGGCAGCCGAGAACGCCGCGATGCTGTCGGCCTCCGGTGAGAACCCACCGGTTGGCAGAGTCGTGAACCCATGGGCGATCGCGTTGAACAGATCCATATTTGGCGCCATCCCAAGCAGGTGGAGTCCGTACAGGATCACGATATACACCACGGTGAACCCGAAGTAGATCAGCCAGAGCGCGCGCGCCGTTTCCTCTATTCTCGGCGTGAGCTTCTGGAGCTCCGGGCCCGGTGCCTCCGATTCCATCAGCTGGGCACCGTTGACCGCGACTTCGGGCAGGATAGCGATCATCAGCACGATGATCCCCATGCCGCCGAGCCACTGCGTGAGTTGGCGCCACATCAACACGGCGTGAGAGTGGCGGTCCGTGCTGATCTCGCCGAGCACGGTTGCACCCGTAGTGGTGAACCCGCTCATCGACTCGAACAGCGCGTTCACTGGGTGAGCAACCGTCGATGCCGTGCCGTATCCGGCGAGTAGGTAGGGGATGGTACCGATGGCCGCAGCGGCGAGCCATGCGAGCGAGACGAACAGCAGCGCCTCACGGGGGCCAAGGTCCGGATCCGGGTCCACCCGCTCTACGGCGAACCCGATCGCGGCGACGAGCGCCATCGAGACGAGAAACACCCAGATATCCTCACCGTACGCGACCGCCACGACCAGCGGAATCAACATCGTGACTGCGAGGTACTTGATCCCGACCCCGAGAAGCCCAACACTCGCCTTCCATTTGACGCCCCGAGACATATATATATTTAGTCGATACTATGATTGCTCGTTCGGTGTATTAAACTGTCGAAGCAGATAGACACATCGGTCATATAGCGGTACTGTTCTCGCTCCTGACACTCTCGAGCAATTTGGCATCAAACTGTATACATTAACTGGAGTCGGTGCCGTTGCGGTGGACACCGGGTAGCTAATACTGGATTTTTCGAACGAGTCCGGTCGAACTGATAGCTACCGTCAGGAAGTCGCCGCGACGCGACGGGCGTCGATCAGACCGTCGTCTCGACACTACCGAAGAGCGTCCGGGCGATCGAACCCACCGCATCGGTGCGTTCCTCGTGGTTCTCGAGGAGGACGGTCTCGCTCGGGAACAGCCGTTCGCCGACGCGGAGCCCGTGGTCGCGAGCCGTCGATCCCGTCACGGTGAGATACACCCCAACGCCGACCGACGCGATCGCGGCCTCCTCCTCGCGCTCGCCCGGGTACCGAAAGGAGATACCCTCCATCGCGTCGGTTCCGACGATAGCCCGGACCAGCCGCTCGTATCGGGGGGAGATGCACAGCGGCCCCTCGTACGACTTGAGGAACGACCGGTCCGGATCGGTCGCCACGTCCGGGGTCGAGAGCAGCGCGTGATCGACGGTATCGCCGAGCCCGTCGATGACCCGCACGTCAGTGTCGCGGGGATCGATGCGATCATTGAGTTCCGACAGCGACGAGAGGGGGTCGGATTCGATACCGACGACTTCCTCAAGAACGAGATCGGCGCTGTCGAACCCGAGCGGGAACTCGTGCTTCCGGAGCGCCCTGAACGGTTCCTCTCGCCCGACGAGGTGGAGTGTGTGTGCCCCCGTTTCGACGCGCAGTGAGTCGAAGACAATCCGTCGCGGCGATCCTGGGCGGGCATCGCGCAACAGCGTGTACTCCGGTTGCTGCGGATCGGTGTCGCTGTAGGCCGCCAGCCGGTCGTATACGTCGCCGTCAGCCGTCTGGTCGCCTTTCGTGATGGCCTTTTCATAACGGAGCGTCGAGATGACCGCGTCGGCCGCCGCCTCGGCATCCGCGACGGCGGCGACGCGCTCGAGAACCGCCTCGAGGGGGCGCCCCTTCCGCGGTACGGCAACGGGGATCGTCGTCATGCCTGAGTTCAGACATCCGATGTACAAAGGCGGCCTGGTTTATTCTCGGTCGGGTGGCTCCTCGCGGCCGTCGTCGTGGACAGTCGTGTGGGCGTCGGTACCAGTTCTCGTAATAGTGTCGGTGTCGGCAACGTGAGCACCAGTGCGAGTGTCGGCGCTTCCGGCGTCGGCACCGTCGGCAGTCTCGTCTTCACCGGGAGCCGGACTGTCCGACACGCCCCCGTCGAACGCGTTCGCGAGTCGACTGCGCATCTCGAGGACCGCCTCAAGCTCCGAAGAGAGGGTCGCAACATCGGCTTCGATCGCCTCGATGTCGGCGCGTACGGCATCGATGGTCGCTCCGAGCCGATCCTCTGTGGCTTCGATTTCCTCGGCCGCGTCCTCGGCGGTCGACTCGACGTCGTCAAGCCGGTCGATGGTTTCGTCGTGTCGCTCGCGGAGGTCGGCGAGTACCTCCTGGGCGTCGCCGTTCTCGTCGAGGAAGGTCTCGAGAGCGTCGGTGTAAGCCTCGAGATCCGCGACCGTCGACTGGAGGTGTTCGATCCGCGTCTCGACGCTCGTGGGTGATTCGACGCCGAGGGCGGCCCGGAGCGCGGCGAGATCAGGATCGTCGGGCTCTGCCGCCTCGAGTTCCTCGGCAAGTGTTCCGAGGAGTCCGTCCTCCGCGTCGGCTGTCGGGTCGGCGAAGCCACGGTGACCGGAGCCGGCTTCGTCGCGATCCGCCGACTCAGGATCGGGGCTGTCGGCGTAGCCAGGGTCGGCGTCGAAGTGGTCGGGGTCCGAGACAAGATAGCTGGCGTCACCGGACTCATCACGCAGTTCCGGTTCGTCGGTCGATTCCATATCGTGAATCGGCGGGGCGGACGAGTCTTCGAAGGACTCGACCGCAATGGGGTCGAGTTCGAGCCGAGGCTCGCTCAGAAACTTCGTCGCGACCGAGGCGTCGCCGCCGCGGAGCCCGTACACAGTCGTGTACGACTCCTCGGGCGCAAGTTCCCGCCTGAAGATTATCTCATCGCCGTCAGCGTCCCAAAACTCCGCACCGTACTTCGGGTGAAAGCCGATATTTTCCGGGGCGACGTCGTCGGGAACGGTGTCGACGATCTGAACCGACGCGGGGGTTTCACGCTCCGAGCGGAGGTCGAACGCGATGGCCGGCACGGGAAAGTCGTCGGGCTCGAACGATTTCTCGACCGTGACTCCATCGCTCGCCGTCGTCACGGTCTCGGAGGGATCGACGTCGGGCATACACATCGATCCGTCGGGCAGCGCATAAAGCTACGCGACGGCTCAAGGGATCGGATCGACCGGCGTCGCCGGACACCAGTGCGAAGAGCGGTTCGTATACACTGCAGTGTGCTATACCAATCGGCAAAAATCCGTAGTGATCCGCGATTGGAGTCTCGGTGATCAATTCAGGGCGTGTGTTTGACGATCGGCGACGAAAACGGCCGGCGGTTATAGGTGCGTCCGATCGCCGATCTCGAGAATGTCGACACTCCGAGGGTACTCGAAGCTCCGAACGTGATCGAAGATAGCGGTCGGGTCGGCGGTGAGGCCCTTCCACATGTCCCAGTGCGTCGGGAGCATCCGGTCCGTTTGAAGTTGCTTCGCCGCCTCCGCGGCCATATTCTCGCCGGAGTACCATTTCGTGTACGTCGGCTCGCGAGTTTCCTTGTCGGGGATCATCCCCGAGGAGCCGAAAGCGACGACCGCGAGATCGATGTCGTACGTCGAGCCGATCGCCTCGAAGTCCTCGCTGGGTCGGGCATCGCCGCCGTGGAAGAACGTGCCGGCGTCACACTCGACGACGTAGGAAACGGGGTGGTCGGCATCAGGGTCGCGGGCTGCTTCGACGTGGATCGACAGCGATCCGACGTCGAGGGTATCGCCCTCCGAAACCTCCGCGATATCGTCGGCGTCGACATCGTAGTCATCGCGCCACCCGTCGGCGATCTCGACCGACGCCGAAGGGCCAAACAGAGTCGCTTCCGTTTCGGTGAGGATCGGCGCCTGCGATGGGCCGTGGATGTGATCAGTGTGTTCGTGGGTCGCAAGCACTGCGTCGGCGGCGACGACATCCTCGGGGGCGAACGGAATCGGGATCATCCGGACGGTTCGGGGCGGATCGCCCGTTCCGAGGTAGGGATCAATGAAGACGGTCGTGCCGTCGGCGGCTTTGAGGACGAACCCGTTGCAGCCGAGATACCAGATGCCGAGGCCATCGGGGTCGGCCTCGGCGACGGCTTGTGGGAGCCAATCGCCCCAGTCGGAATGGATCGTCATACCCCATCTGGGTCACCCGAGGTCAAAAAGTCGGGCGGTTGGCGCTTCGGTCACACCGGCCGAGAGAGCACATGAGACGGTCTGGCTGAAGCAGTCGAGCGTGTCTTGATCAGTCCTGGCAGCAGCCACCGGCCGTCTCCCCGAATTCGACGGCGAGGGGGTCCGAGATGATGTGGTCGAGCTCCTGCAGGCGGAGCTCGATATCGGATTTGGCCTCCAGATACGTCGACATCTTGGGTTTGTTGTGGAGCTCCTCTTGGGCAGCCTGCAGTTCGAGGAGGTCATCGTTGGTAGCTGTGCCGGCCTCTCGGGACATCAGGAACTCCTCGCGGAGGCGTTCGAACTCCTCCATCTCTCGTTGGAGTTCGTCATCTTCGGTGACCGCTTCTTTCGCCTCCAGGAACGCCTCGTAGACGGGGAGTTCGGTGATCGCGTCGCCAAGTTCCTCGGCGAGTTCGGTCGCCCTAGCGTCCGGGGTCGTTTCAATACTCATTAGTATAGATTCGAAGCGATATCGTATAGACGTGGCGGATGCGGAACTGTTCTAGACCACACAGGAGACGGCCTAAAACGCGGCTGTTTTACGCCCCGATACACAATTAACCCTAATGAGTCAAGAATCGGACACCGAACGAACGGCGGGCGACCTCCGGAACACCGGACTATCGCTCAAACACGAGCGGACGTGGGACTACGAACTGGACCGGATCGTCGAAGCGGTCGAGGAACGTGACGCGAAGAAGATCGGCCTACAGTTCCCCGAGGGACTAAAACGGCGGGCGGGCCGTGTCGCCGACGACCTCCGGCATTTGCTCCCCGACGACGCGACGGTGCTCATCTCCGGGCAGCCCTGCTACGGGGCCTGCGATCTGGACACCTACATGATGCGTCGGACGGACGTCTTCGTCCACTTCGGGCACTCCCCGATGAAGGAGTCGGACAAGATCATCTACGTGCCGCTGTTCTCGAACGTCGACGTGACGCCGATCATGGAGGAGTCGCTCTCCGAGTTGACGACCCCCGAGGAGGACGACGCCGTCGGCCTCGTGACGACGGCCCAACACATGAATCAGTTCGACGAGATGCGGTCGTGGCTTGAGGAGCGCGGCTACGATGTCGAGACTCGCCGTGGGGACGAACGGCTGACCAATGAGGGACAGGTGCTCGGCTGTAACTACGCATCGGCGGACGTTGACGCCGACCAGATCCTCTACGTCGGCGGCGGGAAGTTCCACCCGCTCGGGCTGGCGATGGAACACCCAGACAAGAAGGTGATCATCGCCGATCCGGTTAACAACGTCGTGACCATCGCCGACACCGAGAAATTCATGAAACAGCGCTACGGCGCGGTCCACCGGGCGATGGACGCCGAGGAGTGGGGCGTCGTCTTCTGTACGAAGATCGGCCAAGGCCGCTGGGACGTTGCCGAAGAGATCGTTGAGAACAACGACAGCGCCTACATGTTGACAATGGACGAGGTCACGCCCGATCGGCTCACGAACTTCGGGTTTGACGCCTACGTCAACACCGGCTGCCCCCGGATCACGACCGACGACGGGCCGCAGTTCAAACAGCCAATGTTGACCCCCGGCGAGTACAAGATCGCGATCGGCGAGAAGCCGCTCGATAGCCTCTCGTTCGACACGTTCCACGGCACGTGGTAGGCGGATCGAGGCCGTCGCAACTACTCGAAGAACAAGATCCGTTTACTGACTGTTCATCGACTCGCTGGCGATGTTCCGCCCGCGGGGTTTCAACGCGACCTCGCGTCGAATCCGGACTTCCTGTAAGACGTCCAACTCGACCAGTTCCTCGTAGATCTCCTCAACGTCGTCGGGGTCCATGTCCAAGAATTCCGGCACCTCGAACGAAGAAACGCCGGAGTAAAGCGCCATCAACACCTCCTTTTCGTCCTTGTCGAGATCGATCGAGGAGGCGTTCCGCTCGGCGCCGCGTTTGAGCACCGACCCGAGCACCGAGCAGTGCTTTTTATTACCCGAGAGATACGTCTCGACGCTCGTTCCCTCCTCGGTGTGTTCGGCCTCAAGAACCGGACGCTCCGCGGATCGAACGCTCCGTTCGTCCTGTTCGACGGTTCCGATGTCGTCGATATCGATCCGGACGAACGAGCCATCTTCGACAGCGAGGTTGACCGCCCCCTCACCGATCTTGACGCGGGCCTTTTTCCAGCTGACATCGCGGACGACGCCGCCCTCGATCGCCGGGTGTTTTATAAGAAGGATGTTGCCATCGAGGATCGTTTTATGAAGGATTCGCTCGAAGTCCTCGGCTTCGCCCGTCGAGATGAGAAAGACATCCCGACCGACGCGGATGCTCACGTAGTCCGTCACCTGCGCGATCGCCTTGTTGACGTCGTAGCGGCCCTCGATGGTGTCGATCTTCGAGAGCTGGATCGTCCGTTTGCCGTCCGTCCCTGCGAGGATGAGCCGCCGGTTCGACAACAGGATTCGCCCGTCGGTCCACCCGATATCGCCGAGTTTCGTCCCGTCTTTTATAACCTGGGTGAACCGACCGGTAGTGTCGAGTAGCTTCTGCTCGGATTTGCTCACGGGCCGGCACCCCCGCCGATGCCGCCGAGTTTCGACAGCGCCGAGAAGGCCGCCTCGCGAAGCCCGTCGTCGTCGGTTTTGTCGACGAACTCGCCGAGCGCCGCCCTCGCGTCGTCACCGCCAACCTTTCCGAGGACGAAAAGCGACTTTGAGCGCAACTCGTGGCTGGCGTCGTCGCTTTTGACTAGTTCGAGGAGATCGTCCTCCAGACCGGGGCTGTCGAGCGCTGTGAGGCTTGTTGCGGCGAACTGTGCTGTCATCCCATCGTCGTCTCCGAGCGCCGCCAACAGCGCCTCGCGGGCGGTTGATTCGTACTCGTCGCCGACGACGCGACCGAGGAGCCACGCGGCGTTGCGCCGCTGTGGCGCGCCCGAACTATCGGTCAGGATCTCCGAGAGCGGCGGGACAACCTCGTCGGCCGTCGCCGAGCCGAGCCGGTCAGCCGCGGCCTCGCGAACATCGTGGCTCCGCTGTGGTGGGGCGTTCGAGAGGATTTCGACCATGGAGAACATAGCGGTCCGGCGAACCGTCTCGCTGTCGTCCTCAAGATATCCCACAAGGGCGTCGACCGGGTCGACGCTGCCGAACTGCCCGAGGGCGTCGGCGACGACGCGACGGACCGACTCGCTGTCATCACCGTCGGCTCCCAACAGCGCCCCCAACGCGGCCTCGGTTCCGATCTCACCGAGTGCCTCGGCGGCGGCCGCCCGGACGTTGATGTCCGGATCTCCGTGGAGTCGCGACTCAAGCGCTTCGACCGCCCGGGGGTCACCGACCCGACCGCAGGCGACCGCCGACCGGGCCCTGACACGGGCATCCGGGTCGGAAAGGCGTTTTACCAGCGCAGCGGTCACGCTCGGGTCGCCGACGCGCCCCAACCCGGTCGCAGCCGCTATCCGGAGTTCGGGTTGGCCATCGTCGAGCACCTCCGCGAAGGCGCGAGCGGCGACCCAGTCGGCGGCCGACGCAAGGTCCTTTCCGGAGAGCTCGTCGACGACCCGTTCGAGTGATTCTTGACTGTGGTGATCGAGGGCGTCGATGGCGGCCGCGCGGACGCCCTCGGCGTTGTCATGCTTGACGGTCGACACCAGCACGTCGATGACTGTCTCGCGCTCGCCGTCCTCGGCCGCGCCGAGTATCGAGTCGTCGCCGGGACCGTCATTGAGCACGAGGTCGGGCTCGTCGATGTCGTCGCTCTCGAAGATCCCGCCGATGATCTCGGCCGCCCGGCGCCGTATCGCCGGGTCGTCGCTCCGGCGTAGCGTCTCGACAAGTTGGCCCAGGTCGCGCTCCCGTTGCAGTTGGTACAGCGACATCTCACTCCCTCCGGTAGATGTGATTGCTCCTGTCGTAGGCGTCGTACTCCTCCCGAATCGACCGAGGAAGCGTCTCGGATTTGCCGATCGTCAAAAAGCCGCCCGCATCGACCGCGGCGGTCAGCGTCTCGAATATCGGCGTCTTGTACGAGCTGTCGATATATATGAGGAGATTCCGACAGAGCACGAGGTCGTACCCCCGTTTCGGGGTCCCGCTTATGAGATCGTGTTGCTCGAAGGAGACCATCCGTTTGACCCGGTCGTGGACGGCGAACGACCGCGCGTCCGCGTCGATATCGACGTGTTCTTTCGGGGCCGAGAGCGGCTTGAGTTGCTCGCCGATATCCGTGGTCCGGGTTGACTCGTACTTCCCATCACGGGCGGTTTTGAGTATCTCGGCGTCGATGTCCGTGGCCGTTATTTCGAGCGACCGATCTCGGATGTTTGGATCGTCGCGGGCGAGCATCGCGATCGAGTACGGCTCCCGGCCGTCGGCGCAGGCGGCGCTCCAACATCGGACCGTGCCGCCGCTGGCCGTCAGGTCGGCTAACACGTCCCGAAGCCGCTCCCAGACCGGTGGGTTGCGGAAGAAACTCGTGACGTTGATGCTCAACGCGTCCAGAAGCGCCGCCCGCTCGTCGTCACTCGACGACAGCAATTGGAGATACTCGGCGTACTCCTCACAGTCCGTTCGTCGCATCCGCGCCGAAATTCGACGATCGAGATACGACTCGTTGTACGAGTCCGGCTCGAAGGCCATCCCGTTGGCGATGTACTCGATCACGTTCGCGAGCCCTTGCCCCGTCTCCGTTCGGTTCATTCCTCCAAGCTCACCACGTCGAGGATCGGGACGATGTTCCCGTCGCCGAGGATCGCAGTGCCCGAGAGGCCCGGAATCCCACTAAGCGACCCCTCAAGCGGCTTGACGACGACTTCTTCTTGATCACTGAATGAATCACACCTGAGCGCGACCGGGCGAACCGACTCGCGGATCCGGACGAGCATCCCGCCGTCCGGACTACCGTCACCATCCGCGTCGACACCCCCAGCCCCGAGAGCACCGACATCGTCGCCCCCGCTGACATCGCCCCCGTCGGCAGCGAACTCGGTCCCACCGGGATCGCCCGACGCGGCCGCCGCGTCGTTGTCGATCGCGTCGTCGATTTCGAGGGCCTTATCCAGCCTGATTACGGGGTATACGTCGCCGTCGTGCCTGACGACCGATTTCCCATTGACAGTCTCGGTGTCGCTCGCGTGGGTCAACTCGTCGATGTTCTTGATCGGGATGCCGTACTCTCGGTCGCCAACCTCGACGAACAACACGTTGACAATGGCGACTGAGACGGGGAGCCGAAGTTCGACGGTCGTTCCCTCACCGGGCGTGCTGTCGACATCGACCGTGCCGTCAAGCTGTTCGACCGTACTGTGGACGACATCCATTCCGACGCCCCGACCGCTCACGTCAGTTACCTCGCCTGCGGTCGAGAACCCGGGGTGGAAGACGAGGTTGTACGCCTCGTCGTCGCTCATCGACTCCGCTTCGGACTCCGGAATAACGTCCTCGTCGATCGCCTTTCGACGCATCGCGTCGGGATCGATCCCGGCTCCGTCGTCCGAAACCGTGATCGTGACGTGGTCGCGCTGTCTGGCGGCGTCGAGTTCGATCGTCCCTTCGGCGGGCTTGCCCGCGGCCTCGCGCTCTTCGGGGGGCTCGATGCCGTGATCGACGGCGTTCCGGAGGATGTGGATGAGCGGGTCCTCGATTTCGGTCAGGATCGAGCGGTCGAGTTCGATGTCTTGGCCGTGCATCTCGAAGGAGATATCCTTGCTCTGACTTCTGGCAACATCCCTGACGACCCGCGGGAGGTTGCTTACGACCCGCCGCAGCGGAATGAGCCGCATGTCCATCACAGTGTTTTGTAGCCGCGAGGTCACCTTGTCGAAGTCGTTCAGACTCGTTGAGGCCGTCTCGATGTCGCCGCCTTCGATTGCACGCCGGATCGTGATCCGTCCGGTGACGAGCTGTTCGACGAGGCTGTGCAGCTCGTCGAGGCGGTCGACATCGACCCGAACCGAGGAGATGTCATTCCCGCTGGTTGAGGCCTCACCGCCCCCCTCGGAGCTTTCTTCGTCGATATCGTCGCTGGCGCCGTCCGTAGCGTCGGCAGCACCGGCCGCGCTGTCGTCGGCCGAAACGTCGGCTTCGTCACCGGCGGCATCCTCGCTGCCGGTGTCAGCGCCCACGTCGGCTCCGTCGGCCCCGTCGGAACTGCCCGCTGCACCGATCTCGGTCACGTCGAACGACTCGATGGCGCCGATCCCCTCGAGCGATTCGGTGAGTGACTCGGCGTTTCCGCCGGAGACGAACACGTCGAACGTACCGTCGTACGCGCCCTCCTCGATCCGATCTCGGGCGGGGGCCGTCTGTAGGCTCCCGAAAGCCTTCGCCAGCGGCTCGAGGACCAACATCGCGTCGACGCCGAGCATCCCGTCGGGGTCGACGCTGATCAGGGCGTGAACGATCCCCTCCGAATCCTCCATTTCCGGCAACTCCTCGGCATGAGCGAACGCCCGTTCCGCATCGTCGTCCGTCACATCCCCTGCGGCGTCTTCATCTCCGCCATCGGCGTCCATATGCCCATTCGACCCCTCTCCGACACCGCCCTCGATCGCTGTCCGAAGTCGGGCTGTCGCCTCGTCGGGATTGGTCTGCGTGTCACCCTCGCGGTCGATCTCGTCGACGATCGTCTCGATCCGGTCGACCCCATCGAAGGCGGCGTCCATGATCTCCGGGGTCACCTCAATTTCGCCGTCGCGAATCTCGTCGAGAAGATCCTCGAGGACGTGTGCAAGTTCGCTCGCGTTCGAAAACCCCATCGCGCCGAAGTTGCCCTTTAGAGTATGGGCGGTCCTGAACACCGATTCGATCGCGTCGTCGTCGCCGGGATCGTCCTCGAGCGCGAGCAGGGCATTGTTAAGATCGGTGATGCTCTCTCGACACTCTGAGACGAATGCGTGTATGTGGTCGTCGTTCATTGTTGCTTCGTGGTGGCGTTCAGGATTCCCGCAACGACTTCTTCTCGCGGGCGTACGTCGTCGACGACGCCCGTCTCGATGGCCCGCTGTGGCATTCCGAACACCGCTGATGTCTCCTCGTCCTGTGCGATCACCGCTCCGCCGGCGGCACTCACCGCTTTGACGCCGGCGGCGCCGTCGGACCCCATCCCCGTCAGAACAGCGGCGGAGAGCGGGTCATCGATCTGCTCGGCCGCTGTCCGGAACGTCACGTCGACCGCGGGCCGGACGTTGTTGACCGGGGCGTCGTCGGTGAGTGAGACGCGGATCCGGCCGCCCCCGTAGCCCGACACTTCGAGATGGCTGTCACCCCGTGCGACAAGGGCTTCGCCGCCGCCGATCCGGTCGCCGTCGGCGGCCTCCCGAACCGAATACTCGCTTGCATCGTCGAGCCGTTGTGCGAACCGCTCGGTGAACCCATCGGGCATGTGCTGGACGACGAGCACCCGGAAGTTCGCCTCCATCGGCAGGGCCTCAAGGATACCCTCGACGACTGTCGGCCCGCCAGTCGAGGCTCCGACGAGTAGTGTGGGGCGGTCGGGATACTCGGTTCGTGCAGGCGTCGATCCGACCGAGGTGCCGCCGGCAGCCGTCTCCCGTCGCGTCCGCTGGGCGGCCGCCTCGGTCGCGGAGACGTCGGCGCTCGCGACCGATCGAACCGTCGACACCAGCGACTCACGCTGCTGTTTGAGGCCGACTGACACCTCGCCGCTCGGCTTCTCGAAGAAGTCGACCGCGCCCTTCTCCATCGCCTCGAAGGTCAATTCGGCGCCGTCGGCGGCGTGGGCCGACAGCACCAACACCGGCGTCGGCCGCTCGGCCATGATCTGGTCGACGGCCTCGATCCCGTCAACGCCTGGCATTTTCAGGTCCATCGTGACGACATCGGGGTCGACCTCAAGGACGGTCTCGACGCCGTCCTCACCGTTCGAGGCCGTCCCGAGCACGTCGATGCCCGCGTCCTCAAGCATGTCGACGATGATCGTCCGCATGAACTGCGAGTCATCGACGACGACGGCGCTTACCGGCTCGCTCCCGTTTCGTTGGGTGGTCCTTGTCCGCGTCATGTCTCCCGTATCACCGACCTGTCGAGACGGCTCCGACGGGGGGGTTTCAGGCGGCGCGAGCCGGCGGAAACCTTCCGACGGCACGGTACTCCCGACATTCTCATACTCAGAACTGTTGCGGTACCCATATGAAGGCCCGTTTGGACTCAACGTTCGTCACGGGTGGCGAGTGTCGGCGGGACGCTCCGCCGCCCGGGTCGTAAGCTATTGGGCCGGCCCCAACAAACGACGCCCATGACCACGTTCGAGGCGGGCGACATCACGCTCCGGAGAGTTCGCGAGGGCGTCTGGGAGATCCCACAAGAGGGAAACATGCGCGTCCCGGCGCGGGTGTTCGCGAGCGAGCGCCTGCTTGAGGAGATCGTCGAGGACAGGACCCTCGAACAACTCCGCAACGCGACCCACCTGCCGGGCATTCAAAAGTACGCCATCTGTATGCCCGACGGGCACCAAGGGTACGGGTTTCCGGTCGGCGGCGTTGCGGGCATCGACGCCGAGGACGGCTGCATCTCGCCCGGCGCAATCGGCTACGATGTAAATTGCGGCGTGAGAATGGTGAAAACAGATCTCGAGTACGACGACGTGCGGGGCCGCGAGGAGGCGCTCGTCGACGCGCTCTTCGAGGCTGTTCCCTCGGGGCTCGGCGGCGGCGGCGTTCTCGAGGGCGACCACGGCATCCTCGAGTCGGCGCTCGAACGCGGCGTCGAGTGGTGTCTCGAGGCTGGCTACGCCGTCGAGTCCGACCTCGAACACTGCGAGGACAACGGCGTCCGCCGGGACGCCGACCCCGACGCCGTCCCACAGCGCGCGAAGGATCGCGGGCAGAACCAGATGGGATCGCTCGGCTCCGGAAACCACTTCCTTGAGGTCCAACGCGTCGCGGAGGTGTTCGATCCGGAAACCGCCGAGGCCTACGGGCTCGAGGCCGACCAGGTGGTCGTGTTGATCCACTGCGGGTCGCGGGGGTTGGGCCATCAGCTCTGTACGGAGTACCTCCGGCGGATCGAGACGGCCCACAGCGGTCTCGTTGACGCCCTCCCCGACAAGGAACTTGCGGCGGCTCCGGCGGGGTCGCAACTCGCCGAGGAGTACTACGGGGCGATGTGCGCGGCGATCAACTTCGCGTGGGTCAACCGACAGCTCATCACCCATCGGACGCGGACCGTCTTCGCCGATGTCTTCGGCGAGTCTTGGGAGGAGTTGGGGATGGAACTGCTGTACGATGTGGCCCACAACATCGCGAAGAAGGAAGTCCACGACGTTGACGGCGAGGACCGGGAGCTGTACGTCCACCGAAAGGGCGCAACGCGGGCGTTTCCGGCCGGCCGGTCGGAGGTGCCCGACGCCTACCGGGACGTTGGCCAGCCCGTTATTATCCCCGGCAGCATGGGTGCGGGCTCGTACGTCCTTCGCGGCGGCGCGAACTCCCTGAACGTCTCCTTCGGGTCGACAGCCCACGGCGCCGGACGGCTGATGAGCCGAACACAGGCGAAAGACGAATTCTGGGGCGGGGACGTTCAATCGGAGTTGGAGGGCCGGGAGGTGTACGTGAAGGCACAAAGCGGCGCGACGATCGCCGAGGAGGCCCCCGGTGTTTATAAGGACGTGGACGAGGTCGTTCGCGTCTCCGAGGCGCTCGGGATCGGCGACCCCGTCGTTCGCGTCGAGCCGATCTGCAATATAAAGGGATGACGCGGAACGAGGCGGAAGGAACGATGATGTGTCGGAGAAAGGGTACATAAATGTCTCCAACGCGAGTGCCGCTCGGCGAAGGGGAAATCGACGTCAACCTCCCCGAATGTGCGGTAACGGTCGCGGACCCGTCCGGGGGCGATCCGGTCGACGTCCGAGGTGCGGCCGGGGCGGCGCTCCGTGAGCCAGTTGGGACAGGCGGCGCCTCGGGGTCGGGCGACGGGCCGAGCGGAGCTTCCGGATCGACGGCCCGGCTCGCCGACAGGGTCGATTCCGACGACAGCGTCGCCATCGTCGTCACTGACCTGACGCGGGCGACGCCGGACGCCGAGCTCGTCGACGCGCTGTGTACCGAGCTGGCTCGGGCGGGCGTCGGTCGCGAGCAGGTAACCGTCGTCGTCGGGCTGGGGCTTCACCGGCCGATGACCGACGCCGAGTTGGCGGCGATGCTAGGTGAGTACGCCGACCTCGCGGTGAACCACGACCCAGAGGAGACGGTCACCGTCGGTCGCGTCGACGGCGTTCCGATCGAGTGCAACCGCCGGGTCGCCAACGCCGACCGCGTCCTCGCGACCGGGATGGTCGAACCACACCAGTACGCCGGGTTCTCCGGCGGGGGCAAGACCGTCGCGATCGGCGCCGGCGGCGAACCGTTTATAAAATACACTCACGGTCCGGACCTACTCGCCGAACCGGGGGTCAGGCTTGGCCGGACCGCCGACAACCCGTTTCGGGCAGCCGTCGACGCCGCCGGCGAGGCGTGTGGGCTCGAGTTCTGTCTCAACGTCACCCACGGCCCCGCCGGAATCCTCGACGCGGCCGCCGGAGAGCCGCGCTCGGTCGTGGAGACGCTCGCCGAAAGCGCCCGTGAGGCGCTCTCTGTCGACATTGACGGCGGGTACGACGCCGTCATCGCGGGCGTTGGGGCGCCGAAGGACGCGACGCTGTATCAGGCGAGCCGCGCCGCGACGTACGTCGCGTTGGGCGCGACCGATCCCCTGGTCCAAGGCGGACGGCTCGTCGTCCCCGCAACGCTGGCCGAGGGAGCCGGGGACGGAACGGGCGAGCGCCGGTTTTATGACCGGCTCGCGGGCGCGAGTAGCGCTGACACCCTTTATGAGGAGATGCGCTCTGGATACGAACCGGGCGCACAGCGGGCCTTCGTCGTCGCACGGGTCCTGAAGGACTACGAGATATATGTATCGAACAGCGACGCGCCGGCGGTCGTCGACGAGTGTCTGATGAAACCCCGCGAACGCGTCGCTGAGGCGGTCGAACCGGGGAGCGACGTGCTCATTATCCCCGATGCGCTGCATACGCTGCTCGTTTGAGAGGGTACCCCTCGAACCGCACACGCCTCTCGGCTCAAAACACCGTCACGAGCCCGCTGAAGAGACCGACCGTGACAGTGAGACGGCCCAAACTTCCGAGAAAGGTCGCGACGGCGAATTTGGTGTAATCGGTCTCAAGAATGGCAAACGCGTAGATCGAGATCGTATCCGGAAAGAACGGGACCGACAGCGCGATCGCGAGGCCGCCGTAGCCGTAGCGCTGGGCCAACTGGACAGATCGCCGCTCGGACCACTCGAGGACGTCGAATCGGGAGCGTCGTAGCCACCGGACGACCGGGCCGGACTGTTTTGCCTCTTGACCGATGTGGAAGGCGAACACGCTTCCGATGGCCTTTCCGGTCGCGCTCACCAGCATGATGCTCAGGAGGTTCGCAGCGGGCGGGACGCCGAGATCGATCGGGGCGAGCAACACGACCTCACTCGGCCCCGGAAGGACGAACGCGATCAGAAACGAGTACGCGAAGACGATCCCCATCCCGGCCCACCCGGTCGCCGACTCGACCAGCGCTTCGAGCCCCCCACCGAGTATCGAAAACAGTGTTCCGATCATTCGTTTCTAACCGCTCGTGTCGATTTATATACTCCGCCGTGATTAAATCGTCGGGTCCGGCGTCGGCGCTCCGCCCTCGCCGTCGATGGGTTGTCCCCGCGTTCGGTGTTGCCTTTCTCTGTCGACGTCGGCGTTTTTATCAGTCAGCGCATACTATTCAGGTCATGGCAGACAACAGCCCCTCCACTAGCGACGATGGATCGTTCGATCCCCCAGCAAGCGGGTCGGATGGTCGATCGCTCGCAATTCACGCCGCGACGCGGTTGCTCGGCCTCGGTGTCGTCGTCCTGTTGTGGTATGTCACCCGCCCGCTCTGGCACGGGTTCGTCTACGGCGTCCTCTACTCGCCCGGACTAACGGTGTTCGGCGGCGGGTCGATCATCGCGGCACTCGTCCTATGGTTTCTCCCGCCCTTCGACATCAACGGCGACGCGGACCGCTCGCTCGGGCGCGTGCTTCGAGAGGCCGATAGTCCGGTCGACGTGTTGTTGGAACTGCAGGGTTCTCCGGGACGGAAGCTCCGGCTGTTCATCACCGCTGTCGGCGTGTTCGCGGTGCTCTCCGTGCTGGTCAGCGTGCCCGCAGGGATGCTCGAACAGCGGACGCTCGCCCAAGGGACGATGGACGATTCGACCCAGGTCGAGGAGTTCCCGCAGGCAAACCCCGACAACCCGCGGGTCGTCCCCCGACAGGTGGCTGACATCACGACGCGTGGCTCCGTTTCCTACCGGCAACACCGGCTCGGGACGAGCGATATCGCTCGAAAGGAGGACGGCTCGCTGGCGTGGTCGTACGCGATCCAACCAGACGGGTTCCGCAACACCCTGATTGAGAACCAGCGCGGGGTGCTCGTTACAGACATGACCCGCATGGACGACAGACAGATCCAGGTCTACGAGGAGGACTTCACCTACGGCGAAGGGATGTTACTCCACCGCTCGGCGGATTGGAACCTCAAGACGTCCGACTACATCACGAAGTACGACGACGACGCCGTCGAGTTCAGCCACGATGGGCAGCCCTACATGTACTACCCGAAGACGGGCCACGAGTGGCATCTGACGCCGTTCCCGCACACGACGCCGACGTGGGACGGCGGAGCCTTAGTCCACCCCGACGGGCAGATCGACCATCTCACGCCGTCGGAAGCCCGTTCCGAGCCGATCTTGGAGGGCCAGCGACTCTACCCGATGACGCTTACGCGCGCCGAGATGGGCTCGCTCGGCTACCGGAACGGCATCATCAATCAGCTCCCGACCGTCGGCGCACACGAGGGGGAAATCGAGGTCGCAAGGCTCCCCTCGGAGGCCGACAACGCCCAGCCGTTCGTCATCGACCTGGAGGGTGAGCGGATGTCGTACGTGACCGCGATGGAGCCGTACGGCGAGGACACCCGGGGCCTCGACGAGGTGTGGTTCGCCGACGCGGAGACGGGCGAGTACACCTTCTTCGGGACCGACGACGAGACGCTGACCGGCCCTGAGCGCGCGATGGGCATCGCCCGATCAGCCGACTCGCGGACGAACTGGGGCCAGAACTTCGTCGTCACCGAACCGATTCCGGTCACGATCGACGATGAGCTGTGGTGGCATATAAAAGTCTCGCCGATCGACTTCACCGATGTGACGCGGAACGTCTTCGTCAACGCCGACACGAGTCGGACAGTCGAGATACGCGACGACGAGGCCGTCCGTTCATTCGTCGCCGGCGAGGTGATGGACGAGAACCTCGAGCCCATCGAGGATGGCGAGGGGACCGCCAATGCCATCTACTACGTGCTCGTTACCGACGAAAACGGGGACGTGGTCGAACGGATCCCGGTCGAGCCCGGTCAGGGGACGACTATCGTCGGCCCTGATGACGAGCGAGTGCGGAATAACGGAACGGCGTCAGCCGCTGGGTAATATCGGCATGAGGAGTCGGCCGATATTGACCGCCGGGTGATGTCGGCATGGGGAGTCGGCCGATATTGACCGCCGGGTAATATCGGCAGGAAACGTCAACCGGCGTCGGCCGTACCGTCGCCGGCACTCGGTTCGGACGGACTACTGTCATCCCCCTCGATTTCGGCCAGCACCCGGTCGTGGAACTCCTGCAGGACGGCCGACTCGTCCTCGGCGAGGACGACGTCGCTCGCCATCAGCGTTGCGAGGCCGAACGCCCGCGGCGACGGCGAGTCGACGCGGCCAACCGAGACATCGATATCGCCCGATTTGACGCCCGAAAGGAACGTCTCAACCGCGTCAACGTCGAGTTTGTCCTCCAAGATTTCTCGGTAGGTCTCCTCCATCACCGCGAATCGCTCCTTGTCCTCGGCGAACCCGAGCAGCATCTCGCTGGAAACCTGCTGTTGGCTCGCGGACTTCTCGTGGCCCTTGTACCGTTTGAGGATCATGAGCGACCGCGTCGCGTTGATCCGGAAGTAGCGCTTGAGAAGGTCAGTCCCCGAGAGCGATGCCCGGAGGTCGGCTCGAGCCTCGCCGGGATCGATATCACGGAGCACGGACTCGATATCGATCTTCCGGTTCAACGGCATCGAGAGCGTGAAGCCGTGGTCGGCGACGGCGACGGTGACGTTCGCGGTCGCCCGTTGGGCACACCGGTAGGCAAGGAGCCGCGAGAGACCGTCGTTGAACCGTCGGCCGTAGTTCGAGTGGACGTAGTAGTTGCGTTGGTACTCCTCGCGGTCGAGTTCGACCTCGATTGCGAGCCGATGGTCCGTCGAGACGCTCCCTACTCCGGCGTACTGCAGTTGTGTGTCGAACATCCGCGTCAGGGCGCGGACGGTGTTTTCGTCGAGTGGGAACTCTCTGAGCCACCGACGGACGCCCGGCGGTCCCGCCGACTCCATCCGCTCGAGCACCTCGCGCTGAAACCGGAGGACCTCCCGGCCGAGGTCGTAGCTCAGGGGCAACCGCTCGGAAAACCACGACGGGACGGTCGGGCGGGCGTTCGTCGGGTCGACGTAGACCTTCGAGCCCCGCCGGTAGCGGTACTCGTAGTTCGAGCCACCGAGGACGAAGACGTCGCCTCCTTCGAGCGTGTCGAGGTACTCCTCGTCGAGCTGGCCGACCCATTCGTCGCCGGAGCGGGTGTACACGTCGCAACTGAACGAGTCCGGGATCGTCCCGATATTTGTCATGTAGATGACCCGCGCGAGTCGGCCGCGCTTGCCGATGAGTGGTGTCCCCGGATCGAACGCCTCGTAGTGGTGCTCGCCGCCCGGCGGGTCGTTCTCGTCGCGCCAGACTTTCGCGTAGACGTTCTTTTCCTCCATACCGTCGTAGTCGGCAGTCAGATACCGAAACAGCGACTCGTACTCCCCATCGGTGTAGTTCCGATAGGGATAGGCGCTCTCGAGAATCCCGCGGATCTCGGCCTCGCGGCGCGGTCCGTTGATCGCCATCCCGTACACCTGCTGGGCCGCCACGTCCTGTGCGCGTTCGGGGACAAACACCCGATCGACGAACCCCGCCTCGGCCTTCTGTAGCATCACCGCACACTCGACCAATTCGTCCCGATCAAGGGCGATCACCCGACCCTTGACCGTCTTGCCGAGTCGATGGCCCGCACGGCCGACGCGCTGGAGCAGCGACGCGACGCTCTTCGGCGAGCCGACCTGTACGACAAGATCGATGTACGGCATGTCGATCCCCAACTCCAACGAGGTCGAGGTGGTGACGACGTCCAGTTCCCCGTTTTTCAGCCCCGATTCGATCTCCGCGCGCCGATCTTTCGACAGCGAACCGTGGTGACAGCCGGAGTTCGACTCGTCGTAGTCGCCGCGCTCTCGGAGGTTGTGTAACACCCGCTCGGCACCCGACCGCGTGTTCGTGAAGACGAGCGTGTTCGTGTGCTCGGCGACCAATTCGTCGAGCTGGGTATAAAACCGGTCCGTGATGACCTCTCGGGGCGTGTTGATCAGATCGTCCGTCGGGCATGAGAGTTCGACATCGAACTCCCGGACGAACCGCGCGTCGACAATTTCGTACTCGCGGGGGTGCCAGCCGTCACTGTCGGCAGCGTCGGCACCGCCGGTCGTCGGTCGCCCACCGACTAAGAACTCGCCGATCGTCTCCAGCGGTTCGACCGTCGCCGAGCAGCCGATCCGGGTCGGGGCGGTCTCACACATCCGCTCGAGCCGTTCGAGCGACACCGACAGGTGCGTCCCCCGCTTGTTATCCGCGAGCGAGTGGATCTCGTCAACGACGACGTACTCGACGGTTTCGAGCTTCCGTTTGAATTTCGGGCTGTTGAGCAGGATGGCGAGCGTCTCCGGCGTCGTGTTGAGGATGTGCGGCGTCTCATCGAGCATCCGCTGTCGTTCGGAATCGCTTGTATCGCCGTGTCTGATCGCGTGGCGTATCTCGACGGACTCCCCGCGCGATTCGAGGCGGTCGGTAATCCCCTCAAGCGGTTCGGTCAGGTTTCGATGGATGTCGTTCGCGAGCGACTTGAGCGGTGAGACGTACAGACAGTAGACGCTGTTTTCGAGCCCCCCATCGTCCGTCTCGGCGCGCCGAAACAGGTCATCGATGATGGCTGTAAATGACGAGAGTGTCTTGCCCGACCCCGTCGGCGCACACACCAGCGTGTTCGTCCCCTCGTCGATCAGCGGGATCGCCTCCTTTTGCGGCGGGGTGAAGAGGCCGTCGTTCTCCGGGACGAACGCGCCGAACTGCTCGATCCACCACGCTCGGACATCGGATGAGAGCCGGGCAAACGCCTCGGCGTCGTCGATTTCGACCGACGCCGGGTCGTACTCGAACCCGTGGTCCGCCAGTCGCTCGCGGACGCGGGCCTCCGGAGAGCTCTCGGGCGAAGGCGGCATCTCTCCCATATGCCCATCGGTAGGGTGCGGGCGTGCAAGTGGGTTTGGCCCCCGGAACTGCGGATCGACGACGGTGCGGATCGAGTGACCCCTCCGGACCACCACAAGGCCTTTCGCGCCCACCCTCGGACCCCGATCCATGGTTCCCGACAGTTCCCCCTCCACCCTACGTGATCGGCTCCCGGCGGAGACGGAGTCAAACGCCCTGATATACGGCCTCGTCGGCGGCGTCGTCGGAATCGTCCTCTCCGCGGTCCCGCTCTCGACGCTTCTCGGCGGGATCGTCGCCGGCTACCTCGAAGGCGGACGCTTCGACGACGGACTGAAAGCCGGGGCGGTCGCGGGCGGTGTCATGTTCGTCCCCTTCGTGGCCCTGTTTTTCTTGCTGTTGGCCTTCCTCGGGTTCGGCGGTGCCCCGATGGCGCTCGGCGTGTTTGGCGCGTTCGCGCTCGTCCTCGTGGCGGTGTACACCGTCGGACTCGCCGTTCTCGGCGGCTACCTCGGCGTATATGTACGACACGAACTGTGATGGGTTGATATGGGGACCGACGATGATCCGATAGCACCAACCGACAGACGAACATCCGATGTCAACATACTTCCCCGCCGCCCCCGACCACGTCGGTATGCGCGTGACTTTTCTCGGCACCGGATCGGCGATGCCGACCGGCGAACGGTTTCAGACCGGACTACTGATCGAGGACCCCGCAGGCAGGGGCAGTCCGCTGCTCGTCGACTGTGGCAGCGGTGCGCTTCACGCCCTCGCGGAGACGAACGTCGGCTACGAGGGGGTCGAGACAGTGCTTTTGACCCACCACCACCTTGACCACGTCTCAGATCTGATGCCATTATTAAAAGCCCGCTGGCTGGCTGGCGAGACCGATCTCGAAATCGTCGGTCCCGACGGCACCGAGGAACTCCTCGAGGGACTTCTCGAGGTCCACGAGTACATGGCCGGCCGGATTGATCTCTCGATCCGGGAGATCGGCCCCGGTTCGGACTCGGTCGCGGGCTACGATGTCGAGGCGGTCGAGACGGTCCACTCGATGCAGGGTCTGGCCTACCGCTTCGAAACCGACGACGCCATTTTTACATTCTCCGGCGATGGCGAGGCGACCGATGCCGTCGCCGAACTCGCAGAGGGCTCAGCCGTGTTGGCCCACGACTGTTCGTTTCCCGATGGGATTGACGTGGACAACCACCCGACGCCAAGTCGACTCGGCGAGGCGCTATCGGGCCACGAAATCGGCCGGGTCTACCTGACGCACCTGTATCCCCACACCGACGGCCACCACGACGAGATGACCGAGTCCGTCGAGTCGGCGTTCGATGGCGACGTTCGGGTGGCCAAAGACGGCCTGACAGTGGATCTGCGGCGGACCGGGTGATTTCACCCTTCGGCAACGAACTGACAGCGAGTTTGACAGGGCTGTGGGCCGCTATCGCAGAGTGCTCGGTGAAGCGAACCCGTTATACCGGAGCGGATGTTTCATACAAGGATGACGTCCTCCAACGAAGCCCTCGAACGCCAGCCGTCGCTGACGGCGACGCTTTATTGCTCTAGCTGTACCCACGAAAGCCGCATCAACGGCGGTTGGATCCTCCACGTACGGACGGATACCCTCGAGTACGAATGCCCGAACTGTGGAACCGCGATCGGTTCCCACCAGGCCGAATCGGCGCTTACAACGCAGAGCGGGGGGTCGCTTCGGACCGGCAGCGCCGACTGAGAACGCAACGTTGACCCCGCGAGTCAGTTCAGCCGATACCGCAACAGCGCCGCGATTCCACCTAGGTTTCCAAGCTGCTGGCCAGGGTCGAACTCGTGTGAGAAAACGACCACGTCGCCGCCCTGTCGCTCAACGTCCGAGATGACATCGTTGACATCGCGTTCCCAGTCGCCCTCGCCCGCCCGTTCCTCTCGCAGCCGTTCGTCGAGGACGAGCAGCGTCTCGACCGCCCCGTATTCGGCGGCCTCAGCCACTTCGTCGATTCCGTAGGCGGCTTTGGCTCCCTCGGCGATCCGCTGCATCAGTTTGTCGATGTATTCGGCCTCCTTCGAGATGCGGGTCTCGGTCTGGATCCGATCGACCGCGCCGCGTTTCAACACCTCGTGGACGCCGCGGTCGCCGACGCTCGCGGTGTCGACCGTCTGGACCCTCTCAGCCGCTTCGGGGGCGGCGTCCTCGATGTGATCGAGGGCGTCCCGCTTGGTGAACCCCGGGCCGGCGAGGATAATCGCCTCGACATCGAGGCGTTTCAGGATCGCGGCCAACTCCTCGAACAGTTCGTCGCGGCCGCGAGCGTACTCGCCTTTCCCCGTCGTCCCGGTGATCGTGGCTCGCTCCTCGACGCCGTACTGGGCGACGGTGTGGACGTGGGCCTCGCCCTCCTCGACGGTCGCGATGGCGACGTCGGGCTGTTCTGCAGTCTCGACGGCCTCCTCAAGCCGCTCCAGTTGGTCGACCTGCCAGACCTTCTCGATCGTGATCTCGTCGTGCTCCTCGACGTTGAACGTGTGGTGGAAGTCGAGTTGGTCCTCTCGCGAGCAGTCGACGATCTCGCCGCCAACCCGGAGCCGGTTGGCGAACTTCGCGAACTCGACATCGGCCACCTCGAGTTTGAGCCACATCGGCTCGCGCTGACCGCCGGTGTCGCGGGTCATGTCGTCGTCGCGCTGGATTCGGCGGGTGGTGTCGCCGGAGACGGCGTCGCCGGGTTCGAGAATATAGGTGAGATGCCACAGGTCGTCGAGGCTCTCGGGGACGACGGTGATCCGTTCGCGGCCCCCCTCGGCGGCCTCGCGGTCGGCGATGCGCATACCGGCTGTCGGGCCGGCAGCGATAAGTGCGCTCGGGTTCGGACCTACGGGGGCCGGGACGGCCGAGTCAGTTTCGCTCGCGCTCGTCCCGCCGGCCGGAATCGTCATCCGGATCGACAGCGGGCCGGAACCCGCCGCCGAAGGTCTCAGGCCCCGTCGGCTCCGCGTCGCTGCCGGTATCGGCGTCCGAGCCGGAAGCGCTGGCATCCCCGCGCCAGTACCCTGTCTTGGGGGTATCGGGGGATTCACGCCCTCGCCGGATTCCCCGACCGCCGTCCGTCTCCGCTCCGGAATCACCGGCCGGGGCGCTTTCCGTCACCCGCCGCACCGCCGGCGTGAGGTCGTGGTGCCCTGGCCGTCGCCGCCGGCTTCCGATTCCACCATCGTGGCCCGGAATGCGCTCGACAGCAGGCCGAACCGTCCACTTGTCGGGGTCGCTTCGCTCGTGGACGGCGGGAACTGGGTCGAGTCCGAGGGCGGCCCCCACGCCTTGGCCGTAACAGTACCGGGCACCGGTCGCGAGGACGAACTGTAAAAAGAACCCGGCGAGAATGAGCCGAAGCAGGTAGGCGAACGGGAGCAAGAACAGCCGCAGTGCGATCGAGATACCCCACGCGGTGGCGTAATCCTCTGTCACGGCCCCGGAGACGACAGTCCTGATATCGAAGGCGGCGCGCGGACGGTTCGTATGCGCGAACCGGGCGACAGCGACGGGGAGGACATAGAGCGCGCCGATGACGTACATGAGCGCGACGACGGCGACGATCCCCGTCAACGAGGTGGCCGCAGTCGTGGCCGCTTGGGAAACGGCGCGGTCGAGCAGTACCGCCGAAACGTCCGTTCCGGTCGCTCGGACGCCAACCAGCGGGGCGAGCACGACGAGACCGGGCGCCAGATACGCGGCCGAGATGCCGACCGCGAGCGCCCCGTCGCGCAACAGCCGTCGGACGTCTCCGAACCGCGGCGGCGTCGGATGCTCACGCCCGATCGTCGTGCGGACGACGCGGACGTAGTAGCCACGAACGAGGAGCCACGGGAGGAACCCCAACGCGGCGACGTATGCGTATGGGGTGTCGAGCGCGGCGACGCCGAGCGCGGCCATAATAACGACGAGGGTGAGCCCTCCGACGATGACCGAACGCCCCCCTTCGGAGGACCGCGTCGGGTAATCGAGCGCCTCCCTAAACATATATTTAGTAACGTACCCGGCGGGTTTATATCTCGTGGAGGCGGCCAGCAGGCGGCGGATAACGCGGCGATATCGGTGTAGCGCCACTCATAACGGGCGTCGTCGAATCCGCCCCGACCGACTCACTCGTCGAGCATTCGACTCCCGCCGGGCGGGCAGAACTCCTGGATCCGGTCCGGGCTGGCGATCTTGCGGACAAAGCTCGTATCGGTGAACCGCTCGCGAAACGTCCGGTACAGCCGCTTTGCGATGTCGTTTTGAGCGTACTGTCCCGGCTCGATCCGGACAGAGGTCTCCGCGACGGGATCGATCGCCGACGGCGGCCCCCCGATGACGCGGGTATCGGGTTCGCACTTGATGCCGACGGAGACGCCGACCGAGACATCGCGGTAGTACTCTCTGTCGCCCCGAATGACGAAGCTTCCTTTCTCTACGTACTCGCCGCTCTCGGGTGTCTTCGATACCTGCTCAGCATCGACTTCGTAGACATCACCCTCGAACCTGCTGTCCTTCCAGACCGAGGAGTACGACACCGCAAACTGGGCGGCCTCGCGTTTGCTCCCTTCGGGAATGTCGATGTCGCGGGCCGGTTCGTCCGGCTCGGTCGCCTTCAGGATCGTAACCGGAGCACCGTGGGCCTGCGCATGAAAGAAGCGATCGGAGGGGTCCATGTACTTTTTGACCAGCTCCTCGTTCTGGTCGGCGTTGCGGCCCCCGATGACGAGAAAGCCGTCACTCGTCCGGAACCATCGGAACCGCTCGTGCCACTTCTCGTCGGACCGGACCGGGACCGACGACATGGTGAGGTAATCCGTCTCGCCGTCGTCCTCGTCGTCGCTGTCCTCGCTCGCGTCGTCGACCTCCCACTCCTCGCGGCGGCGCTTGACCTCCGCGAGATCCTCTCGGGTATCCTCGATCGCCGCCTGTGCTCCCTCTTTCTTTTTACGGACGCGCTTGGACTCAGTGTAGAGGCGGTCGGCATTCTTTTCGACGCCGACCATCGGATCCAGTTCGATCGGACCGTTCCCCAAGTCGACGGTTACTGTCCCCTCGGCGCCGTCGACCGAGACGACCGCCTCGGCGGCCTCGATGCCCTGTTCGGCACCGGCCTCGAACGTCGTCTCGATCTCCGCCCAGGGAACGTTGTCCTCGCGGGCCGCACGGACCGTCGAGCAGATCTCGTCGACCACGTCGTAGTTGCCGTACAGGGATTCGGCCTTTTGTTGTTCCTCGTCGGCCTGCTTGTCATAGGACTCGATGGCTCCCTCCTGCTGTTCGATGATCCGCTCGTATTTGCCAATCTCCGACTCGAAGTCCGGACGGTCGGTCCCGCTGCCGGCCTGCTCTTCGTCCTCGGACTCGGTTTCGAGCCGATAGAAGTACTCGTCGATGGCGCCATTGAAACTCTCGAAGGCGGTCGCGTCGTAGCCCTCGGCCTCGTGTTCTCGAAGGGGAAGTGGCGTCGCATCGACGACATCGCCGTCGTCGGTCTCGTAGAGCCGCGGGTCGGTCCGGCCCTCGAGGATCGGCTCCCGGAGGCGCTCGAGCGCGCCGTAGAGTGCCTCGTATTGCGTCGCGCCGGAGTTCTCGATGTCCATCGTCTTCTCGACGCCGGCGCGGGTACACAGTTCCTCGGCGTAGAGGCCGCCGAAGTTGAGTTGCGTCGCCAGTGTTCGGACGAGGTCGGTGTCCGAATCGTCCATCCGCGCGGCGAAGGCGTCATAATCACAATCGAGGGGGCTGAACCGCTCGTCGGGGTAGCCGTACTGCGACCCCGGTGCAACCGTTCGGGAGGTCAGCCGGACGGTGTCGAGACAGTCGATGACCTCTCTGTCCTCGTTCATCACGGCGACGTTGCCGTCGCCGAACAGTTCCACGACGATGAGTGTCGTCGCGTCCTCGCGCTCGAATCGGAACGTGAGAATGCGATCGAAGCCGTACTGCTCGACGCCCTCGAAGTTCGCGCCTGCGATGCGGTTTCTGAGCATCATCGCGAAGTTCGGCGGCCGCCCGGGCGCGTCGGCGACGTGGTCGGGGACGGCGACGTGTGCCCGCTTGGGATCACCCGTCTCGATCACGAGTTCGATCCGCCCGCGGTCGTAATCGCGCATCTTCAGCCGGACGAAGTCGTCGCCGTAGAGGTAAGCCTTGTCGACGACCGCGCCGGTGTACTCCCGCAACTCGCCGACGAGTGCGGCGAGGTCGACGCTCGTCATCGCCCGTTTTCGGTCCATACGCTGGGGTGTGCCGGGCCGAAGAAATGCCTACCGCCTTGGCGGTGCCTCGAACACGAAACGGTTACTCCGATCCGTCGAGCGCCGTCCACTCTGCGTCCGAGAGCGTTCGCTGGATCATCCCCGTGTCGAGCGCCTCGGCGAGCGTCCGAAAGCCGGCCTCCTCGGCGCGGTCGTCGGCGTTTGCGACGAGCCGCGAGACGATGAACTCCGGCGTCGAGCGGCCGACTTCGCCGAACCGGGGCTGGTAGTCGACCTCCAACTCGAGGTCGTCGGTCAGTCCCTGGGCGACGATGCCGTCAGTTCGTGCGGTCTCGGGAAGTGGTTCGAGGTCGTCAGCTAGGTGGGTGACGAACGTTCCGATAGCGCCCTCGGCGATCGAGAGCCGGACGAGACCGCCGAGCAGGTCCGCGGCCCGTCCCGGCTCGGTGATGGCTTCGAACTCGTCGACGAGCATGAGCGTCCGGTTGCCGGAGACCAGCGGCGGAACGACCGACTGTAGCGTCGACTCGAGCACGCCGGCGTTGAAACTCGCGTGCCGCCGGTGGAAGACGAGCCGATCGAGGGGGGAGACTTCGGCGGCGTCCGCAGGGACGGGCAGTCCCATGTGGGCGAGGATCGCAACGGCACACAGCGTCTCCAATAGCGTCGTCTTTCCGCCGCTGTTTGCTCCGGTGAGCACCGTCACTCGTTCGCCCGTCGGGGCGTCGAGGCCGTGCTCGCCGACTGCGTACGTGATCGGCTGAGTGTCGACGCCGGCGTCGAGCAACCCGAGGTTTCGCGCGCCGACGACGGCGAGACCGTCGCCGTCGGCGTAGCGGGGACGTTGGAGGTCGTAGGCCGCCGCAAACCGGCCCAAAGAGAGTTCCCGCGCAACCGTCGTCACCGCTGACCCGGCGCGGTCGACATCTCCGCCCGCCGCCTCGATTGCACCTTCTAATTCGGCGCGGACGTCGGTCGAGCGCTCTTCGATGGTTGTCTTTAATTCGGCGCGAAGCGTCCGGAGCGTCCCGGTGACGAACCCGGAGGCGTCGACGGCGTCCTCGACCATCGCCGAGCGGATCCGGGCCGGATCGACGGTCGTCTCCCGGCGGAGGTACTCGACGAGGCCCTCGCGGAACGCCGCGGTATCGCCGACACGCTCCGATCGCAGCTCCTCGAGTATCCCTTCCGCGTTCGCCGAGAGCCGATCGATAGTCTCGTGGACGTCCCGAAGCCGGTCGAGTTCCTCGTCGGCCCCGCGTTCGATCCGGGCGTCGCCGATGGCCTCAAGAGCGACCGCCGCCTCCGCTAGCGCGTCGACGTCGAGGGCGGCGATAGGGTCGAAGACGGCGCTGTCGCAGTCGACGTCGGCTAACTCGACCGCCGTCTCGACGGCCGCGATCCGGCCGGAAGCGATGTCATACTGCTCGAACGCATCGAGTACTGCGGCCTTGCCGTCGTCGTCGAGTTCGTTCCAGCCCGTCCGGCCGCGCTCGACGGCGTCGAGACGGGACTCCATCGCCGACCGGTCGGAAAGCGGTGTCAGCGTTCGGAGCCGATCGGCGGCCGCTTCGCTCACGGCGAGTTGAGCGATCGAATCGAGGAGGTCCTTATATACGACTCGGGCATCGCGGGTCGCCAAGAGCGCCATACCGTCGGCGCTTTGAGCGTGTCTGAGCACGCGCGTCACCCGGCTTCGGTCGACGCCCGCCTCGACAAGCGTCCGGACGTCGCCCGATTCGATCGCTTCCGAGGCAGCTTCGGTCCCGATCGACGACTCCAGAGTCGCCTTGGTCTTCGGGCCGATCCCCCAGTACTCCTCTAGATCCATATCGGCGGGTCGTCCAGGCGGGGTATTAGCGTGGCGGAGCGTTTCCTGTCACCGGAGGTAAAGAGTTTTGTCCGGGTTGGCCCAACCAATCGGTATGACAGAGTACACCGTCGAGTTCGTCGGGACCGGCGAGACGATCACGGTCTCGGACAAACAGACCATCCTCAAGCGCTGCATCGAGGAGGGCATCGCACAGGAGTACTCCTGCCGCGTCGGGATGTGTCTGGCGTGTTCGGCTGAGATCGTCGAGGGCGAGGTCGCCCAACCCGCAGCGCGGGGGCTGACCGATGAGGAGAAACAGGCCTACGCGCTGACCTGCATGGCCCGCCCGCAGTCTGATCTCAAGCTCGATCGTGGGAAGTATCCGCCGAGCATCGAGGACACCGCCGCGATGGAGGGGTCGGAGCCGGCGGCGGCGGACGACTGAGCCACTTATAAATTATCCCCGGGATCGTGCTCCTCGGCCATCCGGTCGGCCTCGGCCGCGTAGCGCTCACGCGTCTCGGGGTCCTCGACTGTCCCGAGGTTGGATTGGTCGATGTCGAGGCTGACCGGCGTCTCGCGGCGGGTCCCGGTGTAACTCGTTAGCGCGCGCTCCTTGCGGAAGTCCCGGCGGCCGTCAGGCGTCGCATAGGTCAAGATGATCAGATTCTGTTCGTCGTCCGAGTAGGTCCGCTCGACCATCCACACACGGGTGGTCCCGGCCGTCGGTTCCGTCGTATCGGCCGTCTTCATCGTCTCTGGGGCCCCACCCACGGTGTTTCGGTTCGTATCTGTCATGCTGTGTCTCCGAGCGCGTCGGCGACCGCGTCGATTTCGTCCGCCGTCGAGACCGCGTGGACGGAAACGCGGACCGCCTCCGGCCAAGGGAGCGATCTGACGGCAATCTCCCGATCGGCCAGTCGTTCGACGGTCGCCTCGGGGTCGTCATCGGCGATCGTAACGAGCCCCGACTCGTACTCGCGAGGGCTCACCAGGCGATCGTCGTCGATCCGATTCTTCAAGCGGTCGGTCAACCGCTCGATCCGCGCCTCGATCGTCGGGAGGCCGATCGACTCAATGGCGTCAATCGCCTCGAGAAGACCCACGTGGGGAGCGGGCGACGCCGAGCCGATCTCGAAGCGTCTGGCCCCCGGATGGTACTCGACTCCCGTGGCAGATGGGGTCTCGACGCTTCGGTAGCCGACCGAATGCGGGGCGAGATCGGACGCCGAGTCCGGATCGACGTATAAGAATCCCGCGCCCCATGGGCCGAGCAGCCACTTGTGACCGGCGGCGGCGACCGCGTCCGCGCCCCACTCGGTCACGTCCATCGCCCGTTGACCGGGGACCTGCACCGCGTCGACGAGCGTGAACGCCCCCGCAGCGCTTGCGATCTCGACGAGATCGGCGACCGGCAGCCGGGTTCCGTGCGTCCAGGTGATGGCGCTGAAACACGCCAGCGTGGCATCCTCGACCGCCTCGGCGAACGCCTCGCGGTCGATCCGCCCATCGGTCGTCTCGAGGACACGCACTTCGACGCCCTCCCGTTCGAGCCGCTGCCACGGGAGAACGCCCGCCGGGTGCTCGAGGTCGGTCCTGACGACGACATCGCCGGAGTCCCACTCGATAGCACCCGCGATCCGGTTAATGCCGTCCGTCGTGCTCTGGGTCAGCGCGACCGCCTCGGGGTCCGCCCCGAGGAAGTCGGCGATCCGGCTCCGGACGGTCTCATAGGCGTCGAAGGCGACATCGTAGGGGTCGGCGTCGGCCGATCCGTACTCGTGGTCGGCGAGAAACGATGAGGACGCGTCGACGACGTAGCTGGGACTCGGGCCGTGGGCGCCGTAGTTGAGGTAGGCGGTGTCCCCGTTGGCGAGCGCCGGAACGTCGGCCCGGAGTTCCTCGGGTGTCACGGCCGGACCCCCGAGTCGTGGGGACAGCCCCCGGTCGCTCCGGCGACGGGACCGACGGGTTCGGTACCGCGAGTGATCACCATTTCAGGACGTGTAACGCTCGATCACGCTCGAGAGCTCCTCTTCGGACTTCATCCCGACGAGCTGTTCGACGGTCTCGCCGTCGGCGAAGAGAAACAGCGCGGGGATCCCTTGGACGCCGTACTGCGAGGCCAGCCCCTGGAACTGGTCGACGTCGACCTTTATGATGGCGGCGTCGGTCTCGGCCGCGACCGACTCGATCGCCGGTTCCATCATCTGGCACGGGCCACACCAGTCGGCGTAGAAATCGATCAATACGACATCGTACGTCGATACCGCTTCTTCGAGGTCGCCCTCGGCACCCAGGTGGATCGGTTCGGTCGGGGCGGCTTTTGCGTTTGAACTCATCAACTCGTTCTACGACCCGGAAGCGTATAATGGCTTTGGACAAATGCCACAATACTATCCACAAATAGGTGAGACGGGGCGGCGACAGACTGGTTGAACGCAGAATCCGAGTCGATGTTGCCAACGCCGTAGAACCCCTTCGCCACCGCACCACCACGCTATTTCCTGTGGATTCAGTATATAAACGTCATTGCTTGGACCGCGGTCGGTATTTATACCTCGAAGTGACCACAAACGCCATCAAATAGACTGTATATAGAGCTTCTGCGGGCCTGGACCCGGCCGAATTTCGACGGCCCCGGACTACTGTGCGATCTTCACGTGCTGGCGTCGTCAGGCGTCTGTCGGGGGGACCAACAAGACGTTCGCGTTCGCATCTGCGACGATCCGCTCTGAGACACTCCCCAAAAGTAACCGACGCAGACGGCTGTGGCCGCGGGAGCCGATGAGCGTTGTCGTGGGGTTGTGGTCGGCCTCGGCGGCGAGTATCTCCTCGGCGGGGTCGCCCTGGCGGACGTCGGTCCGGGTCTCGATACCCCACTCCTCAAGCGTCTCGGCGCGCTCCCCGAGACGCTCGGCGATCGGATCGTCCGCGTCCGTCTCCGGCATCGGGTCCTTCGGCGTCCGGACGTGAACCAGCGTCACCTCCCGGGTCGCCCCTCGGAGATACGAGAACGTCTCGAAGGCCCGAGCGGCGTTTTCCGAGAAGTCAGTCGCGTAGAGGACGTGCCGAAAGAGGTGTTTTCGGACCGGATCGGGGTCCTCGTTAGCCCGCTCGATGCGGTTGACGATGAGAGGGGCAACCGCCGTCCGCGCCAGGTTCCGGGCAGTCGAGCCGATGACGCGGTTCTCTAGTGGGCTTTTGCCGCGGGAACCGACGATTATCAGGTCGGCGACGATTGTCTCCGCGATGCCGTTGATCCGGCGGTGTGGCGTCCCCCGGACGACGTGCGTCTCGACATCGAATCCTTCCCGTTCGATCACACGACGGTACGTTTTGAGGGCTTTTTTTCGCCGCCCTTCGAAGTCGATCCCCGGCATCCCCGCGTGGACGTTTGAGGGAACGACCGTAACCAGGTGGATCACGTCGACGCCGATCCGACCGAGACACTCGAGACACGTCTGGTTCTGGATCGCCGCCTCGCTCGCCGCCGAGAGATCCGTCGCACAGAGCGCGCGCATACGTTGATTATTGAGGGTGAATTATATAGACGTTCCCCCGATCCGGCGTAGAATCGGCAAACGACCCACGGATCTACCCATCCGGTATTGTATTGGTTTTACACAGCCACTACTGACAGACCGGATCAATCCCAAAACGACTTCGTCCGAGCATACTGGCGCTCGCGTTCGATGATGTCGCGATAAAAGTCGTCCTCGTTCTCGCGGTGGTTGTTAATAATAAAAGCGGCGTTGCGGGGACCGACGCCTCGCGCCGCCAGCGCGATCACCGCCTTCTTCCCGTGGCTCTGGACCAGGCTCGCGGCCCGGTGGGCGCGTTCGGTCTGCGTTCGCTGCTCGTCGTCCTTTCGAGCTTCCGGGGTCCGGACCGACTCAACTACCTCGTCGGCCCAGGGATTCAACGCGGCGACCCGGGTCGATCCACACGCCGGGCATTCGGGCTGTTCGTCGACCCGTTCGACCGTCTGCCGTCGGTCCCACTCGTCGCAGTGAAGACACGCGAGCAACACGCGGTCCTCCATGATCCGCTCTCTGACCGTTTCGACGACGGAGGCATCGGCGTTCTCCGGCGAGAGCAACTCCCGCCCCGAGGACCGCCCAGCCCGGCCGAGCGCCGTCCGTTGGCTCGCCGTCTCGAGGGTGATATCGCCCGACTGGAGCCGCCGGAGGACGTCACTCGCCCCCGTGGCGTCGAGTTGCTCGTGGAGGACGACCCGAACCGCCTCGTCGTAGATCGGCGTGTCCTCAAGCGCCTTGAGCAGCCGGTCCTTCCCGAAGCGGTTCTGACTCGCCCCCTTGCCCTTCCAGCGTTTCAGCGCGCCGAACTTCGCCGCGACCTGCGCGAGGGTGTACTTGAGCGCGTCGGAGTTCTTGAGGCTCAATTCGACGAGTGTCGCGACGTGGTCGGGATCGGTCGATTCGAGGATTCCAACGACGTCGCCGATCGTGACGCCCGAGGGTACCTCAAGTTCGATCCGGTAGGGGTCGACCTCCATCGCCACCGACGACCCGGTCCGCTGGCCGATCAGCGCCGACAACAACCGCCCCAGCGTCTCGTTGACCGTGTGGCCGAACGCGGCGTTGACGACGATCTCGCGGCCAAACCCCTCGACGACGACCCGGTCGTCGGCCGGAACCGGCCCCTCGTGGCGCTCGACCGGTTTCAGCGCCTCGCTCGCGGTGTGTTCGTCGGTCGCGAACCGCTCGGCGAAGGCCCGCGCGACGTGGCCGCGGCTCATTCCCTCCGCGAAGCGTTCGCGAGCCGCCGCCCGCGTTTGCCCGACGTGCTGGGCCACGTCGTAGGGGACCGGGATCTCTTGGCCGACCCAGGAGGGGACCTCCCCGGTCGGGTCGCCGACCGGCGAGACAAGGACCTCTTCGGCTTCGTCGTCGATCTCGGTGATTCGCCACATCTCCCCGCCCTGGACGAACGTCTCGCCGGGGGCGGCGAACGTGACGACGAACCGCTCGGCGAGCGTCCCGACGGGGTCGCCCGAGGCCATGTCTTTCACTGTGTAGTTGGCCTCGTCGGGGATCATCGAGAGGTTGGCGTAGAAGTACTGCCACGTCCCACCGGATTTCTCGAGGCGATCCGCCTCCTCCTCGAGCCACAGGAGCCGGTTGCCCGAGAGCTCCCGGACGACCGATTTGAACGCCTCTCGGGACAGGTTCCGGAACGGGTACGCCCGCGTGACGATGTCGTACGCGCGGGCCGCCGGGATCTCCTCAAAGCCCATGAGCAGGCCGGGAATCTGGTTTGCGACCGTATCGAGGCTGGCGTGGTGGATCCCCGCCGACTCGACAGCGCCGTCTTCAGCGCGCTCGACGATCGCGAGCGCCTCGAAGGCGTCGTCCGAGCCGGTCGCGACGACTGTCCCGGAAGAGGTCGCCTCGCGGCGGTGGCCCGCCCGTCCGACGCGCTGGAGCAGCCGGCGGATCTCCCGCGGGCTCGAGTACTGGACGACGTGGTCGATCCGGCCCACATCGATGCCGAGTTCCATCGAGGAGGTGCACAAAAGCGCGTCGAGTTCGCCGGCTTTGAACCGGTCTTCGACCTCGATGCGGGCCGACTTCGACAACGAACCGTGGTGGATGCCGAGGTCCGTGCCGTAGGATTTTAGCCGTGATCCGAGCCCTTCGGCGGTCTGGCGAGTGTTCACGAAGACGAGCGTCGAGTCGTGTGCGGCGACGATGTCGTCGATGACTCGGACGTGGCTCGCGAGTTCGGCGTCGGTCAGCAACTCGCCCGCCGCCGTCCGGTCGGCCGGCGTGATCCCGGGCGTCCGGACGGTGACGTCGATGTTCGACCCCGCCTCAACCTCGGCGATCCGACAGCCGCGGTCGCCGGTCAGGAAGCGGCCGACCTCCTCGGGGTCGCCGACGGTCGCGGAGAGGCCGATCCGCTGGAACGCCCCGGCGTGCTCGCGGAGGTGTTCGAGCCCGATTGTCAGCTGTGCCCCCCGTTTGGAGGCGGCGAGTTCGTGGACCTCATCGATGACGACGTGTTCGACATCCTCGATCGCCCGCCGGAGCTTCTTGCCTGTGAACATCGCCTGCAGCGTTTCGGGCGTCGTCACGAGCACGTCCGGCGGGTCGTCGGCTTGCTTGCCGCGCTCGTAGTCGGTCGTGTCGCCGTGTCGAACCGCAACCTCGACGTTGAGCGTCTTACCCCACCAATCGAGCCGTTGTCGCATGTCGCGGTTTAGCGCTCGTAGTGGCGTGATGTAGAGCGCCTGTATTCCGTGTCTCGGCTCGCGACCGCGGATGGCCGAGAGGACCGGTAGCATCGCCGTTTCGGTCTTGCCCGATCCGGTCGGGGCGACGACGAGGCCGTGGTCACCGTCGGCCAGCGCCGGGATCGCCTTTCGCTGTGGCGCCGTCGGCGTGTCGAAGCCACGTTCGGAAAGCGCCGACCGAACGTCGGGATGGAGGGCGACGAAGGCATCCATGCCGGCCCCGTCGGCGGTCCCGTTACTCATCGATTCCGTTAGTATCGCCAGCCGAATAAGCGGCGCGTTCGGGGACAATGCCGGCAGTGTTCGCAAAAAGAGGGCGGCTCAACCGACGGTCCATGACGACTCCAGTAACTGTTTCGAGTGAAGACCCCGATCCCCGAAGGCATATAGCTTGGCCGGCCGATCTCCCGGCCATGATCGACGAAACAGTCGAAGAGATCCGCGAGATGCAGACGCACTCGTCGTCGGTCGTCGCGGTCAAGGCGGCCGAAGCGCTCCGAGAGCTCCTTGATCGGGAGTTTGCGACCGTCGAGGAGTACGTCAGATCCCTCGAGCGCAACGCCAGCGCCCTCCAGCGCGCCCAACCGTCCCACGCCTCGCTGCACAACACCCAACGTGAGATCGTCTCCCGGGTCGAGGATGGCGAGTACGACACGACTGCGGCGGCGAAAGCCGAAACCGAAGCGGCTATCGACGACATCGTCGAATCGGTCGAGAGCGCCAAACACGAGGCCGCGATGAACGCCGTCGACCTCCTGCCCGACGGGGCGACAGTGTTGACCCACGACTACTCCTCGACGGTCGTCGAGGCGATCGAACTCGCCGCCCGCGAGGGCCACCACATCGACGTCTACGTCACCGAGGCCCGACCG
>Ga0207714_1000207_pt1 | contig 39928 bp, 30 predicted proteins | sample PonA232FremontCA_2_FD_187270 | JGI IMG/M metagenome (GOLD analysis project Ga0207714, IMG submission 187270) | Marine sediment microbial community from Fremont, CA, USA - Pond A23 Sediment 2 (SPAdes) | ecosystem: Environmental > Aquatic > Marine > Unclassified | place: USA: Fremont, California...
CTATTAAAATTGGCATACTATTGCTGTAACCCCATCTACCTAAGTATAATGCATTTACCTCAACATAAAAACCTGCTAAAAGAGCAAACAACAAAATTATAAAGGTATCTTTTTTATCCCAGATTAAAAACCACTTCCAATCAAAATTAATTATAGACATAAATATAAATAATATAATAGTTACTATTACATCTAAGAATATTCTACCAGTCAGTAGATTATAATTTTCAAAGGAAGCTTCACCATTTATTGTATAAAATATTCCAGTCTGTCCATATTCCCAAAGGCCATTTAAAGCTGTAGAAATAATTATTAAGACCAATAAAAACAACAGTAGCTTTTTCACTATTATTCCTCCCTTGGTACAATTATTACTCCTTAATATATATTATTCAGGAAAATTTTTGTTTTTCCTTTTATGAAAAACAATAGTTAGAAAAATATAGATTAATTAGGAATAATTAGTAGCAATATAATCAATTATAATACCATAAACTATTCCAGCTAAAAATCCAGGCCAGTCCCTAAAACCAGATGAAGAGAGAGTTCCAATTCTTTATATAAACTATTTGTATCATAAATTCCAGCCCCATTATTTATCCTTTGGCTGATAACTTTTCCCAATCGGTATGGTATGAGAGGTTTTCCTTTTATTATTCTGCCATTTATATGGTTCAACAACTGCGAATAGCCTGAATAACCGGAGTGGTGGGAGGAGCGATGGTGAATGAATATTTTTTGAATATCTGTCATTTTCTTACCCAATTGGATTCATTTATTGAAATAAGTCTTTTTTTAATTGGCCAATCTTGATGGGTTGGCCGTCGCAGCTATTTCCTTTTTTCTGCCATTTGACCACATTAACTTTTTGATAGTCAGACCATGTATAACTTTTTCGGAAATGATCTCGAAATGGTCGGATACGTAACGGTTCAAAATATCATCATTGAAATCGATACAATACCTTGATTCTTCGAAGGTATTGTCTTCTGTAATTAGCCATAGATAGGGAGTTTTGTGTTTTTGGAAGATCGAATCCACCTGGCTGTAGTCTTTAATTCTCCAGTCGGTTAAGTCATAGGTGTCTTCGGGAGAGACCATCTCCGGGATGGGTATGATTTTGTTTTTGCCATCATAAATCCTATTCAGGGCAATGGGGATTTCGTTCCTGTACACAAATATGTTTTCGCGGCTCATTTCATGATCCCTCAGATAGTGGGCAATTTCCACATGATCTTCCCCTTTTGGGTTTTGGAGCTTGTCCCGAATAAAATATCCCAGTGAAAGAAAAATCAGGGCTACAGAAAGAATATATACCCACTTTTCATAAGGGATCATATTGATGATGGAAAACAGGAATATCCAAAGGGCAATAAACATGACAGTGTAGTATCGGATCCACAGGGTGTTTACATTAAGTAAGGTAGAAAGCACGGCGTACATGGCCATTAACAGGATGAGTTTAGGAAAGTAATGATTTGTTAGTGGATTGGAGAATTTATATCTCCAATTGAGCATAAAAAAAATCACAAATAATCCGGCGATAATGAAAGGATGGTGGATAAATTTGATCAGGGGTGCAAAAAATGGAAAGAATTGCAGCAGTATATCTTCCAGGCTGTAATAGATGAAGTTAAAATAGTACAGGGCAGAGACATCCATTTCACAAAGAGTTTGTGATTGATTGACCTGGAACTGAAGATATGGAAGTAGAAACACCAGGCTTAAAACTGGCCAGATCATATCGAACAGGTAGATGAAGGCCGATTTTTTCTGGTAGGATAATAACAGGATAAAATTGGCCATCAAAATAAAACTAAAGTAATACTGGGTGTAAACCCCCAGGATGGCGACAATTACGTAGAATACCCGGAGATGGATTTTAGTGGGTGATGCAAGATAACAGATGTGAAAAAGGTATTCCAGTATGATCACAAGTAAGATAACGAGCATCTCATAGCGAATCTCCAGGGCAAAATTCAGGATGATTAAATTGCTCAGGAATATCATGGTAAATATTTGGTGACGTTTACCGAAATAGATTTTCAGGAGGGCTTTAAGAGGAAAGGCGCTTGCCATCAGCAGCAAAACTGAGAGGAGCTTTGCAAAGGGAATGGTGCTGTTTATATTCCTCCACAGGCTAAGTAACACGTAATAGAGGGGTGGCTGGAGTTCAAAGGTAAGGGATTTTTCAAAAGCATAGCCCAAGGACTTGGAGCTGGTCATCAGGCTGTAGCCTTCATCCACCCAAATAAATTCGGTAAAGGAGAAAACAGCCAGTAAGGCAAAAGTTATTGCAAGAAAGATATAGAGAGCCAAATCTTTCTTATCTAAATCATCAATGCGGGAAAGAATGTTCATACGGATATACTTTAATTAAAAGTTTGTAAATCAATATAATCTGAATCTCAAAACAGACATCATCTGGTCAATCATTATGGAACCCGCATCTATATCCATGTCCTTGTTGTGTAAGTCCTTGCATGCGGGTTTCATAGGAATTTTAGGTTAACGGGTTATGTTTTGAATTCGGTTGTTCCGGTTTGTAGGCAACCAGGGAAGGGGCCTTGCATTCGAATTATTTTTTTCTTTGGTTAAAGCTGCCCATATGGAACAATTCTTCGAAGTATCTTTTTATTTGCAAAGAGAGGAATCCTATGCCCAGAATAATGACAGATACCACAAATGAAAAGCCACCTATAAGGAAAGCATGGGGCCGGTTATTGAAGACAATACCTATGGCATGGGAGAATTTATCGTCAAAATAATGGGTTTCAACAGACAGCTCGGGCATAAGGGTAATGGTATGGTAGAATATCCATCCGAGGATGTAAAGAGAGATAAGTAAGACCAGAAAACCTACCCCCATGAAATAGATATAGGGTCGGAATATAAAGCAAGTGGATAGTCCGGAGTAAATATTTTTCGCAATTTTGAGCTTGGAAGCTCGTTTGCCTTTCTGACAGTTTTGTTCAGTCCAGTCGAGATGGGCTGGTATCTCAAGAATTCGAGCACGCAAGACCATCGCTTTGTATAGGATTTCGGGATTAATTTGGTAATCTTTGGTTTTTAGATTTACATTTTTTATAAAATCTGCTTTATAGGCCCGGACCATTCCGGTGAATGTATAGATTTTTCCGGGAACCGAATGGCTCATAATGCGGTTGACGATTTTGCTTAGCCACAATCGGATTTTGGGAACACCTGAGTTTTTTCCCCCCGGCATGTAGGGCGAGCCGATCACAATATCGGCATGTTCATTGAAAAGTTTGTCTGCCAGATTTTCTATATGGTTTGGGGAATAGCTCAGATCCAGATCCATAACGATGATACCATCCCCCTGGGCATTAGAGAATCCTGTACGCAGGGCATGTCCGAGATTCAGGTTTACATGGTGGTGGAAGACCCTAATCCGGGAGTTATTTGCAGCCATCTGATCGGCCAGCTGTCCCGTACGGTCGAGGCTGCCGTCATTGATGATCAGGATTTCCCATTTATATTTTTCTTCAAGGGTCTGAAGGTAACTGATCAGTTTAGAGACATTTTGCTTCAATATTGTTTCTTCATTGAAGGCAGGTAAAAGGATGGATATTGTATTTAGGGATTCCATATTAATAGGGTTTTATTATTTCACTCAGTTGATTGGCAATGACTTGATGTCCTTCCCTGTTCCAATGCCACGATCGCGGATAATATACCGGTTGTTGGGGGTGGTTTGCCAGTACCTTTTCCGTATCAAAAAAACGTATATTGTGTTTGTGGCATAATAGATGCATAATCTTATTGGGCCTGCGGAGGTCAAAAGCACTTGTATCCCGGATGTTGAGATGGTGTGGATAATAATCAATGTGTTTAGGCTTGCTCACCTCTATCTGTCCGGGCACATACATCACCAGCAAATCGCTTCCATGTTTTCGTGTGAGTTTATTGATTTTTTCCAGGTACCGGTCCATCTTTTGCAGGGTCGTGTCTGCATAGAAACGTGAGCCTGGGATTTTTCTATACAGGTAACCAAGCGATTTGCTATACTTACGGGAGTGATCGGGTTTATTGATCCAATCTCTGATTTTTTGTTTTATCCGGATGGACAACTGGCTATACCAAAAAATCTTCAATTTAGAGGGAGGAGCTTCAAAACCAATGCTTTTTCTTCGTTTTTCCAGTGTGATATTTATCTCATTGAATTCATTGATAAATAACTGATTGATTACCAGATCAGGCTGAAGCGTGTCGATGTAGGTTTTCAGTTGCAACCACATTTCGTTGGGACCATATCCGGTTACGCCCCCATTGATTACCTGAATGGTTTTGTCCGGATAGTGTTTTTCCAGGTTTTCTTCAAGGAGTCTGGGATAAATTCTTTGATATTCGACGCCCTCTGGCATGGTAAAGGCATCTCCTGTGATAAAGATTCTGAACAAGCCGGTATCCTTTTTAAGGGAAAGATCTATTTCCGGCGAGTTGAATCCCATGCTGTTGGTATGCAAAGTATAATCATAGTTGTTGTACCTGAGATGGGTGGTTTTATTGGGAATCAGAGAATATACGGTTTGGTCGTCTTTTTGTAATGCCGGATATTCTCCCCATCTACCAATTTCGACGGGCTTTTGATCTCTCAGGTAGCTTTCCGCTATGACCACCAACAGTATCATAAGGAATATATACCCGCTATTGAATCGGTTATTGACAGCTAAAGTAGGGAAGGCCAGTGTGATGAGTATTCCGGGAATAGCCATGAGCGAGAGGATGGGGAACCACTGATGATGCATACCAAACAGAAAAAATATGATCATTCCTGCCACCAACAGGGTAAAAGTGATTCGGACCCGCGAGAGCAGTTGGGTATCAATCAGATATTGTACCCCCAGTAAAATAACTGACGAGGCCAGCATATATTTGTCCATTGATTCATCAAAACCTATGAAGGGATAGATCAGATTAAATATTAAAATTCCAATTACCAGCAAAAAAATCGTATATCGGATCAAGTGCATATTTCCGTATCGAACTACAACATCCCGATTTTTCCTCAGAAATGCCATGCCTTGATCCACTCCTTTATTGATGAGATAGCCCAGGGGAAAGCAAAGCCCCATGAACACTATGTTAAGGCCCACCGAAGTGTTGAAAGGGAAGTGCCCGCTGATGAATTCTATGACAGGCTGATGGATAAGGAAAACCGGGAATGCCAGAACCCCCATGGTTCCTATCAGTCTCTGGACATACCCTGCTTTAATCGCTTCGTATATCCCCAAGAAGATTCCGGATAAGCCTATACTGATGAGTATATTTGAAAACAGGGAGCCGGCATAGGTCAGAGACAACCCAAAACCACCCAAGTAGATCAGGATGGAATACATCAATACCTTTTTTCTTTCATTAAGTAGGTTCAGAAGATTTTTATTCTTTTGAAAATACAAATAGCCCAGGTACATACCCAATGTAAATTCAAAAAGCCGGGTCCCAAAAAACAGACCGGTCATCCAGCGATACATGCTGTTGGAGTAAGTAAAATCTAGTATACCTGCTAATCGGGAGAGAAGCGTAATTGCCAGGGTGATGATCAGGAACATTCTTTTATTGTGGTTGAGGAACCTGAACAGCAGGGGGAAAAACAAATAGAGCTGTAGGATGATCCAAATGAACCACCAGGAAGGATTAATATAAAAGAACAGGGCCTCGTTCCATCTTAATCCCAGCAAGCTCATGAAAAGTCTGGTCTTGTTATAATGTTCAGCCTGCTGGGAAGCCAACAGGAAGAAGACAATCAATATGTGTACGGTAATATAGAGGGGATAGATCCGAAGCAACCTTTTCATATAGAAAGTACCAAGACCGTATCTTTTTTTGCTTTGGGAAAGGGTCAGAGTAAAACCACTGATCAGAATAAATACACCCGGTCCCATATCTCCCAGCCACCCCAGGAACTTAATCAGGATGAACAGTATATTGTCCCCTTCCGGCAGGATTTGGCCTAGGCGGGTTCCGAAATCGGGCCAATTCGCGGAGGGGTTGGAGAACCATGGCCCCCCGCCATAGGCCTCCACGAAATGGTTGAGTAGAATACCCAGAATGGCAAAAGCTTTTAGACCATCAATCCACTTGAGATGATACTTTTGATTAGCGGCATTATTCATTATGAAGCTTGTTTTTTATGAAAAATCAAGGCTCAGGGTTTATATACTTTTATTTTTCAAATTATTTTTATGAGTAGTTTTATGATGTCTGCTTTTCATGATCCGATCCCAGATTAATTAAATGAAATATCCATGAGACTTGTACTTTTTGATTTTGATGGAACCCTTACGCGCAAGGATACGCTTTTTGAATTTATTGTTTTTTCCAGGGGGAGGTTCCGTTTGTTTTGGGGTTTGTTTCTGAACCTGGCAAATTTCATGCGATTTTATCTTGGAAGAATCTCCAATGCTCAGTTAAAAGAAATTGTCCTGGCTCATTTTTTCGGTGGACAATCTGCATCATCTTTTAACCGGATGGGAGAAGCATTTGCCCGGGAAGTGATTCCCTCGATTCTCAGGGCGGAAGCCCCAGATGTTATAGAGTGGCACCAAAACAAAGGGAGTCGAGTTATCATCGTAACGGCTTCCTGCAGCAATTGGATCAAAGCCTGGAGCGATCAAATCGGAGTGGAACTCATTGCTACGGAGCTGGATGTAGTTAATGGGTTGATAACTGGAAAGATAAGGGGTAGAAATTGTCATGGCCCCGAAAAAGTATCCCGGATTCATTCGCATGTGGATGTAAAGCAATACGACAAAATTGTTGCTTATGGGGACAGCAAAGGGGACCATCAGATGCTGGCGATGGCTGACGAGGGCTATTTCAAAACCCTTCGCTAACCCCTTCTTTCTGACTCAAATCACAAATGACATATCTCTCTGTTTGACAGATAACCGGATAATGATCTGCCACCCGGTCGATGAATTCATCGGCTTCATAGGTAAAAGTGTTCATACCTACAAACAGATCGGCCCCTTTGGATTTTAACTCTTTGATCTTTTCCAGGCTCCAGTCCTTTCTTTCAAGCGACCAGCCCTGCAGGCCTGAATAGTAGTATAATACAGGGGATAAGTCGTTCCCCCCTTTATGAACCGTATAATTTCCTGCTGTGACAATTTTGGTCTGCTCAGTGGACAGGGACCTGAGGTCTTGAGCGATTTCATAAGACACCTGATGGGCCACATATGTTTTTGAAGGAGTTTTATCGATAAAATCGTACGCAAAATTTGCCAGAAGGATCAAGCAAATACCTCCAAAAAGGAGCCTTAGGTTGAAAAAAGGTAAGAATCGGATCCCCTTGGTCAGGGAATCATACATTCCTTTAAGCACAGAAGCCAGGGTGATACAACCAACTCCCATAAAGAAGGATCCTGAGGCTATGAAGGCAAATTGCCGGTAGGGAGCGTCCAGGTTTCCTTCCGCCATGACAAATAGGAAAATAAGGTTGGATATGAAGAACACATAAAAAAGCCGGTAAGATTTGTCAAAAACACCACCTATAAATCCGATCCAGAAAAGTGTGAACATGTGTACCCCCCCAAATAGCTTGTAGAACCTTTCAAACATGGTTGACCACCAATCAGGGTTTGATAGCATGGCAAAGGTCTGAAATTTGTTGTGCCCTCCGAAGACGCCGAACACATCGATTGAAACCTGCGTCAGATGGTAAGCATAGGCATACCAAAGGCTGGCGGGAATGATTGCCAGGAAAAATGCATAGACGAAACGCAAATAATATCTGGGCTTTAAGTTTCCTGTCTTCAGATAGTATATATACAACATGGGCAGGGCAACATACATGGCTGTGGGTTTCAGCAATAAACTCAGGGCGAAGAAAAGGAAGGAATAGGTAAAATATCTGTTATGATCGGTTTGTTTCCACTTGAGCATATGGTAGATCGTGATCATAACCAGGGCTACAATGGCGGGCTCGGAAAGCAATAGGATCCCGAAGATATTGTTTAATGGCAGGATGAGTGAAAGCAACAGGGAGAGCATGGCCAACCCCCGATCGCGGGTTAGCAGCACCACGGTTTTATAGAGGTAAACCGAAAGCAAAATAAAGCTGATCAGCGTGAGGATTCGAACCGTGAAGGCATTGAAACCAAAAACCTGGTATAAGCCTGAGGCAAGATAGGGTACCAGAGGAAATTCCATGGCTGTGACCCTGGGTCCCTCGGCAGGCCAGCTTATGGTTGGCTCCCAGAAGTGAATCCCTTCTTTGGTGTAGTTTTTGGATATTTGAATGTAGTCAATTTCCTTCCATTTGGTTTTTTCCAAATGAGGAACCTGCAACATATAAAGCCTCAAAAGAATGAATAATATGACCAAAACCACGGTCCAGATTTTAAAATTGACCTTCAGCTCCTGGAACAGGAAAAAATTTATCCTTTTCATACTTTATGGATTTACCTCTTTTTTTTAATCCGATGAACTTAAATGTAATAGCCTACTTGCAGTTTTAAATAGATGATGGCTCCAATCATTATCAACCAGACGAGGCCACCCAGAATCAGATGTTGGTCTTTAATGACCATGATAATGGGATCTTCACCCTGGTTTTTATGTTGGAGCATATACAAATAGCGGAATAACATGTATATGATCACCGGGGTGGTAAGGATAAGCATATGGGTATGGAACCGGGCCACGGTTTCATCGGCTAAGGTGTATAGGGCATAGGTTACTATGGTCGATGCGGCAATGATGTTTAACAGGTTGTCTATGAACGACAAGCTGTATTTATTCAGGGATTTCCGGTGTCTTGAGGCTCCATCATTCAGATTGATGATCTCTCCCCGGCGTTTACCTACCGATAAGAGCAGAGCCAACAGAAAAGTGGCGATGATGATCCATTGTGAAATGGGCACGCCAATGGCCACAATCCCTGCGATTACCCTCAAAAGAAAACCCAGGGATACCAGGAAGACATCCAGGATCACCACCTGCTTGAAATAGAAAGAATAAGCCAGGTTGATCAACATGTAGGCAAAGATGATATAACCGAACAACGCATTGATCAGCCATGCCGGGATGGCCAGGGAAAGGAAAAAAAGAACGGCAGAAAGCACGATGGCTTCTGTTTTTTTTACACGGCCCGATGCCAGAGGTCTGTGTTTTTTTACCGGATGCAGCCGGTCTTTTTCGAGATCTGTTATGTCATTGAACAGATATACGCTGCTGCTGGCCAGTATGAAAGATATAAACCCATAGATGGCTTTCAGCAACAAAGGAACATCAAAAAGGGAGAGGGAAAAGAACAGGCCGGCAAACAACAGGATGTTTTTTGACCATTGATAGGGACGTAAACTTAAGACAAGATCTTTCAGATGGTTCATGGGGCAAGCTATTTGGGTTGAGAATAATCGGGATGTTCATGATTAATATGACCATTCATAATGGGCACTCATCGGAACCAGTTGGTAATGTTTTTTCATGGTGTTGATCACCGTTTTGAAGACCCGGGATTTTTTATGGCTGGGTATGTTCATGCCCGGGAAAAATTTCAGTTGTGAGATCTTATCACCCCCGATCAGATCCAGGGGATGCAATAAGAAACTGGGCTGGGTGCGGGTGAGCTTGCACATGAAAATGGCCAGTTGCAGATAGGCTTTCATCAGAGTCATAGAAACACCGGACAGGTATAACAGGTAACTCAGATGGAAGGGGATTTTAAGAATGGGAATGGTGGTAACGGGTATTTCCAGCAGCTTTTTATGGCCGTTCAGATGATGATAATAAGGTTTGAGGCGCCTGAAACCTTCGCGGAATTTTCCAAATAATTCCCCCCTTTCTTGCTTTTCTTCTTTGGACAAATCGGATTTCCAGAAATAGTATTTCCTGGCAAGCGGGCCAATGAAGGTGGGAAGGGTAGAGGCATCGTAAAGGTAGCCCATATCGTGCAGGATCTGCAACAATTCTCCGCTCCAGCTAAAGCCCGGTCCGCGAAAGCCTGTGGGTTTTTGCCCGGTAGCCTGGAGGATGGCGGCTTCTGCGCTGGTGATTTCTTTCCTGATTTGTTCTGGAGAATAGGATTGTAGCCAGGATTCATGATGAAATGAGTGGTTACCCGTCTCATGCCCCTTCTCGGTGATCATTCTTAAATAGGGCCGATTGGATTCCTCCTCTGCATCCTTTCCCACAATGAAAAAAGTGATCTTTAATTCCAGCTCATCCAGAAGATCAAGTACATGGGGAAGAAATATGTCAAAGTAGGATGGATAGGAATTCCAGCCTTCATCGCCATGGATCTTCATATAAGACCATTGATTGTCCAGGTCGAGTGAAATGCTGGCCAGAGGTTGTGGTTTCATTTAAAAATATTGGTTTGCTATTTTCTTTGCAATACCGATGGTTTCATTCACATTCAGTGTTCCATTGGTAATGAATGCCGTATTGGCATAGTATACTCCCTCTACTTCACTTTTAACAGGAGGAAGGGAGTTTGAATAGTTGAGTGTGTTCAGGGCAAAAACCATGGGCGCTTTGGCTGTTTTCATGGTGAGTATATCGTCTTCCCTGATATGTGGGTACATCTCCAGGATCCTCGATTTAAATTCCTCATGGAGGGTATGATCAGATTTTTTTAGGATCTGATCGCCCGGATCCACATATTTGGGCAGATACACCAATGCGTTTCCATTGAAATTTTTTTTGTCTACCAGGGCAGACATCTCGATGACACCGGTAAAGGGTATATGCCCATCGGTGATATTGGTGACATAATAGGGGGATATGCTTTTTTTTAACAACATAGAAGTGCAAGAAACCCCCATATACTGGATGGCCTGGTGCAGCCGGCGCTCCTTTTCCGGCATGTCGCTCCACAATTCCGGAATGACCCGCGAAGGAGTCGTGAAAATCACGGTGGGGGTTTCATATTCCATTCCGTTCTCGAAGACCAGCTTATGTTTGCCGTTTGAAGAGACAAGATCCTTTAGCCGATGAGCGGTATGGATTCTTACACCCTGGTTTTTCAGGTAAGCGACAAGTTGATGGATGATGGTTTGATATCCGCCTTCCACATAACCGAACATTTCCTTTTTCAGTCCGCTTCGTCTGGCCGCATACATACGTTGAATGGTTGCCCAGATGAAAGCAGCAGAGGTTTGCTTGTATAATTCTCCGAGCTTTGCCCGAAGCAAGGGCAACCAGATTTTTTCGAAAGTTCTTTTGCCGGACCATTTCTTCAGCCAATCGGCTACATTCTGTTTTTCCAGTTTTTTCCAGTTTTTTATTCTAGAGGCAGCCAGAATGGTCAATCCCAAACGGAATTTATCGATCAGGGTCAAGGGAGGGAATTGGAAGAACTCCAGGGTATTGGACATGGAATAGAGTTTGCCATTGGTATAGAAGCCGGTTTGTGTTTCTCCCCAAATCAGCTGATCGGACAGGCCCAGCTCTTTTAGTAACTTTCTGGTGTTCAGGTCGGATAATAAAATCACATGGTAGAATTTATCCCATCTCACCCCGTCCAGATTCCAGGGCTCGGCGAGGCCTCCCGGATTGGCTGAGGCCTCGAACAAATCCACCTGATATCCTTTTTTGATAAGATCAAGCGCCAGGCTCATGCCCAGCATTCCGCCACCAATGATGGATGCTTTTTTTACCTGAGTCATTCACACTTTCTTTAATTCGCTTGAAAAGGCTTTGGTTACCAATTCGGATTTGAACCCGTTGTGTTCCGGTACTTCATCGATGGGGCCATTGTCGGCGATTTCGCAACCTGTAGAACAGCTTCTGGCCAGATATTGGACTTCTTTGAAGCGAACCTTGTTGAATTTGTCCGGAGCATAATGTTCATTCAAAAAATCGCACAGGCCTTTGACTTCATTGCCGATGCCTCTTTCCATCAGCCGGAACGACTCATAAACGGCCTGAACAAAATCCGGGTCGGGTTGATTCGTACCCCTTCCTATACCGCTGTATACTTTGCCAAGCTCTTTGATATCATCCGCTTTAAAGGCATTGGCCGCGTCAAAGACACCAGTCAGTTTGGGGGCACGGGCAAGCATGGTTTTCAGATGATCGGAATAATATTTATGGGCAGTTCCTATAACAATGTATTCAGCATCCTGCAAGGCCTCCCCGATATCGTTGGTAAAATGCTGCGTCAGATTCCATTTTTTCAGATTTTGATCGTCTTTTTTCACAAAGGGGTCGTGGATTTTTACCTGGCAGGATTTATCAAGGCATTGAAGGGCAAACTCCAGCGATGGGCTGTTTCTGGTATCTTCGGAGTTGAAGCGGTAGGCAGCACCCAAAATGGCAATGGTTTTTCCATTGATTCGCTCGAAATCACTTTCAAATAATTCAATGGTTTTGGCGGGTGATGCATCATTGATGACCCGGGAGTGCAAGATCAGGCTGTTTGAGGTATCTTCTTCGCTGTGGTATTTTCGCCACCACAGCAGAATGCCATCTTTGGGCAGGCAATGGCCTCCTACCCCGATGGTTGGCACCAGAATGCCCCCGCTGGGAACCGCATTGGGATTATCACTGGCTGCATCTTCCTGGGCGAGTTGTTCGTTGACTTGATTGCGCAGGGCATAAAAATCGATGTTGTGTTCGTCGCAGTATCTGACCACCTCGGCAGAGAAGGCTATTCGTACATCCCGATAGGCATTTTCCAGGGTCTTGGTTACTTCGGCTGATAGGCTGTTGGTGGTATAAAGGGTTCCCTGGGTTACAATATGCCGGTACATTTCTTTAATCATGGTGGGTGTTTGAGGATGCAAACCGGCAACCAGTTTATCAGATGCGCTAACCCGTTCTACCAGTCGCCCGGGCATTACCCGGTTCGGGCTGTTGCCCAGCAGAATATCCTTTCCTTCTATTAAATTGTATTTTTCAAAATGTTCTTTGATAACTGTAGCCATGGAAGAGGGAGCCAGGGTGGACTCGAAGATGACCAGGGGGATATGCCCGTCGGGTTTGTTCTGCAAAGCTTTCGCCAGGCTGGTCAATCCCCCCAGCAGGGGCCCATAATCGGGTTTGAACCCCTCGCGGTCGGTTTGTATGGATACAAGAATCACATCCGCATCAGCGAGTTGGTTGTAGTCGTGGCTGGCACTGAGCAACCCATCCCGGACACTCTCCCGGGTAATCCGCTCCAAAGAGGGCTCAATGCCTCCAATGACCGATTTACCCTGGTTGATGGCATCGACTTTCCAGCCCGAGTTGCTGGAGTTGCGTTGAACCACAAGAACCCTGGCGGGTTGATCGCTGCCTATTTTGATTCGGGCCTTGGCCAAGAGCGCAGCCATCGGCATACCCACAATGCCTGGGCCGATGACGCCGATTTTTTGCACGCTCCAGTTAAAAACTTTCTGAGTATTTAAGTTGATCTTCATAATAAGTTGGTGTTGGATGGTTATCAATAAAGGTTTGGAACCACAACTCCAGGGAAAGCATACCCCAAAGCTGACGCCCGAATGGTTGTTCATTAGATATAATCTGTTCCACTTGGTCTGTCTTAAAGATCCTACGCTGCCTGCTCTTGTGAGAGAGTAAGGTGTCGGCGATAAATTCTCTGGCTTCTTTCTTGGCCCAAAGATGAAGCGGTACAGGGAATCCCATCTTGTCTTTGCGTTGTAAGATGCTCTCGGGCAGGTAATCACCAACAGATTTCAGCAGGGTATGCTTCATCTTTCCCCCTTTGAATTTCATAGCCGGGGGCATTTGGGCAACCAGATCCACGATCCGTCTGTCCAGCAAAGGAACCCTGGATTCAATAGAAACGGCCATGCTCATCCGGTCTTCTACGTGCAGCAGGGCTGGCAGGCTGCCAAACATGTCGAAATGCGTCATTTTGTTGAAATAAGAAAGGGTATTGGGATTATTGAACAAGGTCTGGAATCGTTTGAATATCTCCTCTCTGGAGTATTCGCTCAGGAATTCTGAGGTGTAGAAGCTGGTGCTGCCATTCATTCTGTCGATTAAATGAAAATACCTTCGATCCATGGATTCAAAGACTCCCTGGCCCCAGAATTTTTTGAGCATGGGCTGATATTTCTCAATACTTCGCAGGTTGGGGATGATGTTTTTCAACGAGACAATGTGTTCTCCTTCATCTGTGTTGCCATTGATGGCCCCCTTCAAGGCCTGTTCCAGGTAAGCCACCACATAACGGGCATAACCGCCGAAGATCTCATCTCCTCCTTGACCCCCCAGCACAACTTTTACTTGCTTTGAGGCCAGCTGGGATACCATATACTGGGGAAATAAGCCCGGTCCGGCAACCGGTTCGTCCATATGGTATATCAGTTTGGGCATCAGTTGCACAAAATCTTCACCCGTTGGATACACCACGTTGGATGTTGCTTTGTTTTTCATGACTACATCCCGAATATATTCCAATTCACTGAATTCAGGGCCTTCCCGGAAGGCACCCGAGAAAACCGGTAAGCTTCTGTTCAACAGATGGGATGCAATGCCGGTAACCAAACTTGAGTCGATGCCACCGCTCAAATACATACCCAGATTGACATCGCTGCGCAGTTGAATCCCTATAGATTCTTTAATGAGTTCTCGCAGATGATGAACAAAATATTCCTCTGTATGGAATCTGTCTATACTGAAGTTCGGAGTCCAATAGCTGACGGTATGGTGGGTGAAGCTGTTCAGGTTAATAACCATGTAACTTCCGGGAATAAATTTTTTGATGTCCCTGAATAGGGTTTCTTCACCCAGTACGAATTGAAAAGTGAGGTAATCGGAGAGGGAGGAGCGGTTTACTTCCGGTTGAATATCTGGGTGTTGAAGAATGGCCTTGATTTCGGAGGCAAAGATGAAGTGATCATCCTGTTGATAATAATAGAGGGGTTTGATTCCAAAATGATCACGCGCTGCTATGATCTGTTGCCTGGGTTTGTCAAATAACAGAAAAGCGAACATGCCGTTCAACAGGTTGATGGAATCAGTGCCGTATTCCTCATATAGTCTGATGATTACCTCGGTATCGGAGTTGGTTCTGAATTTATGCCCCTTGGCCTTCAGATCGGACCGCAATTCAATATAGTTATAGATCTCTCCATTGAAAACGATGCAATATCTTTCTGTTTCCATTGGTTGTTTGCCTAGTTTGGGGTCTATGATAGACAGGCGTTTGTGATAGAATCCAAGGTTACGATCCTGGTAAGAACCTTCATCATCAGGCCCCCGGTGGTGAATGGCAGCAGCCATTTTTTTTAACTGATGATCATCCACCGGAGAATCCTTGTTTATTATTCCTACAAATCCACACATAAGATGTAGTTATATTTTTATTTGAAATAACTGGTAGATATTTGGGGGTATGAGTTATATGCTGACCTTATATCTGATGCTAAGGCGATTGAATGGATTTTGGAGGGTGGTTGGCCGCACGATTCCTTAATCCACGGATTGACTGGAGTCTTTTGCCTTTATATGTAGGCCGCATATTATATTCCGGTACAATGTGCTTGATACCCCTGATAATATCAGCTTTTGAGTGGGCGATAACCACCCGGTCGATCAGGGATTTTATTTTTCTATGTATGTCGTCCGGATCGTATTTAGGAACCTTTGCAATCAGGATTTTGGGGTGATAGGTTGTGGTCACATCCTCATGCTCACTGAGTAATTCCTCATAAAGTTTTTCGCCGGGTCTTAAGCCGGTTATTTGTATGTCAATATCTTGCCCTGGAGTTAAACCGTAGAGTTTGATCATCTTTTTGGCCAGATCAAGTATTTTGACGGAGCGGCCCATGTTGAAGATGAAGATCTCTCCTCCATGGCCCATGGTCCCTGCTTCGAGCACCAACTGGCAAGCTTCGGGAATGCTCATGAAATAGCGGGTAATCTGCGGGTGGGTGATGGTGATTGGTCCGCCTTTTTCGATTTGTTTTTCGAAACGGGGGATAACCGAGCCGTTCGAACCCAATACATTACCGAATCGGGTGGTGATGAACGAAGTGGAATTGATCTGGTTCATCGACTGGATGTACATCTCGGCGATTCTCTTGGTAGCCCCCATTACACTGGTAGGATTCACTGATTTATCGGTCGAGACCATTACAAATTTGTCAACCTTATGGGAAATGGCCAGATCCGCCAGGTTTTTCGTCCCCCAAACGTTGGTGTTGACTGCCTCCGCTGGATGCTCTTCCATTAGGGGTACATGTTTATAAGCTGCAGCGTGATAGACTATGGAAGGTTTGTGAAGCCGAAATACTTGGTCTAGGCGAAAGAAGCTGTTGATGCTCCCTATTTCCACGCTAAAATTGTGAAAGGCAAATTTTTCCTTTAACTCCAGTTCAAGCTCATATAAGGGGGTCTCGGCCTGATCGTATAAAATGATTTTTTTCGGGTAGAAAGTTGTCAATTGCCGGACGATCTCGCTTCCGATGGAGCCGGCAGCCCCCGTTACCATAATGGTCTTCTTATGCAGATCCTTGATGATGTTTTTTTTGTCCAGTTTGATGGTTTCTCTTCCCATCAACTCCTCAATTCTAACGTTTTTGATCTGATGATAACTGAACTGTCCATTGATCCACTGATTTTGCTCGGGGACTTTCAGGATCTGAATCCCTTTTTCCAAACATTTCTCAATGATTTCGTTTATCCCGTTCAGGTGGTTCTCATTCATCGAAATAATCAAGTCTGATACATTGCGTTTTTTCAGCAGTCTTTCCAGTTTATGTACCGGATAAACCGTAACGCCTTCCAACTTCATTCCCGCATGATTCTTATTGAGATCGATGAATCCCACGATCTTGTTTTTGGATGCGGGCTCACTCTCAAAGACATTTTTTGTGATCTGTCCGAATTTGTTAGCCCCCAGTATAATTGCATTAGAGCGTTTTTTGGAGGGATGGATCATTTCATAATAAACCGATTTGATCAATAAGCGGAACAACACCATCATGAAGCTTGTCAGTAAATAGTCCATAATGATTACGGAGAAGGGCACCAGATAGCTGCCGTTGACGATATAATAGTGAGCCAGATTTGCAACCGCCAAAGCCAGTGATCCGAGAAAGACAACGATGAATACCCTTTCCGTATCTTCTATACTGGTATACCTTACGGTACCTGCATAGGTTTTAAAAGTCAGGAAACTGATGACGCGTATTCCCAGAATCAGGGGAATTACACGGACAAATTCACTGAATATATCCGGGTTTATTTGCAGGTTAAACCTGATAGTAAAGGTTATAATCACAGAAACGGCACTTATCAGCAAATCCAGTATGAATATGATCCATCTGGAAGTATATGATTTGGTATCGAAGAGCTTCATGATTATAGGGGTTTTAGGTTGAACAAGTGGGAATTATATGATAGGATGGCTTGTGTCAGGTTTCCTGAAAGCTCTTTTTTCGGTCAATAACCTTTAAAACCAGGTACAATACTGCGATATCCAGCAAAAATACAAGCAAGATAAGGTGGTATAGACCATAATAATAGACCATGGCCAATGGAACGAACAGGCTGATGTTAATCAACAAGGCCATAAGGGTTGTTTTTTGATGACTTAAGCCGTATTGAACAATCCGCTGATAGGCATGTTTTCTATGGGCCCTACTTAGTTTTTCACCATTTTGAAGGCGTCTGAATAATGTAACGGTGGCATCGAACCAGAAAACCGCGGTCAAAATGAACCATATCAATAAGTTGCCCTGATCCAGGTTATGATGGTGTATAGCCAGAATGGCTAAGAGGAATCCCAGGAATGTGCTTCCCGTGTCGCCCATGAATATTTTTGCCGGGTACCAGTTTAGGATCAGGAAGCCCAGGCTGGCTGCTGCAAGGATGACAAACATTGTGTTTTGAAAGAGGGCAAATGCAGCCAGGGCTACAAATGTTGTTTCCATACCGATAAAGCCATCAATGCCATCCAGAAAGTTGAATAAGTTAATGGCCCAGAGGATTCCAACAAAGGAGGCTATATGAAGAGTTAAGGGCTCCTGGTAATTGTAAAAACCCAACTGGATCTGTTCTATACCTCCCAATGCCCATAATGCCAGAATACTGGCCAGTGATTGAAACAGGAGTCTGATGCCAGGTGCCAGGCGGTAGATATCGTCGAGTATACCCAATGCCACAATGATAAGCCCGGCCAGATTGGCATAGAAAAAATTATTGGCAATATATCCCTGAGATGCATAATATATCAGGAATCCATACCAGATCACCACAATGCTTAGTCCACCCCCTCTTGGAACAGGCTTTGAATGGGAGCTTCGTTTACTGGGAATGTCGAGGATGGATGTTTGAAGGGCCAACTTTCTTAGAGCATACGTCAGCATGATGGCCCCTGCAAAAGCTATTAATCCATGAGTAAGGGTCATATAAGTCAAAGGTTTATTTTCTTTTATGTGGATCCGGTCATTTCTTCGATCCCTTTCGCAATCCCTGTACCTTGAGACAGGCTGTAACAGAAATCCGGATCAATGATGGAACTGGCAAACATCTTATGATAGAGTGCGGGAAACAAAATTTTTAGTATGTGGTTTTGTGTGGGTATATGAAAGAGTCTTGTAGACTTGTCGAGCTTTTGTGCTATGGTATGGGTCAATTCCCCGATAGATATGCGGTCTTTATCAGCCGGAATGACGATTCCGGTTTTTTCCTGTTCGATCAGTTCATCCAGAATGGCAATCAGGTTGTTGATGTTCAGAAATTGTTTTTGGTTTTTGGTTCGAGCGAAGGGTAGAGGCCAGCCTTTTCTCACCAGGCGGATCAGTTTGTTCATGTTGCCCGGGGCATCCAGTGCTCCATATATCATAGGTGGTCGGAGGATAAGTATCCGAAAAAGCTTGGTTTCCATATCCTGGAGAGTCTGATCGGCCAGCAACTTGCTTTTTCCATAATGGGTAAGAGGTTTCTCAGGGGTAGAAGCCTTGATGTAGGGTTGAGGGCCATAAACAGAGAGGCTGCTCATTTGTATAAACAGGCGCACTCCATTTTTTCGGGCTTTTGAAGCATTTTCCTGCATCAATTGGTGGTTGACCCGGTAGTAAGATTCAGCCTCCGCTTTGGGCGAATGAACCACTGCAGCAAAATTCATCACTACATCGGCCCAGTCAAAATGCTTTTCTTCAATATTCGCGAAATCTTCGCAATATATGATCTGCTCACCTGGAATCTGTTTTCTGGATATCAATTTGATCCTGTTTGGACAACGGGTTTTTTGGATAAAATGACGAGCCACGAAACTATCTGCCCCGATTATCAGTATGTTTTTGTTGATTATCAATTTTTTATGGGATAGAAAAATTTTACCGGTTCCAGCCTGCGCGAAAAGATTCCAATCAGACTGCCCAAACCATAGGAAAGGTGTAATGTTGGGAGGATTCGCAGATACTTCCTGAAATGGGTTTTGTTTTTCAGGCTAAGAAGCATTGCAGCAGCCAGTATAAACAACAGGTAAGGGAGTGTAAGCAAACTGCTAACAAAGACCAGCAAAGGAGTCGATAAAAAGGGAACGAACATTAGATTGAGCATCAGCGATAATACCATTAACATCGGCATAAAATGACGGAACTTGAGGTTTTGATGGAGCCGGATAAATTTTCCTTTATAAAGGCCATAATGGTAATATTGCATGGCCAGTTCTGACAGCCGGTCGCGTACATAATAGCTCGCCTTTAAGCCTGGAACCAGGTAGATTTTTTTTCCACTCTTACGAATGCGGCAATTCATCTCGTAATCCTGATGACGCGTAAAACGTGGATCGAAATACCCGATTTGATTCAGCAGGGATTTGGAGAATACACCAAAAGGCACGGTATCGACCTCAAAAGGCTCAAAATCTCTCTGCAGGACGCGGAAAGCTGATTTTCCCACGCCAAAGGGAGAACGCATCGCCTGCGCGATGGCTTGACCCCAGTCTGAATTGCCTCTGCTCTCAAGCACGCATCCTATATTGCCGGCCTTCAACTTTTTCTTCCAGTATAGCATCTTTTCCAAATAATCCCTGGGATAAGTGGTGTGGGCATCCAACCGGACGATATATTCCCCTCTGGCCGCATCAATACCCTTGTTCAAACCATAGGGAACCGTCTTGTTTTCATTGGTTAGAATCTGAAAATGGGGAAAATAATTTTGATAATTCCCGGCAATCTCTACCGTACGATCCTGGCTGAGCCCATCGATCAGAATCAGCTCGGCCTGGTTCAGGTCGTAACTTTGATCTAAGATCGATTCCAGAAACAGCCCAATATACTTTCCCTCATTGCGGCAAGGTACCAAGATGGTCACTGAGATAGAAGCCGGCATCATATAAACTATTCTACCATTGAAATGAAATCTTTCTTTTTTTCCTGATAGGTATGTAAATAATGGTTGGTCTTTATCTGAATCTTCAGGTCGTCGCCAAAATATTTGATCGCCTCCTTTTTCACTAACCCCTGCTGGTGAAGATCGATGTCTTGTTCAATGTGTATGATGATATGCCCTTCATGATGTTGTATTGCCTTGTAATTAATTGTTAATCTGTGGTTTATCAACAAATTTTTAAAAATATAGTATAGCGTAATACTGGGATATATCTTTTTCCTTCCATATATCCGTTTTCCCACTCTTCCAATGATATTTCTGATAAGGGGATGTTTCATGCCACAACTACACCCCTCATTTTTAAGCTCGATGTAGTCGCCCAGTTTGTAGCGGATGATCGGAAAAGAAAGAGAGTGGAGGTTGGTCACCACTATTTCGTTATCCATTTCTTCAACAATGACTTGCTCCATGTTTATGTGCATATTGCCTTGTGGACATTCGAATGCGATAATGCCTGATTCCACGGCACCATATTCACTCACGATTTTTTTATTGAATATTTTTTGGGATAGGCTTTGGTAGGAGTTAAATATCTTTTCTGAAGTTCCCTTAATGAAGGTAAGGTTGGTAAAGTCCTGAAAGCCTTTCTTTTCGGCTGTTTTGGCAAGTTCATAGATCATGGAAGCGTATCCCTCCAGGTATTGAGCTTTTTTTAGTTTCCTTAAAAAGGACAGAATTTCATTTTCCTCATATGTGAATAGCCGGAATCGATTCTGCAGCCAATCAAGAAAGAGACTTTTAATTTTTTCTTTTCTGTTAAAGGAATAACCCCAGAGATATCCACTTCTTTCCCAGGGATGGATGTTGAACCATGAATATCCTCTCCACATAGCAGCTCTGTTCAGGGAATCCCATTTTTCATTTCTATGAAAAGATAATGGTTCCCCTGTGCTACCGGATGTCTCAGAGTAGAATAATTTTTTGAAGGGGTAATTGCTTTGAATGGTATCGTTGTTTTGGATTAAATCTTGCTTTGTGATGGGTGGTAACTTTTGAAGTTCTTCAATAGATGAGAAATTTTCGGGAACCAGTCCGTGATCTTCAAAGCGTTTTTTCCAAAAAGGGGAATAATCCCTTGCGAAGATCAGTAGTTTGCGGCATTGTTCTGTCTGATATTCTGAGAGTTGCTGTCTGTCCCAGGATTCACTCTCCTTAAGAAACCAATACCAGTGCATCACATTTGGATTTCTTAGTTTTCTTCCCAGGTAGAAGAACAGTTTATGAAAGCTTTCCATGGCAAAGGATTTTTATCTAGAAGCGGAGATTTTATTGAAGTAATTGGAACCAGTGATGTTTGATTTTTTTCCAATCGAATGATTCCACTTTTTTACGGGCATTTTGAGCCATGACGGACGCCATCTTCGGGTTACGGATCAGGTGAATAACTTTTTGACACATCATTTGGATATCATCCGTTTCTACCAGCAGGCCGGTTTTTCCATCTTTAATAAGGTAGGGTACCCCCCCCACATTGGTCGACACCACAGGGAGGCCCAGTGCCATAGCTTCCATCAGGCTAACCGGGGTGTTGTCAACCCGGGTGGTAGAGATGAACACGTCATAGTTTTGCGACAGCCGAATCCATTCTGTTTTGGGCAGCCTGCCGGTGAAGCTTACTTTATGATCAACATTCAGTTCTCTTGCCAGGTTCTGACAGGATTGAAGGGAGCCATCCTTTTCGGGTCCCACCATACACAACTCAGCATTAGGATAATATTGGCTGAGTCTTTTAAGGACCCTTACAGCCATGGTGGGGTTGTAGCCGGCATCAAACGACCTGACCCATAAGAGTTTTGGCCTCAGCTGGGTTCTTTTGCTGTAAGGGTAGTTTTGAATCTCCAGGTTATTGGGTATTAGAGTGACTGCATATCCCTTCTTTTCAAATGCTTGCTTCAGATAAGACGAGGGTGATATATTCCTGTATGAGTGCCGGAATATCAAGTTAGAACAGTATGGATTTTTTTCAAGTCTTTCCGGCAGGTTACCCCCATGAAGGATCGGAACATATTGGATGCCTAATATTTTGGCCAACATGGAACAGCAAAGGGCATACCAAAAGCTTCGCGTGCTGTAGGTATCTATCAGCAGGAAGGTGACCTTTTTCTGAAAGTAGAGTATTTTACCCATCATTTCAATCATTCTTAGATATGGATTTTTCCTGCTGGAGGCATAATATATGATGAAATCTTTTTGCAGAAGGGATCCAAGGGTTTCTATACTGGTTGGGGTATAACCGTGGCTGGACAATTTATTGCCTATGTACATGATCTTTTTGTTCATGGATAACAGGATGATTATTTGATTTGATGTTTAAAAAGGCGGCTCCATAGAGGATGGCAGGCATCAGGGTTCGGGTGGCTGCATGAAAAGTGGACAGGATGGATAAGGTTGTCAGCGCCAGCACCCAAATTCGTTCCTGGTTATTGCGGCGATTTATTATTTCGCCGATGGGGAGACATATAAACAGGCAAACGGCGATGATAAGACCAAGCAACCCATGCTCCGAGGCCAACCGGGAGAATTCAATATGTGCCGCTGCCTGGTTGGGATGTTGGTATCTTGAAATACCTACTCCTACTCCCAATATAGGATGTTCACGCCATATATTCAGATCCTGCATGAGGATGTTCCATCTTCCTGTAGAATATTCATTCAATAGTTCCTCTTTTCCGGCCTCTACCTGTTGCTCTTTCTCGATAGTGTAGCGTTCGCTTAAGGCGTTTTCTGTAAGTTGATTGGTGTAAAGGAATCCCCCACCCAGGATAAGCCCGCCGATCAATAGGTATTTCAGGTACTGTCCGGATGAAATGTTCTTTTTCAGAATCAGGAACGGCAGTGCAATGGCAAAGGTCGGAACGTACACACCGCCCCGGGAAAACGAAAGCATGCTCCTGAACAGAAAAAGCGCTGTGATGCCGATATTAAGCAAATGGTAGGGGAAGAGCCTTGTGCGCATCAAATAAAATATCAGGGGAATGAAGAAGCCCACTCCGAGAATGGTACTGACCTGATTGGTTCCATAGCCACCTGTGGCGGAGCTCGTTGATTCGCCTCCGAAATCAATGGTTTGTATATCCGGAGAAGCGATGATCACATAAGTTAAAACCGAAATGACGGGCATGATGAGCAAACGGGCCATCAGCACTTGTTGGTTTGCATCTGTGCGTTGGTTACTGAAATAGATTAATCCAAGTATCATGGTCAACAGACCAAAGTAATTAAAGACTATGTCGTCAAATGTGATGTTCCATACCAAAATGGAGATGAGAACCCCAGGCAGGGAAAGCAGGATGAGGGTGCTTCCCAGGTAAAGATACCTGCCCCCGCAAGTGATGATTCCGAATAACAGCAAGGGCACTGCTAAATATTTGCCACTTTCCCACGGGATAAAAGGAGAACCCCCCACCATCCTGCCCAGTAGTTCAAAGCCAATGAAATAAAAAAGTACCAGGTGGACCACACCATAACGATTTCCGTTGATGATTAGTTCCAACATAGCCATCAGCAGGAACGAGTATACCCATATGATTACCGGGAACATCGAGAATGTTGCTGCTACACCAAGCAACAGATGAAAGACCAGCCAGAATTTATAGCGAAGGCCCATATGGTGGAAAAAAGTAACTACCATAAGATTTCCCTTTCGATTCGCTTCATATACCTGGAGTAGGTGAAGCTTCGCGCAATTGCGCCTATATACTCTGCTTTTTGGTTCAGTGTGTTCTTGCTGAGGTCCAGGTGGCTGAAAAACTGGAAGAAGCTTTCCTGATCCCGGTTCCACAGATATCCCGCCTTCTCAGAAATATGGTGCCGGATACCCGGAAGATTAGTGGCTACCGGGATACAACCGAAATTGGCCGCTTCCGCCAAAACCTTGGGGAAGCCTTCAGATTCGCTGGGTAAGATGATCAGATGGCTCTCAAGGTAAATCTGAAAGACCTGATTCCGGCTCAGAGATCCATGAAAGACTACCTTAAGGGGTATCTTACAGGCCAGATGTTCCAATTGTTTCTTTTCGGGGCCTTCACCGATAATATGAAGTGTATTAAAGTACTCAGGGTGGGGATGACGGATCAGCGCTTCCATCAGTTTGTGGATCCCTTTAGCTTTCTCTACTCTCCCTGCAAAACACATGGTAAGCGGCATCTGATACGTTTTATTCATTCTTGTTTGATTTCCTTTTTCAATATCATCATCCTCCAGGCAGGGGTTTTCGAAGGCCATACAATGCGCCGGCAGACTGTTCCCGGAGCCATTGATCGTTACTTTTCGACCTTGCAAATGTCTTAGCCACCACCTCTGAACGGCATAGGAAAAGGGTGGACACTCCTGCAACCAGTTGCCTGCATATTTATACCATCCCTTTTTTTGCGTTATCAGGGTTAATAAGGGAATCAGATATATTCCGATGGAGGTGGGTGCCCGGAAATGAAAGATATCTGCCCTGGATAATTCCCTGAGGGTGATTCGGATGATCCTGGGGGCCAACCAGAATATACGCATTTTCACCCTTATGCCCTTCCCCCCATAGGGAGGGATCGGAACAAAATGTATCTTTGAGGGGTTATATCTTCTGTAACCAGCATCAGGCTTTTGATTTTTATACATTACTCCAACATGGGTTACCTGATCAAACAGGTTCGACAGGTGGTTGATTTCATTTACGGTAGGACCCAATCCGTAAATCCGGCCATCTTCCCCGTAAAAGTGCTCAGTATGTGATATGATCAATAGTTTCATGGATAACTGGGGCTTTCGAGGCAATAAAACCTGAAAACTAGAGGGGGTTAGATGTTTTCATCCGAATCCAAAGGGGTGTATTTGAATGCAATTTTTTCTCCTGGCTTGAACTTATTATAATATAGGACTTTGGTAGGGGTTCTCATTCTGATCATGAAACAGGCCATATAGAAAGGCAGTTCCTTTTTTATTCCCTCGTCATGGATTAAGCGTACGGATCTTAGTTTGTGTTTGCGGGCAATTCGATATGCCAGTTTTATTGCTTCTTTCATTTTGGTAGGATGCCCATTGAGTTCAGCCAGAAGTAGATCCTCTCCTCCGATATAGTAAAGGAGGGCACTTTGGGATGACTTGTCCTGATATATATAGTAGGTATCGCCATGCAGCGGTCGCTGTTGAAATCTCCACTTTAGAAAATCTTTGTCTTTTATTTGATAAGATGTCTCCGATTCATTAGCTGGTTGAAAGAGATCGGGCAGATGCTCCAACTGGGTCTTTTGTAAATCTTTTTCCGGGTTTGTTCCCCATATAAAAAGGTTCATTAAAAAATTGGGCAATTTTATAGAAGTGAGGAATCCTTTCCACTTCATGGCCAGGACCCGGTTTAAATTCAAGGGAAGAATGTATTTCCATCCACAATCGGCTTGATAAAAACCATACCGGATCATGGATTTTTTAGCAGCCGGACTCGGATCACTACCCAGGAAAATGCCTTTATTCATCTTAATGGCATAATCATATAGTTTTTTGGCTACTCCTTTACCCCTGAACTCCTTATCCACCATGAGGTCGCAAAACCAAAAACCCTTAACAAGGTTCCCCTGGTGGAAGATTTGAACCGGCACCAACCCCAGCTGACCAATCACCTGTTCATGATATATGGCGAGCAAAAAGGTGTTATGTTCCTGGTTATGAAGCTGGAATTTCCAAAGGATATAGGGTGGGTTTTGCCTTACCCTTTTGTTCCAGTATTTTTGAGCAAATTCCAGATGTTTGCTTTGATATTTTTCTGAATATGTGATGATCCTGATATCCTTCATAAGAGCTTTCCGGGATATGAGGTGAGAAACGGATAGGCCATGACTGTTTGTTTGGGGTATGTGCAGGGGAGTTTTTAGCGGGATTATCTGACAAATTTCATCGACATCATATGATGAAAATTTTGCGGGTTGGAATCAAACAAGACTATACGAGTCTCTGGTTTTATTTTACATTTACTAGGCTTCTATCTTCTCTGAGGCTTTCTAAATAATTAGTAGAATTGCAAAACCGGAAGAATTCCACCTTTTTTTCTTTCCTGAGTGTTTCCAGATTGTCTAGAAAGTTCATGAAGTTGTCTGTATGTTCTGAACCTTTTCTGGAAAGTCCGGAAGGGTGCGCTGTAATGACCACGTCTTTTTTTAGCATCACTCCCTTTTTCACTGCCTGAATTGAATTTTCGGCAAAACCCAGGGAATGGCTGAGCAGGATTTTTAAGTTCTTATATTGTTGATTGTTTTGTTTGAAACGGAATAATGGGTCGGGTTTTATTCGATGATAGAAGGGTTGATAACTCACCCTGATCCATTTATACCCGATTTGGTGTGCTGCCCGAATGATGTTTTGTAGATTGCCGGTCTTGCTTAGGGGATAAGGCATGATGTCTCCCAGGCTGTATGCATATTTTTGCATCCAGGTCATGGGTCTGTTGTGGGGCGGCACAAATCCAGCGACGGAGCCGGAGATACCAATACATTGTTCAAGGATATCCTTACTTCGTTTCATGGATTTGAAAACCTGAGCGGGGGAATATTTGGGCAGCCACTCATGTTTCCACGAATGGGATGCGATTTCATGCCCCCTGGAATGGATTTGTCTGATTAAATCGGGTGCATTATAGGGAAATGAACCTTCTTCTCCTGTAAAACCGGTAATGGCAAAGATACTGTGAATATTTCTTTTTTCCAGGATATCCAAGATATATTGAACATTTTGGATTTCCCTTAACACAGTTTTATAGTGGAAATTATAGGGATAAGTGGCATTTATTTGTCCAATGGGCCCGTCGAAATCCCAGATGAGGTATATTTTGATCATAATCAGGTAATAAAATTTTTGACGATGTGGTTCCAATCATGTTCCAGGCTCCAGTTCATGGCTTGTTTTTTAAAATTGACCGGATCCTGTGTAATGGTATTGATGGCTTCAGATACTTCCCGGGGATGATCGCCATCGACCAGGATGCCGTTATAATGATCCCTGACAGCTTGTTCGATACCGCATCCTTTAGCGCCAATGACGGGCTTCCCAAAGAAATTGGCTTCAAGAATGGCGATTCCAAAGCCTTCCACGTCGCCGTCATCTTGATTTTCACTTAGCATGATAAAGATATCACATGCTTTATAATAGGAGGCCAGGCTGACCCGATCTTTAATGTGTCCGTGGAAGGTGATATAGGAGTTTACCCCCAGATTGGTGGCCGTTTCAACTAATGTCTTTTTATTGGTAGGCATACCTACGATGTGGTAATGCAAATCGGGATATTGTTTGATTAGCTCCGGCAACACACGTATGACCCGATGCTGGCCTTTCCGTGGGGTTACATTGCCAATGGTCAGCAGACTGGGACTCCCCTTTAATTGATTTGGCGGTGCCTGCCTGTTGAGTTCTTCCATTTCTCTGAGATCGATTCCGTTGGGGATGATTTGAAAAGGGTGGCCGTTTCTTAATTTTTCCGGTAACAGTTGATAAGTAAACCGGGAAACGGGATAAAGCAGATCGGCTCTTTTTAGGTTATAGTTAAACAACCACCTGGCCCATCGTTGAGGGAGTCGGATCTCGGATCCATGCAAAAAGACCTGTACAGAGAGGTGGGGCCATTTCATTTTTAACCATCGAATCATCCAAACAGGGAACTTACCGGAAAGAATGATCTCATGGGGCATGTTGGTTTTAATCGTTCTGGCGGTATGGATAAAACGCAGAAAATAGGTCAATATACCTTTTCTTGTAAAACGCTTGATGGGGAATGCCTGGGATCTGTCGAAAGATTCAACTTCTACCCGGGTCAGGTAGTCGCCTGGACTAAGTGCCATGGGTTGATAGCCGTTTTTTTTCAGGGCCTTGCAAAGGCTAAAGGCATGACTTCCCAGGCCACCCGGTCCGGGTGGAAATTCAGAGGATATGACCAATACTTTTTTCATGACCGTTGAACTGGCTAATAAGGGCACCCTGGGTCAGCATGCGGGATGAGATTTTCCAGGATTTTCTGATTTGAAAGATCACAAGGGGGAAAAGCAGAATAGCCAGGATAAAACCTGCAAAATAGATGCTCCTGTATTTTTTAAACCGATAGGGAAGAAGGGAGGGAGGGATATTTTGCAGCAGGCTCCATTTGGCAGCCTGTTTTCCATGATATTTCCTGATATAGTATAATACACTGGGTATGGGCCGGGGGCTGAAAAGACCTCGGGGCCGAAAGGCATCCCAGGATCCCATCTGACGCAGGCCACCCTGTTGAACCTTTAGATGTAAGCGACCGGCATGCGGATTGGATATGTTTTTAAATCCGAGTAAATGGCATCGCAAACCAAATTCGGCGTCTCCCATGCGTTGATTTTCAAATTGCCGGTCAAACAGTCCCGTCTGCCTATAAACCCCTTTCCTTACCATGGCGTTGCCCGTGTCTACCTGGTCTGAAAGCCTGAAAAACCTGTAATTTCTGGGAACTCGGCTGCCTGAGAGCGACCGAGATACACCCGATGAGACATCCGCCTGGAAATAATCCAGGCATCGCAGGTGTTGCCGTACCCAATCGTCTTCAACCCTTGAATCGTCGTCAAAAAGTAAAATATAATCGCCGGAAGCTTTCTTGATGCATTGATTCCGGGCAAGCCAAAGCGCCTTTTCTGTTTGCCGGATGATATCAAGATTCAAATTCCACCCCTGGTAAAAGGATTTGTCATAGGGTTCAGATTGATCCGCGATGATTACTTCAAAATTATTATAGGTTTGATTTTCCAGATCGCACAGGACCCTCTTCAGGTAGTTATAACGGTTCAATGTCGGTATCACGATGGATACAAGCGGCCTGGATTGTTCAAGGGTGGAAGAAAATGTGAGGAACTCGGGATGGGCTTTTGATGGGTGAAAAAGGTCCATTCGCTTTACCGATAAAGCCCTCAGGAAAGCATGCAGCTCCCTTAACGGTTTGTACAGGCTCACCAATCGCATCAACAAGATGTATAGCATCCAGAAGGGATGGTAATATTTCCTGATAAATCGGTAATTGTCATCAATAGAGGGTTTTATGCTTTCCATTGATCTGTGGGCATTTTGCCGCTCTGGTATTATCCCCTTTTGCAGAGCCTGAAATGCTGCGTCAAGGATGGATGCAGATTTCGAGGAATAATTTTCATCCCAGTTGATAAGCGCCTGGTCAGCCGGTGGAAGTTTAAAATAATCGACCCACAAGATCTGATTGCTGTTCATCAGGTTGAAATACCAAGCAGGTTGGATGTATTGAATGAACTCAAATAATGGTTTTCTTTGGATCATGCGATGGGCTTGTTCATCCATGCTGTTGTGCCGGTGTTTGGTAAAAAGCTATGAATTTTTCGATTTGATGAGTCAGGGAGAATGCATCCGCTACCCTTTTTATAGCAGCAGCACGAATCTGCGTCAATTCTTCCACGGGGGTGGACCTAAGTGCCATTATTTTTTCCGCGATAGCTTCCGGATCCCTTCGAGGGACAATCCATCCAGATTTCTCGTCTACAATATTCTCCGTCAATCCCTCTGCATTGGTCACGATGCAAAGCATCCCTGCAGCCTGAGCCTCTAAAACGGAATTACAGAATCCCTCTTGAACACTAGGCTGTAAATAAATGCTATGTTCATGCATATATGCAGGAATTTTCGTGTGTGAGATTTTTCCAGTAAAACTTATTTCCTTTTCCAAGCCCATTTGATATCTGGCATAATTTAATTTTTCCCAGTCTTCACCTTCTCCTATTATTGTATAATGAATGGAATAACCATGCTCTTTTAAAATTTGAATGGCCTGTAAGGCATAATCCAAACCTTTTTTCCAATGAAGCCTTGCTACAGATAAAATTTTTATTGTCGGATAAAGCCGAGCATATCCTTTCCCATCGTTTTGAAATCTTGTCAGACAAATCGCAGGTGGAATCTTTTGCCATTTTACAAAACTTGGCATGCCAAAATTGCGAGCTATTTGAATCAGATCATCGGACAATGTATGTACCTTATCTACTTTCTCCCAGAGCCGGTCATAGCAACCGGAATGTTTCAACGGGTAAACAGATATGTCATAGCCTCTCAGGCTAATGACCATTTTGGCTCCTATCGCTTTAGCTACGTTTTCCTTTCCCAGGGTCATGGTTGAAAAACCAAAATGAAGCCAAGCTAAATTATGCATTAGGATATGGCTATTTGAATACAGATGAAGGATTCTTTTAATTCCGCGAACCTGATCCTTTTTTTCCAGCCTCCAGAACCGGACCATATTTTTAGGTTTCAGGATGAACCCTCCCAGTATTTTTAGCAGGATGCGGGGTATTAAAAGTATCAGTGGGCCTTGGATCTGAGGCTGGCTTTGTACGATCCAGTTTTTGGGATATGGGGTATAGACTTTTTTGTTGATAAAGACTTTTACGGTATATCCTTTTTCCATCAACCCATGAATCTTGCTATTGAAGAATGTTTCGGAATAGCCGGGGGTTTTGGCCAATACAAGGCCTATTTGAGGTTTAGCTTTTCTCATCCCTTAACTGTATTATACAAAGCCACCATCCCTTCACTCATGGTAGCCAGCGTATGGTGCTTTTCGATGTATCCTCGCGCCTGACGGGTGATCTGTTGGATTTCTTCCTCAGGTTTTTGGGATACATCCATGATTTTTTGTGCCATGGCCTTGGGGTCCCGCATGGGAATCAGCCATCCGGTTTGTCCTTCTCTGATCACTTCAGGCATACCTCCACAATAGGTGCTGATTACCGGGGTTCCCAATGCCATGGCCTCCAGAACCACATTAGCTATACCTTCTTCCACACTAGGAAGAAGAAGGAGATCGCTTTGGCAAATTTTTTTTATGACCCGGTGAAAAGGAAGGGGTTCATGTATGGTGATGTTTTCAAGTTGCAACTGATGGATCTGAAAAAGCATTTCTTCGGATATTCCGCCGACAATTTCATAAGTAAAAGACACCCCTTTGCTTTGTAGGATATGGCAAGCATCCAGGGCATACATATAGCCTTTTTTCCAGTGGGGTCTTCCCACCGAGAGTAAGCGGAGGGGGGATTTGTTTCCCGATACTTGCTTTTTTTGCTGATATGTAAACTGCTTCAGATCAAGCCCGGAATAGATTACTTTGCACCGTTCGGGCCGAATACCGTATTTCCATGCTTCAGAACAGATGGATTTTGAAACCCCGTGAAAGCCATCTACCCTGGGAAAACTTTCCATATAATCGCTTTTGACCGCTGCAGAGGCAATGGGCGAGTAGTTTATGTGGGCGCCTCTGAGACTGGCAACAACCTTGATGTCAAATTCCTGTAGAAAGAGCCATTCTTTGATATTCTTTACCCATTGCAGGTGAAAGATATCCGGTTTATACCAGATAACTGGCAAGACCTTGATGTACCAGTTGATCTTTTTGGACCGGGTATTGAGATGTGGCTTGTTTTGAATAAGGTCTTGAATTTTTTTCCAGTCTGCCCTTTTTTTCAACATGAACAAAAGAAGGAACCTTAAAAATAGAAGCAATTTACCTGTTTTGTTGCGGTATCCTTCCACTTTTACATTTTGTGGATAGATGGGATCCTGGCAAATATGACCTACCAACAACAACTCGGTATTTTCTCTTGTAAGGCCTTGGATGAGACGTTCAATAAATACAGTAGAAGGGATTTTACCGGTGTAAACGCAAACCCTCATAGGTCGGCTGCAGGCCTTTGATTTTTCTTGAATTGACATTTAGTGGTTAATTTTTTGATAGGCACCGGCGGGGTTGTTAAGCAATTGATTCCAGGTGGAAAGCGTCAGCAACATGCTTACTGGATGGCTATATTGGAGGGGGCTGAAGTTTGTAAATTTCCGGAAATATTTTTCAGGTAGGTTTGGTGGAAGCAGCTGCTTTAATCCCCGCTCATTCATAAGCCAGGTATGGAGTTGCTTTTGGTTCTCAGCCCCCAGAAACTGCAGCTCCCAATTTCTTTGAATTATTGGTTTATCTGCGAGATCCCGGATTGTTCTTTTGGCTTTTTGCCAGGAGCGATAAGGTAAATTCCATGGTACTCGCTTGTTTTGATAATTGAACAGGTTGAACGGACGCTTATCCTGCCATACAATACGGGCTAAATCAGGGGCGTATTTTTTGATGTATCCAATTTGTATTTTTCTTCCGGCCAGGAATTTTTCCGGTATGTTGCATATGAACTTGCACATGCGCTGATCATAATAAGGGAGTGAGATGGGCAATGCTTTTTCAAATACGCTCAGGTTGATGCTCGTCCATCTGGGTGCCCAGTGAAGGCTTTTAAAAGCTCTAAATCGGGCATTGGGGTTTTTGATATTTATGCGCGACAGGAGCTTACGTATTCGTTGGGTGAAGTATTGAGTAAAAGTGCCCTCCAACTCCCAGGCGCTCCAAAGATCTTCGGCCAGTTCCCATCCACCCCTTTTTCCTATCTTGTTCATAAGGATGCTAACCTGTTGATCAAAGGATAAACCTTCAGGTAGTCCCATGCTATTAAACAGCACATCTCCCCAGTGGCCCAGGGAAATGTGTTCGCCCATATCAGGGAAATGATCTTTAAATGCCATCTGTCTGGGATGGGTAAAATCAGAGTAACATTGATTGATCTTTGCCAATTCTTCAATGGTATTCCACAAATATCCTGAGTTGACAATCAAGGGAATAAAATCGAATCCACATTGTTTGGCAATTTTTTTTCCATAGTGGGTTTCGTCGTGGCCACCCCGAAAGGCATAACAGAAAGAGGTGACCTTGCTGCCCAGGCGCTGTAGAGCAGCAGCCTGGGTTCTGCTGTCCAGCCCACCGGATAGGGGAAGAACCACATGGGTATCCCTGGTTTGTTCATGCATAATGCCTTCGAATAGCTTAGCAAATTCATCTATCCATTTATTCAGGGATTTATCTTCGGGCTCATGGTACCATTCGAACCAGGGTGCTTCTTCCCTTGGGCTTGTCAATGCCCCGGAATAGTTGGTACCGGGTTTCAGCACCTTTTGGTTTTGGTAATAGGTGTCGTCGTCCAGGAAAAATCCGCTAGCCATAAAGGCGCAAATGGCTTTCAAATCTATTTTTTTTTCCCTTTCCGGCAAAGTGATGAAATTTTGTCTGACCGGAATAATGGGTGTTTGTATCTGTTTAATCGCTTTCACCTAAGTTTATAGATTTTGCATTTGCGTCATTGTTTTGAATTTGGAAGATGAGTCGGCTGTGAGTTCAGCGTAAGTACCCATTTCAATGATTTCACCTTTGTCGAGCACATAAATGTAGTCGGCATTTTTGATTGTTGAAAGGCGATGGGCAATGATCAGCACAGTAATTTTGCCTTTCAGTGCATGGATGCTATCCTGAATGTAGCGTTCAGATTCGGTGTCCAGTGCACTGGTTGCCTCATCCAATATTAGGATCTTGGGTTTTTTATACAACTCCCGGGCTATGGCCAATCGTTGACGCTGACCACCCGAGAGCTGGACGCCCCGGTCGCCAATTTGGGTATTGTAGCCATGACGCATATTGATGATGAAATCATGGCAATTGGCTTTTTGAGCAGCCAGCTCTGTTTTTTCTCGGTATATGGGGTCTTTGCTGTAGGAGCCCTCCCATAAATTGATGTTGTTGGCCACTGTATCATCAAAAACCACAGGTTCCTGCGGGACAAATCCGATGTTCCTGCGCCAGGAGTTTTTTTCGATCTCCTGTGCAGATACCCCGTCAATAAGTAGTTTTCCCTTTTCCGGTAACAGCAGCAGGGATATGATGTCCATCAGGGTGGTTTTTCCTGCACCGGACTCCCCGACAAAAGCAAGTGTTTTATTTACCGGAATAAATAGATTGATGTTATCAAGAACCCGCTGGTGATCGTAAGCAAAAGAGAGGTTTTGGAATTCTATGCCCCGGTTGAGTTTGTTAATCTTCTGTTTTCCCCTTTTTTCCCTGTGTTGTCTTACTTCCTTGAATTCTTCGATGGTCATTTCAACCCCCCCTGTCGTATTCATCAGTTGTTGCCAGTTGGTCTGGATTTCTATCATGGTGTTCATGCCGCGGTAAAAAATCAGTAATACGGCAAATATTGGAGTGAGTGGATTTTCAAGTACCCGGATTTGCAGGATGATGATTCCAATCAGCAGAAAGATGATTACCGGTTCCCTGATGGAAACGATCAAGGAATTCCCTGAAAGCATCCTGAAGCGGTATCCGGCCAGTTTCTTTACGCTTTTTTGGACATCTTTCTCAATCTGCTCAAACCGGGCTGTTGCTTTAAGATATTTCATCGAATGAAGCGCCTGGATAAAAAACATATTGATGGTCGATTTTTCACGGGAGTTTTTTAAAGATATTTTCTGGGTATAGCGAGAGATGTATTTCAGAAAATATAATAGAACCCCACCACCCACTATGGCCAATAGGGTAAAAAACCAATTCAGATAAAGTGCCACTGCCAGGTATACTGCAGTGGTAACCAACTTGGTGGAGGCTTTTGAAAAGGTCTGAAAAGAATTGACAAATTCCCTGATCTGGGAGGTTAAGATATTCACAAAATGACCGGTATTTTTAGAGATAAAATATTGATAGTCCAGCTCCAGGTAATAATGGAATAATTTGTTCCTCATTTTCTCTGTGATTCTGGCTACCAGATGTGCCCGATAAATTCCTTCGGCCAGTTTGATTATTCCTTTAACCAGAAATATCAACCCCATTAGGGTTAATATGGCATAAATCTCTAAAGGCACGCCCAGGGCCTCTATGATATCAAAAATGAGGGCTGCTTTTCCCTCCAGAGAACCTTCTCCTATCTGAGCCGCACGCAATAAAGGCAGAATTAGGGTAATGCTGAATGTCTCGGCCAGAGCAGCCAGCAGGGATAGAAAGAAAAGAAGGTAAAATTTCTTTCCAACATATTGAATAAACCTTTGCAGATACTGGAAAAAGTCAGAGAAAATGGATATATGCATAATGATAGTAACTAAAAAAAGTGAAAAAAGGCGGTGTCGGGATCTTTATAAATGAAGGGAGAACAAATTCAACTTTCATATATTCCGGTTTTATAACTCGAGTCGCCATATTAACAGCGCCGTTGTGAGAACCGATGAAATGGCGGATATGCCGAAAAGCAGATCTGAGGATTCCTCGCGAAAAGCCGTTGTTCGTCTGGGTTTAACATAGATGATGTCGTTGGGCATCACATAGTAAAGGGAAGATTGAACAATGGCATCATCGGTCAGGTCTATCTGAAAGGTTTTAGTACCCTTTTTTGTGGAGCGCATGAGTAAAACTTCCGTGCGATCTCCATTATAGTTAATGCCACCTCCATAGGAAATGGCCTCGATCAGGTTGATGTGATTTTTATAAACGGTTTGAATACCGGGTCTGGCCACTTCTCCGAGCAGAGTGAAATTGAACTGAGCCATCTTGACAATCACCTGAGCTTCTTTGAGATAGTTCCTGGACTGGCGATCAATTTTATGTTTGGCCTGCTCCAGGGTTAGCCCTCCTACCTTGACCGAATCTATGATTGGGATCTCGATATATCCTTTCTCATTGACCGAATAACCAAAAAAGAACATATTTCCCTGGCCAGTCATGTTCCCTGAACCGCTACCTGATGGAAAGGGATTGAAAATTTCACCCATGGTCTGATCGGGTGTAACGACCCGTACATAAAGAATATCCCCGGGTTGTAGCTGGTAGTGTGGTTTGTTGTTTTTTATCACCTCTTCTTGTCCGGTTAATGGGATGTCGCGTAAATACGTATACTTTTTATAGGTATTACATGAAGTGGTCACCAAAATAATGGGTAAGGCTAAAAATAATAAGGCTGTTTTTTTCATATGCATCCCAAAAATGATTTAAAATGTTTAGAAAGTGGTTTTTAGTTATATTTGTGAATTTATGGGGGTCTTTTTGTTGTTGTAGTATTGGTCGTAATAGCCAAAATTATAGATGGAATCGTATCCGAAATAGTACTCAAAGCCAAATCCTTTCATTCTTTTTATGTCATTTATAATCAGGAAAATGTTGTTAAGCCGGCCTTCGTTTTTTATCTCGTTTAAGTGCTCCAGGGTGGTCTTCGGACTGTAATTATGCCTAAGCACGAAAATGTTGCAATTAGCCCTTTCTCCTATTATCACTGCTTCAGGTACCATGGAAAAAGGAGGGGAATCAAATAGTATATATTCAAACCGTGTAGAGAGATAATCCAATAGGGTGTCGATTTTTTTGGGTATGAGCAAATCACCCGGGTTGGATATATTTTTCCCCGGAGAAATGATAAACAGGTTATCAATTTTTGTATCCTGTATGATGTTGGTGTGTTTTGAGTTATTGGTCAGATAATCGCTCAGGCCCAAATCATTTGTTTTGGGGAAGATTTTTTGCAAGGATGGCTTGCGAATGTCTGCGCTAATGATTACTGTTTTAAATCCTCCCATAGCTAAGGCAGCACCTAAATTTGAAGTTAAGAAGCTTTTGCCTTCCCCGCTGACCATAGAAGATATCATGATGACCTTCACTTCGTGGTCTTTGAGCCTGAACATCAAATTTGTGCGGATGTAGCGGAAAGAGTCTGTAATGGAAGACTGAGGGTAATGAAAAACCGGCAAAGTTTCATGAAATGTATTGTGTTCAATGGCATGTAATATGGATAAAGAAGTATGGCTTTTGATTTCTTCTTTTTCCTGGATTCTGGAGGCATTGCTTTTTAACCCCAAAAGGATGGAAACGGGAAGCGCCAGGCCCATCAGCCATGCCATCAGGTAATAGATCCTGGAGTTGGAATGAGCCAGGTAGGCATCTTCCGGACGGGCTTCCTGTAATACCTCGAAATTTGGTGTCTGGGAAGCCTTTATAATCTCAAATTCTATCTTACGTTGGGAAAGAGTAGCCATTACCTCTTCATTTTGTCCGATTCTTCTCTGGATCTCCTGGTATTGTCTCTCTTTCGCCGGATAGGAAGGTATTTCCCTTTCCATTTCCTGAATCTTGCTTTCAACTGTATTGATGTTATTGTCAATATAATCGGCATACAAATTGACTTTGGTCATCAGCGACTTTTTCTGTTCCTTATATTTGGATTGTAGGTTCTTATAAATGGGATGGTTAGGCTCAAGATTGTAATCGGAATTTTTTATTTCTTGTTGAGTATGGGCCAGTTCTTCAAGGAGATTTGCCAAATCATCGGCCTCCACCACTGTGGTACTTGGCAATACTATGCTGTCCAGGTTGCGGTTGTTTTCTACCAATTCCCTTAGGGAAGTGAAATATCTTTTATCTTCCTGTAAAAGCATCTTATTATTTCTCAGTCTGCTTAATTCGTTATAGAAGAAGGAGGAAACCGATCCGCCCTGGGAATAGTTGCTATTTTCCCTTTGTTTGGAGGATATGTAATTGTACTCCAGGTTGTTGTCCTCATTTCGCATGCTTTGAAGTTGATTTTCATATCGCAAAAGCCGACGATCAATCTTGCTGAGCTGTTGATCGATAAATTGAATTGAATTGGTTGCCGTTTCATTAATCCGATCCATCATGTAATGGGTGTAGGTTTCGACCAACGCTTGCAGAAACTCTGCTTCTTTTTCCGGAATAGGACCCGTTGAAGAAAGCATGACAATATTGGGATTATCTCGGTGGGTGGTTACAGTGAGTTTTTCATGGTAAGCCTTGGCCAGAGTTCGGGTTTTGTGTACCCTAAAACAATAGGTAGTCTCTTTACTTATTTTACCTGAATAATCTGGATTCCTGAATAGCCGGAAGGATAAACCATGCTTAGAAAACGGCTTACCATATTTTAGGGTATATTCTGCATTAAAATCCCCGTTAATAATCAGTTTATATTTATCCTTGGATAATAGCTTAATGATTATGGGCCTGCCATAGCTGGAAAATTCTTTGGTAGTCATTATCCGGAAAGGTGCATCCTTGTGGAGTTCCTCGTCGAAAAACCGATTTTTTTTGTAATAGGATATATTAAAATCCAGTTTCTGAATGGTCTTGCGTACAATCTTATAGGATTTCATCAACTCTATGTTATTTGCCTGGTCGAACTGATTGATTTCTTTTATCAGGGTTAGACTGCCTAAATTCCTGTTGCTGCTTGGTTTGGAAGGGGTGGGCTGGTCATTGAAGATTAAAGTGGTTTCTACTTTGTAGATGTTGGGTGTGGTACTGTTATACAAATATACCAAGCCAAGGGCAGTTGCAATAGATAAAACGATCCAGTACCAGTTCGATAAAAGATATATAAGGTATTTCTTATAATTGATGCTTTTGGAAAAGTTTTCCAATGCATCTCCGTTCCTTTGTGTATTGTTGTTTTGAGACATCTTTCAATCTTTCTGGTTTTATTAATTGAATTGAGCGATATGGAACATTTGTTTTAAGGTGCTTCTTTATAATGGCACAAACTGTTGCGGAAAGGTGGACTTTTGGAATATATACATACGGCTCCGCTGTCTCAGTCACAGGCCGCTCAGCCTTTAAATGCCAGAGAGCCTTGTTTGCTCTGAGATCATATGGAATCCTAAATCACATTTCTTCCACAAAAATGCATTTAGGCAAGGTATATACTCATGAACTTATCTTTTTTTGAGCCACCCGGCAGGCGTGATGTTTAGACCGGGTTGTATGGATTCATTAATATACTTGTTTTAGGGCCAGATGGCAAAAAAAATATCCTGGCTCCGTATTTGATGAAGGTTGGTTTTATTGTATTGATCCGGGTAACGGATTGATGAAAGCATTGGTTTACCTAATAGGGGCAAAGGGTTGGTGGGTTGTGCGATGAATAGAAAATCAACTAAAGCACTGATTATGGACGAAATAAATTTATTTGCTCCAAAATCCTGTCAAGGATAGTTGATTTTTTCCATAATGATTGAATCTCCTTGAAAATCTGATGAAAATTCATGTTTTTTGTCCATTTTGTTTATTTAAGCTATATTTTCAGGTTGCGCATGTGTGGCAGCTTACAATATCGTCATGCCAGTAATGCGGGTGAATATCGGGTAAAGAGGTCTCGATATATTCGAATAAAGGAATGCGCCCCATGGCACGGGTTTTATAAAATTGAACCGAAAAAATATCCTCCTCTAAAACAAATATTTAAATCGCTTTCATACAGATTCCGGTCATATTCTTTGGTTTTACTTGAAGATATTTATCCTATTTGTTTTATTTGAATAATTTCTAATAGAAGATTAAATTTAATGATCCTAGGTTTTCAATTAAAGGATTTAAATCATGTTATGATTTAGTTACTTTTCATACGGTTAGCAATGATATTGCGCCAGCCAAATCTTTTTCGCTGATCTGTTAAATAGTGTTTTTTTGCAAATAAACGCCGCATTATTCCTTGAGCCAAATAATAGTGGTAGGTTTCATAATAGTCTTTTGTCCAGTGGAATTTGTATTTTTCCTTACCACGTAAAAAGTCAAATTTATATATTCCATTTTTCATTAAATATTTAATGGTTTCAAGAAATAATAAATTTCCCATGCTTATTTTATGCAAAGAATTTTTAAAACCTAAACTTATGCCGGCATAGGATTGAGAATTCACTAATCCATACAGACTTCCTATGCAATCATCATCTTGCCAAACTTCTGTAAATAGGACAT
>Ga0207714_1000208_pt1 | contig 39800 bp, 28 predicted proteins | sample PonA232FremontCA_2_FD_187270 | JGI IMG/M metagenome (GOLD analysis project Ga0207714, IMG submission 187270) | Marine sediment microbial community from Fremont, CA, USA - Pond A23 Sediment 2 (SPAdes) | ecosystem: Environmental > Aquatic > Marine > Unclassified | place: USA: Fremont, California...
GGGTTTCATACGATTATCTTTTATTTAACATGTTGGCCGTATGGAACCTGCATGAATAATCATGTCCTTGTTGTGTAGGTTACTGGATGCAGGTTTCATGGGAAAAGGGATTTATCATTAATGGTTTGTGTTGGCTATAATGATGATTCGTATTGGCTATGATTCTTAGATCGATAAGCTTGGGTGGGGTAGGCCTCATTCATGGGTTCTAATTTTGTTATAAAGATAATAAACTGATTTGACCTTTTTGCGGGTGAAGTTTGTCAATGATCCGGATTTTTTCATCTAAAAACCTATAACTTCTTTCGTGAATTCCCATATATGTGAGAAAAACAGCTCACATCGCTTAAAAATCATTTGTTTTCTATGGGTCAGCATCTACTCTATGATCAACAGGGTTTTATGGTAACTCCCTACATGAAGGGACCATCGCAGGAGGAAATGCATCTAGCCGAGCGAACCGGTTCAGGGTTGAAAACCGCTCCGACGGTTGATTTGCCGGGCCAGCGCCAGGGCGGGGATTCGAAAAAGGGCCACAAAGGAAGACCGGATCAGCCCGGAACTTCCCCCCGACATCAGCATGATCAGGGTGTGACCTCCGATCAGGAGCCCGAGGAAAAGCCAGAAGACGCTGATATTCAGCAAGATAAAAAAATCCTGATTGTCGAGGATGACCGGGTTAGTCTGTTGTATATCCGCGAATTGATTGAATTACTGGATATTCCTGATGTACGCTTTCAGGTGGACTATGTCTTTACCGGTGAAAAAGCCGTTGAGTTCACCCGCAAATATTCTTTCGATGTGGTTTTGATGGACCTTAAACTTCCTGGTATAGATGGATTGGAAGCCACCCGTGAGATAAAAAAATACAACCCGTTTTTACCCGTGATTGCTCAAACGGCCTTTGCCCTGTCAGGTGATGAAAAAAAGGCCTATGATGCAGGTTGCGACGATTATTTGGCCAAGCCCATCTCGGAGAAAGAATTGGTCGAAAAGTTCCGTAAATTCTTGGATCTTTCCTGACCCGCTTCCCGAACAATCTTTTTGTCATCATTCCGAAATTTATGGTGGGTACGAGTTTTATTGATCGTTTTCCCCGCCTCCGTTGTGGTTAACACTGTGTTGGTTTATGCCCGCTACCGTGGTGATTGGTATCTGGTCCATCGGTTCTGCCCGCTTCCATGATGTTTCATCTTTTATTGATCAATTCTGCAGGCTTATATTGTGTCTAATACTTTCTTCATAGGTTTTAGCCCTCTTCCACGGGGGGGGATCTTTTTTGTTGGTTCCATCCACCCTTCTCCATTGAGATAAGCAGTTTAGTTGATCGCTTCTGCCTATCTTCTGGCATGTATCCCCGTCCGGCCAGGGGCATTTGTGGTTTTAAAACCTTGGATTTTCCAAAAAAATGTTATTTTTATTGTGACATTGAGCCATTATCATCCCAAATGCAAACCGTCATGAAGCGAGCAATTTTATCCATTATTTTTTATGTATTGGCCGGGAGCCTTCTTTGGCTGTCAACCGGCTGCAAGCAACAACAGACTATGAATGATCAACTTCAGCCCCCTGATGCGGAAAAGAAACCCGAAGAGCTTGTGATTCACGGGGACACGCGTATTGACAACTACTATTGGTTGAATCAACGGGATAATCAGCAGGTAATTGATTACCTGGAAGCAGAAAATGCTTATACCCGTGAGGTTTTAAAGCCCACCGAAAGCCTCCAGGATTCCCTGTTCCATGAAATGAAAGGCCGGATGAAAGAAGATGATGCCTCGGTGCCTTATTATAAAAACGGTTTTTATTATTATACCCGCTATGAAGAGGGGAAGCAATATCCCGTTTATTGTCGCAAGAAAGGATCTCTGGAGGCCGAGGAGCAGGTGATGCTGAATGTCAATCAGATGGCCCGGGGCCATGGATTCTATCACCTCACCGGGGTGGCGGTCAGCCCCAACAATAAGCTGGTGGCTTATGGGGTGGATACCGTAGGCCGGCGCAAATATACCCTTCACATCAAAGACCTCTCTTCGGGGAAGATTTATGAACAGACCCCGGAAATGACCACCGGCCATGCCGTTTGGGCCAGTGACAGTGAGACCCTCTTTTATACCCGCAAGCAGGAAGGCACCCTTCGGGCCCACAAAATATTCAGCCACCGCCTGGGCACCGACCCGGACCAGGACCGGGAGATTTTTCATGAGTCGGATGAAACATTCAACACCCACGTATTTAAGAGCAAGTCGGATCAGTACATTATGATTGCCTCGACCAGCACCATGTCGGATGAGTACCGCTATCTCTCTGCCGATGAGCCCCGGGGTGATTTCCAGGTGATTCAGCCCCGAGAAAGGGGATTGGAATATTCGGTTTCTCACTACAACGGGCATTTTTACATCCGTACCAATTGGAAAGCCCAAAATTTTCGCCTGATGAAAACCCCGGTCGGAAAAACCAGAAAAGACCACTGGCAGGAAGTGATTCCCCATCGCCAAGATGTATTGCTCGACCAGGCGGAAACCTTTAAGGATTACCTGGTGGTCAGTGAACGGAAAAGGGGGTTGACCCGCTTTCGTGTGCTTCCCTGGGAAGATAAAAACCGGGGCTACACCATAGAGATGGACGAGGAAGCCTATGCTGCTTATTTGAGCGATAATCCCGAGTTTGACACCCATAGCCTGCGTTATGTGTACAGCTCGATGACCACCCCACCTACCACCTGGGATTACAACATGCAGACCCGGGAACGGGAAATGAAAAAACAGGAAGAAGTGCTGGGGGATTTTAACCCTGATGACTATGAATCAAAGCGGGTTTGGGCAACAGCCGATGATGGCAGGCAAGTGCCGATCTCCTTGGTTTATCGCAAGGGCATGAAGCAGGATGGAAAAAATCCGACCCTTCTTTATGGTTATGGCTCTTATGGCCATACGATGGAGGCTGGATTCAGCTCCACGCGGCTAAGCCTTTTGGACCGGGGTTTTATTTTTGCCATTGCCCATGTCCGGGGCAGTCAGTACCTGGGTCGAAAATGGTATGAACAAGGCAAGTTGCTGAATAAGAAAAATACCTTTACCGATTTCAACGATTGTGCCCAATATTTAATTGAGAGGGACTACACCGCACCCAGGCATTTATATGCCATGGGAGGCAGTGCCGGCGGGTTGCTGATGGGAGCCATCGTTAATATGCAGCCTGAGCTTTACCATGGGGTGGTCGCTGCAGTACCCTTTGTGGATATTGTAACGACCATGCTTGATGAGAGCATTCCACTGACCACCGGCGAATTTGATGAATGGGGTAATCCCAAAAAGAAGCAGTATTATGAGTATATGCTTTCTTATTCGCCTTATGACAATGTACAAAAGCAGGAGTATCCCAATATGCTGGTGACAACCGGATTGCATGACTCCCAGGTTCAGTATTGGGAGCCCGCCAAATGGGTGGCCCGGTTGCGCGACCATAAGACAGGAGATCATCTGCTGCTGTTGCATACCAACATGAAAGCCGGTCATGGTGGTGCATCAGGCCGATACGAGGCATTGCGCGAGACCGCCCGCGAATATGCCTTCCTTTTGCATCTGGAAGGCATAGAATCATAAGATGAATATGGCTTTTTCCTGCAACACCTTTTAGATTGTTTGATAGAGTTTTCTTTACCTGGCTGTTTGGTTTTTTTTCAAAGCCCCAGGCGATAGGTCAGCTTAATGAGAAAAACGTTTTCCGGGTAAAGGTTGAATAGCTGGTGCATCTCGTTTTGCCAGTTGAATTGGCTGTTGGGTTGAAAGCCGTTGCGGTTTTGTGACCACACCAGGTAAAGGGTGGATCCCGGAAGATATTGCCATCGCGCTACCAGATTGGATTTGAATTGCCGGAGGTTGAAATCCGGGTTGGCAAATGTATAATCGGTGGCTCCATCCCGGTTTTCATCGACATGGTAGGCTTTGTCGCGATGATTTAGCTGTTGACCTGTAAAGGTGTGGAAACGTTTGTGATAGGCCGATGCAACGGGATCAGTAACCTTTTTAAACGTATGATAATCGCCTGAAGCGATGAACGGTTGCCCCCAGTATTGCAGAGAAAGTTCGGGTGTAATGCTAAAATTAAGACGGAAAGAAAGGCTTAGGGTTTTGCGGTCAATGGAAGCCATGATGTAGTGGTTTTCGCTGTGATGAGTTGTGGTGGTGACATACTGCAGTTCGTCTTTTCGTATTGACAAGGAAGGACTTAGGCTCATCTGGAGGGTGTTATGGGGCCGGAAGGAAACTTCTCCCCAAAAGGTATTGCGGTGGCTATGGTGATACCTGCTCCAGCTCTGGTTGTTGCCGAGGGTAAAAGCAAGTTTTTTTCTGGGGTCGGTTTCCAGTTCGGCCCAATAACGGAGCCGGGCCGGTTCCTTGAGCATCGGGCCGCCGCGCAATGCTGATTTAGAGTAGGAAGAGCTTTGGCCATTGAGGCCCATGCCCCATTCCCAGTAATTTTTAAATTGGGTATTGATGTTGACGTTCCCGCCAGTAAAGAGGTGTTGGCCATGGTAATTCCAGATGCGCCATTGATTCAGGTTAAACCGCAAGCCTTGAAAAATGGAAAAAGGTTCATAGATGCGATACTGAGCCCATCCGAGCTGAGAGATTTGATCGGCTTCTCGTTGATATCCCATGTCGTTGAGTTCCAAACCCGGTGATTTCCAATTCAAGAATAGGCCGTAGCGAAAATGGCCCTTGCCCATTTTGGTAAACATCAGGCTTCCGCCATGGCCGGAGAGGGTATTGCGGGAGGAGTCGACCTGAAGATAGGAGGCATCGGGGCGTTGATAATAGCGGGCTGATGAACTTTGGGTTCGGGTGATGGCGGTTTCACTGCCTCTGACATGACTAAATATGCCCCGAAATGAGAGGTTATAGGAACGCTCGTTCCAGCGGTGTTTGAAATTGATTCCCCCGGTGTAAGCCTGATCGTGGAGAAACTGAAGGTGATCCGCATTGATTTGCCGGTGGGTTGCTGTCATAATCCCGCCCAACAGGGTTTGTCCCTGGTTAAAACTTTTCTGAGCCCTTCCCAGAAAGTAATTGGTTAAAGGCTCCACGGTTTGATGGTGGGTTTGATGGTTCGCGGCGATGGAGGCCTGTTCGCGGGCAGTCATGCTTTCGAGGACCCCTACCGACCAACCATTGCGGGTTTTTCCGGTTAATTTAAGGGCACCCAGAATGGAGGTATTGTCGGGCGTACGGGCATATTCTTTTGGCCCGGTCGAGGGGGTATAATGTGGAGCCCCACCAATCCGCCGGGAATAAAACAGGTTATCGTTCATGAAATTGCCCATTTGCATGAGCCGAAAATCCATGATGCTTTGTCCTTCTATGAAAAAAGGGCGTTTTTCCTCAAAATAGGTTTCATAGGCGGTGAGGTTCACCTTGGAGGGATCGGCTTCCACCTGGCCAAAATCTGGATTGATGGCCATGTCCAGTGTGATGTTGTTGGTCAGGCCAACCTTGGCATTCAAACCTGCATCCAGATGCTTTCGGCGGCCCGAAGCGGCAAATGGATTGGCCGGCTGCTGGCGGAAGGTCTCCAGGTTGGCGACCGTATAAGGGGTGATGGCCCTTTCCTTTTGGGGTTCGATTTGCTGGCTCAGGTTCATATCCCCAAATTGACTGACCCAGCCACTGGCATCCCGGGGGATTAATTTCCATAGAAGCTTCTCGTCCTCTCTATAAATGGTTCTTTTGATCTGAAGCCCCCATTTTTGACTGCCTTTTTTACTAAATCGCAGCTGCGCAAAGGGGATTTTCATCTCGGCCTTCCATCCCAGCGAATCGGTGCTGGTTTCAACATGCCATACCGGATCCCAGTTGTAGTTGGTGCTCATCCCGTCATCGGTAATGATCCAGTCAATCTTGACCCCGGCGGCCGTAACAAAAAAACAAAAGGCTGTGCGGTTGTCATGGTAACTGTCGATTTGAACCCCCATGCGATCGCCTTCCATATTATCGCGCCGGGAAAGCCGCTCTACGATGCTGTCGGGATGGCTGTCGTAACCCCTTAAAGCAATATAGAGGTAATCGTTGTCATTGACCATCTTGAAGCGGGTCTTTTCCGATGGTTTTTGCCCTTCATAAGGCTCTATCTGGACAAAATGGTCATGCCATTCGATTTGTTGCCAGGCCGGATCGTTGAATTGGCCATCGATCTCGGGGGCCTTCCCTTTGATGGGATGGACCTGGTAGTTTTTGGGGGCCTTATTGTTTTTGGGGTTTTCCGTTCCTGCCCATGCACCGGCAACTATTCCCATAATCAGGATCAGATTAAGACTTCCTTTGCGGTAACCCATATTTCAGATTTTAGGCTTCAACAGTCTATTCCATGGAAAAAGCTAATAATTAGCTCATTGATTTGAATCTTCATGGAAAAGGACGATGTTACCTTAGCGGTGCTGCATTTAGATGCCTTCTCCCTGGGTAAAGTTCATGGTTTGAGCTTTTTGCTGGAGTATGCGGGAGTGGGGCGGGACACTGCGGGTAAGCCAGACATTGCCCCCGATAATCGATTCAGCCCCGATGGTTACCCGCCCCAGGATGGTGGCCTCGGCATAAACGACCACCTGGTCTTCGACAAAGGGATGGCGGGGAATGCCTTATTTATTAATTTTTTAGGTATCAGGATTGTACAGGGCTGTACTCAGATAACGCTCACCCGTATCGCAAACGACAGCCACGATGTTTTTCCCTCGGTTGGCCTGTCTTTTCCCGATTTGTTTTGCGGCATGGACGATAGCCCCAGACGATATGCCGCTGAAAATGCCTTCATTCCGGGCCATGAAACGGGCCGTCTCCAGGGCTTGCTCGTCTTCAACGGGAAAGATCTCATCGATAACCGATGTATTGAGTATTTCCGGAACAAATCCGGCTCCAATTCCCTGTATCTTATGTTTGCCCGGCGCTCCACCTGACAAAACCGGCGAGCCGGCAGGCTCAACCCCGATTACCCGTATGTCGGGGTTCTCTTGCTTGAGTTCTTCCCCCACTCCGCTTATGGTTCCACCCGTGCCAATCCCGGCCACGAAAATGTCTACCTTCCCCTCGGTGTCATTCCAAACTTCCCGGGCAGTAGTTTTTTTATGCATCTCCACGTTGGCCTCGTTGCTGAATTGCATCGGAATATAGGCATTTTCATGAGAAGCAGCCAGTTTGTGGGCTTTTTCAATCGAACCCTTCATGCCCTCTTCAGCTGGAGTAAGTACGATTTCTGCCCCGAAGGCTTCGATCAGATTGCGCCGCTCCACTGACATGCTCTCGGGCATGGTGACAATGAGCCGGTAACCCTTGACAGCCGATGCTATGGCCAATCCAATCCCGGTATTGCCACTGGTCGGTTCAATGATTACCCCCCCCGGGTTGGACCCGCCCCTGCTTTTCGGCATCCTCGATCAAAGCATATCCCAGCCAATCCTTTACCGAACTGCCCGGATTGTAATATTCCAGTTTGACCAAAATGTGGGAAACCACTTCCTTGTCCAGCTTGTTCAGCCTGACCAGTGGCGTGTTCCCTATGAGTTGGGTGACATCCTCTGCAATGCGCATAAATGAATGATGTTTTGGGTTTATAGAATATGTTGAAGCGGGTAACAGATTTAGGCCCCAATTGTTTGCCAAAGGTTCTGCCTTGTTGTTAAGACGGGGAAAACTTATGGGGCTATTGTCTGTTCCAATAACAAAATATTCATAATAAAGTGGTATCTTGTTGGTATATTTGTATATTAAATCTTTTGTTCAAATTCTTTTGCTCATGAAAAAGTACACGTTCATATTACCGGCCATTTTCATCTTTTTGATGTTGATAAGTTGTACCAATACCCTTCACCAGGTAAGCAGTCAATATCATCGGGGTAGGGTCAAAGTGGATGGTATTTTGGGAGAATGGAGTGACCAGATGGATTTTGAAACGGACAGCAAGCTATTCTATGGGGTGCAGCACGATTCAGAAAATCTCTACCTGGCATTGCGCACTCCGGATCCGGTTGTTCAGCGTAAAATCATGGCATTTGGCATGACCCTTTGGTTGGATACCACTGCCGGGCGCAATCAATCGATGGGGCTTCGTTATCCGGTACCCACCAAGGAAAAACTGCCTCCACCGGAGACGGAGCAGGAGAAGGATTTGCCATTAAGGGCACGGCAGGCCAAGCCGGATGTTTCTCGGCGGTTTTTACATACCACCGACAAGCAGCATGTTGTGTTGATCCGGTTTGGGGAGGAAAAGCGTCAGCAACTTGCCTTGAGCGATTCCCTGGATATCCGCGTGGCAGTCAGTACCGATGCGAAACAGGGTGTTTCCTATGAGGCACAAATCCCTTTTGACCGGATTTATGATGATGTATCTCCCGGGAAAAGAAGGCTCAGTATAGGCATTGTTACCGGCCATGTGAAAAACATGGATGACCCCTCCAACAGTTTATGGGGTTCAAATGGCACCATTGGGGGTGGTGGCCGGATGGGAGGAGCCTCCGGCAGCAAAAGGCCTGCGGACAATAGGGAGACCTTTGGTAAGCCTACTGTGCTGTGGCTGAAAGAATTGGTGTTTGAAAAACCTTAATTTATTGCCTTCTTAATTAAGGCCTTTTGTTTACTCCTACCTGATCATGGGTTCATCATCGAGGATTCTGGCCCTGCGGTTACAGCCAAAGACAAAGTTCAGGCCAAACCGAAGGTTGAAAGCCTGGGTATTCTCGGGCCACAGACCCGCTGAGATGATGTCGCTGACCGTGTAAACCTGAAAAGGTCCGAGTCTTAACCCAAGTCCTACCCCGAGGTTGTTGTAGGCCCGGTTCATCACCGAATAGCTGGCCGAGAAACTAACCCCGGGAATGGGCCGGGTGTTGGCCGAAAGGGTAAAACTCTGATGAACTTCCCCGGCGAAAAAACGGGTTCTGGATACCACTCCGAAATCGACCCGCTCGCTGAGTTGATAATTGCCTCCTATATATATATTGGGGCCCATCAGATGCAGAAATTGTTGGTCGGAATAAGCAAATTCAATCCGGTTTTTAAGGGAATCGGCCAGTTGTCCCGCCGGGTCAAAATCACTGCTTCCGTTGCCGTTCAATTCAGAGCTGACATCCACCCCGGTAAATGAGAACTGCCCGTTTACCGTGTAATTATGTACATAATTGCTGTAGTTGATGAAGCCCAGATCGGTAACACTGGCTGAGACTTCCAGCTCGTCGGTGATTTGATAGGCCACCCCAAAGTCAAGGGCGATGCCCGGGTTGGCGAACAGATCAGAGACCCCCGGCTTTATTCCATCGACCTGGTCAATATAGCCCATGCTGTCGGTGGTCACTTCCGCCGGTACTGACCCACGCATATCGATGTCTGAGTTTAAGGACAGGGAATCGCCCGATTGACTGGTGTAAAGCTGGAGGTTGAAGTCTTTGGACTGTAAATTGGCAATGCCGTTGAGGTATTTCAGGCGCACCCCAAAATCAAGCTTGTCGTCTATTTGTCCGGCATAACCCAGGGAATATTCCAGGTGGTGGTTGGAGAAAAAATTAAAATTGCTCATGTCCAGGTTCTTCCCTTTCATCTTTTCATTGCCTTGCAGCAAAAAGGTGACAAAATCCTTGGGATAGCTAAACTTCAGGGAAGAGCGTTGCTTAACATGGAAGGTGAAGTAACCCGAACCGGCCCGGAACCCGAGGCCGAAAAGGTTGGTGGAAAATTCCGAGAAAATGGAGTTGGTAGGTTTAAGCTTGTTGAGGAAATTGCCCACATCGGCGTCCGGATGGAGCGGGGTGATCAGCGAGTCGCCGGTGGGCCCTTCAAATATGACATCGCTGTAGGCGAGGGTATTATTGCCGAGGTTCATGTTCACTTCCGAGAGGCCCGGAAAGGAGATGTATACATTACAGGTTGGCTGGAAAGCCGGATTCATGAAAGACATCTGGGGGATCCGGGGCATGAAATAGGTGGTATTGGGCTCCTGGGCCCCGGAATAAAGGGCCAGTGAAGAAAACAGTAAAAGCGTCAATAGGTATTTGGCCTGCTTGGTCATCATAATGGGGCTTTTTTACAAATCCAGTTGGGTTGAGGTTTCAGAAATACCGATGCGAAAATCGAGTGAATAATCCGTATAGAAGGTGACCCCTCCATCACCCGGGGTGGCAATGGAAGCTCTGATCACCAGTTGGTTGGTTTGATTGAATTGTTCAATATCACTGGCTGCAATGTTAAAATAGACCGTGGTTTGGCTGGGGGCAGTCACTTTGCCCGACTGGTCAACTTTGGGGGCTTCAAGCAGGTTGACCGGTTGGTTGTTCTCATCGACGGCCTCGAGTTCAAGCAGGTCCTGGTGGGTGGTCGAATCACGGCATATCAGCTTCAGGTCAACGCTGAAGGGAAATTCGTTGGTGAATTGACCAAAGAGTTTGACCTGCTCTTCAAAATTGATCTCTTCCACATCAAAAGCAAAGGTGTCGCGGTAGGTGACCCCGGAAGTTTCAATTTTCAGGGGCAGGGCCATTTCCATCCCCATCTGAACGGTTGGGGGGTTGGATAAAAAGTTGCGCCGGGTGGGATCGTCATTGGGGTTGATGGTTCCCTGGCCCTGGAAACTGATGTTTTCCGGAGGCAGGGAAATGAAGTCCTCCACGGCCGAGTTGGTTTTATCGATGATGATGGTGTCATTGACCGGCTGGTCGGGGAGGGTGGGGTAGTTGAATGAGAGCAGCCCGTCGGCACCTCCTTCATTGAGGTTTTGCGTTTGACTGCCCGATTGTGCTTCCAGATCCAGGCTGGCCTGGAAGGGAATCCCGATGTTATTGGTATAGAACAGGCGGATGGAGGGATCGGTAAAGGTGAAATCTCCGCTGATTTTATTAAAAACACTCATGCCCGTTTCAAATTCTTCACGGGGGAAGGAGATGGTTTCCTGGCCAAAATAACCGCTGATGTAGTCAGCATCCTGACTGCTCAGGCGGATGGTATAGTTGAAATCCACCTGGTCGCTGGCGTGGTATTCGACAAATTCCTGGGAGGCTTCCAGTTTCAGGCCATATTCGACCGGGATGGAATCGGCCCCGTTCAGGAGGGTCTGGGTGTTGTTCAGTTCGATGGATTCATCGATCTCGGAGCGGGCCGGAATATTTTGGGTCACGGTCAGGGGAGCGTCGGTATCCCGATCGATGGTTTTGGGAAGGCGGAAATGCAGTTGGGCCGATACATCGGTGCTGTTGGTGATGGTATAGTCAATGCTGCCTCCTCGGAGGCGGATGGTATCCAAACGCCTGTCGCCGGAATAGCCGGTGCTGACTTGGGTTGTCTTGTTGTCCAGGTATTGTTCATTTTCCAGGGCCACCTCTCCGCTTTTGACCTTAAGTTTGCTGGAGGAGGCTTCCAGGCTCAGTTGCTGTTTGTCCAAATCAATGGGCACAGCCTCACCTTCACTGCCTTTTGTGCTCAGGGCCAGTTCGCTGATGTAGAGAACCTGCCCGATCTTCCGCCCGGCCAGATTCATCGTTTGTGTTGCCTGGCCTGCCCCGGCAGGTACCTCTTTGAACTCAAAGTGTTTGAGGTGAACCGTATCCTCCACATAATCCCCTGAAGAAGCCATGATTTGACTGATCAGCTGGAATTCTGCTGTTATTTGGACCGGCAGTTCATTGGTCAGGGTCAGCTCGATGCTGCCGCTGTCAATCACGGCGTAACGGAATTGATCGATCAGATCTGCTTCATATTCACCTGCAATGGCCATCGAATCCGATTCACTGATTTCCGGAATGGGAATAGAATTTCCGTCGGCCGATTCAATGGTATTGGCCGTAGAGGTATCAGTGGTAGCCTGGTCGACGATCTGGCCAAAAGTGACCGAAGCCTTCACCGGGCCGAATGCCGGAATGCTTATATTACCCATGGTATAGCCATCGCTGCCTGATTCATTGATGTCAAAGAAATCATCGCCGGTGTAAGAGAGCAGGCTGTCTTCGCGGTAAACAATTTTCAGATAAGGATCGGCCCCCGACGAGTCATATTCTACATAACTGTCTTCATTGCCAATTAAATCATCGATCGTAATGGAACCCCTGGCCAGCGGCGCAGAAAATGAAGGGGATACTTCCATGTCGGTCGATAACCGCTGAAGATCGAACTTGTCCTCTACACACCCCAGTATCCCCGTCAGCATGAGCAGAAGCAATAAAGACAAAATGCTTTGAATTCGCGCTGTTGTGCTTTTCATATAAAGGCAGTTAGCTGGATTTTATCGTTACTTATTGGCCTGTTCCGTGATCATTGGATGAAAAGATTCCCTGATATGCATGTCATTGGGGATAATCTTCCTCTACTTACTTGCCTATTACGTTATAGTTGGACAAAAAGTTGTATTTATTTCCTACGATCAGGTGAAAATCTTTTCCCGCTTCATCCAGGTACCCGATGCTGAACGGGGTGCTGCCTTTTAGGGGAAAGCCTTCATAAAGCTGGCCGCTGGGATTTAGCAGGTAAATTTGATTGTCCTGCCTGGAAACCACCCCGATTTTACGGTCGTTATAAGCAAAATAAAAGTGAATCGGGCGATCGTTGATGGGGGCCTCGAAAGAATGGGAATAGAGGGTGTTGCCATCCTGTTCAATGACCTCAAGGGTATTATCATCCAGGAAAATGAAGTCCTTGTAACCATCGCTGTTGATATCCTGATAGTCAAAGTAATGGTTGGAGGAATAGTCATTGACTTTTTGGGTATGCACCTGACCGGTAAAATTCACATAACGCACACGGCCCTGAACGTCGGTAGTAACGAGCCTTGCCGGATTGCGGGAGGTCTCGGGTTCAAGTTTGAACAGGTTGTTTTTCGAGCGGGCAAATTGTTCTTCCGGTCGCACCCTGACTTCGCCCCGCCGGTTGAGAATATATATGCGGTATTTGTCGGCAAAAGCAATATAATCGCGGGTGTCAACCCGAAAGTGCTGGACTCTTTGGGTAACACGGGTATCCGTCTGATCAAATTCCCATCCCTGGACAATGTCTCCGTCCTTGTAAAAATCGTAGATTTTTTTGTTGTTACCGGGGATCATAATCCGGTAATCCTTGTTGTTTTCATAGTCAAAAAGCGCCATTGGCGCGGTAGCTGGAGCAGGCAGTTCTATCGGGTATCGCTCTACATAATTCCCGTTCCGGTCGATCAGATGCATCTTGTGGCGGGTGTTGAACAACATCTGAAGGTTGCCGTTGCGGTAATAATCAATTTGATAAATCTGCGACATGATGGGCTCATCCAGCTGCTTCTTCCATAAGATGCGCCCGACATTGTTGATCAAATAAATCTTGTTGTTCAGGTCCTGGACAAAAATATCGTTCTCCCCGGTATGGTGATTGGTTACCAGTGCCGGCTTAAAGTCAGTGGCTGTATCCAGGTGGGTCTCCCAAACCGTTTTGGGTTCCTCCTGAATTTTGGGAATGTATTTGATAAACAGATTGTTGTAGCACATTTGGTCGCCGCCCATAAACTGATAAGCCAGGGCCTGAAATTTTCTGAAATGTTGAAAATTCTGATCAATCCCTTCCTTGAGGTCATCTCTCAGGAAATTCGCAATGAGTTGGGGCGAACGGTACATATTGGTATAAAAATGGAAGTTGGCCTGATGGGACAGGTACTCGGAGAATTTCTTATATTGTGGGTTGTGGTTCAGGGTTTTATTCAAAATGTTTGAGTAGATGAACTCCTTGAGCATATCGGTTGAATGGGCAAAAACCACGTAATTGTCGAGGATGGTGAAGTATTCGTTTCCAAAACCTTTGAACATACTTCCAAACAACCGGCCAAACAAATGATCGATGGGAAGCCGGTAGACCGGGTATTGGGTTTGTTCGTCAATTTTGATTTGCGTTCGATGGGGTTGGTCCTGAGGGGTGGCTTTTTTGCTTAACCGGCTCAGTTGATTGCGGGCAATGCGTTGGCCCTTTGTTTTAAGCAGGATGAATGCCTTTTCTCTGGGTTGCTCAACATTGGCATGCAAGAAGGCCAGCCCCACTTCCTGATGGAACAGCTCGTAGAATTGGCTGGCGGGATTGAATCCGTGTTTGGATTGAATGGATTCAACCCATGCCTTGTACTGATCGAGGGTTTCATGTTCGCGGTAAAGGCCATGAAGTTGGCGGCGATAATCTTTCTTGTTGCTCAGGCCCAAAGAGATAAAGGTAGAGGTGTTGGATGGCAATACGCTTGCGATCTCGAGCTCTACGGCCTCCTGGTTGGCGAATAGGTCAAGGATTTCGCTCTGTTGGGGATGATCCTTTGAGAATCCGTTCAATAGCAATGCATCTGACTTGATGTTGATGTCCAGGGCTGACCAGTGGGCAAAATCAGCCATTTCGCCGATGTAATCCCTGAATGGAGAAGCTAAAGGCAGGGCCATCAATTCCGGCAGGCGGTTAAAGTTGATGTAGAGGTTGGCGACAACATTTTTACCGGCGGTTTCCCGGATCTTCTGAAAGCCCTTTTGGGTAGTCAGGGGATTTTCAACGAATGACTGGCGGATGGCCTGCTCAACAAGTAAACTGGAAGGGCTGGCGATTAGGACACCACGGGTAGTGGCATAAGAAAGCACTTGCTTCTTCCCGTTTTCAATACTATGGAGTTGAACTTTATTGTAGGTGCGGGTGTTCACTGTGCGCGAACCTGACCGGCCCCATCTTTCCAGGTAGCCTTCCAACTGGTTTTGGTGGCTTTTGCTTTGCAGATTGAACAGAAAGGTGAATCCAGCCCGGTTTTGTCCCTGTTTCTGGGCTGCAATGATCATCTTCTTATTGTCGAAGGCATTTTTCAGGCTTTCTTCGTGATTGACCATACTGTCCAGGTAGGCCACCTGATGGGTCAAATCCTCAAGCGGGGCCATTTTTTCCAGCTCATCCCATATCTTGCTCTTATTGGTGAGCTGATCCATGAATCGAACCGGATCATCTACATTGATGAAAAAGGCTGTTTCTGTCGGTAACAACCGGGTCATGTTATAATTTGGAACTTGTTGCCGGTGAAGGTATATGAAAGTGCCCAATCCCCCTAAAATCAAAAAAGCCGCAATAATTGCAATGGTTCTTTTCATCTTTGTTCAATGATTTGGTTTGAATAAAAACGGGTCCCGATTAATCCCTGGGGTAAGATGTGCATCTAATCTTCCATTGGGATTTTCCCTCACAAATATAATGAGATCCGTTCTTGAATCAGCGAAAAACCACGAAAGATATGAACAAATCGGGTAAAATCATACTGGTGGGCATATTGTTGGTTGTGTTTTCCTCTTTGTCTTATACCCAGGAATTGAAAGTATATGATGCAGAAACCCTGGAGCCCATTGAGAATGTGGCCATTTACAACCACTCTCAAAAGCATTCGGTCATCACCGATGCCCGGGGTTTGGCCAGCCTGGAAGAATTTACCTCCAGCGATTCGATCTATTTTCAACATCCCACCTATAAGAGTGTGTTACGGACCAAACAAGAGCTCAGGCAGCTGGATTATGCCCTTGCCCTTAATAAGCGGGTGATTAAACTGAAGGGTTTTGTGGTTTCAGCCTATCGTTGGGAACAGAATAAGGAGGAGGTTCCCAATAAAATTACCACCATACGCCCCCGGGAAATAGATTTTAAGAATCCTCAAACGGCAGCTGATTTGCTGGGAACGTCCAATGAAGTATTCATTCAGAAGAGTCAGCTTGGAGGGGGAAGCCCCATGATTCGAGGGTTTGCCACCAACTCTGTTTTGCTGGTGGTTGACGGGGTTCGAATGAACAATGCCATTTTCCGCGGGGGCAATTTGCAAAATGTCATCTCTCTGGATCCCCATGCCCTGGAAAATACAGAAGTCATTTTCGGGCCCGGGTCGGTCACTTATGGTTCGGATGCCCTGGGTGGGGTGATGGACTTCCACACCAAAAGTGTGAAACTATCGACCGATGATCAGGCCAATCATCAGGCCAATGCCTTGTTGCGGTATTCATCGGCCAACAATGAAAAGACCGGCCACATTGACTACAATTACGGCCGGGGCAAGTGGGGACTGCTCACCAGTGTCTCATTCAGCGATTACGGCCACCAGATGATGGGTAGCCACAAACATCCCGGCTACAAGCGGGAGAAATATGTTAAACGCATCAATGGCCGGGATTCAGTGGTGAACAATCCCAACCCCAATGAGCAGTACCCTTCGGGATACCATCAATTGAATGTAATGGGAAAGCTTCGCTATCGCCCAGGCAGTCAGTTCAACCTTAGTTATGGCTACCATTATTCGACCACTACTGACATTCCCCGCTATGACCGGTTGATCCAAAAGAAGGATGGCCACTTGAAAAATGCCCGGTGGTATTATGGCCCTCAAAAATGGTCGATGCATGCCTTAAATGGTCAGTGGAGCAAGCCCACTGTGTTTTTTAGCAACATGCAGTTCACCCTGGCCAGTCAGTATTATGAGGAAAGCCGCCATGACCGGGGTTTTCGGGAAGACTGGCTCCGCCACCGGGTGGAAAAGGTTCGTACCGCTTCTTTCAACCTCGATTTTGATAAAACCTTCGGAGATGATTTGTTGTATTATGGCCTGCAGTATGTCTACAATTCGGTCAATTCCACCGCCCGGAAGGAAAATATTTTTACCGGCGCCACCACCCCTACCCAGACCCGCTATCCCAATGGCGACAATGATTACCACGCCATGGCTGCCTACGTCAGCTATAAGAACAACATCAACGATCATTGGACCCTGATCACCGGGGCACGGTACAACCATTTTGACATCAAAGCGGGGTTGGATACTTCAGCGGCCTATTACAATTTTCCCTTTGATCAGATGAGCCTCAGCACGGGTGCACTCAACGGATCGGTGGGTATGGTTTACCGGCCCAACGACCAATGGCAGTTCAACCTGAATGGCTCGACCGGTTTTCATGCCCCCAATATTGATGATATGGCCAAGGTTTTTGATTCGGAGCCCAGGAGCGTGGTCATGCCCAATGAGAACCTCAAACCGGAATATGCCTACAACCTGGATTTGGCTGTAAAAAAGGATTTTGGTCAGTCAGCAAGACTGGAGGTCACCGGTTTTCACACCTGGCTTCGTGATGCCATGGTGCGCCGGGAAGCTGCTTTTAATGGACAGGATTCGATCTATTACGACGGGGTGCTGAGCCAGGTTCATAAGGTGGTGAATGCCGAGAGTGCCCGGATATATGGTGTCAGTGTAGACCTCGACTGGGAGCTGATGAGTGCCCTGGATTTTTCCACCAACCTGACCATGACCCGGGGCGAAGACAGTGACGGCAAAGCCATACGGCATGTGGCCCCCGCTTTTGGTCAAACAGAGCTGGAGTACCAGCAGCATAACTGGCGCCTGGCCTTGTATGCCACCTACAACGGGGAAATACCCAATGCCCGGCTTGCCCCCAGTGAACAGTCCAAGACCCATATGTATGCCCTCAACGATCAGGGTGAACCCTATGCGCCCGCCTGGTGGACCCTCAACCTGAAAGGTTCCTGTCAGATCAACGACCATCTGAGACTGAATGTAGGGGTTGAAAATATCCTGGATGTGCGCTACCGACCTTATTCCTCAGGAATAGCCGGCCAGGGCCGCAACTTCATCGTAGCCCTTCGGGCCAGCTTCTGACCCCCGCTTAAACAACAAACCTTTCGGCCGTACCACCAGATAACTCTGTTTTTCACTCGTGGAGATTTTGTTTATATTTACAATGCTTTTAGCAGCTGCCTGCTGCATTGTTAAATGCCCTAATATCAGAGTATGAGCAATAATTATAAGATCGTAGAAGTGAACAATTCCAGGCGCGCCCGTGAATTTTTAATGCTTCCGGTAAGGATGTACAAACAGGAGAAAAATTTTATCCGGCCCCTGGACCAGGATATAGAGGAGGTTTTTGACCCTTCCAAAAACAAATTTTTCCGCAATGGCGAAGCCATCCGTTGGTTGCTGCTCGATGAGCACGATCAGACCGTAGGCCGGGTGGCCGCTTTTGTAGATTATAAAACAGCCTACAAGAATGACCAGCCAACAGGCGGGATGGGTTTTTTCGAGTGCATTAATGACCAGCAGGCTGCTTTTATGTTGTTTGATCAATGTAAACAATGGCTGGAACAACGCAATATGGAGGCCATGGACGGGCCCGTCAATTTTGGGGATCGCGACCGCTGGTGGGGCCTGCTGGTGGATGGTTTTGACCATGAACCCAACTATTGCATGCCCTATAACTTTCCTTACTACCAGGAGCTGTTCGAGGCTTATGGATTCCAAAACTTTTTCAATCAATATACCTACTACCGGGAGATTAAGAAAGAAGGCCTTTCCCCGATCATCGAGCAAAAAGCCGAACGCATCCGCAGCAATCCCAAATACCGTTTTGAGCACCTCGACCGAAAACAACTGATTAAGTATACTGAGGATTTTCGCGACATCTACAACCGGGCCTGGGAACGCTATGCCGGGGTCAAAAAAATTACCCGGACCCATGCCATGGCTTTGATGCGCAGCCTGAAACCCATTCTGGATGAAAAACTGATGCTTTTTGCTTACTACGGGGATGACCCCATTGCCTTTTTTCTGATGGTCCCCGACGCCAACCAGATCATCAAGCATCTGAATGGAAAGATGAATTTGTTGGGTAAGTTGAAGTTTCTCTTCTACAAGAAGTTTATGCCGCCTAAAAAAGTGCTGGGTTTGATCTTTGGCGTTGTTCCTGAACACCAGGGCAAAGGTGTTGAAGGCGGCCTGGTGATGGCTTTTGGAGATATCGCCCTGAACAAAAACTTCCCCTATAAAGACCTTGAGCTCAACTGGATTGGTGATTTCAACCCGGCCATGATGAAAGTGGCCGAACAGATAGGGGCGCGCGTGCGGAAAACCCATATTACCTATCGTTACTTGTTTGACCGAACCAAGCCCTTTAAACGGGAAAAGAAGGTGAGCTGACCGGCCCTGGACGAATCAGGGCGCCACACCGGGAGCATCCGGATCCGGGACTCCGCGGCAAGGATACCTGAATTCGGTTGACCACGACAGGATGGTAGCAAATAGGGTTGGGCACTGCCCGCTGTTGCTGTTTAAAAAAGATACAGAGGTGATGGGCCTATGCGAATAGCTGTTATTGATCTGGGAACCAATACGTTTAATCTTTTGGTGGCAGAATCAGGTAGGGGGCGACATATCGAGGTCCTTTACCGCAATGAGATCGGGGTTAAAATCGGACAGGGAGGCATCAACAGGAAAATCATAACGGAAGGTGCTTTCCAACGGGGAATGGCGGCAGTGACCCGCCAGATGGAAACGGCCCGACAATACCACCCGGATAAAATTGTGGTGGTGGCTACTTCAGGCATTCGTAGTGCGGATAATGGTTCGGCTTTTATTGAAAAGGTACACCAGGATTTGAATGTTCCGGTCGAGGTGGTCTCAGGCCATCAGGAAGCCGGGTTGATATACCGTGGGGTGCGTCAGTCCGTTAACCTGGGCGAACAACCCGCCCTGATCATTGATATCGGAGGGGGCAGCAATGAATGCATCATAGCCAGCGAGCACCATATCCTATGGAAACAAAGCTTTGATATTGGCATGGCCCGGGTGCTGGAAAAATTCCAACCTTCTGATCCCATCACACAGGCCGAGATTGAAAAAATCCGCGATTATTACCACCATGGCCTTGCCGATTTGAGGTGGGCTTACCATCAATATCAACCCGGCATGTTTGTGGGGTGTGCCGGTACCTTCGAATCGATCCGTTCGGTGCTCTCGGCTGAAGGCCTCCTTGACCACGATCTTGCTGACCAGCCCTGCATAAAGATACCCCACCGCCACTTTCTTCAGCTTCACCACAAACTGATCCGTTCCACCAGTGAGGAACGGCAAAATATCAAGGGTTTGGAATTATTTCGCGTGGATATGATTGTTTTGGCCAGTATATTTGTTAACTTTATCATGGAAAAATTTGGTTTTGAACAATTTGTTCAGAGCAGTTATGCGATCAAGGAGGGTGTTGCCGATCGCGATTTAAATGGTGAATGACAGGAATCTAAATTGAATGCTTCATGCCCCGAATCCTTGCCATTGATGATGAGCAGAGCATCCTGGAGAGCCTCAAGGAGATTCTCGAATATGAGAATCATCAGGTTGATGTCGCTTCCGATGGGGAAGCCGGAATAGAGTTGTACAAAAACAATAAGTATGATGCCGTTTTTCTGGATATCAAGATGCCCAAGATGGATGGCCTTGAGGTGCTGGATCAGCTCAATGAAGTCAATGAGGATGTGCCGGTGATCATGATCTCCGGCCACGGAACCATTGATACGGCGGTAGAATCCATCAAGAAAGGGGCTTATGATTTCATTGAGAAACCATTTGATCTGAACCGTTTGTTGGTGACACTGCGCAATGCCATGGACCGGAAAAATCTGGTCAGGGAAACGCGCCGGCTAAAAAAGAAGATTGCCAGGACCCATGATATAGTAGGTCAGTCGCAAGCCATTCAACAGGTGCGGGAGATGATAGAGAAGGTGGCGGTAACCGATGCCCGGGTTCTGATTACCGGGGAAAACGGGACGGGCAAGGAGTTGGTAGCCCGGTGGTTGCATGAAAAAAGCCCCCGGGCCGAGCAGCCTTTCGTAGAGGTGAATTGTGCTGCGATACCATCTGAATTAATTGAAAGTGAGCTGTTTGGCCATGAAAAGGGAGCTTTTACCTCGGCCCATAAGCAACGCAAAGGCAAATTTGAACAGGCCCATGGGGGCACCATCTTTCTGGATGAGATTGGGGATATGAGTTTCTCTGCCCAATCAAAGGTTTTAAAGGCCCTGGAAGAAAAAAAGATTTCACGGGTGGGCAGCGATAAGGTTATTGAGGTGGATGTGCGGATTCTGGCTGCCACCAATAAGAACATGAAGCAGGAGATTGAGCAGAACCGGTTTCGGGAAGACCTGTACCATCGGTTGAGTGTCATTTTGATCCATGTGCCCTCTTTGGACGAGCGAAAGGAGGATATTCCCGGGTTGGCCGATCATTTTAACCGGCTGATCTGCCAGGAATATGGGATCACCCCCCGGGAGATTACCGACGATGCCATTGCTCAGTTGCAGAATATATCATGGACCGGCAACATCAGGGAATTCAGGAATGTGCTGGAACGACTGATCATATTATGCGGAACACAAATCACCGGAGATGATGTGCAGAAATATGCCCAGCCCATTTCCGGATAAATGGCGATATGATTGATTTTTTCATGAACACCTGGCGCGGACGGAACCTCATCGTGCTGTTCTTTACAGCCCTGATCATGCATCCCGGCTCCGGTGTGTCGCAGATCCAAACAGGAAAGCTTCCTCCCAGCCACACCCGTAAGGCTTCCTTGCCTGAGCCGCCGGTGGTTGATATGCCTGAGGTGGATGGACAAGCCCTGCGCCGGCAAAGCCGGCAGGCTCCTCGCCGCAAGAAACTTCATTTTGCCCGGGTTTTAAACGTTGATCTGGATATCAAAAAAAGGGGGGATCAACACCGCATTGACCAGGGGACGATTTACCGGCTGGCCATCCGATCGGAAGGGGCTTTTTCGCTGCAGCTGGTCTTTGGCCAATACCGCCTGCCCCCGGGGGCCGAATTGTTTGTCTACAGCAAAAAACATGATCATCTGTTGGGGGCCTTTACTGCCACCAACAATAAGGCAGGAGGCGGCCTGCCCGTGGCCCCGGTAAAAGGCGAAGAGGTGGTGATCGAATACTATGAGCCTGACCAGTCCCCCTTTGATGGAGATCTGGTCCTTTCCAAAGTGGGCCACGACTTTTTGGGGATATGGGATGTCCTCTCCAGGGCTACCCTGGACAACGGGTTTGGTTCTTCAGGCGACTGCAATGTTGACATTCGATGTCCGGCAGGTGATAACTGGCAGGATGTCAAACATGCTGTTACCCTGGTTTCCACCCTGGGAAATCTCGAGGGGATCTTGTGTTCGGGCAGCCTGATCAACAACACCCATTCCAACGGCCATCCCTACTTTTTAACGGCCAATCATTGCATCAGCTCTCAGAACCAGCTGGACGAAGCCGTTTTTTATTTCAACTACGAAGCCGATTCCTGCAATGCGCAGGCCTTTACCCGTGACCAGACCCTCTCGGTGGGTCGGCTCTTAGCCACTTCACCGCGAACAGATCAGCTCGACTTCACCCTGGTGGAACTGTCTGAGGCCATTCCACCTACTTACCGCCCCTTCTATGCCGGGTGGAGCCTGGATACTTCAAACATCACAAGGACCACCACCATTCATCATCCCAGTGGCGATGCCAAGATGATCACCAAAGACGATGATCCGCCCGTTCATGCCACTTTTCCTGATTCCTCCTATGATCTGAATTCCCATTGGCGCATCAAACAGTGGGATCTGGGAACCACCGAAGGCGGATCGTCGGGAGCCCCGCTTTTTAACCAGAATAAGCGCATCATTGGAGGTCTCACCGGCGGCCAGGCCAGCTGTCAGAATAATGTCAATGATTATTTTGCCAAAATTTCCCGTTCCTGGGATGACTTCGGGCCCGCCCCTTATCAGCTGGAAAAGTGGCTGGATCCCGAGCGCAGCAGGATTGACCGGATGGAGGGGTATCAGCCTTATCAAAGCCATCCTTCGAATTTGACGGTTCAGATCGAATACCCTGACTTGAAACTGACCTGGAATGCCCCTTATAACCGCCAGCAGGTTGATTATTATGTGATCGCCAGAAACCAGCAACTTTTGGATTCAGTGGATGCCGGCACCACCTCCTTTTTGGACAATCAGGTGGAAGTAGGCCGGGATTATCGCTACCGGGTGAGGGCCCGGTTGCAGTCGGGGGATTACACCGAATGGTCAGAAACACTTGCTTATGAACTATGGGCCAGTCAGATCCTGCCCTATGGGGAGGATTTCGCTCAGGCCGACAACCTGCCGGGGGGATGGGTTGAGCAGACACCGGGCGGGGATACCGGCAGATGGTCGATCGCTGTGGGCGGCAGCAACAACGTGCCTTCACAGCCGGCAAACGGCAGCTTTAATCTTTTATTTTCCAGTGATTCGGGCCATGTCTCTCGTCTTGTTGCCCCCAGGATGGACCTTTCCGGGGGCGATTACCCCTATTTGACTTTTTATCGGGCCAATCCCGACCTGGCGGGTCAATCCGACCAGCTGAGGGTCCTGATTCGTTATTCGGATACCCTGCCGTGGCTTCCGTTGAAGGACTACCGCGGTTCACTCGACAACTGGCAGCGCGATACCCTCTATCTGCCACATCCCACATCACAGTACAGATTGGCCTTTGAAGGGATGAGCCATGGAGGCGGAGGGATTGTTGTTGATCAGGTTCAGGTGGAAAACGATGCCCGGGGATTTGAACCAACGATCGATGCAGCAGATATGCGCATTTGCGCCGGGGGGTCCACACAGTTTCAGCCCGGGGTGCCTGATACATTGAATCATTATACCTGGGATTTTGGTTATGGTGCTGAACCCCGCTATGCTGAAGGTTACGGGCCCCATCAGGTCACCTATTCGGTGCCCGGGCCAAAAACCATTCAGCTGACCATCAACGGGGCATATCATACCCGCCGCGAAAGCCTGGTGATGGTCGATACCCTGCCTGATAAACCCCACATCCGCCAAAATGCCGATACCCTCTTTACCGATGCCAATCAATCCCCGCAATGGTTCTTCCAGGGTGAACCAATAGAAGGCGCCGATGATGACACCCTGGTCATTACCGAAACCGGTATTTACCGGGTGGCCAACATCTCGCCCCACGGATGCACGACCCTCTCGGATACCCTCCACGTTAGTGGCCTGAATGCCATTCAGCCTGCGGAACAAGAAAACCAGCGCCTCGTTGTTTATCCCAATCCCTCCAAAGGAAAGGTTTACCTTGAAATGGATTCACGCATCAGCCACCAGGCCCGCCTTCAGGTCATCAATTCGCTGGGCGCGGTGGTTATGCAGCAGCATTACTTTCTGAATCCCGGCCACAACAGAAAAACCCTCTCGGTTTCATCACTCCCCGCCGGCCTTTATTTGCTCCGCCTGCAGATGAGCAATAACCGCATCCTCCAGGGTAAAATGGTGGTTGAATAACCCTTCAGTCAGCTGTGTCCTTGTCAATTAACCGGCTGCTCTTACAAGCTGTTATGGATAAAATCCTGTTTTGGAGCAATAAAAAGGGTCCCGCCGGCTGGCGGGACCCTTTCTGCCCATTTGTGGGGCCGGGAAAGAGCGATGTTTATCTGACCTGCTCGATGGCTTTGTTGAGGGCTTGTTCGAGCAAGGCGGTATCGGGCTTTTTGATGAAATTTTGTTCCATCATCATGTCGATGGTATGGCGGGTATGGCCTATATCTTCGAGGGTACGGTTGTAGATGGTGTCCCAGTCGCTTTCGACCCGGGCCACCCCGTCTTTGATGGCCTGCATGGCCACATCAGCTGCCTCATAGGCAAACATATCGGTTTCGTCCATTTTGGGCATGATGTAGTCGGGATGGATGCCTTTCTTTTCGGCATAATTGGCCATGGAATAGGAAGCAGCCACCGCCATGTTGTCGGTTACACTGCGCGACCTTACCAGAAGGGCACCCTTCAGGATGCCGGGGAAGCCCAGTGAATTATTGACCTGATTGGGGAAGTCGCCGCGTCCGGTGGCCGTGATATAGGCCCCGGCCTCTTTGGCGGCGTAGGGATAAATTTCCGGCACCGGGTTGGCACAGGTAAAAACAATGGGTTTGGTTCCCATCAGGCGGATCCAGTCGGGTTTAACCACATCGGGTCCTGGTTTACTCAGGGAAATCAGGACATCGGCTCCTTTCATCGCCTTTTCGATGTCGTTGATGCGGTCGGGGTTGGTTTTTTGACAAAGTTCCCATTTTCGGTAGAATCGCTGGTCGGCCTTAATGTCTTCGCGGTCTTTGCTGAGGGCTCCTTTGGAATCGAAAAGGATCATTTTTTCAGGATCACCGCCGGCCTGCAGGATAAGCCGGGCAATGGTGGCGTTGGAGGCCCCGGCTCCGTATAATACAATTCGTACCTGGCTGATGTCTTTTTCTACAATCCGCAAAGCATTGACCAGACCGGCAACGGTTACGGCCCCTGTCCCCTGGGCATCGTCGTGCCAGACCGGGATATCAGAGGATTCGCGAAGGGTGTCCAGCACTTTATAACAGTTGGGCTGGGAGATGTCTTCCAGGTTGACGGCCCCAAAACTGGGCTCGAGCATCCGGACAAAATCGATGATTTTGTCCGGATCGTGTTCCTTGTTCTCATTGTAACTGTTCAGGCATAATGGCACGGCGTCGATCCCGGCCAGGTACTTCATCAGGTAAGCTTTGCCTTCCATTACCCCTAAACCTCCGGGGGGCGTTACATCTCCGTCGCCCAAAACACGGGTCGAATCGGAAACCACAGCAACCATGTTGCCCCGGTTAGATACATCAAATGAGGTTAAGTTGTCGTCGCGGATGGTCGTTGATATTTTACTCACCCCCGGGGTATACCATACATTGAACCAGTTGAAGCCATACAACCCTGCTTTGGGAAGGGTTTGCATTTTGCCCCCGTAAAATTTGTGGGCCAGCAAAGCCAGTTCTTTCAAAAAGATCGTCTTGGCCTTGGCCGTCTGTTCCTGGGTGAAATCACTGGGAAAGAGTTCATTGAGATTGTTCAGGGAAAGATCAATTTTAGCCATGGGCACCTCCTTGATTATGGTTTATAAATTTTAGGTCTGTAAACAAATATAAAAATTTTACCGACTGAGGGCCAGTCAGCGCGGGTGAATTTGAATGGCTATGCTGAGCAACATGTTTAAGCCTCGGTGAGGGTTACCACAATGTTGCGGGTATGACGCGGCCCGTCAAATTCGCAAACGAAGATATTTTGCCAGGTGGACAACCCCAGCCTTCCGTCAATGATGGGGATGGTTTCGCCCGGGCCAATCAAGCCGGCTTTAAGATGGGCATCGCCATTGTTGTCCTGGGCATCATGTTCCCATACCCCGTGGGGGATGAGTTTTTTCATCAAAGCCACCACATCGTTCTGGACCGACTGGTCCCAACTTTCCTGGATCATCATGGCAGCGGTGGCTCCCTGAACGTAAACCGAGGCCGTGCCCTGAGTGATGCGGCTGTTTGCTACAATGGCTTCTACTTCCCGGGTAATGTCGAATAGCCCGTTCTGTTTGTTGGTACTGATGCGTATGATTTCTTGCATGGGGGTTTGTTTTTTGGATCGTCCTGTAAAATAATCTGATTTAATTACAATGTCAACCTCTACCCGGCTGTAAGCAGTTTTTCCTGATTCGGGGTAAACCATGGATGGGGTGGGGAAGGTGGGTAAAATGAATCTGAAACAATGGGGTATAAATTTTACACGATTAGAGAAGTTTTTCTATTTTCGCAGTTTTGAAGGTTCAATTATCCCGAGCAAAATTTTGAATTATGGAGTATCGTTTTCATGAGATAGAGAAAAAGTGGCAACAATATTGGGAAGATCAACAAATTTACAAGGTTGAGGTTGACCCCGACAAGCCCAAGTATTATGTACTGGATATGTTTCCTTATCCATCGGGAGCAGGATTACATGTGGGGCATCCTTTAGGGTATATTGCTTCAGATATTTTTGCCCGCTATAAGCGGATGGAGGGTTATAATGTGCTGCATCCGATGGGGTATGATGCCTTTGGTTTGCCGGCCGAGCAGTATGCCATTCAAACCGGTCAGCATCCGGCAACAACAACGGATGAAAACATCAGGCGCTATCGGGCTCAGCTCAGCCAGATTGGATTTTCCTTTGACTGGAATCGGGAGTTGCGCACGTGTGACCCGAAATATTATAAATGGACCCAATGGGCTTTCATCGAGATGTTTGAGCACTGGTATGACAACAAACGGGATCAGGCGCGGCCCATTCAGGAGCTGAAGGATATTTTTGCCCGGGAAGGCAATGCCCATATAGATGCTGCCAGCGACGAGGTTTCGCTTTTCAGTGCTGAGCAATGGAACAACATGAGTGAAAAGCAGCAGCAACAGATACTTCAGAATTACCGCATTGCCTATTTGGCCGATTCGATGGTCAACTGGTGTGAAGCCCTGGGAACGGTACTGGCCAACGACGAGGTCAAAGACGGGGTATCGGTTCGGGGGGGTCACCCGGTGGTTCAGAAAACCATGAAGCAATGGTCATTACGGGTTACCGCCTATGCCGACCGCTTGCTTGAGGGGCTGGAGCAACTGGAGTGGTCTGAGTCGCTGAAAGAGATTCAGCGCAACTGGATTGGCCGCAGCCGCGGTGCCGAGATTCGTTTCCAGGTGCAGGGCTCCTCTCAAACCTTTGATGTCTTCACCACCCGGCCCGACACCCTTTTTGGCGTCACTTTCATGGTACTGGCCCCGGAAAGCGAGCTAACCCGGCAACTGACCACCTCCGAGCATCAGGACCGGGTGGAGGCTTATGTGGGAAAGGCCACCTCTCGCTCGGAAAGAGAACGCATTACCGACACCCAGCGTGTTAGTGGTGAATTTACCGGCAATTATGCCCTGCATCCTTTCACCGGTGAGCCCCTGCCCATATGGGTGAGCGACTATGTGCTGATTGGTTATGGCACCGGTGCCATCATGGCCGTACCCGCCCATGATGAAAGAGACCACGAATTTGCCCGGCATTTCGACCTGCCCATCCGCCCCGTTATTGAAGGAGGCGGCGATCCCATGGAAAAAGCTTATGATTCGCTCGATGGGAAAGTGATCAACTCGCGCTTCATCAACGGTTATACCGCCCGGGAGGCCATCCCTGAAATCATCAAAGAACTTGAAAAGCAGGGATTGGGAAAGGAAAAGGTCAATTACCGCCTGCGCGATGCCATTTTTAGCCGCCAACGCTACTGGGGAGAACCCTTCCCCATCTACTTCAAAAACGGAATGCCTTATCCCCTGGATAAAAGTAAACTCCCCCTGGAGTTGCCCGAAGTGGATGCGTTTAAACCTACACAGGATGGGCGCCCACCCCTGGCTCGGGCCAAAAACTGGCAAACTGAAGAGGGATATCCCCTGGAAGAAAGTACCATGCCAGGTTTCGCCGGCTCCTCAGCCTATTACCTGCGGTTTATGGACCCCCACAACAACCAGGCCCTGGTCTCCGAGCAGGCCAACCAATACTGGCGAAACGTCGACCTCTATGTCGGGGGGATCGAACATGCAACCGGCCACCTGATTTATTCGCGGTTCTGGAATAAGTTCCTTTATGACATCGGCTGGGTTTGTGAAGACGAACCCTTTAAAAAGCTGATCAATCAGGGCATGATCCAGGGCCGGTCCAATTTTGTATACCGCATTAAAGGCACCAATCAATTTGTATCCTACAACCTGAAGGATGATTATGATGTGACCCCGCTTCACGTGGATGTCAATATTGTTGACAATGATGTGCTCGATATTGAGGCTTTCCGCAAATGGATTCCCGAATACCAGGATGCCGAGTTCATCCTGGAAGATGGTAAGTACATCTGCGGGGTGGGCATTGAGAAGATGTCCAAGTCGCTCTATAATGTGATCAATCCCGATGACATCATCCAAAAATACGGAGCCGATACCCTGCGGATGTATGAAATGTTCCTCGGCCCCATTGACATGTCCAAGCCCTGGGATACCAATGGAATTGACGGGGTTTATAAATTCCTTAGAAAATTCTGGCGCCTGTTCCATGATCGCCAAGGGCAGTTCACCCTTTCAGATGATGAACCGGGCGAGGATGAAATGAAAACCCTCCATAAAACCATTAAGAAAGTACGCGAAGACCTAGAGGCTTTTTCATTCAATACCGCCATCAGTGCCATGATGATTGCCGTCAATGAATTGTCTTCCATGGGTTGTAACCGCCGGCAGATCCTTATGCCCCTGCTTCGGTTGCTCACCCCCTTTGCACCTCACATTGGCGAGGAGTTGTGGCACCGCGACGGCAATCAAACCAGCGTGGTAGACGCGCCTCTGCCTGATTACCAGGAGAAATACCTGCAGGAGGAGACATTTACCTATCCCGTTGCTTTTAATGGTAAAATGCGTTTTAAATTGGAGCTTCCTGTGGATATTACTGAAGAAAAGGTGAGGGAAATCGTACTGAATCATGAGAAGGCACAAAAATGGCTCAATGACAAGACGCCGAAAAAATTCATTTTTGTGCCCAATAAGATCATTAATGTGGTGGTCTAAATTTAAAACCCAATACATACGACTGGACAGGGGCAAGGTCTATCCCATCATCCGTTCCTATGCCTTGCTTACTTTTGGTCTGTTTATCAATGCCCTGGGATGGACGGTCTTTTTGATTCCGGCCGAGATTACTTCGGGGGGTATGACCGGTGTCTCGTCATTGCTTTATTATGCTTTTGATTTAAGGGTAGGGCTGACTTACCTGGTGATGAACGCCATACTGATCGTATTGGGCATTAAAGTTTTGGGACGAAGCTTTGCCCTGAAAACCGTCTATGCCACCCTGGTGCTTTCCTTTTTCCTGTCGTTGCTCGAAGGGTTGGTGAGCGAACCCATCGTGGATGAGCATTTTATGTCGGCCGTGGTTGGTGGTATCCTGGCCGGTGCCGGTGTGGGCCTGGCCATCAGCCAGGGTGGAAGCACCGGCGGAACCGATATCATCGCCATGATCGTCAATAAATACCGCAACATCAGCCCGGGGCGGATCATCCTTTATCTGGATATCATCATCATTTCTTCTTCCTTCCTGGTCTTCCAGTCCATTGAAAAAATGGTTTACGGCTATGTCAGTATGGCCGTAGTGGCTTATACCATCGATATGGTGCTGACCGGCTCCAAAAGGACCGTACAGATGTTTATCCTTTCCAAACGCCATGAAATCATCGCCAACCGGATCAGTACCGAAATCAACCGGGGCATCACCATCCTTTATGGCAAAGGATGGTATACCCAGCAGGATACCAAAATCCTGATGATTCTGGTGCGCAAATATGAATCCAATCACATTTTGAAAATCATTAAGGAAACCGATCCCGATGCTTTCATATCGGTGAATAACGTGATGGGGGTTTTCGGATATGGATTTGAGCGGATCAAGCGGTGAGGTGTATCATCGAAGGGGCAAAGATCCCTCACCCGGAATTTGTTGGAATATTGGAGGAAATGTGTTAATTTTGGAGGTGAATTCAACTTCCCGTTCATGGCACAAAAGAAATTATTCAGCATTGGCTTCAGCCTGCTTTTCCTCCCTTTACTGCTTTTTATTTTCAGTTCCGCCGAGAAGGAAAAGGAACGCAGGGTGTATGCCACCGACATCAATCACAACATATTAGTTGCCAATCCGGAGGCCGATTTTGGAATCGTCGCCGACTCGTTTCAGGTAGAGACGGGTCGGATTCAATGGCATCAGAACCTTTCCGGTATACTGGGTCGCTACAACCTGGGTTCGCATACGGTACATGAGCTGGCCCGTAAGATCGACCGTGAATTTGATGTCACCGGTTTTCGGGCGGGGCAGTCTTATCATTGTTATTTCAACAAGTACGATTCGACCCGCCGGATGAGCTATTTTGTCTATGAGAATACCCCCAAAGAGTATCTTAAAGTGAACTTGCAGGGCGAAGTACAGGTGGCCCGGGCAAAAAGACAAACCAGGCTGGTTCGCCATGTTGTAGGCGATACCATTGAGGGGTCTTTATGGGCTACCATGCAGGAGCAGGATGTACCCCCTACCCTGGCCCTTGAACTGTCGGAAATTTATGCCTGGAGCATCAATTTTTTTGGACTCAAGCGGGGCGATCATTTCAAGGTTGTCTATGATGAAGAGTTTGTCGACAGCACATCGATTGGCATCAAAAAAATTCATACCGCCTATTTTGAGCATGAGGGGGAGCGTTTTTATGCCATTCCCTTTACCCAGGACAGCACCCGCGATTTTTACAACCTGGCGGGCCAAAGTTTGAGGCGGCAATTTTTGAAGGCGCCGTTGCGTTTTTCGCGGATCAGTTCGGGCTATTCGCTCAGCCGGATGCATCCGATTCTGAATTACCGGCGGCCCCACCGGGGCATTGACTATGCAGCACCGGCCGGCACGCCCATCCATGCCATCGGCGACGGTGAAGTGGTGGCTAAGGGCTACACCAAAGGAGCCGGATACTACATTAAGATTCGCCACAACAGCATCTATGTCACCGGTTATAACCACCTCTCACGCTATGCCAGCGGCATGCGCGAAGGAGTGCGCGTCAAGCAGGGCCAGACCATTGGCTATGTTGGCAGCACCGGATATGCCACCGGCCCCCATCTCGATTTTCGCTTCTGGAAAAATGGCGACCCGGTCAATCCCTTAAAGGTGGAAGCTCCGCCGGTGAAACCCGTCAAGGAAGACAATCAGCAGGCTTTTACCCAGATTAAGCAACAATGCCTGCAGAAGCTGCGCCACACCCCTGAGCAACTTTCCTCCGGGGAAAAGGCCTTCGTTTCAAAATAAACCCCTGGTTGCAGTTTCGAAGGTCTCCATGCCATCCACTGTACCTGTGGCGTGTCAAGTTGACTTTCCCGCTTTAATGGCCATGCGCCCTTGCCGTGAAGCCTTGACCATACAAATGGTCAGTCGGAAAGTGCTGTTTACAAGCAGATGCCTTTGGTTTAGCTACCTCCTGGCCTTTATGAACCCCATCCTTCTTCGCTGGACAGTTGCTCAATGGCTATTAGCCCGATCCTTCTTCGCTGAGCAGTTGTTCAATGGCTATTAGCCCGATCCTTCTTCGCTGAGCAGTTGTTCAATGACCCGTGGATATTCTCTGTATTCCAGCTCATGGGCTTTGCGGGCTATGTCTTCAGGCCCCTCACCCGGCTCAATTTTGAAACGAACCTGGCGAATGATTTGACCCTCATCATAGTTTTCATTGACATAGTGGATGGTGATCCCGCTCTCCCGGTCACCATTTTCATATATCCGCCGGTGAATGCGGTCGCCGTACATCCCCTTGCCCCCATAATCGGGTAAAAGCGCCGGGTGTATGTTGATCATCCGGTTCCGGTATGACCGGATCAAATCGGAAGGGACCAGCCACAAAAAACCAGCCAGCACAATAAATCGGATGTCGTAGTTTAACAATGCCTGCCTTACATTGTTATTCCCATAAAGATCCTCCTTGCTGAAAGTCATGCAGGAAACCCCGAGTTCTTTGGCCCGCTGCACCACATAGGCATCGGGTTTGTTGGAAAGAATCAAGGCAACTTTTATATATTTGTGGCCTTGAAAATAGTGAACAATGTTTTCGGCATTGGTTCCCGTGCCGGAGGCAAAAATGGCGATGTTTTTCATAAGCGGGGAATTTGTATGGATGGCTCCGTGGCGGCCCCGACAAAATTATAGAAATCAATTTATATAGCCGAAAGTAAATGGGGGGAATTGTAAAATATTATTTTTGAAAAAAAATTCGCGTGTTTTTTTTGTTATATGAAAGGGAATTATATTTCTTTGCACTGTTAAAATTTTGAAATTATTAATCAAAACTTAAAAGCTATGGCAGATACCGCATCAAGAGTTAAATCAATCATCGTAGATAAGCTGGGCGTAGAAGAAAATGAAGTCACCAACGATGCCAGCTTTACCAATGATTTGGGTGCTGATTCTCTGGACACTGTAGAACTGATCATGGAATTTGAGAAGGAATTTAATATTTCCATTCCGGACGATCAAGCCGAAAACATCAGCACGGTTGGGGAAGCAGTTAAGTATATTGAAGAGAATGCTCAATAACCATTTATAAACTTGTTTTAAATTTTGATTGATATGGCATTAAGACGAGTTGTAGTTACAGGCCTTGGCGCACTAACCCCCATCGGAAACAATGTGGATGAACTATGCAAGAATTTATTTGAAGGGGTTAGTGGATCAGATTGGATCACCCATTTTGATGCATCAAAATTTAAGACAAGGTTTGCCTGTGAGGTAAAGAACTACAACCCCAAAGAACATTTTGACCGCAAAGAGATCCGCAAGTTGGATCTGTATGCGCAGTATGCGCTGATATCAGTTAAAGAAGCCCTTGAGCATTCGGGTATTGATCTGGAGGGCATTGACAAGAACCGGGCCGGAGTCATTTGGGGCTCGGGCATAGGTGGGATCAACACCTTTCTCCAGGAGGTCAAGGGATTTGTCCAGGGAGACGGGACCCCGCGATTCAGTCCGTTCTTCATTCCGAAGATGATCGCAGACATTGCTGCCGGTCACATTTCGATGAAGTATGGTTTGACGGGTCCCAATTTCAGTACGGTTTCGGCCTGTGCCTCTTCCTCTCATGCCATCATCGATGCTTTGAACTATATTCGCCTGGGCAAGGCCGATATGTTCATCACCGGTGGTTCGGAAGCGGCCATCAATGAGGCCGGCATGGGCGGTTTCAATGCGATGCAGGCCATATCGACCAATAATGATCAATACAAGAGCGCATCGCGCCCCTTTGATAAGACCCGTGATGGATTTGTCATGGGAGAAGGAGGCGGCGCCTTGATATTGGAAGAATACGAGCATGCTGTTAAGCGGGGAGCCACCATTTACGCTGAGGTGCTCGGTGGAGGTATGTCGGCTGATGCCCATCACCTGACTGCCCCGCATCCCGAAGGGAAAGGGGCACGTCACGTCATGCTCAACGCCCTGAATGATTCGGGCATTAACCATGACCAGGTCGATTATATCAATGCCCACGGAACCTCTACACCTGTGGGAGACGGAGCCGAGATCATCGGCATGCGGGAAGTATTTGGTGAGCATTCCTACGAGATGAACATCTCGAGCACCAAATCCATGACCGGACACCTCCTGGGAGCAGCCGGTGCTGTGGAGTTAATTGCCGCTATCTGCTCCATCAATAAAGATATGGTGCCCCCCACCATCAACCACCACGAAGTTGATCCTGAAATCGATAACAAGATCAACTATACTTTCAATGAAGCCCAGCAACGTAAGGTGGATATAGCCATCAGCAATACTTTTGGCTTCGGAGGGCACAATGCTTCCGTTGTGGTTAAAAAATTCAAAGCATAAGTTGGGTCTCATACCTTTTATCCGAAAATATTTTACCACACCCCGAAAGCACCATCTTTCTTTTCGGCAAGTGTTGAATTACAGGCCAAAACATTTTGGCCTGTTTCAGCTTGCCGTCACCCATAAATCGGCTGATCCTTTTTCAGCCAACCAGCCCATGAACAATGAACGGCTGGAATATCTCGGGGATGCCATTTTAAATGCTGTGATCGCCGAGCACCTGTATCATAACTACCCCGGGCGCCAGGAAGGTTTTCTTACCAAGATGCGCGCCAAGATTGTCAGCCGTGATACCCTGAATGACATCGCACGGCAGATGGGCCTCAACCGACTTATGATCTGTCGCCTCGAGGAACAACCCGGCAGCAATTTGCTGGGCAATGCCTTGGAAGCCGTTGTTGGCGCAATTTTTCTTGATGCCGGCTTCAAAAAAACCCGGCGCTATATCATTGATAACCTCCTTCAACCCTACATCAACCTGCGCGAATTCGAATGCCTGACTTTTGATTATAAAAGTCAGTTGATTGAATGGAGCCAAAAAAACGACATCGATGTCACCTTTGAGGATCTGGAACAACCCGATGGCGATATAGCCCAGACGGTCTTCGTCTCCCGGGTCAAGCTTCATGATCAGATTCTGGGCAAAGGCAGGGGCCATTCAAAGAAGGAAGCTCAGCAAAAGGCTGCCAAAGAAGCTTTTGATCTTTATATCCAGTCCTGACAGCCCTTTTGCCTGTCACGTTTTATTTGTAATTTTACCCCCCGACCCGGATCCTATGCAAAAAAAGGTTCATAAACTACACGATGAGCAGCCTCAGGGGTTTGCCCTGATTGCCATTGCTTCCCATCAAAATGATTATCGCTTGTCCTGGGCCCTGAACCGGCAATTCAACTGGCAACTTACCCGCTCGCAGGATCTGCTCGTTAAGGAGCCTAAAGCCGGGGTGGAGCAGGCTTTTATACGCTATAGTTACCACAGCCAGCAGCATTTGACTTATCACCTGGTGGCCAATCGGTGTTCCCGGGGCTTCCTGCTGGCCGACCACCAGAACGTCGATTATCTGTTGAAAATCGAGGGTGAAAATGTCCGCGAAAACGTCAAGCCGATCATTCAGAAAATCCGCCATATTGACTTTGTCATTACGGCCTTTGCTATAGAAACCCTTAAAAGCAAGGACAAAAAAAAGCTTATGTTTTAAACCGGCAAATATCCTAATCCGGGGCCTTGCCACAGGTGTTGCAGAAACACCACCGGCGGTGGTACCAGTCCCCGGGCCAGGTTTTTGCTTTATTTACCGGTTCAATTCGATCACAAACCCTAAAAAGTAGACACAAATATGATGGATATCGATTTTGATTTGCTCAAGCGTATCAGTGAAACCCCGGGTGCTCCCGGCTATGAAAAACGCATCAGGAACCTGATCATCGGGGAAGTCAGCCCCTATGTTGACGATTTACAGGTGGACAATATGGGCAATGTGGTGGCCCTTAAGAAAGGGCAGCAGGACAAGAAAGTGATGCTTGCCGCGCATATGGATGAGATCGGATTTATGGTCAATCACATTGATGAAAACGGATTTATACGTTTCGTTCCCCTGGGCGGCTTTGACGCCAAAACCCTTACTTCACAGCGGGTGATCGTCCATGGCAAGGAAGACCTGGTTGGAGTGATGGGCAGCAAACCCGTGCATCTGATGAGCGAAGAAGAAAAAAAACGCAATGTGAAGATCGAAGATTTTTTCATTGATTTGGGCATGCCTAAGGAAGAGGTGGAAAAATACGTGCAGGTGGGCAATCCCATTACCCGTGAACGGGAAATGATCTCCATGGGGCATTGCATCAACGGCAAATCACTGGATAACCGCATATCGGTCTATATCCTGATCGAGACCCTGAAAGCTCTCCATCAGCAGCAACCTCCCTACCATGTCTATGGGGTATTCACCGTACAGGAAGAGGTGGGAATAAGAGGGGCCCAGGTAGCCACTCAGCAAATTCAGCCCGATTTCGGATTTGCCCTTGATACCACCATCGCTTTTGATGTGCCCGGCGCCCAGCCCCATCAACGGGTCACCGCCCTGGGGGAAGGCGTGGCCATCAAAATGTTGGATTCCACAGCAATAGCCGATTACAGAATGGTCGATTACATGAAGCAGGTGGCTGAAAACCATCAGATCCAATGGCAAAGTGAAATTATGCCTAAAGGCGGTACCGATACAGCAATGGTTCAACGCATGACCCGCTCGGGATCTATCGCTGGTGCCGTTTCGGTGCCAACCCGCCATATCCACCAGGTCATTGAGTCGGTCCACCACCAAGACGTTACCGCCAGCATCCGGATGCTGGCGTATTGCCTGAACGAGATCGATCAAAAGGACTGGAAACACCCCGGGTAAAATGGGCAATCCTTGAATAAAAAGGAATAACTCGGGTTAATGGGAAACACCTTGCCCCATTGAGGCAAACACCCCGGGTAAAGGGCAAACACCCCGTTGTAAAGATGGACTGGGGTTTGAAAAACACGGAAGATACCAAAAAGAAAAGGAAAGGGATCCTTGTCCCTTTCCCTAACCCTAAATTCTAACCCTAAAATTTATGCCTATGAAATCTTCACTGGCAAAAGTAATCCAATCCCCTGTTAACTCGTTTAAAGTATTGTTAAAGTATGTTAAACTTCCTGTGAATTAACCTGCAGTTCTCTATCTTTGCATTGCTATGAGCAAGAAAACCATATGGCTGGTTACTTTCGCCCTTTCCCTGACGCTGATCGGACTTCTGATTGTTCAGGGGCTTTGGATTCGCAATGCCCTTCGCATCAATGAGCAAAATTTTGATCAATTGATCAACAAAACCCTCAACGACGTGGTCAGTCAATTGGAGCAGAAGGAGATGGTCTATCAGATCATCAACGAAATGGAACCTTCTGAACAGCAGATAACCGGTGAGAACCGATCCATTACCTACCAGCTTAACAAAACCCGCCAAAAGCAATACAGCCTGAATCAATACAACCTGAGCAAAGAAGTCCTGGAAATAGGTAACCTCGACTCCCTGGACCTTTCAACCCGCTTTGATTTTATTGCCCGTCAGCCCCTGGAATTTGAATCCAGGGAAAAGTACCGGATGTCCAAAACCTTGAGAAAGAAGTTCAAACAACGCCTTGAGAACGAACTGGAAACCGACTTGTCGGAAAAACGTGTCTTTGTCGAAAACATCGTCAACAAATTGATCCAGGTGGATGTGGGCATTGAGAACCGCCTCGACCCCGAAGTGGTGGATTCAGTGCTTACCAGCGAATTGAAGGAAAAAGGCATCGATCTGGATTATGAGTATGCCGTGGTCAATAAAAAGGACAGCCTGGTTTTTGCTTCCCCGGATTATCAACCCGGCCCGGAGCGGAAGGTCTATCAGGACCGGCTGTTCCCAAGCGATGTGATTGTGAAGGATAATTATCTGAAGGTTTATTTCAGAGACCGTCAGGGCTATATTTTTAAGTCGACCGGTTCGATGACCATGATATCTATTGTCTTATCGGTGGTCGTCATTTTGGGCTTTGCCATTACCACCCATATCATGTTTAAACAAAAGCGCCTTTCCCGGGTAAAGAACGATTTTGTCAACAACATGACCCATGAACTGAAAACCCCGATTTCAACCATATCTCTGGCTACCCAGATGCTCAAGGATCATACCATCCCCGAATCTTCCAAAAACCTGGGCAGCATATCGAAGATCATCGATGATGAAACCATCCGCCTGAGCAGTCAGGTGGAGAAGGTGCTGAAAACCGCTGTTTTCAACAGCGGACGGCTCAATATCAAGCCCAAGCAACTGAACCTGCATGAGATCATTGAAAATGTACTGAAGAGTTTTTACCTTCAGGTGGAAAATCAAAACGGCCATATTGAAAAGCAGCTACTGGCCGATGATCCGCAGGTTGAAGTCGATGAGGTGCATTTTACCAACATCATGTTCAACCTGTTGGATAATGCCGTCAAATACAGTGCTGACCAACCCTGGATCAAGGTCGAGACCCAAAACCTCAGGCAGGGGGTGATGGTGGCTGTCGAAGACAATGGCCTGGGCATCCGAAAGAAGGATCAGAAAAAGGTGTTCGATCAGTTCTATCGGGTACCCACCGGCAACATCCACGATGTAAAAGGTTTTGGATTGGGGCTGAATTACGTTAAAAAGATGGTGGAACAACATAATGGCCAAATTCACCTTCATAGTGAATACCGGAAAGGTACCCGTTTTGAAATCATAATTCCAAACCATAACTCCCACAAGAATGGCAACAGAAACGGTTAAGATTTTACTGGCAGAAGACGATGAAAACCTTGGCAGCCTGCTAAGGGAGTACCTTAACGCCAAGAACTATATCACCTATCTATATTCCGACGGGGAGCAAGCCCTGGAGGCCTTTAAGCAGGATGATTTTGATCTGTGCATCATCGATATCATGATGCCCAGGATGGATGGCTTTACCCTGGCCAAAGAAGTGCGCAAGCTCAATGCCAACATTCCCTTTATCTTTTTAACCGCTAAGACCATGCAGGAGGATGTACTGGAGGGATTTAGCATCGGGGCCGACGATTATATGACCAAACCTTTCAGCATGGAGGAGTTGTTGTATCGGCTCAAAGCCATTCTCAGGCGAACCTCGCCGGAGGAAGAAGGAGAGAAGAACCGGGATGTCTATGAGATCGGCCGCTATAAGTTTGATGCCAACAAACAGTTGCTCTCCATTGACGGAAAATCCCGGAAGCTTACCACCAAAGAATCTGAGTTGCTGAAACTTCTTTGCACCAATAAAAATCAAATGCTCGAGCGCAACTATGCCCTCCGCACCATCTGGGAAGACGACAGTTATTTCAATGCCCGGAGCATGGATGTCTACATTACCAAACTCAGGAAATACCTCAAGGAGGATCCTTCCATTCAAATTCTCAATGTGCACGGGAAGGGCTATAAGCTGATCGCCTGATCGTTTTAACAGAGAGGCTTCAGCCTGTGGCGGTTTCCCAAACAAAGCCGGATAGATAGGTTTTGGGACTGGCTTTTTAAACTCATTGATGCGGAGCGTTTTGGGACAGGATCTCCTCTAAGGTTTGTATGGAAAATTCGATGTATTTTTCGCAATACCGCTCAAAAGCTTCTTGTTTATGGGCTTGTTCACGTTCTTTCGGTGAATTCAGGTTGTATCCCAGCAATCCCCTGCAATTGAGTTCACCGAAGGCACCAGTGAAGCGGCGGGCAAAATGCTGTATGTCTTCATCCAGTTTATCCTGGGCGCAGGGATGATTTTTTTTGCTCAATGTACTCATTACCATGAAAGACCCTGTCACCGCGCCGCAGGTATGTTGCAGCCTTCCCATCCCACCACCAAAGCCCGAAGCCAGATCCATAAGGGTGGGGGTGTCCTTCCCCAACTTGTCTTCAAATGCACCAACAATGGCCTGGGCACAGTTATAACCGTCCCGGTAGAGTTTAATGGCTTGTTTGATCCTGTTTTCCATATGAGCTGGCGGGTTTGTTTTTGCAAATTGGGTTAAGGATTAATAAAAGCCCTGCAACCATAACGATGCAGGGCTTTCAGGTTGATCACAAAAGGTTTACTTGTTTTCTTTGTGGCAGAACCACCAGTCATAGCAGTCATATTCTTCCAGGCGTTTCCTGGCAGCTGCCTTGTCGGATGCCGGGGGAACAATGACGCGGT
>Ga0207714_1000210_pt1 | contig 39688 bp, 42 predicted proteins | sample PonA232FremontCA_2_FD_187270 | JGI IMG/M metagenome (GOLD analysis project Ga0207714, IMG submission 187270) | Marine sediment microbial community from Fremont, CA, USA - Pond A23 Sediment 2 (SPAdes) | ecosystem: Environmental > Aquatic > Marine > Unclassified | place: USA: Fremont, California...
CGCGGGCTGGCCGGCGCCCGATCCGGCGCCGCTGGGCACCGGCGCCTATCCGGCGGTGACCGTCGTGGACGAAGGTGGCGCCCGGGCGCATGCAGTGGATGCGCATGCCGGCGCGCATCGGTGCATTCCCGCGCGACTGACCGACGACGATGCGGCCGTGCGCGCGCATCTCCTGGCCGTCGCCCGGGCGGGGGGATGTGCGCTGTGGATGCGCAACACCGTGGACGACGCGGTTTCGGCCTACGACGCCCTGGCCGCCGAGCATGCCGACGTGACCCTGGTGCACGCCCGCTTTCCCGCCGCGCGCCGTAGCGAGCTGGAGGACGCGATCGTGCGCCGCTTCGGCCCGGACTCCCGGGGCGCGGAGCGGGCGGGGGCGGTCGTCGTCGCCACGCAGGTGCTGGAGCAGTCCCTGGACCTCGACTTCGACGCCATGGTGGCGGATCTGAAGCCGATGGACGCGCTGCTCCAGTCGGCCGGCCGCCTGCAGCGTCACCTGCGCGCTGCCAATGGCGACCCACGCGGGGCGGGGGAGCCGGACGGGCGCGATCCCGCGACGCTCTGGGTCCACGGGCCGGTGTTCGACCCCGATCCGCCGGCGGACTGGTACAAGGCGCAGTTTCCCCTTGCGGCCTACGTCTATCCGCAGATCGGCTGGCTCTGGCGCACCGCGGAGCTGGTTGCGGCGCGCGGCGAACTGCGCCAGCCGGACGAGCTGCGCGATCTCATCGAAACCGCGCTGCCCGCGGACGATCCAGGGCTGCCGGCCGAGATCGAAGCGGGCGCCCTTGAGGCGGAAGCGGCGGCCCTGGCTGAACGCAGTTATGCCAGGGGCAGGCTGCTTCTACCCCGACACGGCTACACGCGTACGGACGGGCAATGGGCCGACGACATGCGGGTGCCCACGCGCCTGGGCGACAGCGTCGAGCTGTGCCTGGTGCGCGAGGCGGGCGACGGGAGCTGGCAGCCCTGGGGCGCGGGCGGATATCCGGACGGTTTCCTGCGCGTGCCGGCGAACCGTGTGGCCGATCTGCGCGCGCACCTGGACGCCGATCGGCGGGCGCAGGCCCTCAAGGAATCGGACCGGCGGCTGGCGTGGCGCGTCGTGCTGCCCCTGGCTTGGGACGCGGAGGCGGGGTGCTGGTCGTCTGCGCAATCGACGGCCCACGCCCCGGGCGTCCGCTACGATCCGCAGCGGGGGCTGGTGATCGATCGCGAGCGGGCGAACCTGGGGTAACCGGCCATGCGGGTCCCGGAAAAAAGGAGCCCGCACACGCGGCGCGGGCTCGAGCGGACTCAGCAGAGTAGGATCAGGCCGTCACCGGCTGAATGTCCAGAGGGTCACGGAGCCGGAGATCTCGTTGCCCACGGCCAGCATCGGTGCGTCGATGGGGCTCGCCGTGCGCGGGATGAACTCGACGCCCTCGGGACTTCCGTCGCCGGCGGGGCCAGCATGGTGCTCGCGGCGAGCATGCAGAGGGCGAAGCGGGGCCGCCGCATCGCTGTTGCCCCCTTTTCGCGCGTGGCGGGGAAGGCGCTCCGACCGTCCGGGGACCGGCCTCGCCGGACCGGCCCCCGTAACGGAGCGGATCAGAACGAGTAGATGGCGCCCACGCCGATCACGTCGCCCGCGTCATTCTGCCGGTCGAACCAGCCGGCCTCGCCGTAGACCTTGAAGTTGTCGATCGGCTTGTAGTCGACGCCGACGGTAATTTCCGTCCAGTCGCGGTTGTTGTTGTCGCGCTCGACCTGCTGGACGGAGCCGTAGAGCTTGCCCGAGCCTTGGTCGATTAACTGGCCGTAGCGCAGGATGCCGGTGCCGGCGTAGCGCGTCAGGTCGGTGGCATTGTCGAAGCTGGCCTCGGCGACTTTTGCCGCAATCGTGGCCGGCCCGAAGGAGACGTCGCCGGTCACGCCGTAGTGCGCGCCGTCAGTGAAACCGGTTGTGCCGCCAGTTGTGCCGACCTGGACTTGGTTACCTTGGGGGTCGGTACCGAAAACAGGCGTGGGATCGGTAATCGTGCGGGTCCGCGTATTTACGGTGGTGTAAGCCGCACGAAGCGTGAAGTTCTCGCCGCTGTATCCGGCCACGCCGCCGACGTCGAACTCGGTTTCGTCCTGCTGGTCCACGCCCTGAACGCCGTCGCCCTCGCCGAGGACGCGCAGCTTACCGGCGACCGAAAAGCCGTTGATGCTCGGGCTCCGGTAGACGAACATGTTGTTCTCGGGCGGAAGCTCGTCGTCACCGGTGATCTCGGCGATCTCGGCCACGTTCACGTTGTCGTTGATCAGGTAGGTGAACGGGTTCTCCTGGCCGCCGGCCTGGATGCTGCCCCAGGAATCGCCCTTCACGCCGAACCAGCCCTCGTCGAACTGGAAGTCGGGCGTGCTGTCGTCGGAGAAGAACAGGAACTCGGCCGACGCGTAGAGCTGGAACTCGTCGGTGATGCGGTGCTCACCGTTGATGCCCAGGATCGAATCCTCGTCGGCGTACTGGAACTCCCAGTCGCCGCTGCCGTTCTTTTCGGATTTCAGGCTCGGCGCGACCTCGCCGTAAACCGCGAACGTGGAATTGTCGGTCGGCTCGAACTCGATCGCTTGCGCAGCCGGTGCGATCCCCATCGCCGCGAGCGCAAGCGCACTGATGGAAAGTTTCTTCATTCCGATCCCCCTTTTGTGTCGTGTGGCAGCGCGTGTGGAAAAGGACGGCGCGCAGAAGTAAGGACGAAAAACCTTATACCGCTTGATTTGGGGATTTCTCGGCCACGGAATTGGCTTTCGTCTTAGCGTAAACGCGCTCCGTCCTTTCGGGGACGGACCGTGGGAGAGGGATCTTACAATTCGCGGGAGGTTGCATGAAACCTGTGTTAAGAGTTCCGGTCGATTTGATGATAACTGCCTGATCCAAAACGGAAATTTCTTTTCACAAAAGTGTGAATTGGGCGTGAACGTCAGGAAAAAAGTCCCGGTCGATGTCACGCGCCGCGGGTTCGCGTGGTGACTCTGCATCGCAGCACGACGTCTTGGTGCCGTGCGCGATCGCTCGAATGTGCGATGATTTGGGACAGCGCCAGGTCGTGTCCCGCGCGCCCTCGACGCGGCGGTACGGGGCGCGCGGACCAGGGGTGCGGGGCGCCCGGCCGGGTGAGGACGGTCTTCGATCGGATGAAAACTTAATACGAAGGTCGGGGCCGATGACGCAAGCGTTGGTCCGGCGTCATGCGTCGGGAGCGGCCGCCGCGGCCGTTGTCTCGAGGGCCGCGATGTCCCGGCGCACGGCCTCGGCCGTTGACGGCACGGCCGCGGCCACGGCGGGCGACAGGCCCGCACCGGCGGCGAAGCACGCGCCCGCCGCGCTGTGCACGATCAGCCGGCGCGGCAGCCGGCCCAGGCGCCGTCCCAGCTCGACGGCCTCCGCCAGCCCAAAGCCGTGGCTCGAAACGCGGGCCGGGCCGGCCGGAAGGAAACCGTCAGCGACGTCCAGGCGCCGGTGCGTTCCCGGCGTGGCACCGGTGTCGGCGGCGTCGATGGCGATGACCCACGGCCGGTCCGCCCAGAGATCCAGCAGGGCCAGCGCGTCGTCGCCCGCGCGGTGCAGATCGCCCGCCGTGGGACTGGTCTTGCGCAACGCGTCCAGGACCGCCGGGCCGAACCCGTCGTCGCCGCGCGCCGGGTTGCCGAGCGCGATCACCAGCCCGCCCGTCACGGCGTTCCCGTGCCCCGGTCTAGCCGGAGGTTCAGGAAGTGCGTCGCGCAGGAAATGCACGGATCGTAGTTCCGGATCGTCTGCTCGCAGCGCCATTGCAGGCTGGCGTCGTCGAGGTCGGCGTTGTGCGCGATGAAGGCCCTCACGTCCGCCTCGATCATGGCCTGGTTCTGCGAGGTGGGCGGCACGATGTCGGCGTCCTGGATGATGCCCTCGGCGTCCATGCGATACCGGTGGTAGAGCAGGCCGCGGGGCGCTTCGCTCGCGCCGTGGCCGGTTGCCGCGCGCGGCGGCACGGGGACTGCGGGCGGATTCGGCGGTGCGTAATCGGCGATCAGGCGCAGCGCCTCCTCGCAGGCGAACAGGATCTCGACCGCGCGGGCGATGATGCTGCGGTAGGGATTGCGGCAGGGCAGGTCGAGCCCGCTCACCGCCAGGGCGTGCCGGGCGCCCGGCGTGAGTTTGCGGACGTTGAGGGCGAGCCGCGCCAGCGGCCCGACAAGGTAGGGCTGCCCCGTCTCGGTCAGGTACGCATGCTTGGCCGTGGTGTAGGGGACCTGGTGTTCGACGAAATGTGCCGGGTAATCGGCGACCGGGATATCCAGGCCGGTGCTGGCGGCGATGCGCCCGCCTTCCATGGGGTAGCGCGCGTCGTCGCGCAGGGCGACGAAGATGTAGGGCTGTTCCAGCTCTGGGAAGTCGAAACCGCTCACCCAGCGGACGGTTTGCGCGGCGATGTCGCGCGCCCGCTTGAGCTGGTCGGTCAGTCCGTCCAGTTCGTGCCGCTCGGGCGCGCGGTAGAAACCGCCCACACACCAATTGATCGGATGGACCGCGCGCCCGCCCACCGCCGCCATCAGGGCGTTCCCGGCCTTCTTCAACGCCAGCCCGCGTTCCACGATGTCCGGGGCATCCTTGGCCAGTGCCATGCCGCTCGGGTAGCCCAGGAAATCCGGCGCGTGGAGCATGTAGACGTGCAGCGCATGGCTCTGGATCCACTCGCCGCAGTACATCAGCCGGCGCAGCGCCCGGATGGCCGGCGTCGGCGCGACCCCGGCGGCAGCCTCCAGCGCATTGACCGCGCTGGTCTGATAGGCGACCGGGCAGATGCCGCAGATGCGCGCGGTGATGTCGGGCGCCTCGCGGAAGTCGCGGCCGCGCAGCAGCCCTTCGAAGTAGCGCGGCGGCTCGAAGATGCGGAGCTGCAGGTCCTCGACGCGGTCACCGTCGATCTTGACGTAGAGCGCGCCTTCGCCCTCGACCCGAGTGAGGTAGTCGACCTTGATGGTCCTAGTCGCCATGCTTGCGGCTCTCCGCCCGGAAAGCCGGGGCGTTGGCGTTGAAGGTGCGGTACACCCGCCGGATGGCGTCCGGGGATTCGCCAAGATGCGCCAGTTGCGCACTCAGCGCCGCGGTGTTCGGGCTCTCCATGGGGCCGAAGCAGCCGTAGCACCCGCGGCCGTAGGCCGGGCAGATCGCGCCGCAGCCGGCGTGCGTGACCGGACCCAGACAGGGCGTGCCGTGCGCGACCATTACGCAGGCCGTGCCCCGGCGCTTGCATTCGACGCACACGCTGTGCCCGGGTACGACTGGCTTGCGCCCGATCAAGAGGGCGCTGAGGACCTCGCGAAGCTGGTTTTTGTCGATGGGGCAGCCCTGGAGTTCCAGGTCCACGCGCACGTGCTCGGCGATGGGCGTCGAGGTCGCCAGGCTGTCGATGTGCGCCGGCGAGGCGTAGACGGCCGCCTGAAAATCCGCGAGGTGGGCGAAGTTGCGCAGCGCCTGGATGCCCCCGGCGGTGGCGCAGGCGCCGATGGTGATAAGCGTCGCCGACTGCGCCCGGATCGCCCGGATGCGCTCGGCGTCCTTGGCCGTGGTGATCGAGCCCTCAACCAGCGACACGTCGAACGGCCCTTCGCCGACGTCGCTCGACGCCTCGTGGAACACGGCGATCTCAACCGCCCCGGCGAGGGTGAGCAGCTCGTCCTCCAGGTCCAGGATGGTCAACTGGCAGCCGTCGCAGGAGGCGAACTTCCAGACGGCAAGCCTTGGGCGCGCGGTTCGGCTCACGGCTCAGATCTCCCCTTCGCGCAGCAGCCCGGCGACGCGGTGCCACGGCAGGACCGGGCCGTCCTTGCAGATGAACGCGGGGCCGAGCTGGCAATGGCCGCAATGGCCGATGGCGCATTTCATGTTCCGCTCGAGCGAGACGGCGATGGCGTCGGCCGGCACGCGGCGGTCGGCCAGCGCGTCGGCGGCGACACGCATCATCACCTCCGGCCCGCAAAGCAGCGCTGTGGTGCGTTCCGCATCCACCTGCGCGCGCGGCAGCATGTCGGTCACCACGCCCACGTCGTGGCGCCAGGCGGGGCCGGCGTGGTCCACGATCGTCTCCACCTGAAGCGTGGAATCGGCGCGCCATGCCGCGAGGTCCTCGGCATAGATCAGGGTGTCCGGGCTGCGTCCGCCCACGATGATGGTGACCCGGCCGTAGCGGTCGCGTTCGCGGCGGATGGCCGCAATGGCGCCGCGCAGCGGCGCCAGGCCGATCCCTCCCGCGACCACGAGCACGTCGCGGCCGGTGCATGCAGCGAGCGGCCAGGGGGTCCCGAAGGGCCCGCGCACGCCCAGCGGCATGCCGGGCTCCAGTGCGGCGAGCGCCCGGGTCACCGCACCCGCTGCGCGAACGGTGTGCACCGCGCCGCGCGTTCCGTCCGCGATGTCGCTCACGCTGATGGCGGCCTCACCAACACCGAAGGCATAGAGCATGTTGAACTGTCCAGGCTGTGCCGCGGCGGGTGCGTCCGCCGGCTCCGGCTCCGCCTCCAGCTCCAGCGTGACCACGTCGTGCGTCTCCCGTGTCGCCCGCCGCACCCGTGCCGGGCGCGGCAGCATCGCGCCGGTTTCAGCCCGCGGCGGCATTCGGGTCTCCGTAGAGATCGGCCAGTTGCAGCCGCGCCGCCTGGAGGCGCTGCGAGACGTAGGGCGCGAAGCGGCGCATGAGCGCGTAGCCCAGCGCCGGATCGGCGTCGCACTTGCCGCGCAGGCACGCCGCGTCGAACGCGATCGCGCCGGTTTCGGTCACGGCGCGGGCGTCGAAGTTCCAGCGGTACGGCGGGAACAGCCAGGACACGCCCAGGATATCGCCCTGGCGAATGGTCTGGATGGTGGTTCGGCCGCGCCCGGGAATGGGCATCTCCAGGGCGACGGTGCCGCGGCGCAGCAGGTAGAACCAGTCGGCGCGGCCGCCCTCGCGGAAGATGGATTGATCGGGCCGGAAGCGGACGTTCTGCGCACACCCCGCGAGCACCGCCAGGGCGTCCGCGTCGAGGTCCTGGGTGAACGCGTGCTCGGCCAGCAGCGCGGGCAGGTTCTTGACCGCCACCATCACGCGCCCTCGCCGGCTTGCGAGGCGGCGTGAATGGCCGCCGCCTCCTCGGTGATGTCGATGCCCACAGGGCACCACGCGATGCAGCGGCCGCAGCCGACGCAGCCACTGGTGCCGAACTGGTCGTGCCAGTCGGCGAGCTTGTGGGTCATCCACTGCCGGTAGCGCGAGCGCGCCGACGCGCGAAGGCTGCCCCCGTGGACGATGCTGAAATCCAGGGTGAAGCAGGAATCCCAGTGCTGCCAGCGCGCCGCGATTTCGCCTTCCAGGTCCGAGGTGTCGGTAACAGTGGTGCAGAAGCAGGTCGGGCAGACCATGGTGCAGTTGGCGCAGGTCAGGCAGCGTTCGGCCACGTCGTCCCAGCGCGGGTGCTCGCGGTTGTCCTGGAGCAGCGCCTTCAGGTCGGCCGCGGGCATGCGCCGGCCCATGTTCGCGGTGGCCTCGGCCAGCGCCGCATCGGCGGCCGCACGATCGGCGTCTGCGGGCTCGCGGCACGTCAGTTCTTCCAGCAGGGCCGCGCCCGCCTCGGTGCCCACCTCGGCCAGGAAATCGTGGCGCCCGCCGCCCAGCAGCTCGGTCAGGGCGAGATCGTAGCCGGGGCCGGCGCGCGGCCCGGTGCCCATGGAAGCGCAGAAACAGGTGCCGCCCGGCTCGGTGCAGTTCACCGCGATGATGAGGTTGTCGGCCCGCCGCGCGGCATAGGCGGGATCCCGGAACCGGTCGTCGCGCAGCACCCGGTCGAGCACTGCCATGCCGGCAAGGTCGCAGCCGCGCACGCCCAGGAAGGCATAGCGCGGCGGTGCGTCCGGTTCGGCGACGATCGAAAGTTCGTCGCCCTGGCGTTCGATGCGGCAGATGCGGCGCTCGGCCGGGTGGAGATAACGCTTGGGCGCCTCGGGGCCGACCGTGTGGGCGAAATACGCGCCGTCGCCAGCGTCCCGGATGACCTCGCGGCCGCCGGTCTTGGCCTGGCGCAGGCCGCGGGGCAGGGCGGCGGCATCGGTGATCTCGCCCAGCCCGATGGCGCCCTGGTGCAGCACGGGCCCGATGACGCGATATCCGCGCGCCGCCAGGGCGTCGATCAGGGCCTGGACCTCGGTCGCCGGAAAAACGCTGCTCTCGCCGATCGCATGCATGGGCGGCGGGGCTCCATGGGCCCGAAGCCGGGGAGGCGGCCGCAACCGCAATCACGCGATCGCTAGCACGCGGCAAGGGCGCGCCGACATGCCCAGGATCGCCTAGCCTGGACGCGCGCGCATCTATGCATTTGGGCGAGGGGCTGCGCGGTGGGGCGGCGACCCGAGGTGGCAGACCGCCGGCGTCGCCCTCCAAAACACCCATTTTGCCGTTTGCGTCAGTTTGGTATTCTACAGTGCGGTAGGCGCGTTTCGCGGCGCAGCGGGAGAAGGAGGTGTGGTGCACCTTCGACGGGTGATGCGGATGATGCGCCTCGGTCTGCTGTCCGCGGCACTGCTCGGCCTTGTGGCGGCACCGGCCGCGGCGGCGGCATCCGATACCGGACGCGACTGGCCCGACCACAGCGCGTTCGAGGCGCTTCAGGGGGACTTCGAGGACGGCCAGGCGGTAACGCGGGCATGCCTGGAGTGCCACCGGGATGCGGGCCACGAGGTGCGGCAGTCGATCCACTTCACCTGGTCGTTCGCGCATCCCGATACCGGGCAGCAAACGGGCAAGCGCCACGCCATCAACAACTTCGCGATGAGCGTGCGCACCAACATGGTGGGGTGTGCCAAGTGCCACGCGGGCTACGGCCTGGGCGATCCCGCGTACGACGCCAGCGCGGATACGCGCGCCGACTGTCTGGTCTGCCATGACCGCACCGGCGCCTACGGCAAGACGCACAAGGGCCGGGCCCACATCACGAAGGACCAGGTCACGGTCGACGGCGAGATGCTGCTCCTGCCCGACCTGGGCGACATCGCCCGCCACGTCGGCCCCACCCGCATCGAGACCTGCGGGTCCTGCCACTTCCAGGCGGGCGGTGGCGACGGCGCCAAGACCGGCGATCTGGATTCCTCGCTGCGCGATGCGCCGAAGGCGCTCGACGTGCACATGAGCGACGCGGGCGCGGACATGACCTGCAGCGACTGCCACGTCGAACGCGGCCACGAGCTGGCGGGCGGGCACTACGACATGAGCGCGTTCGACCCCGAGGGCACGGGCAAGCCCGGAGAACGCCGGCACGCCGCCAGTTGCGCATCCTGTCACTCGAATGCGCCGCACGACGCCGCCGGGCCCTATACCGGCCACGCGCTCAACCGGCACATCGACCGCATCGCCTGCCAGACCTGCCACGTGCCCAAGATCGCCCGCGGCGGGGTGGCCACCAAGACGCTGTGGGACTGGTCCGAGGCGGGCCGGCTGGCCGAGGACGGCAGCCGCATCCAGAAGCGCAACGACAACGGTCGCCTGGTCTACGCCAGCAGCCTGGGCAAGATGCGCTGGCGCGCGGACTATGCGCCGAGCTATCGCTGGTTCGACGGGGTCAATCGCTATCCCACCGTCGAGGATGCGCGGATCTCGGACAGCCCGCCGATCGCCATCAACACCTTCGGCGGCGGGCCGGATGATCCCGACGCCCGGCTGTGGCCGTTCAAGATCATGCGCGGCAAGCAGCCCTACGACGCGGGCACCAACCGGCTGGTCCCCGTCAACCTGTTCGGCGACGACGCGGCGTTCTGGACCTCGCTTGACTGGAAACCGGCGGTGCGCACAGCGATGGCGGCCGTGGGGCGCGATTTCAGTGGCGAACTCGGCTTCGTCGAGACACGGGCGTTCTATCCGGTCACGCACATGGTGGCGCCGGCCGAGGATGCCTTGACCTGCCGGAGCTGCCACGGCGTGGGCACGCGCATGGCCGGCGTGACCGGCACCTACGTCCCCGGACAGAGCGGGCGCTGGGTCGACGTTCTGGGCCTCATTGCGGTCGTGCTCGCCGCCGGCGGCGTGGCCGGGCACGCCGGCCTCCGGCTCGCTGCGCGCCGGCGCCGGGCCGCAGCGGGCACGCAAACCGGGGGAGACACGCCATGAGCGGTCGCGTGCGCCTGTATAGCCGCTTCGAGATTGTCTGGCACTGGACGCAGGCGGCGCTGTTCCTGGCCATGCTGCTAACGGGTTTCGAGATTCGCGGCGCCTACGAGCTGTTCGGTCACGGCAGCGCGGCGACGGTGCATGTGGCCAGCGCCCTGGCGCTGATGGTGGTGTGGCTCTTGGCGGTGTTCTGGCACGTCACCACCGGGGAGTGGCGCCAGTACGTCCCATCGCCCAGGGCGATCCGGCCCGTGGTGGCCTTCTATACCGGCGGCATTTTTCGCGGCGAGGCACATCCCTTCCGCCCCACACGGGGGCGCAAGCACAATCCGCTTCAGCTCGTCGCCTATCTGATCTTCAGTGCGGTGATCTCCCCGGTCATCTGGGCGACGGGCCTGCTCTATCTCGCGTTCGCCCTCCTGGGCGAGGTGCCGGGCGTGCCGCTGGGGCTGGTGGCGCTGATTCACGTCGGCGCCGCCTACGTCGTCCTCGTGTTCCTGATCGGGCACCTGTACATGATCACCACGGGCGAGACCCTGTTCCACCACACCCGCGCCATGCTGACCGGCTTCGACCCTTATCCGCCGTCGGAGGCGGCGCAGGACACGGACGCATCATCCCGCTGAACAGCCGGGCGCCGGCGCCCGCATCCGCGAGGCCGCCGGGTTCACCCGATCTTGCCCAGGCTGGGGAAGGTCTCCAGAAGCCAGTAACTGAGTTCGTTGATCGTGCCGGTCACGAACAACAGACCGGTCACCACCAGGATGCCGCCCAGGCCTTTCTCGACCTTCGGGATGTGGCGCTTGAAGCGCTGCATGAAGGTCATGAAGGGCTTCGCGGCCAGCGAGGCCGCCAGGAAGGGCAGGCCGATACCCAGCGAATACGCCGCCAGCAGCGTCGCCCCCTCCATTGCCGAACCCTGACTGCCCGCGACGAACAGAATGCTGGCCAGCACCGGTCCGACACAGGGTGTCCAGCCGAAGGCGAACGCCAGCCCGACCAGGAAGGCCCCGAGCAGCCCCGCCGGCTTGGTCTGTGCGTGGAAGCGGGCTTCACGGTAGAACAGGTTGACCTTGAAAATCCCCAGGAAGTGAAGCCCGAAGACGATGATCACGCCCCCGGCCACGATCGCCAGGGTGTCCATGTGGCGCGAGAGCATTTGTCCCAGCGACGAGGCGGTTGCGCCCATGGCGGTGAACACCAGCGAGAAGCCGACGACGAACGCCAGCGCCGCGAAGAACACCGCCCAGGCCTTGTGCCTGGAATCCGCATCGGGGTCCTGGGCCTGCATGCCTTCCGCCGCCGACAGCGTGACCCCGCCCAGGAACGCCAGATACGGCGGCACCAGGGGCAGGATGCAGGGCGAGAGGAAGCTCAGGATCCCCGCGCTGAAGGCCCCGATGTAGCCCACATCCATCATGGTCGCGCACCCCTTCCCGCGTTCGCGTGCGAACCGACGGGCGCCGGCGCTGCTCAGGCGCCGACGACCTGGATCTGGTCGTTGCGCTCGACCCGCAGGGGGCTCTGGCGCGCGATGTAGCGCGCGAGCAGGTCATAGATCGGCGGGCCCTCGACACCCTGGTTGACGCTGGCCCAGCCGGCGACGGTGTAGGTCTTCTTCGGGTCGATCGGCTCGCCGGTTTCCAGGAGGGTCATGTCGGAGATGCGCGACCCGCGCTCGGCGCTGACGTCGATGCGGTAACCCATGCCGCCGATGCGCACCATGTCGCCGCCCTGCTGGTAATAGGGGTCGGGATTGAACAGGTTGTCGGCCACGTCCTCCAGGATCATCTTCAGCCGCTCGCCCGACATTTCCTGGCGGTACGCTTCGGGGTAGGTGATGGCGGTCTGGTTGTAGACATCCTCCACCGTGATTTTCTGCCCCGGCAGGAGCGCCGCGCCCCAGCGGAATCCCGGGGACATGGCGATCTGCGCGTCGCGCTCGGTCATCAGCGCCTGGCAGATCAGGTCGTCCCAGGTGCCGTTGAAGTTGCCACGGCGGTAGAGCAGTGTTTCCGCCTCGCCCAGTACCTGTTGCAGCGTGTCTTCGTGGGGCGCGCGGATGTCCCGGACCGTTTCCGCCATCTCCGGGTCCGGCTCGATGGCGTCGGAAAGCACCGGGATCAGCCGGTAGGTCCAGTCCGCGACCTTGCCGCCCCGCACGTCCAGGTCGAGGCGCGAGAGGAACTTGCCGTGCGAACCCGAGGAGATCAGCAACGTGCCGTTGACCTCTTCGGGTTCGGGGAGGGCGTCATGGGTATGTCCGGTGAACAGGACGTCGATGCCGTCGACCCGCCGGGCCAGCTTGCGGTCGACGTCGAAGCCGTCGTGCGAGAGCAGCACCACCACCTCGGCGCCCTTCTCGCGGGCCTGTTGGACCTGCTTGCGGACCGTGTCCTCGCGGATGCCGAACGACCAGTTCGGGATCATGTGCTGCGGGTTGGCGATGGGCGTGTACGGGAAGGCCTGGCCGATGACCGCGATCTGCGTGCCCGCGCGCTCGAACATCTTAATGCCGTCGAAGACCGGTTCCTGCCAGGTCGTGTCCAGCACGTTGCCGGCCAGGAATTCGGCCTCCGTCTTGTCCTTGAGCGCCCGGAACCGCTCGGCGCCGTAGGTGAATTCCCAGTGTCCGGTCATGGCGTCGACGCCGAGCGCGTTCATCGCCCGGACCATGTCGGCGCCCTCGGTTTTCAGCGCGGTGTAGCTGCCCTGCCAGGTGTCGCCGCCGTCGAGCAGCAGGGTGTTCTCGGCCCCGCGCTCGCCGCGGACCGCCTTGACCAGGGTGGCGATGCGGTCGAGCCCGCCGACCCGGCCGTACTGCCGTGCCAGCTCGACGAAGTCGACGGAACTCAGCATGTAGGCCGAAAGGCTGCGCGGCTCGATGCCGTAGTGCGCCAGGAAGTCCTTGCCTGTGAGGTGCGGCGGCATGCCGTCCAGCCCGCCGACGCCGATGTAGGTCGCGGGTTCGCGGAAATAGACGGGGACGAGCTGGGCGTGGATGTCGGCCAGGTGCAGCAGCGTCAGGTTGCCGGTCGGCTGGAAGTCCAGCAAACGCGATTGGGTCACCGCCTGGCCGCTCGCCGCGCGGGCAAGCGGCGCCATCCCCGGCAGGGCCGCGGCCGCTACGGCCACCTGCAGGAGGTCGCGTCGGGTGAGCATCGGATAGCCTCCTTGGGCGTGAACGAAACGGGTGCACGCGCGGCACGGGCGGACATGGATAGCCGGGCCATCGATACCCGGGCCATCGACGCCGGACCACCGTGCTGCTGGAGACAGCGTGTTCCGCCGCGGCGCGCCCCACCGGGGCCGGCGGCCGCGGCACGCGCAATCGCGGCTCGGCCGAACCGTGGTGTCGCCGGATCTCCGCGAACACCCGACCGCGTTGGCAGCCGTCCCCGGCGGCGACCTGCCTGCGCCCGGACGCAAACATCCCGACCACGACCCACACGGCCCGCGCGCACGACCATGCCGTGCGGCGCGTCCAGACTGACCGCGCTGTCCCCACACACGGCGGGTTGTGCCCAGGCGGAGCGGCGGGCGCCGCCCGCGGGACCGAGCGGATGCCCGTCGATCCCCTGAGGCGGTTTGCGAATGCCCCGACCGTTCAGGGGATCGGGCGTCCGCGGCGTCCGCGTCGCACGCGCGTCCGCAACCGTTTTATGACCGCTTTCCCCAGAGCTTTGTTATCATGGCCGGCGCCGGGCACAGCGCCGGCATCGTATCAGGAAACCTCAATGGGTTCCTTGGTGCTGAAGGTCTGCCCGCCGTCCTCGATCCAGACGAACTCCAGCTCGCCGCTTTCGACGGCCTTGATGTAGAACTCGAAGTAGGGGTTGGCGGACACGCCCGGGTACATATCGGCCTCGAACACGGTTTCGCCGTTGTAGAGACACTTGAACGTGTGGATGATGTTGCGCGGGATCTTGTTGCCTTCGTCATCCCGGCGCTGGCCGGTCTCCATCTCGTGCGAGATCAGCGTCTTGATCCCGATCACATCGCCTTTGGCGGCGGAGCGGGGCACCCGCACGCGAGGGGGATTGTTCGCCATGGTCGGTCTCCCTTCACACGAATGCGTTTACCATCCCGGTGCGGCTGCGGCCTCAACCGCCACAGCCACCGATTGTGACCTTGACTTTCTTCTGCGCCATGAGCGTCGAACCGTCCGACAGCTCGGCGACCGCCACGACCTCCTGGGTCTCGGCCAGCCGCATGCGCGTCTGCGCCTCGGCCCGACCGCTCACCGGCGTGAACTTGAACGTGATGATTTCCGGATCGGGGTTCTTGGTGGCCATGACGTGAACGGCTTTGACGTGGTCGGCGTCCGTCATGGGACTGTCGACCTTCACGCCCATCGGTACGGTGCTGCCGTTCTCCGCGATCTCGGGCACGTCGAGTTCGATCTTGCTCGACGTTTTCGGGTCCTTGTCGCCGATTCGCTCCTTGATCGCCGCCATCGCCTCGGCGCGGGTCGCGGCGGCCGAGCGCGAGAAGAGACTCGCCCCGGCGATCGCGATGGTCCCCATCGCCGCGTTGGACAGCATGCGGCGCCGGGTCAAACCGCGACCGTCGATCATGCTTTTCATCATGCCAACTCCCTCAATCCCGTCTATTTGGTCGAATCGCACGCGAGCGCCGGCGTGCGATAACGCCGTCCCGTCGAGTCGCCAGTCGGACCGGCGACCGCTCTCCGGCTGCTAGAACGCCAAGTCGTCGCTGATCGCCGCGATTCCCGCCTCGGCGCAGGCCGCGTCCTCCTCGCCGGAGGGCGCACCGGAGACACCCACGGCGCCGATCAGGCTGCCCCCGGATCGGACCGGCTGGCCGCCGCCCAACATGAGCACCTTCGGAATGTCGCGTGCGCCCGCCTGCAGCGAGTTGGCCTGGGTGGGCTCGACGAGCGACAGCGTGTCGGTGCGGAAGCTGACGGCGGTGTAGGCCTTGCGCGCCGCCGTATCGACGGTGTGCGGGCCGGCATACCGCGAGCGCACGAGCGCCTGCGTGACGCCGAAGCGGTCCACCACCGCGGCGGCCACCTGATAGCCTTCGTCCAGACAGTGTGCCCGGGCGGCCTCGGCCGCCTCGACGGCCAGGGACGGTTTCATGACTTCGAAGGATACGGTCGCGTTTCCGTTGTCCTGGGCGGCCGCCGGCGCCGCCGCGACGCCGGCGGCGAGTGCGCCCGCACACGCCAAACGTCTCACCATGAGCGATCCTCTCCCCTCTCGTCGCTTTGGTTTCTGGTCCCGCGGCTCCGTCGGGCGAAACCGCGGCACCGGGCCCATTTGCGGACCCTCGGCCGTGCGCGTCCCGTCCGGCTTTCGGGACGGGCGCATCACGGCTCGGCTTTTGCGTTCTGCGGTGGTTGTTTCTTGAGCTGCGCGATCAGCTGTTCCAGGCGCGTCCAGAAATGCGATTCGCCGGGGTAGCCGGCGATTCGGCCCAGCTCACGCCCGTCCCGGGCGAGCACGAACGTCGGCGTGACCCGAACGACGCGGTCCAGGTCCAGACCGGCCGTGTCGTCCCGGTGCAGATTGACCCGGCGCAGCGGCGCGACCTGTCCGAGGTCGGTCTTGGCATACGCATCCCCCACTTCGCGCTCCCAGGCTGCGCACCACGGGCAGCCCGGACTGGTGAACATGACCAGTTCGGCAGCGTTGGCAGCCGGGGCGGCAAGTGCGACGATACCCGCCAGGACAGCGGCCAAGGCATGTCGCCCGCCCTTGTGGTGGCCGGTATATAACATTGTGCTAAGGTTCGCGTTGCGCGCGGCGCATGTCAACGCTTTTGGTCTGGCGATCAGACCGCGCCAGTCCCTGGCCCCCAGACCACACGGCCAAACCGGCTTTGCCGGCCATTCATTCCATATCCGGTCCGATGAAAAGACCGCGGCGTGTTGACGCTGCCAACTCGCTGCGCCAGGGTTCAACCTCGTATGCAAGGTATGGGGATCGTCACATCGGCAAGATCCCGCCCACGATCCGCCTGGAAAAATGGGAACCTAATCAAGTGCGCCACAGCCAGGAGCGGATTCTGATCATCAACAAAGGCGCCAATGGATCACGCGGGTTTACGGGACACCGTGCGCAAATCGCGGCGAACCCGCATGGATCGACGGGGAGGAGAGAGGACGATGCCAAAGCTCATGAGACCGTCGCGGGCGGGCCGGAATCTGCTGCTCGCGGTTCCGGTTGCCACCTTCGCGCTGATCGGCAATGCGAGCGCACAGTGCGTCAACTGCACGAATGATGCCCCGAAGGATATCCTGACGAATCTCATCGACCAGTCCAATTCCGACTATCTCACGCAAAGTCCGCAAAACCTCATGATGATGGGGAACAATCCGGCCTATTTCGTCGTCGATGACGGCAAAGCGTTGTTCGAGAGAAAGCGGGGTCCCAATAACAAATCTCTTGAGACGTGCGATTTCGGAAAGGGTCCCGGTGTGCTTGCCGGTGCGTATGCCGAAATGCCACGGTATTTTGAAGATACCGGCCGGGTTATGGACCTGGAGACGCGTCTGGTCCATTGCATGAAGACCATCCAGGGCTTCCCGGAAGACGCCCCCGAATTGACGAACCGGTCGCAAATCCGGGCTCTCATGGCGTATGTGGCCGCTCAGTCCAACGGCTATGCCTGGGACCCGCCGATGGAGCATCCGCTGGAGAAGGCGATGCGGGATGCCGGCGAAGCCATGTTCTATCGCCGGTCCAGTATCCTCGACTTTAGCTGCAACACCTGTCACGGCGAAACCGGCAAGCGGATCCGGGCTTCGGTGCTGCCCAACATGAACAATCCCAAGGAGTGGACCAAGGCGGTTTCCTGGCCGGCCCAGCGTGTCGGCAAGTCATCCGTGCGCAGCCCTTACCAGCGCGTGCGCGGCTGCTATTGGCAAATGCGGAAAGGTCGGATCAATCGCCGCTCGGACGCCGCCATTGCCATCATGAGTTTCTGGAAGGACGCGGCTCGCGGCGAACCGGCGATCTTGCCCGACCTGAAGCGCTGACCGCAAAAGCACCGAGTCTGGGGAGGACTGATCATGGACCGCACATGGCGTCATAATCCGGCATTTTTTGCCCTGTTCGTACTGTTGCTTTGTGCATTTGCCAGCGGACACGCCGTGGCCGGATCTTCGAAAAATGTCGACTACACGGAGATGAGTGCGGAAGAGCTGGCGGAATATCTGATTTTCAAGGCCAACGGCTTCGACACCGACATGAAGACCCAGGAAGGCGGGACGGTGCGCGCTCGCCTCCAACAGGACAAGCTGCAGAAAACGTGTTCGGCATTGAATGGCGGTCAGATCGACAGCGCGACCGCACAGAAAGTGACCGAAATGGCCCGGGAGAATACGGCCTATCCGGACGGCGGCATTGAACTTGGCGACTGGGAAAAGGGGCAGACGATCGCCGAAAATGCCTACGGCTACCGCGTCGGCCACAAGATCGATGACCATGAGGCGCGCCAGACCGGGGGCCTGTGCATCAATTGTCACCAGATGGAAGAGGATAAGAAAATCCGGTCCGGCACCCTGGGGCCGAGCCTGATCGGATACGGCGAGACGCGGGGACTGACCGAGCAGACCAAGCAGTACACCTACGAGGTGATCTACAATCCGCACCAGTTCTTTCCCTGCACCAAGATGCCCCGTTTCGGCGCCAATGACTTCCTTTCCCAGGACAAGATCGCCCACGTCATGGCGTATCTCCTGGACCCCGATTCACCGGTCAATCAATAGGCCGCCGACAACGGGGATGCCGCTTGGGGGCTGTGTACGCCGTGCATTCGGCGATGCATGCGCCCCCGGCGGCCCGATTCACCACGCGGCCGAGTTCACGCAGCCGCGCTGAAATGCCGGATTGCCGGCCGTCCGGAACGCCAGGAGGTGAAACATGCAACCGGGTGATCCCCAGCCGAGCGCACCTCGCGGTCGTCTGCGCCGTTGGTCGCTTGCCCCCTTCGCGGTTGCGCTCGCGCTTACGGCCGTTGCCGCAGGCGTGCCGAGCAAAGCCGCCGCCGCCGCGGACTCCATGGGGGGCGGGCCGGCCCAGGTGGTCTACCATGCGGACTTCAAGAATCCGCGCCGGTTCAGCGCCATGCTTACCAGCGTTTACAATATGGTGACCACCTACCGGAATCAGCTTCGCGACTACGATGTGCGGATCGTCTTCAATTCCTACGGGATCCGGTTCCTCACGGATAACAAGCTCAAGGGCACGCCGTTCGAGGCGGACGCGGCCCTTGCAGAGCGGCGCGACAACCTCAAAGGGCGCTTGAACACGCTCCAGGACACCTACAACGTCAAGCTCGAGCTGTGCGATATCACGCGCGAACGGGTCGGCCTGCCGAAGGGCAAGCTCTACGACGGCGTCGATTCCGTCGCGTCGGGCGTGGTGCGGGTTGCCGAGTTGCAGAACAAGGGCTTCGCCTACATCAAGATCGAGTAGCGGCGGCGACCGCGCCCAGGGCGGCGACTAGGCCGGCCCGCCGGCCGGCGGGGGCCGCCGGTCGTTCGCCGGCGGTCGAGCCCGGCCGCGCGGCCGTCGCCCCGGTCATTCCGTTTCCGTCGTTGCCTTGGCCTTGTTCTTTCCGCCCGGCGCGGCCTTCGGGGGCGGCTGCACCAGCGTCCGGTGGCCGCGGTTCTCCGGGGTCACGCCGATTTCTGTGGCACGACCGGTGATCTCGACCTGTTGACGGCAGTTGTGCATGCACGGCTTGCCGGTGTCGACATCGGGTCGGGGATCGGGCCGGATGAAGCCGTCGCGGTTGGGCATCTCGACGTCGGCGATGTTCTCGTCCGTCAACTTTTTGTCGTAGGGGAAGATGTCGTTCATGTTGAGGACATACGCCGTTACCGCATAGGTCTCGTCGATGGTCAGGGCCTGGGCGTTGCCAAACGGCATGGCCCGGTGAATATAGGCCCACAGCGTGGTCGCGTAGGGCCAATAACTGCCTACCGTCTTTTCCGGGTCCTTGCTGTCCAGGCTTCCGCGGCCACCCATGAGTGCCGGATAACGGCCCTTGCCTTCGCCGAACACGCCGTGACAGGTGGCGCACTCCTGGTCGTAGATCGCCTGGCCCTGCTTGGCCGTGCCGGCGCCTTCCGGCGCGCCGTCGCCGTCCACCGGTATATCGACGTTCCAGGCCCGGATCTCCGCCTCGCTGGCCGGGCGTCCCAGGCCGGTCGGGCGGGTATCGTCGCCCGCCGCGGCGCCGACGGCGACACCCAGCACGAGCGCGGCCGCGCCCGGAAACGCGACTGGCTTAGGCAACATGGACATTCTCCGCCTCCCCGGTGGATTTGATCAGCCAGGTCTGGATCGCATTGTTGTGGTAGATGGATTCCGTGCCGCGCGCCTTGTGCAGCTCGGTGATGGTGGGCTGCACGTAATCCGTCTCGTCGATGACGCGGCTTTGCACCAGCATTTCCTCGCCGTTCCATTCGAACGGCAGGACAAAGCGGGTCAGGCAGCGCGGCAGGACCGGATCCTGCAGCTCGGCCGTGCGCCAGTTGACACCGCCGTCGAAGGAGATGTCGACGCGCTTGACCTTGCCGTGGCCGGACCAGGCCAGGCCCCGCAGCAACTGCCGGCCCTTGTCGACCAGCGGCATTTCCGGCGACGGGTTGGTGATGACCGATTTGGGCTCCATCACCCAGGTGAACTGCCGCGCCTTGCCGGAGGGCATGAGGTCGGTGTAGGTCGCGGTCTCCCAGCGCGTGTGGTAGGGCTTGTCGCCGACCTCGAGCCGGCGCAGCCACTTCACCCACATGTTGCCTTCGTAGCCCGGCACCACGAGGCGCAGGGGGTAGCCCTGTTCCGGGCGCAGGCGCTCGCCGTTCTGGGCGTACGCGACCATGCAGTCGTCGAGGGCCTTGTCCAGCGGGATCGTCCGGGTCATCGCCGCGGCATCCGCGCCCTCGGCGAGCACCCATTTGGCGTTTTCCTTCAACCCCGCCTCGCGGAACAGGGTGCGCAGCGTCACGCCGGTGTACTGCACGCAGTGGAGCATGCCGTGGGTGAACTGCACCCCGTTCAATTGCGCGCCGTGCCATTCCATGCCGGTGTTGGCGGCACACTCCAGGAAGTAGAATCGGCTCGCCTGCGGCATGCGCAGCAGGTCGTTCAGGGTGAACACCAGCTCGCGTTCGACGTGGCCGTTCACCATGAGCCGGTGCTGGGCCGGATCGACGTCCGCACGTCCGCCGTGGTGGCGCTCGAAGCAGATGCCGTTGGGCGTGACGAAGCCCTCGAGCGCATAAATCGGCGTGAAGTTCACCGAGGACTGCTTGGTCGCGGTCAGCCAGTCCACGTTGCGCCGGACCACGGAGTCCTCGAATTTCGACGGCTGGCCGTAGGGCCGCGCCTCAACGCCGGGACCCAGGTACTTGGTCCAGGTGGGCAAGTTCGTGATGGCGTTGCTGGCGGAATTGCCCGAGCCGCCGGCGGCCGCGGCCTTGCCCGCGCCGGTGGTGGCGGCGACCAGACCGCCGGCCGCTCCCAGTCCGGCGCGCAGGAAGTTGCGTCGGCCGGTTCCGTGATCGCCACCGTCGCCGGGCGAGGGCGCACCCTGGTCGCCGGCCCGCGGATCTTCCGCGTCCCGGCGCGACGGCCGGGCGGCCGGCTCGCGTGGTGTATCGCTCATGTTACCTCCCTCTCTCGCGGGTGCGGTGCCTGGCGCGTTGGCCGCGCCGTTTTTTTCGAGCCCCGGTCGTTGCCGCCGCCATCGGGTGGTCCGCGCGCAGCGGCGGCCGGCTGTGCCACGGTCAGGCGAACAGGTGCCTGGTGACGCTCCGGAACCAGCCCTGCGCCTCGGCCGCCTGGTTCCGGCGGGTCTCTGCGCTCTCGCGCTTGTCGCTGTTGTAGGCGTCCACCCGTTTCACGCCGCCGCCGGTGGTGGGCGCGTAGGTGCTGGTATTGATCACCGCGTGACGCGGATCGAGAAAGCTGTAGCAAGCCAGTTCCAGCGCCGGACTCGGCGGCGTCGCGCCCAGCAGGTCCTGGCGGATCGCCCCGGCGCAGGCATGGGCCTGACTGACCGCTGCCGTCGCCGCCTTGGGCATGGTGTGCGCCTCGACCGCGTCGCCCACGACGAACACCGTGTCGTCGCGCCGGGAACGCATCTGCGGGAACGCGACCGGGCAGAACCCCGTCTCGTCGGCCAGTCCCGCGTTCACCGCGATGTCGCCGGCGCGCTGGGGCGGAATGAAATTCACCACGTCGCCGGTGAAGCGGCCGAAGCCGGTGTGCAGCGTCCGGGTCCCCGCCTCGACGGCTTGCACCTCGCCGACGAAGTCGACCGGCAGCCATTCGATCATGCCCGGATAGCGCTCCTTCCAGGCGCGTTGCGTGACGGCCTGGTGCAGGAAGGTGTTCTTGCCGTCGATCACCTGGATGGTGCTTTTCGGCTTGGCATGCTTGAGGTAGTGCGCGATCAGGCTGACCCGCTCATAGGGCGCCGGGGGACACCGGTAGGTGCCGCCGGGCACGGCGACGAGCACCTTGCCGCCGTCCGGCATGTCCCGTAGCTGCTGCCGGAGCTTCATCAGCGAGCCGGGCCGGGTGTCGTACGCGTGCGGCATGGCCTTCTGCGCCGCCGCGTCATAGCCCGGCACGTCGCGGAAGCCGATGCCCGGCGCGATCAAAAGCCGGTCGTAGGCGACCCGTCCGCCGGTGGCGAGACGGACCGCGCGCCGCTCGCGGTCGACGGCCACGGCGCGGTCCTGGATCACCTCGACCCCCGCCGCGCGGACGCCGTCGTAGCCGTACAGGATGGAGTCGGGATCGGCCGTGCCGCCGTACACGTGGTTGCTCCAGAAGCAGGCGGCGTACCGGGCATTCGCCTCGATCACCGTGACCCGGACGCCGCCCTGTTCGGCGATCCGCCGGGCGACCGAGAGACCGCCCGGACCGCCGCCGACCACGACCAGACGGGGCTGCGCCCGGCCCGCCACAGCGGGTGCGCCACCCAGCGCCGCGAGGGTCGCCACACCCGTCACGCCGCCCAGGAGGCTGCGCCGCCGCCAGGCGCATTGGCGCGCCGTCATCCGCTCGCGCATGGCGTGCGACCTGCTACCAGCTCTGGGGTTGGAAACCGGCGTCCTTCAGGTCGCTGCGGGCCTGCTGGTTCAGGTAGGCCCGCAGGCCGACGTCCCGGTACGTCTTGTCGGCCACGTACTTGAACGCCGCCAGAAAGGGCACCGGCTTCAGATAGCCCGCGACGCGCTCGATTTCCGCCTTGTGCCCGGGCTTGCCCCGGGCTTTCGCGGGATCCGCCGGGAAGAACTGAATCGTCGGCGTGTAAGTGACGCCGTATTTGCGCGCAAGGTCGTTCTCGGGCAGCACTTCCCCGTCGAAATCCGTTACCCGGCGCGCGCCGTGCAGGTTCAACTGCAGAACGTCGAAGTGCTCGCGCACATAATCGGTAATCGCCGGGATCGTGTAGTTTTCCTCGTGCATGCGCTCGCAGTAGGGGCAGCCCGTCTGCTCCCACACGACGACGAAGCGCTTGTCCTTCTCGCTCGCGTTGGCGAGATCGGCCGCCAAATCGAGGAAGGAATTGAGATACCAGGGCTGCGCCAGCAAGCCGCTGTCGGTCTTTACCGGTTCGTAGGCGCCGTCGTGCCCGTCGGCCGCCTGAGCACCACCCGCGCCCAGCGAAAGCGCGCCCGCGAGCAGCCCGGCCGCAACCGCCTTGGCCCAACGCATGAACGACCTCCCCATTATGGTTTCGAGCCTTGCGGGCATATCCCTGCCCGTGTAGGCTTTCTATTTTAGCGCATGGTTATGAACGAATATTACGCCTGTCAATGCCAAAGCTAAACATAACGACGCAGCTAATAGTGTAACAGATCGATCCGGTTCTGAGGGTGCGGCGCATGCGCGCCCTTTTCCGAAGAGGCGCGGACCGCTGTGTCGCGGTTCCCGGACGGCACCGCCGGAACCCGGTCCGGCCGACGCATCCGGCCCGGCGGGGGGTGTCACGGGCGGCCATCCGCCATCCCCAGCGCCACGGTCTTCAGGGTCAGCGTAAAGCGGGTCGATTTGGCCGCGTCCAGCGCCCGCGCGAGGTCGCGGCGCGCGCGAACCGGCAGGCCGCCGTTCTCGAGCCGCGCGGCGAAAAAGCGCTCGTAGAATTCCTGTGGCGCCACCCGCAGCCGCAGGGCGGCACGGCGGTCCCGGGCGCGCGCCGGATCCAGCGCGGCGCTGAGGGTGACCGTCCCGTCCGGGGCGAGGCGCGTGTCGAAGGCTTCGTTCCGCAGCGAGAGGTCGGCCTTCCAGCCGATCGGCTGGCGGGCCAGCGTGGCGACGGCGTCGTCGCCGTCAAGCAGGACCAGCTCCGCCCAGAGCTGCGCGGTCAGGTAGGTGGGCAGCTTGTGCCCCGCGCCCGCGTTCGTGATCTTTCCGGTCACGTGCCAGCGGTCCGCCCCGCCGCGCTGCGCCAACCGGCTTTGCACCGCCCGGCGCACCATGTCCGGCTCGTGGATGCCGGGCCAGCGGTGGCTTTGCCCCGGCATGTGGCAGTCCTGGCAGCTCACCCCCGCGTCCGCGTAACGGCTTTGGCGCCACTGTTCGTAGGTGTTCTCCAGCAGCTTGCCGTTGAGCCGCCGGCCGTCGGGTGCGAACTGGTGACAGCTCCGGCAAAAGCGGCTGTCGCGGTAGGCGGGCTGGGCGACGAAGCCGTCGTGAGGCGCCTGCGCTGACGGGAGCCGATTCTGTGCTGGCGGGCCGTACCGCGTGTGCTCGCGCACGTGGCACGCGGGACAGGCGAGGCCGCGGGCGTGCAGGTCGGCCGGCACGTAGCCGGGGAGGGGGGCGGCGTCGTCCGCCCGGGGCCAGCCGAGCGCGCGCGCCAGACTCTGCCGCTGCTCGCCCAGCGGCGCGTGGCAGCGCAGGCAACTTTCCGCCCGGCGCGGCGGCATGGCGCGGAGTTGGCCCAGCACGCCCGGGCCCATGGCGTGCGCGTGCCGGCTTTCCCGCCACTGGCGATGGCGGGCGGGGTGGCAGGCGGCGCAGTCGGCCGGATCGAAGGACGCCGCGCGTTCCGAGAAGGTGGCGGGTGGCGGCCCCTGCGGGGCCAGGGGGTGGTCCCAGTGCCGGTCCAGGAATGCCTCGACCGAGTCGGCGCCGGCGGCAGCCCACGGCGCGAAGAAGGCGGCGCCGGCCGCGAGGGCCGACGCCGCCCGGGTGCGCCAGCGCGTCGTGCGCCGGAACGCAAGCACGGCGCGTGCGCGTCAGTTCGTGGCCAGCTTGGGCAGGCCAAGCTGCTTGCGCACCGCGCCTTCGCGGCTCGGCTTCAGGCCCACGGTACGGCCCTCCTGTACGGCAAGCGGCGCCGGCACGCCGCTGGCGGCCCGGTAAAGCGCCCACATGGCGCCCACCCGGTTGGCCGAGTGGCAATGCACGAGGATCGGGTAATTGGCCGGATTCTCGGCGACCCGGGCGAACTTTCCGACCTGCGCCGGATTCGGCGCACGCGTGGAGACCGGAATATTGACCACCTCAAGGCCGGCGGCCGACCCTTTTTCCGAGACTTCCTCGGCCTCCTCGTCGTAGGTCACCAGGCTCACGACCGTCTTGAAGCCCAGCTCCTTCAGCTTGCCGTAGGCGTCGGATTCGATGCGCCCGCCGGTGCCGATGTAGGGCGCCGCGCGAAGGTAGTTCTCCACAATCGCGGGCATGGCGTCGCCGAACGGCGCCTGCTGCCAGTCGGCGGTGACGTCGAAGGGCCGGGCAGCCGGGCCGTGCAGCGTCTGCGGGAACGCCGCGGCATAGCCGCCTCCGGCCTGGGCGCCCGAGTCCGTGGCGGCGTTCTGTCCGCCGCCCGCGCCCGGCGCGCAGGGATTCGCCGGGGCACAGGGATTGCTCTGGGCCTGCGCCGGCAGGCCGGTACCGGCCATCCCCGCGGCGAGCGCCAGGGCGGCGGCGAGGTTCAGGGTTTTGCTCGGCATCATGTTGGTCCCTCCTCAGCGGGTATGGATGTCGTTATGGCGCTGTTTGCAATCGCGCGTGCGCCCGCCGGTTCACTCCGCGGCCGAGGGCGCGCCTTCCGGATGACCGCCCGCGCTCCGGCGCGCGCCGGCCATTCGCCGCTCGAGGTTCGTTCCGAGCAGGAAACCGCCGGCCATGATGGCCACGAGCGCGGCAAGAACCACCCAGGTGGGGACGCCGAACAGCGCGTCCAGGGTCTGGCGCTCGGCCCCCTGGGCAGCGGTGTAGAGCGGCTCGATCACGGGGAACAGGCCGGCGAACACAGCCGTGCCGACGATCATGCCCAGGATGAAGACGAGCGCGTCGCCGCGTCCCCCGGCCAGGCCGACGGCACTGGTGCCGGGACAGTAGCCCCCCACGGCGAAGCCCGCGCCGATCAGCACGCCGCCGAGGCCCATCGCCCAGAAGAACGGCGTGGGGATGTAAACCTCGGAAAAGGCCGTAAGGCCCACGAGCTGGAGCAGCCAAAGCCCGACCGCCGAAACGATCACGGCGGTGAACATCACCTTGAATACCGACCAGTCGGTCAGGCGGAACTGGCCGGTGAGCTTGCGCGCGCTGCCGAAGCCAGCATTTTCCAGCACGAAGCCGAACAGAATGCCGGCCAGCAAACCGGCCGCCGCGCCGTTGTCGTAGAGTGGCAGACTCATTGCCAGGCCCTCCGCATCAGGTAGCTGACCCCGAAACCGGCGACGAAAAAGCCGATCAGGAACACGAATCCGGCGACCGCGAGCGTGCCGCCACCGGAAAGACCGAGCCCGCTGGTGCAGCCGCGGGCCAGGCGCGCGCCGAAGCCGGTCAGGACGCCCCCGGCGAAGGCGTAGCCGAGGCGCTTACTGCGGCCGATCCCACCGCCGCGCTCGATTTGCGGGCGGAAACGGCCGGCCATCAGCGTCGCCGCGAGACCGCCGACGAAGACGCCCACCACTTCCCACGTGATCCAGGCGAGCAGCGGATTGGCGCCGCCCTGGAGGAACAGGCCGAAGTAGTCGTTATTCTGCGCCCAACCCGGCACCAGCCAATCGGCGGCGACGACGCTGACACGCGTGAAGAAACCGCTGGCACCCAGACCGTGGCCCGTAATGATGAAGGTGAGCAGGAGGGTCAGACCCAGCGCGATGCCGGCGACCAGCGGCGGCCAATAGGGGCGTGCATCCCCGTCGAACATGACATCTCCCCCTTGCATAGTGATTATAAGAATACTTTAGCATTCACTGATGGGGGTTCGCCACCGGGCGTTCGCATGCCGGCGCCGAGGGACGGGCCGATGCGCCGGCCCGCCGCCGTGCCAAACGGGTGCGCGGTCACGTTGCCGTCGCCGCGCACAGGCTGAGCGGGGCGCTGGCCCGTCCCTTCTGGGCGCGCGGCCGGATCAGCCGTAGATATCGTCGGTGATCGCCTTGTACCAGCCGCGGGCGTAGTGCGCCTCATCGATGCGGAAGAACCGGTCCGCATCGCCCGGGCTGACGCCGCCCGCATCCGCGACGGCGCGGATCCGACCGTCCGTGTAGCGATACACCGCAGCGACGCTGATCCCGTGCATGGGTCCGATCAAACTGTAACAGGTGTTGACCAGTTTCGGCTTGGGCGTTTCCCAGCCGTTGAACGCTGCGGCGATCGCGGCGGCGGCCATCTTGGCCTGGTTGTTCGCGGCGTGGCCGGACTTCGGCATGTCCCCGGCGATGGCGGCGTCGCCGATGACGTGGACATTGGCCTGCCGGGTCGATTCGAAGGTGCGCTGGTCGACCGGGCACCAGCCGCTTTCGTCGGCCAGGCCCATGTCCTGGGCGATCCGGCCTGCCTGCTGCGGCGGCACGACGTTGAGCACGTTCGCCTTGTGCTTCTGGAAGCCCTCCTGGGTCCAGGCCGTGCGCGTCTTCGGATCCACCTTGTGCAGGCGGCCGCCGCCGGAGCCCGGGACCCACTCGATCATGTCGCCGTAGAGCTCGGCCCAGCCCTGCTCGAACAGGCCCTGCTTGGAAAAGCCGTCCTTCGGGTCGAGACAGAGCACCTTGGACCTGGGCTTGTTCTCCTTGAGGTAGTGCGCCACCAGACTCAGCCGTTCGTAGGGGCCCGGCGGGCAGCGGAACGGGTTCGGCGGCGCGGCCATGACGAAGGTCCCGCCGTCCTCCATGGCCTCGAGCTGGTCGCGCAGGATCCGGTACTGGCGGCCGCCGTGCCAGGCGTGCGGCACACGCTCTGCGTCGGCTTCCGACATGCCGTCGACCTCGTCCCAGCGGAGCGCGATGCCGGGCGCGACGACGATGCGGTCGAAGGCGAGCGTGTCGCCGCCGGCGAGCCTGGCCTTGCCCGTCTGCGTGTCCCAGTCGACGACCCGGTCCTGCACCACCTCGACGCCGTATGCGTCCCTCAGGGCGTCGAAAGTTTGCTTGGTCTTTTCGAGGTTGCGGAAGCCGCCCAGCACCCAGTTGGCACTGAAACAGGTGTAATAGTGCGGCTGCGGCTCCACCATGGTGACCCGGATATCCGGATCGTAGCGGCGCAGGTACTTCGCGGCCGTGGCGCCGCCGGGCCCGCCGCCGACCACGACCACCCGTTTGGGCGCGGCCCCGCGCGCCCAGTTGGCCGCACCACCCGCCAGCGCCAGCGTGAGACCGGCCGTGCCGCCGATCTTCATCAGATTGCGCCGCGACCACCGGGCCTTCGCCGTGCTGTGCTCGGTCATGCCGAAAATCCCCCCGATCACTCAAGGTTGGCGATATGCTCGGCAATCGCCCGGATCTCGTCCTGGCTGTAGGCGGGCGCATGCCGGTTCATCAGGGTGGCGTCTTTCGCTTCGTCTTCGCGGAAGGTCATCAGCTTATTGACGATACCCTGTTCGGTGAGGTCGTTGATCGCCGGCATCGGGCCCGGTCCCTGCGCTTCCGCGCCGTGACAGGCCAGACAGCTATCCGCCATCACCTCGACGCGGGTGATCTCGGCCTGTGCCGCGGCCGTCCCCGCCAGGACGCCCGCAAGGACAATCGGCCATGTTCGAGCGCCTATTGCCATGATTGGTCTCCCCAGACGTTGATTGCTGTCCCTCAAGATCCCGCATCGGCGAGCCGTTTCGCGGGTTGTCACCGTCCCGGCGCATGCCGAGTGGCCTTTTTTATAAACCACTTTTTTAGCAAAGACGAATGTGCACGCACAAGAGCCGGCCGACGGGTAACCGTGGTTATGCCGCCGATGCCGGGGTGCGCCGGGGAAGCTCCCCGGGCTCGCCGGCGCTCGCGAAGCTTGCAAGACGGCAGCCGATGAAGCCGTCACCGCCGAGCCACGGGGGCCTCCGGCTTACCGGCCGCCGGTCGGGGATTCCAGGCCCAGCAGCCGGTCCAGCGACAGCGGGCCGGGGCCGCGCAGGACGAGGTAGAACGCGATCGCAGCCCACCACGCGTGGGTGTTCCACCACGCTTCGGCCGTGGTCAGGCACACGTCGTACATTTCGTTGCAGACCGTGAACTGAATGACGAGCGTCATGATCAGGAGGCCCAGTGCCCCGACACGGCCCAACAGGCCCAAAACGACCAGCACAGGCAGCACGATTTCCGCGACCGCCGTCAGGCGCGCCAGGTTGTCGATCCAGAAGAACGACAGTCCGGTCTGGCCGTAGAAGACCTCGAACTGGCTGTACGCGCTGTTGGAAAGGCTCAGACCGTCCCACTTGGTCAGGCCCGAGTAGAAGAACACCTGCGCCAGCAGCAGGCGCAGGCCCAGCAGCCCCACCGGTTCCGCCCGGCCGGCGAGGGAGACGGCGCGCGCGTAAAGCCCGCGCAGGCTGACGGCGACGGCGGCGCCGCGTTCGGTCGGCGGCGTGTCCGTGGTCATGACGCGGCGTCCTCTCCGTCCTGGTGTGGGATCTCGGCCGGGTCGGCCAGCACGCCGTCCTGAAGGACGGTCGCGAAAAGCTCGGCCAATCCGGCTCCGGGATCGGCCGCCGCGGCGCACTCGGCGGCCGCGCCCAGCGTGGCGCCGGCGGCGATGTCGCCGAGAAAGGCGGCCTCGGCCGTGGCCAGCCGGCGGTGCCGGACCTCGTGGCCGGGCCGCCAGATCAGCACGGTGTCGCCGGTCCGCTGGAGCCGCAGCGCCGCATCATCCGGTTCGGTAGTGTCGCGCGCGGCCGCCCAGAGCGGGTACAGCCGCCATTCCGTCGTCACGATTTGCGCGCTCGGGTGCAGGGCGAGGCGCTGCGCTGCGAGATCGCTCGCCTGCGCCAGCCGCATCGCGTCCGCGCCGGTCAGCGGCGGCGCATCGGGCGCGACGTGGGCGGCCAGCCAGGCACGGTCGAGGTCGGCCGCATCGGGCAGATAGGGCACCCGCGCCACCGGCGGAAACGCGCGAAGGAAGGCGGGAAACGACTGGCCGTAGCCGACCAGCGTGCGCCCGGTCGGCGGGTGCGCCGCAATATAGGCCTGGGCGAGCGCGCTGAAGAATTCCGCGCCCACAATGGCTTCGACCGCGGGATGGTTCGCCGCCAGGGCGTCGCGGCAGCCGGCGGCGAAGGTGTTGCGGTACACGGCCGCGCGCCACGTCACGCCCGGCTCGGCGGCGTCGGCGGCCAGGGCGTCCGCGTCGCCGCCCGCGACCACGGCGGCCATGCGCCGCTGATAGGCGCTAAGCGCCGACATGGTTGCGGGTCTCCGGCGCCCGGGCGGCCCCTTTGCGGTGCCGGGCGATGCGTGCGTCCGCCCCGCGGCATTCCGCGTACAGCGTGTCGAACGGCGGGAGATCGGCGTCGCGTTCCAGCAGCACCGGCTTGGGGCCAGCGCGCGCCAGCGCGTGATCCAGCAGATCCCAGACGCCGTCGCGCACGGCGGTGGCGTGGGTGTCGACGAGCAGCGCCTCGCCGTGGTTGGGATCCGGGCTGTGCCCGGCGATGTGGATCTCGCCCACGCGGTCCATGGCGAAGGCGTCCAGATACCAGCGCGGGTCGAAGCCGACGTTGTTGGCGCTGACGAAGACGTTGTTGACGTCCAGGAGCAGGCCGCAGCCGGTTCGGCGCGAAACCTCGGCGAGGAAGGTGGGCTCGTCCATTTCCGCATGCAGCGGAAGGTAGACGGAGGGGTTCTCCAGCAGGATGCGTCGGCCGATCCCCTCCTGGAACGCGTCGACGTGGTCACAAAGTGTGTTGAGCGCCGCCTCGGTCCGGGGGAGGGGGAGAAGATCGGCGAGGTACCGGCCGTCGATGGCGGACCAGGTTGCGTGTTCGGAGACGCTTTCCGGCTGGAAGCGGTCGATGAGCGCCTTGAGCCGGCGCAGGTGGTCCCGGTCGAGCGCCTCCTCGCCGCCCAGCGAGGCGCCCACACCGTGAAAGCTCAGCGGGCGCTCGGCGCGGATGGCGTCCAGCCAGGCCAGGCGCGGCCCACCCGCCACCATGTAGTTTTCCGGGTGGACCTCGACCCACAGGTCGGGCGCGCCCACGCCCAGGATGTCGCGGTAGTGCGCGGGCTTCAGGCTCATCCCGGCGGTCGCCGGCAGACCCGGATTGGGCCGGCCGGCGAAGGCGTCCGGTCGCTCCGTCATGGCGGCGGGCTCCCGCTGGCGCTGGCGAGGTGGCGTCACGGCCCCGGCATTACGCCGGCGTGTTGCGCTCGAGGGGGTCCGTGGACGCCGAGCCCTCGGGCGTCTGGATGTGCTGGCAGGTGCCCTTGGGCACGAGGGTCCAGGCATTGCCCTGGAAATCGACCGTCGAGGTGCCTGCACAGGACGTGCCCGCGCCCGCCTTGCAGTCGTTCTCGCCCGCCAGGGCGACGCCATAGCACTTTTCCTGCGGGCGCACGCGCTCGCCGTTCATCCACGCCTGAAACTTCTCCTGGGCCTGCGCGGGCGCGTTGTCGGAAATCTCCAGGTGCTTGTTCGGACCCGCCTCGGCATTTTGGCCAAGGCCGAGCGCCATGGTCGCTCCCACGGCAAGGGCGGATGCGATACTGGTGGACTTCGGCATGGATTGGATTCCTCCCGGTTGATTCCTTGAGATCGCCCATCTGCGATATTGGCAAAACTACCGGCGCATCCGCACCCGATCCAGTCACGACGCCTGAACAGTTCGTGAGGGGGGCGTGTGCGCAGGCCGCGACGATATACCGGCATGCACAACGTACCGCGATGCTTTGACACGAAGCCGCAAAACCGCTTGACGGGGGTGCCGGTCCCCGCTGCGCGGAGGCCTCGCCGTCAGCCGGAACCAGGAACACCGTCATGGGCATGCGCAGCCTTGCGGGCGCCGCCTCCGGGCCGGCGATCGGCGCACTCGCGTTGCCCGTTCCGGGACTGGCGGCGCGGTGTGCCCCGCGCCCTGACGCCGCCGGCGCTTCGGCGACCATCTCGATCAGCGCCGACATGCCGTCGTGGCCGCGGCCCTCGTGAACGGGCGCGTCGTAGCTCGCCAGGTGATGGATGGTCATGCCGGCGAACTGCTCGCGCAGCAGCTCTTCGGTGTACATGTGCTCGCGGTAGGGCGGGCCGCCCGTGCCGTAGTCCACCTGTTCCGGCCGATAGCCCTGGAGGAAGAGCAGGCCGCCCGGCTTGAGGGCGCGGCGCATGCGCTGGAAGAACGCCTCGCGTGTTCCCGGTGGCGCGAACTGAATGAAGATCGCCACGACGGCGTCGAATGCGCGCTCGCCCATGTCAAAGTCGCGCGCGTCTTCGTTGTGAAATTCGGGCGTGACGCCGCGCGTGGCGGCGAGGGCGCGCGCCTTCTCCTGCGCCCGCGGGGAGATGTCCACGCTGACCACGTCCAGGCCCTGTTCGGCCATCCAGACGCCGTTGCGCCCTTCGCCGTCGGCCACGGCGAGCACACGCCAGCCCGGCTGCAGCCGCCAACCCTCGCGGCGGAGGAAGGCATTGGGCTCGGTGCCGAAGAGATAGCCCTCGTCGGCGTATTTGGCGTCCCAGAAGCTGGCGGCGTCGTCGAATTCGGGCATGGCGGGGCCTTTGGTGGCTTGCGGGTGGCGCGGCTCGACCTCGGCTTGGGATATGGCGGGGCTGTGCGACCGAAAAAAGGGCCGGGAGACGATCCCCCGGCCCTTGTCCGCACTGATTCGGGCCGAATCCGGATCAGTGCTCTTCGCGGAAGTTGTCGTGACAGGTCTCGCAGGTGTCCACGGTCTTCTTGAACGCGGCGGCGTAGGCCTTGAAGTCCTCGTTCTTCGCCGCATCCACCATGGCCATGGCATTCTCGCGCATCTTGTCGAAGCCGCCCGCGAACTTGTCGTAGTTGTCCCAGATCTTGGGCAGTGCCGTGGTCTTGACCTCCGCGTCGGGGAACGGCCCCTCACGGAACGCGTCCGGGGCAAGCTTCGCGGCGTGCGCAATGGCGCGCGCTTGCAGGCCCAGGTAATCGAACTTGCGCGGGCAGCCCTCGCCCTTGATGGCGCATGCCGCCGACTTGGTGGCCGCGCCCGCAATCGCGAGCGTCGCCTGGCGGTCGTGAATCCACTCCTCGGCGGGCTTGTCCTCGGCGGCGACCGCGGCCCCCGCGGGCAGCGCGACCAGCGCCGCCAGCGCCACGGCGGTTTGCGTCACAGGCTTGATACGCATCGGAACCTCTCTCCTGCTGTTCCCCCAGATCGCATCGATGAAGCGCCGCCGTGACCGGTCTGGTTCTTTTTCGGCGGCGCAACATTAGCATCTTCTTGTCCGATCCCACGGATGAACCGGACGCCTGTCAAGTGCACACGACGCACGCGGCAGTCTAGCCCCAGATGACCGGGATGCCCACCGCAACAACGGCCGCCACCGCCGCGCAGGCGAGGGCACGTACGGGTGAGGCGAAGCGCGGCCGGCGCCAGTGGATGGGTGCGGGGCGCCGTCCCACGATCATCCAGCGTGTCAGGTTTTCCCCCTTGAACCGGTACGCCACGATGGCGAGCACGTGCAGGCCGGCCAGGGCGAGCAGCACGTTGAACATCGGCTTGTGCCAGCCGCCGATGGCGCCCTGGATGGCTTGCGGCACATCGTCCGCCAGATAGCCCGAGGCCAGGATGTCGTCGGTGGCGAAGAGGCCCGTGAGCGGTTGTGCAGCGGCAATGAGGAGGAGGACAACCACGGCCCAGCCGCCGATCGGATTGTGGCCGATGGGCGTGGGCTCGCCCCGCCGGCTGGCCCGAAGGTAATCCATGATGGCGCGCGGCCCACGCAGGAACTGGCTGAAGCGCGCCGTCTCCGAGCCCACGAAACCCCACAGCACGCGGAAAATCACCAGCCCGAGGACCACCATGCCGATGCGCATGTGCCAGGTCTTCGCCCCCAGCTCGTCGAAGCCGTACTCCCCCGAGTACCAGGCGAGCACCAGGGCGGCGACCAAAAGCCAGTGAAACGCCCGGACCCAAATGTCCCAGACCTTCACGGTCTGTGTGCGCGCCGTGTCGGCCCGGGTCGCCTGCGTGCGTGCCTGCTTGCGCGCTGCCATCCGGCATCCCCCAGTTGTGTGCCTATTCCTAAGTCTCGGCTTTGTCCCGCGGGCCCGCGGCCGGGGCGGCGGCGGAACCGACAGCTCGCGCCGTCCGCGCGGTCGACATGCGCCGCGCGTCATATGCGCGCGCTTGCCGCAGCGCAGCAAGGCATCCGCTACGCGGCGTGCCGCCGCAGTGTGCCGGGGCCCGCGCGTCACGCGGCATCGTGTCGCGCACATGCCTTGCGTTTTCGCCCGCGTCGCGTCACACCGCTCCCGGAACGCACGAACGCGGGAGGCACGACGCGATGACCCGAGACACACGCCATCCGGAGACGATCTGCCTGCACGCCGGCTATCGCGCGGACCCCGCCACGGGCGCCGTGGCGCCGCCCATTTACCAGACCACGAGCTATCAGTTCGAGAGCACGGAGCACGCCCGGCAGCTTTTCGCGCTGGAGCAGCCCGGCAACATCTACAGCCGGATCATGAACCCGACTTGCGACATGCTGGAACAGCGCGTGGCGGCGCTGGAGGGCGGCGCGGCCGCGCTCGCCGTCGCCTCCGGGCAGTCCGCCTCGGCTATGGCGGTGCAGAACATCGCGCAGGCGGGCGACAACATCGTCTCCTCCACCGACCTCTACGGCGGCACCTGGAACCTGTTCCAGCACACACTGCGCCAGCAGGGCATCGAGGTGCGCTTCGTCGATCCCGAGGACCCCAACGCCTTCGTCGAGGCGTCGGACGCGAAAACCCGCGCGTGGTACGCCGAGACACTGCCCAACCCCAAGCTCCATGTCTTTCCCATCGCGGAGGTCGCGGAGCTAGGCCGGCAGCACGGCATCCCGCTGATCATGGACAACACGGCCGCGCCGGTCCTGTGCCGGCCGTTCGACCACGGCGCCGCCATCGTGGTGTACTCGACGACCAAGTTCATCGGCGGCCACGGCACCTCGATCGGCGGCATGATCGTCGACGGCGGCAACTTCGACTGGGCCGCGCATCCGGAGCGGTTTCCGCTGCTCAACCAGCCGGATCCGAGCTACCACGGCGCTGTGTGGACCGAGGCGGCGAAGCCGCTGGGCCCGATCGCCTATGTTCTCAAGGCGCGCACCACCCTGTTGCGCGACCTCGGCGCGGCGATGTCGCCGTTCAACGCCTTCCTGTTCATGCAGGGGCTGGAAACGCTGCCGCTGCGCATGCGCGAGCACTGCCGCAACGCCCAGGCGGTGGCCGATTTCCTGGACGAGCATCCGGCCGTCACGCGGGTCATCCATCCCTCCAAACAGGAAAGCTTCTGGCGCGCGCGCGCGGACCGGCATCTCGCCGTCGGCTACGGTGGTTTGCTGGGCTTCGAACTCGCCGGCGGCGCCGAGGCCGGGCGCAAGTTCATCGACAGCCTGGAGCTGTTCTATCACGTGGCCAACATCGGCGATGCGCGTTCCCTGGCGATCCACCCGGCGACCACGACGCACGCTCAGCTCACGCCCGAGGAGCAGAACGCCACGGGCGTCTCGCCCGGCTACGTCCGCCTGTCCATTGGTCTGGAGCACATCGACGACATCCGGGCCGACCTGAGCCAGGCGCTGGCGAAAGCCGAAGGCAAGCCCGCCTGACGGGGAGACGGCAGGACCGGCTCCGGAAGCCCGCCGCCCGTTCGGCGCCGCGGCGACATGCCATGGTGTCGCACGCCGCGGCCGGCGGCGGGGGAGGGTTGTGGCACCGCCGGGCGCGGCCTAGGATGCCGGCGCTGTGACAAAGATCTGACATCAACGCGAGCCCCGGGGGACCGGGGCGATGGGGTGCTGCCATGCCGCACGATCACGTCTCCAATCCTGCCGAACGCCGGCCCGCCGGTACCGCCACGGCCACCGGTGGTCCGGGCCGGTTCCCAGCGGTGCGGTTGCGGCGCAACCGCGCCGACGCCTGGACCCGGCGCATGGTCGCGGAGACGGGGCTGACGACGGCGGATCTGCTGTGGCCCCTGTTCATCATCGAGGGCGACAATCAGGTTTCCGACGTTCCCTCGATGCCCGGCGTGCAGCGGCATTCCATCGACCGCGCGGTGGAGGCCTGCGCGCATGCGCGCGATCTCGGCATCCCCGCCGTGGCGCTGTTCCCGTCCGTCGACGCTGGGTGCAAGACCGCCGACTGCGCCGAGGCGTGGCGGCCGGACAATCTGGTCAATCGCGCCGTGCGTGAAATCAAGCGGCAGGTTCCGGATATCGGGATCGTCTGCGACGTCGCGCTCGACCCGTACAACGTGCGCGGTCACGACGGGCTGGTCAGCGACGACGGGCGCGTGCTCAACGACGCCACGGTCACCGCGCTGGTCAAGCAGGCGCTGGCGCAGGCCGAGGCGGGCTGCGACATCGTCGCGCCATCGGACATGATGGACGGGCGCGTGGGCGCGATCCGCGAGGCGCTCGACCACGCCGGCCACACCAACACCCGCATCATGGCCTACTCGGCGAAGTACGCCAGCGCGTTCTACGGCCCGTTCCGCGACGCCGTGGGCTCGGGCGGCTGTCTCGCCGGCGGGAAGCACACCTACCAGATGGACCCGGCCAACACCGACGAGGCGTTGCGCGAGGTCGCGCTGGACCTGGACGAGGGTGCGGACATGGTGATGGTCAAGCCGGGCATGCCCTACCTCGACGTGCTCCACCGGGTGAAGGCGCGCTTCCGGGTGCCCACGTTCGCCTACCAGGTCAGCGGCGAGTACGCCATGGTCAAGGCGGCCGCGCAGCAGGGCTGGCTGGAGAACGACAAGGTCGTCCTGGAGAGCCTGCTGGCGTTCAAGCGCGCCGGGGCCGACGGCATCCTCACCTACAGCGCCAAGGAGGCGGCGGCGGCACTGCGCCAGGGCTGACGCGACGGGCCGCGGCGCGACCGGGAGCCGTGTCGGTCAGGCGCGTCGGCGCCGCTGCCCGCGCTGCGGCTCCGGTTGCGGCTGGGCCGCCGCCTCGGGCAGTTCCACGTTGACCTCAAGCGTCGAGACGTCGGTGCTGTTGTCGAGCTGGACCTGCACCTTGTCGTCGTCGACGTTGACGTACTTTTTCACCACCTCCAGAAGCTCGCGCTGAAGCTGCGGCAGGTAGTCGGGGCTGTCCGCACCGGCCCGCTCGTGCGCGAGCAGGATCTGCAGGCGCTCGCGCGCCTGCTGGGCGCTGTTGGGCTGGCGACGGAACATGTCCAGAAGACTCATGCCGACCTCCGGAACAGGCGCTGGAAGACGCCCCGCTTCTCGCGCTTGAGAAAGCGGTGCGGAATGTCCTCGCCCAGGAACCGGGAGACGGAGTCGCGGTACGCCTGGCCCGGCGAGGATTCCCCGTCAAGGATTACCGGCTGGCCCACGTTGGAGGCGCGCAGCACGGCCTGATCTTCGGGCACCACGCCCAGGAGGTCGATGGCCAGGATGTCCAGCACGTCGTCCACACTGAGCATCTCGCCGCGTTCCACCCGGTCGAGGTCGTAGCGCGTCAGCAGCAGGTGCTCGCCCACGGGGTCCAGGCCTTCTTCGGCGCGCCTGGACTTGGACTGTAGCACCCCCAGGATGCGGTCGCTGTCGCGCACGGAGGACACCTCGGGGTTGGTGACGATGACGGCCTCGTCCGCGAAGTATAGCGCCGTCACCGCGCCTTTCTCGATGCCCGCCGGACTGTCGCAGACGATGTAATCGAAGTCCTCGCGCAACTGGTCGAGCGTGCGCCGGACGCCCTCGATGGTCAGTGCCTCTTTGTCGCGGGTCTGGCTGGTGGGCAGAATATACAGGTTCTGTAGCCGCTTGTCCTTGATCAGCGCCTGATTCAACCGGGCGTCGCCGTTGATGACGTTGATGAAGTCGAACACGACGCGGCGCTCGCAGCCCATGACGAGGTCCAGATTGCGCAGCCCCACGTCGAAGTCGACCACTACGGTGGTGTGCCCCCGTTGGGCGAGCCCGGCGGCGAATGCGGCGGCGGACGTGGTCTTGCCGACCCCGCCCTTTCCGGAGGTCATGACGATGACTTTGCTCACGGCGGGTCTCCTTCGGACGTTCGCGCTCTAGCGGTGCGACCGGACCAGGGAATCGATCACGATCCGCTCCTGCTTGTTCAGGTAAATCTGCGCGGGCTTGCCGATCAGCGCGTCGTCGATGTCGTCGCGCACCCGATAGGCGCCCGCGATGGAGACCAGTTCCGCCTCCAGGCTCTGGCAGAAAATGCGCGCGCCCGTATCGCCGTGCACGCCGGCGAGCGCGCGCCCGCGAAGCGGCCCGTAGACGTGCACGTGCCCATCGGCGATGAGTTCCGCGCCCGGGCTTACCGGTGCGGCGGCGACCAGGTCGCGCCCCCGGGCGTAGTAGCGCTGCCCGCTGCGTACCGGCTGCTTGACCAGTAGCGCCGCCACCGGGCCGTCGTCCGCATCCGCCCCGTTGTCCCCGGCGCGCCGGCGCTGGTCGGAGGGCGTGGCGTTCTTGCCCGGCCGGCCCTCGCGTTCCGGGCGTTGCCGGCCGGAGCGCCAAAGCGGGAAGGGGCACAGGCCCAGCGCCAGCGCGGCCGCGTTCTGTTCGTCCGAGCCGTTCTGGATTCCCACCGGCACGAACCCCAGCTCCTCCAGGCGTCCGGCCACTGTTTCCAGATCCACGTCGCTGCGCTCGGCGACGTCGTGCAGGTCGAGGACCAGCGGCGCGCTTTCGAAGAAGCTGGGCGCCTGCCGGATCTTCGCCTCGACGCCGGCCAGCGGGTCCTGGTCCGCGGGGATGTCGAGCACCATCATGGTGAAGGTGCCCCCGCGCAGACGCGTGGTAGGACCCGATTCGCCGTTCGCGCTCGCGCCGCGTCGCCGGGACTTATGCAACAAGACTCCCCGCCACGTCGTTCAAGGTACGCAAGATCTTGGGATAGTATCGCAGTTCTGCCGGATGCGGTGAAAGGCCTTTTGCAGCCTTTTGCGACCGCCTCCGCCGGTTTTCGTGGGTTTAGCGTATCGGTGCTGGCGCGAACAACATGTGCGTCGCCCGTATCCCGTGGATTTTTCGGGTGAGTGCCGCGTTCGGCGAATGGACGCGGCCGTCCGGCGAAGCCACATGGGCGGTGATTGGTTTCCGGGGAGGTAACGCCATGGCCATCGCGACCTTTGCCGCCGGCTGCTTCTGGGGCGTGGAAGCAGCGTTCCGCAAGATCGAGGGTGTGACGGACACCCGGGTGGGCTATACCGGCGGACAAACGCCGAATCCGAGCTACGACGCGGTCTGTACCGGGCGTACCGGACACGCCGAGGCGGTGGAGGTGACCTACGATCCCGCGCGCATCGGCTACGGGGATCTGTTGCGCACCTTCTGGGAGGTTCACGACCCGACCCAGGTCAACCGGCAGGGCCCGGACGTGGGGACCCAGTACCGCTCGGCCATCTTCGTCCACGACGACGAGCAGCGCCGGCTGGCCGAGGAATCCCGCGCCGCGGAAGGGAACGCCGGCCGGCACCGGCGCCCCATTGCCACGGAGATCGTGGAGGCCGGAACCTTCTGGCCGGCGGAAGATTACCACCAGCAATACGTCGAGAAGAAGCGCGGTTTGCGCGGCCTCCTCGGCCTTTGATCGGACCTTCCGGCGCCGGTCCGGTGGGACGGCGCCGGTGCGGTGCGGTTCGGCCGCGCGCCTTCGTCCCCCTTGCGCTGGCGCGCCCCGGCGGGCACGCATGGGGCGGCACCTGAGCAAACCGGCGGGGAGGTGGCGCGTGAGCGAGCAGACGACGAGTGGCAGTGGCGGCGGCGAGGCCGTCTCCAAGGACCCCACCGAGCGGCAGGAAATCCGGTTTCGCCGGCGCGGCCCGCTCGCCGAGATCATCCTCACCCGCGAGAAGGCCTTGAACGCCCTCTCGCTGGACATGATCCGGCAGATGGATTCCTATCTCGCCGCGTGGCACCACAATCCGGGCGTGCGGGCGGTGGCCGTCTACGGCGCCGGCGACAAGGCGTTTTGCGCTGGCGGCGACGTGCGCGCGGTTTGGCAGTCGGCGCGCGATGGCGGCGACCTGCCGCAGCGCTTTTTCGCCGAAGAGTACACGGTCAACCGGCGCATCCGGCAGTTCGCCAAGCCGTACGTGGCGCTGATCGACGGGGTGACCATGGGCGGCGGCGTGGGCATCTCCGTCCACGGCAGCCATCGCGTCGCCGG